>ERZ1026860.48-NODE-48-length-84950-cov-58.647624_pt1 | contig 84950 bp, 57 predicted proteins | sample MGYA00380160_ERZ1026860 | MGnify/ENA primary metagenome ERZ1026860 (study PRJEB33269, sample SAMEA4719796) | human gut metagenome | biome: human-associated habitat; feature: organic feature; material: feces | place: Cameroon | collected 2013-10 ... | reverse complement strand
CAAGGAGTCCGACGCCGCCATCCTCGGCGCCTCCGCCCTCGCCTGGGAACGATAGACCTCCCGATGACGTATTTGGCTTGGCCTTGAAGCCTTGCCGGATGCCGTCGCCAAAGCGAACCTCCCTCCAGCCGTGGAACGCAAGTTCTTGTAAATGAATATCCTAACGCACCCTCCTCCAGCCCGTTTCGGGTAGAAGGAGGGTGCTTTTTGTTATTGAAACTCAATCACTTGACAGCCACGGCAACATTGTGTGGTCTTTATTATCCTGTTTTTGTAACTATTGATGCTCTGGACTTCCAGGTGTGCAAAATCGCCCGCACCTGGAACTGTATCAGTTTGGTAATTAACTGTTTGGTGTTTCAAGTGCGAACATATTCACGCACCTTGGAGCCTGTGGCTTCGTTACAGAGCGTTCTATTGATGCTCAGGACTTCCAGGTATGCAAAATCGCCCGCACCTAAAACATTATTCTCTTGATAACTAATAAGTTGCTCTTCTATGTGCGAATATCTTCTCTTGCTTTTTTGTATAATGTATTATATATTTGCGATATAGTATTGTATATGATCCTATGACTTAGTGGCCGAGCAGTACTGTAGGCGTGACTAGCGATTGACTCAACATAGGAGACAGACTTTGATTGTTAATCAATTCTTTTTTTTGTAAAACTTTGAACAAGAACTTTTTATGAATAAACGACTTATTTTCATTACGTTGTTCCTTCTTGCCGTTATCTCTGTTGGTTGCAATAAATCTGATGGAGAGTCTACTATCTATGGCAAAAGTTGGGAAGAGAAATGGATTGTCGCCTCAAAGACAATCACCGCTACAGGATCCAATGGGCCTGAGGTGTGCTATTGGATTAAGGTTGACAATGCTCCTGTTTGGCAAATATGCCATAGCCAGATAGAGGATTTCAATTATGAAAGTGGCTACGAGTACGAATTGCTGGTGAAAGCGCAGGAAATACTTGATCCGCCTCAGGACGCTTCCTCACGGAAATATTCTCTTCTCTCTATTGTGTCAAAAACACTGAAAGAATCTGATGTGCCGCTCTTGACAGGGTCTCCATTTTAACTTAAGCCTAATGTTGACACTTTTCTATGGAATTCAATTGTGTGAAACTACACTTTTCCATAGAAATTTGCAATGCAAATCTACATTTTTCCGAGAAGTACCTCTTTGAGAAACGGTCCGGTGACTGAGGCGGGGTTCCGGGCGAGTCGCTCGGGGGTGCCTTGGGCGACAATCTGACCGCCTCTGCGGCCGCCGTCAGGGCCGAGGTCGAAGAGGTAATCGACACTCTTCAGGACATCCAGGTTGTGCTCGATGATGATGACTGTGTTGCCTTGATCGACAAGCTGTTGCAGAACGTTGAGCAGTACCTTTATATCTTCGAAATGAAGGCCGGTCGTCGGCTCGTCGAGGATGTACAGCGTGTTGCCGGTCGCCTTTCTGAACAGCTCCGCCGCCAGTTTCATACGCTGGCTCTCACCGCCGGATAGCGTCACGGCTGACTGGCCGAGATGCACGTAGCCAAGACCCACATCGACCAGCGCCTTCAGTTTCTGGGCGATGGCCGGGATCGGCTTGAAGAACTCGTAGGCCTCGCTGATCGGCATCTCAAGCACATCGTTGATGTTTTTGCCTTTGTAGTGCACGGCCAACGTGTCCTCCTTGTACCTCTTGCCCCTGCATTCGTCGCAGACCACATTCACGGACGGCAGGAAGTTCATCTCAATAACCTTGATTCCAGCTCCCTTGCAGGCCTCACAGCGGCCTCCGGCCACGTTGAACGAGAACCGACCGGCCTTGAACCCGCGAACCTTAGCGTCCGGAGTGTCGGCGAACAGATTCCGGATATCGTTGAACACACCCGTGAACGTGGCCGGGTTTGATCTCGGCGAACGTCCGATCGGACTCTGGTCGATCTCTATCAGCTTGTCGATGTTCTCGACACCCTCAAGTGAATCGTAAGCCAAAGGATGCAGTTTTGCCCTGTAGAACTTGTTCTTGAGGATCGGCATCAGAGTCTCGTTGATGAGCGTGGACTTGCCACTCCCGCTGACTCCGCTGATCCCGATGAAGCATCCCAGCGGGAAATCCACACTGACATTCTTCAGATTGTTGCCCCTTGCTCCCTTGATGCTCAGAAACTTGCCGCTGCCGGTGCGGCGCACGGACGGAATCTCAATCGCATCCTTTCCCTGAAGATAATCCAACGTCTTTGACTTTCCGAATATGCAGTGTCCGGCTGTCTCCTTGTCCAATGAGGAAGGGATCTTTCCGTTGTCCGATGAATATTCCATTAGAGCCTTCAGAGGGGCGTTCAGGCATATTCTTCCGCCTTTGTCGCCGGCTCCAGGGCCGACATCCACCAGCCAGTCGGCATTCATCATTGTCTCGTAGTCGTGCTCCACGACCATAACGGAATTGCCCTCGTCGCGAAGCTCCTTCAACGAATTGATCAACTTGCGGTTGTCCCTCTGGTGTAGCCCGATGGACGGTTCGTCCAGGATGTACAGCACGTTGACAAGCTTGGATCCGATCTGTGTGGCAAGCCTGATCCTCTGCCCCTCTCCGCCGGAAAGCGAGGCTGTCGGACGGTCAAGTGACAGATAGTCGAGTCCTACGTCCAGCATAAACTGAACCCTTTCGTTGAGTTCTTTTAGAATGTCCCGCGCGATGTTGTTCTCTCTTGTGTTCAGTTTCGCGGGCAGTGACGCGAACCATTCCTTGAGTTCGGTCATCTCCATAGCCGCCACCTCTGAGATAGTCTTGCCGTCTATCTTGAAGCAGCTGGCGTTTTCGTTCAGCCTGGTTCCGTGGCAGACCGGACACACGATCTTCTCGTCGATGTCGTCCACGATTCCGTCAAACGTAACCATTTCGGACAGACTACCTTCGCCCACACGGAACAGCTCGTCGCTTCCGAATATGATGTGTGAGATGGCCTCGTCCGGAATCGAATCGATAGGGTCGTACAGAGAGAAGTTGTATTTACGTGCGATAGAGCGGATCACGTCATATTTCTTGGTCTCCCGCATCTTCCCCAGCGGAACTATTCCGCCATCCGCTATCGAGACGGACCTGTCAGGGATGATCGTGTCCATATTCACATCCACTATCATTCCAAGTCCCTTGCAGTGAGGACAGTAGCCTTCTGGGGAGTTGAAGGAGAAAGAGTGTGGCGCTGGTTCTTGCAGGGATATTCCTGAATCAGGATCGACAAGGTGCTTGGAGAAATGCCGCAGTTTGTCCGATCCGAACTCCAGTAGCGCCACCGAGCCTTTGCCAAGGTTCAGGGCTGACATTACGGAGTCGCGCACCCGTTTCTCATCTCCCTCTGATGGCTTGAGTTTATCGACAACCAGCTCGATGAAGTGACTTTTGTAGCGGTCCAGAGCGTCAACTTCGTTCAGCGGAAGTATATTCCCGTCCACTCTGACATCGGTGTAGCCGCGTTTTCGGAGCTGGTCGAACAGTTCGCGGTAGTGTCCCTTGCGGCCGATGACCAACGGAGCGAGCAGGTAGCACTTCTTCCCCTTATATTCATTCATTATAAGGTCCACGATCTGCGCGTCCGTGTAGCGGACCATCTCCCTCCCCGTGACCGGTGAATATGCCCTCGAAGCCCTCGCGTACAAAAGTCTTAGAAAATCGAATATCTCGGTGATGGTCCCGACGGTCGAACGAGGGTTGTTGCCCGTGGTCTTCTGCTCGATCGCGATGATTGGACTCAGTCCCGTTATGCTCTCGACCTCAGGCTTTTCCAGCACACCCATAAAGTGCTTGGCGTAAGGTGAAAGCGTGTCCAGGTACCGTCTCTGCCCTTCCGCATAGATCGTGTCGAACGCCAGCGAGGACTTCCCGCTGCCGCTCAGCCCCGTCACCACCACAAGTTCCCCCCTCGGAATGTCAACATTCACACCCTTAAGGTTATGCGCCTCCGCTCCCCGGATCTCGATATATTCTTTCTTGCTCATCATTTCCGCTTTATTCCGCAAATTTAACGAATATTCAGTAAATTTGTAGTCAAGAGTAAAACAGACGAATCAATGAGTCAGGATCATCAACTGAATATCAAGACATTTAATTTCAATTCGTTCCGGGAGAATTGCTATGTGCTTTGGGACGGGAAGGGGAATTGCGTTTTCGTGGATCCGGGGTGCTATTGGCCGGAGGAGTTCGCGAAGCTCAAGGAACTGGTGGAGGCGGAAAGACTGACTCCTAAGGCGGTGTGGCTGACGCACGGGCATTTCGATCACGTGCACGGGGTGCTGAAAATAGTCCAGGAATATTCGGTGCCGGTGCTGATGTCACCGGAGGACAAGATGATTCTGGACAACAATCCGGCGGCGGTGAGGGAGTTCGGGCTCATCGCGCACGATTCATCTGAGATTAAGACGGTAGACATTCGTGACGGGGAGGTGTTAAACACTTTGGAGGGTTCGCCTTTCAGGGTGATAACCACACCGGGGCACACTCCGGGCGGGGTTTGCTACTACGACGAGACGGACAAGGTACTGCTTACGGGCGACACCCTTTTCGCAGGGGCGATCGGACGTTCGGATCTTATCGGAGGAGATTATGATCATTTGATAATCAGCATTATGGACAAGCTGATGGGCTTGCCGGGTGATGTGGATGTGCTTCCGGGACACGGACGCAAGACCACGATCGCGGAGGAGCGGACCCACAACCCGTTCCTCCAGCCATTCAACGAGCCGGAGGAGGAGATGGACTGGGACGGAGATGGAATAGAAATAAACGGAGAAATATAATGCACATAGGAATAGCAGGCAACATAGGCAGCGGCAAGACCACCCTCACAAGGATGCTCGCCGCACATTACGGATGGACACCTAAGTACGAGTCGGTGACCTACAACCCATATCTGGAGGACTACTACAAGGACATCCCCCGCTGGTCGTACAATCTGGAGACATATTTCCTCGCCCAGAGGTTCAAGGATGTGCTGGAGATAGCCAAAAGCAAGGATGTCATCATCCAGGACAGGACGCTCTTTGAGGGCGTGCACATCTTCGTGGCCAATAACTATGCGATGGGCAACCTCACCAAGCGCGACTACGAGACCTATATGGAACTCTACAACGTGATGGCTGCCACCGTCCGCAAGCCCGACCTGCTGATCTACCTCAAATCATCGGTGCCTCACCTCGTGGCGCAGATCCAGAAACGTGGCCGCGACTACGAGCAGACAATGAGCCTTGAATATCTCAGCGGCCTGAACGACCGTTACGACAAGTGGATCAATGAATATGACGGCAAGGTCCTGACCATCGAGACCGATGACCTCGACTTCGAAAACCGCCCCGAGGACTTCGCCTCCATCACCGACCGCATCGATGCCGAACTCTACGGCCTTTTCCCGTTGGAGAAGTAGCATCCCTCTTGTCAGGATGCCGCACCTCTCCTCACTCCTTCACCACGTTCACGTGTCCGTGGAGCTTTAGTACTTGAAAATTAATTATTTCGCAGAGTGTCCTCCTGCCCGCTGCGTGTAGGAGGAGGTGCTGAAAACATCTTGAATATTAGCAACTTGCCCTCCACGGTCTTCTCGTCGGTCACTGTGTTTGTCACCGGTCACAGAGTTGTCACCGGCCGTTGATCCTTTTCCGGTCACTGTTCCTGTGGTCACTGTTCCTGTGGTCACTGCTCCTGTGGTCACTGCTCCTGCGGTCACTGCTCCTGCGGTCACTGTTCCTGCGGTCACTGCTCCTGTGGTTGCTGCTCCTGCGACCACTGCTCCTGTGGTCACTGTTCCTGCGGCCACAGAGCTTGTCGAAGAGACAGTCTCCCCCTCCACACTGCCTTAAAAGTCCCGGCGGGAGCTGAAAAGTCTGTACCCCTATACAAGGGCGGCAACGAATTTTCAATCCTCACTGGGGATACTTTTACTTTTAAGACAGTCTCCCCCATTTGATTTTACAATAGTTACGCGGTTTTTTTGATTAAGAAACGAGAATATAGGCTGAAATAAACGATTAGATGATGCGGGGTATTTTTTGAAGGTTGCGCATACTGATCTGCATAAGGTGCATGAGGCCAAGGAATTAGGTGTTTGTCTTCGGTAGATTGGCTCTGAAGAAATAAGGCTATCTGCTTGCTTAATAATACATTACGCACCACTCCTTGACATTCAGGGAGTGGTGCATAATGTGCTTATTGCCAGACTGTAAAGGTCTTGGCTTCAGTGTTTTCAGACCAAAGACAAATGATAAAGTACATGCAGACAATGACTTACGAATCACCGCTTCAAACTTCATTCTCCGAATGCAGAGAGGATAGATGTTGGGGAGAATGTAGAGCCGTCGGAAGTAAATGCACCCATGCTGTATGCTCCCCAGTTGCGGTCAGATTTTTCGTAGATGGATGGCTTCCATTTTCCGTCAACCTGCGGCTCCCAGTAGAACACACCGGCGCAGACGGACAGGGACTTGACCGAGTTCATAAAATCGGTCAGGCATTGGGTGGATGTGGCGATCTCTGACGCGGAGGCCTTGACACCAACCTCACAGACCATCGCCTTGCAGCCATACTTCGAGGCTAAAGTCTTAATATTCAATATGGCGGCAGAGTTCATCGCCTTCCAGGTCATTTGGGAGTTGGTCATCGGATAATGCGACAGTCCGATCATATCGAACTTTCCACCGTTGGCCTTGAGCTTGTCGAAGAACCAGGTGTTGTCCTGATAGGCATTGTCGATGTGGACAATCACCTGAGCGTCAGGGAACACGGATTTGACAGCGTCATAGCCTGCCGTGGTGAGGGCGGCATAGTTTGACCAACCTCCCGGAATATCCCCTTTGTCGTTATAGAGACGTCCGGTCTCCCAAAGCATTCCCGGTCGGGTCTCGTTGCCGACCTGCACCCAATGCGGAGTGACTCCTGCGGACTTCAAGGCGGTCAGAACATCCTTGGTGTGCTCGGCGACCTTGGCGGAAAGGCCTTTCAGATCCAGGCCGGCCCACTCGGCGGGAGTATTCTGACGACTCGGATCAGCGAAGAAATCGCTGTAGTGGAAATCAATCATCACCGACATTCCGGCCTCGGCGGCCCGTTTGGCCATATTCACGACATCGTCCTTGCCGCTCCAGCCATTGGCATCCTCCGGCTTGACCCACACACGGAGACGGATGGCGTTGACCCCGGCGGCCTTAAGCACCGGATAAAGCCCGGCATTGCCCTTGGAGTCCTTGAAAGCCGTTCCGCTTATCCGGGAAGGATTGTGGGTCATATCATATTCCATCTCCGAAGCCCAGCTGACATCCGCACCCCGTGCGAACGCCACTTCGTCCACAGAAGGCGCATCCGGTTCGTCTTTCTGATTGCCTCCGGATCCACCGCAGCCGACAAACAGGGAGGAAACCGCAAATGCCAATGCGGACAATGTAGCAAGACGTGAATATAATGTACTCATGCAGCGTAACGTCTTTCAAAAGATCCGGTGACCGGGACGGCCACTAAAGGCTTTCGATGTTCTTCTCATTGAGTAGATTCTTGCCCTCGGCAGTGTAGGCGTACTCGATGCGGTCAGCATAATGCTTCTCGACCTTGCCACGGACAATCTTCATCGTGCTGTTAACCAATCCATTCTGCTCGGTGAAAGGCTCTGGAAGCACAGCCACGGCGGCCGGCAGCCACCTCTCCGGGAACATACCCTCGTGTGAGCCGCCCTTCTTGTAGGAATCAATCTCTTCCTGGATCTTCTTCAGCATCGCCTCCTTGCCCTCACGTGTGGCTGGATCCAGACCCTTCGAGGAGACATATTCCTTGAGGGCATCCTTCGCCGGAACGATCAGGACGATCGTGTAAGGATCCTGGTTGTTGTGCAGGATGACCTGCTCGATGTACTTCGAGCCGTCGGTGAGCGAGTCCTCGAAGCCTTCCGGACTGTATTTCTCTCCGTCGGATGAGATCAGCAGAGACTTGAAGCGGCCGACAACGTAAAGATATTCACTATCATACATATAGCCCATGTCTCCAGTGTGCAGCCAACCGTCGCGGAGAGCCTCGGCAGTGCCTTGTGGATTCTTCCAGTAGCCGGCCATCACATTCTCGCCGCGCACCACGATCTCGCCCTTCGTGCGGAGCGGAACCTCCTTGCCGTTGTCGTCGCAGATCTTGATGTCAAGCGGCTTCACGACACGACCCGAAGAGCCGAACATCGCATGGCCGGTCGAGTTGGCGGAGATGATAGGGGTCGCCTCGGACACGCCGTAGCCTTGGAACATAGGAATGCCGATGGCGCAGAAGTACCTCTGAAGCTCGATGTCCAGAAGCGCGCCGCCTCCCACAAAGAACTCCATCCTGCCGCCGAATCCCTCACGGACCTTCTTGAATATGATCTTGTCGAACAAGGCCATCAACGGCTTCTTCCAAAGCTGAAGGATGCCGCCACGGTTGTAATATTCCTTGTTGTAGGAGATTGCGAGGTTGAGGGCGTAGTTGTAGAGTTTCTCGACCTTCGGTCCCTGCTTGTGGATGGTGGTTTCGACATTCTTCTTGAAGTTGCGGGCAAGCGCCGGAACGGACAGCATCACGTGCGGACGGATCTCCTTGATCGCTATAGGAATATTCCTGAGCGTGGCGAGCGGATTGGCTCCGACAGGAACGGTGGCGATGCTGCTGCAATATGACATCATCGTGTAGAATCCGGCCACGTGCGCGAAGCAGTGGTCAAGAGGCAGGATGATGAGCATCGTGGAATCAGGCTTGACTCCGATCACGGAATGAGCCTGCTCAACGTTGGCAGTGTAGTTGCGATGCGTAAGAAGAACGCCCTTAGGGTCGGCTGTTGTTCCGGAAGTATAGCTGATCGTGGCGTAATCGTCTGGCTCCACAGACTTGTAACGCTCCTCGAACTCGGACTTGTGACCGAACAGGTAGCTGTCGCCGAGAGCCTGAACCCATTCCATCGAGACCTCCTTGGCGTTGGCCGCCGGAATGTTATCCAGCACGATGACCTTCTCCACGCAGTCCAGCTGTGAGATTATCCTGCGGATCTTCGGGAGTTGCTGTCCGGAAACGATCACGAACCTGGACTCGGAATGCTGGATCCTGAAAGTCAGGTCGTTGCTTTCCTCGAGCTTGATGGAGAGCGGGACGCTCACGCCGCCGGCGTAGAGGATTCCCAACTCGGAAAGGATCCACATGTTCCTTCCCTCTGAAAGGAGAGAGACCCTCTCGCCCTTGTTGAGTCCCATGGCCATCAGGCCGGCCGCGATGCGGTAGCCTTCCTTGCGGGTCTGCTCGAATGATGTCTCGGTCCACTTTTCATCCACTTTCTCGCGGAGGAACACGTGCGTAGAGTATTCGTGGGTATATTTCTCCACGAACTCGATGATTGTCGGTCTTGTAGCTGACATACTATGTAATCGTTAAAATTATCTTTGCCAAAACCGCGGCGGGTTATTCCTTGCCGCTAAGTCATTATTCATCAATCTGTCTGACCTCTGGGAAGAGGCCGAAGAGTTCAGCGTCTATCTTGTCGGTGACGGTCTGGAAGTCCTCCGGACGGTTCTCAAACTTGATGTTGTCCACATCGATGACCAGAAGATGTCCGTCATATTTGGAGATCCAATCGTCATAGCGCTTGTTGAGGCCCGTGAGGTAGTCGATGCGGATGCTGCTCTCATATTCCCTTCCCCTCTTCTGGATCTGGGCCACCAAATTCGGGATGGTGGACTTCAGATAGATCAGCAGGTCAGGCTTGCTCACAAGCGACATCATCAGATCGAAAAGATCCGAGTAGTTCTCGAAATCCCTGGTGCTCATCAGACCCATGTCGTGAAGGTTCGGGGCGAAGATTCGCGCGTCCTCGTAGATCGTCCTGTCCTGGATGATGACATCGCTGCATCTTGAGATGTCCACGACATCCTTGAACCTCTTGTTCAGAAAATATACCTGGAGGTTGAACGACCAACGCTCCATGTCCGCGTAAAAGTCTGAAAGATAAGGGTTGAAGTCAACCGATTCGAACTTCGGAGTCCAGCCGTAATGGGCCGCCAGCATCTTTGTCAGGGTGGTCTTGCCACTGCCTATGTTGCCTGCTATCGCGATGTGCATATCCTTTGTGTGTTTTGTTCAGTCTTCTCGCTACCTCTTGTTGCAAAGATCATCAAATCTTTTCGATATGATTCCATACCTGCCGAAGAGACGCAGTGCAAAATTAATAAATATTCCTCGTAAACTCTGCCTTATCCAACAAGAATATGCCGGCATCGTCTCTGTCCCTCACAACGAGAACAACTCGTTGACCGTCTTCCCGAAAAATGCTGAGAGCCTCAGGGCAAGTTCCGTGGAAGGAACGAACTTGTTCGGATCGCCGAGGTGAGCAGCCGGGAAAAAGCTTGTCCATAACCTTCAAACAAGCAATCCAGCACAGCTTCTAAGACGCAATATGTTACTCCTGCCGCTGACTTTGTGAAGATTAACGTCTTGTTTGTTAATAGCTTAAGCGGTGACCTTTAGTGGACTTGCACTAAAGATAAGAATCTATTTGCGTTGTTCAGAATGTTTTACGCATCACTTGCTGATAGCCAACTGGTGACGTGTATAACCTTGACTTTCAGAACTTTAGGGCATGGCCTTCTGCTTGTAAGCACCGAAGGTTATCTGCTTATCTTCTGTGTTTCAGTGTTTTATCCTCCACCGCCTCAATCCGCAGGAATTTCCGCGCGTGCTCAATGCTGACTCCACAGCGGCTGATGAGCTCGTTGAGGTAGGCTATGCGCTCCTCTGCTTGGAGTCTCAGCACATCCTCGATGCCTGAAAACCGCCCGTCTGCCGCCAGATGGTGTGTCATCTTCTTGTAGTCGGCACCAGAATAAGGATCGTGTGGCTCCCTGATGTCATATTCACTGCCTGTGTTGCTGCTGAAAGCGGTCAGCATATTCCTATAACTTCCATAGTAACTGATCACACGTTTGAAATCAATGACTGAATATTCCCTTACAATGAAATCAATAAGCTGTTTCTTCTCGCTTACATTCAGCGAAAGGAACAAGTCATCAAGCACTTCGTACGAAAGCGGTCTGCCGTGTGCATGTAGCATCTTTACTCTCGAAAGTGCTTTTCTCATACTTATAGATGCTTCACGAGGGATGAGCTTGTCTGAATATGGATGGTCAGATTCCGCATAGACCAGGAAATTCCAACGCCAGTCTTCCGCCCGCTTGCAGATACGGTCCTCAACCGGGTTGTTGTAGAGGTAGGCGAGTGAGGTTCTGGCCTGCTTGCCGCCTCGTTTGTTGGACAGTCCGTAAGTGGAAAGCAAACTCCCCTTTAATCCGTGTCTGATGTTGTAAGTCTTTGAGAATTTTGAGCATAGTTCCTGCATGAACCTCGCGATAGTTTTGTGATCCTCAGCCTCGACCAGTACATGAATATGATTGTACATCAAGCAAAGCCCCAGCACACGGATCCTATGCTTGGCCGCAGTCAAAGAGAATATCGTAAAGAAAACCAGCGAGTCCTTCACGCTGTAGAACACCACGAATCCGGACCGTGCTCTCTGGAAGATATGCCCGACCGCACCCTTCTGATAAATCATTCGCCTCAAACGAGCCATAATTCAATAATTTAAGTTGGTCAATATGTTTGTGACAAGATAGGCATTTATCCGTAGAACTCCAAAAGAATTCGGACCAGGCATTTTAGGCTTGCACTTAACATATAGATGAATCTTTATTATGTCGAAAGGCCAAAGTAAAATTTAAAAAATAACATGCATCACTTTAAATTTGCAATATATTGATGCTCAAGGTGATTCTATGTGTTCAAATTTATCGATTGATGCAACTTATTTTTTCGACATTAGTACTGATGCGTTAATAATTATCAAATAAAGTAAGTTCTGAAAAATCCTTATTTCAAATGAGTAGTTGAGGGGCTGTCATAAACCTTCAGTACAAACTAATTTCAAATCGAGGTTATAGTAGAATATTGTTAAACTTTGCAATGTTAGAAGCTGTTTTGAATTGTTTGAAATGTTCTTTGAGGTGAAAAATCTTCATTTTCTTCCCGCTTCTTCAGTCAGATAGCACCGCTATCTTCCTTGGAAGAAGCGGTCGAAACTGAAGTTTTTCACTCTCAAACCTTCAAACAAACAATTCTAAACAGCTTCTTAATAAGTTACGAACATAGATGCGAAAGTTAGCGCATCACTAATATTTCGACATTACTAAAGTACATAAGTCCGGAAGAATTTCATCAGATGTATCAGGGGCTGTGTTTGAGACTGTATCTTGGCAGGAGTATCAGTTGTATCTTTCAGACGAGGTACCCCCGTTCCTCACTCTTTCGTCTCTGCATGGGATGTAATGCCCTGACTATCATTGATAAAGTTACTTGTCTTCGGTATGTTTGAACCAAAGGCATGTCGTTGGTTATCTGACATTCAATGCTTTAATCCGCACTGGTTGATTGTCAAGGAGTGACGTGTAATACTTTGGAAACAAGTACCTTAAGATGTTGCCTTTAGTGTTGACTCACTTAAGACGAAGTGTTAAATTGCATCTGACAAATGCTTTACGTTGCACTGATTGATAATCAATCGGTGGCGATTAATATGCTGAAAATGAATCTAATAACGTTGAGTCTTTGGCTGGAATCAACCAAAGGGAATCGGCTTTTTTTCTGAATATGAGTGCGTTATCAATAACGGACTCTTATACCAGATGAGGCGGTTCACTCATCAGGCACCTGCGAAAAACGATTATCCTTCCGCCGGAAAGGACGGAAGGATAACGCATAGTTTGATATTCATAATTAGTTGACCTTCATGTGAGCCGAGGCCTGTTCCATGCTGTTTGGCTTTGGTGGCCGATCGCTGGTCGTGTCTATGATTCCGACGTCTGTCACTTCGACAGGCTCATTGACCCGGAAAGTAAATTTGGTCAGTGGCCGTGACTTCCCTTGGCCTTGCGGCGGTCACTTTGACGGGTTCAGTGACCGGTTGCAAAGCAAGCTCAGTGACCGTTCGGCTCTCCGAAGGCCGTGAAACATCTAGTCGAGTGTGTGGATGGCGAGGCCGGAACGGAGTTTCGGCTCGAACCACGTGGTCTTCGGAGGCATGATGTTGCCGGTGTCGGCGATGTCGATGAGCTGCTGCATCGAGACAGGGTAGAGGGCGAAGGCAACCTTCATCTCACCGCTGTCAACCCTGCGCTTGAGTTCGCCGAGGCCTCTGATTCCACCAACGAAATCAATTCTCTTGTCCGTGCGCAGATCCTTGATGCCGAGCACTTTGTCGAGCACGAGATTCGAGAGGATGGTAACGTCCAGGACCCCTATCGGATCCTTGTCGTCATATCTGCCAGGTAGAGCCTCCATAGAGTACCACTTGCCGTCAAGGTACATCGAGAAGTTGTGCAAATGGTCAGGAGTGTAGATCTCCCCGCCCATTTCACGAACCGTGAAGTTCTCCTCAAGGGCAGCGATGAACTGATCCTTTGAAAGACCGTTCAGATCCTTTACGACACGGTTGTAGTCCAGGATCTTCAGCTGGCTCTCCGGGAAGCACACGGCCATAAAGAAGTTGTACTCCTCGTCGCCTGTGTGGTTTGGATTCTGCGCTCTCTTCTCGGCTCCGACACGAGCGGCGGCCGCCGTACGATGGTGGCCGTCAGCCACATAGAAAGCGTCCACGTCATTGTTGAACAGCCTTGTGATCTGGTCGATGGTCTTGCCATCGTCGATTACCCAGAACTTGTGGCCGAACTTGTTCTCGTCGATGAAATCGTACTCCGGAGCCTTCTTGACGGTCTGTGCCACGATCTCGTTCAGGATGTGGTTGTCCTTGTAGGCGAAGAACACCGGCTCGATGTTGGCGTTCTGGATGCGGACGTGAACCATCCTGTCATCCTCCTTGTCCTTGCGGGTCAATTCGTGCTTCTTGATCTTGCCGGAAGCGTAGTCATCTGTGTGGGCGCAGAGAACGAGTCCGTACTGGGTACGACCCTCCATCGTCTGGGCATAGACGTAGTAGCACTCCTTAGGGTCACGCCTGAGCCAGCCCTTGGCTTGCCACTCCTTGAAATTCTTCACGGCCTCGTCATAGACCTTCGGATCGTGGTCTTCAAGGATCGGATTGAAGTCGATCTCCGGCTTGGTGATGTGGAGGAGGGATTTCTCTCCGGCCATCTCCTTGGCCTCTTCGGAGTTCAGCACATCGTAAGGCGGCGCAGCCACCTCTGTCACAATATCTTTCGGCGGCCTGATCGCCGCGAACGGTTTTACTCTTACCATAATATTCTTGGAAAAATTGTTGAATGAATATGCCAACATCCCTTGGTGCCCCACCTCCTGACCGTCTAAACATCAAGGTTTGACTGTATGATTCTTGGGGCTCACCTTCATGTGGCGTAAAATGGCGTTGAAAAAGGCGGCACCGGTGCGAAAGACAGGGGCACCGCCTGTATATTCATAAAATTACTTGTTGACCTGGAAACGTGTGTTGCCCGTGGCGAAGAAGTCCACGATCTGGCGGGCGGCGGCGAGACCGGCGTTCATATTCGCCTCGGCGGTCTGGGCACCCATCTTCTTAGGGGTGGCGAAGACGCGCACGCCGAACTTCTCTTTCAGCGCGGCGTAGTTGTCCGGAGCCACGTCGGTAATATACTTCAGATCGGTTCTTTCCTCAAGGGCTTTCTCCAGTCCGGCCTCGTCGATGACCTCCTTGCGGGCGGTGTTCACCAGGCAGGCACCCTTAGGCATCTTGGTGATCAGGTCGTAGCCTATCGAACCGATGGTCTGAGGAGTGGCTGGAATATGCACGGAAATGAAGTCGCAGGATGCGTACATATGCTCAAGCGAATCGGCTGGCTCAGCTCCGGCCTCGCGGATCTTCTCCGCAGGGATGAACGGATCGATGGCCATAACGCTCATTCCGAGAGCTTCGGCTTTCTTTCCGACCAGACGGCCCACATTTCCGAAAGCTTGGATACCTACCTTCTTGCCCTGAATCTCGGATCCCGTGGCAGGAGTGAACTGGTTGCGGCTCATATAGATCATCATTGCGATGGCGAGCTCGGCGACAGCGTTGGAATTCTGCCCCGGAGTGTTCATCACAACCACTTTGTGCGCGGTCGCGGCGGCAAGGTCAACATTGTCGTAACCTGCACCGGCGCGGACAACGATCTTCAGCTGTTTCGCGGCGTCAAGCACCTCGGCGGTCACTTTGTCAGAACGGATGATGAGAGCGTCCACATCAGCGACGGCGGCTATGAGTTCCGAAGCGTCAGCATATTTCTCAAGTGCTGCGAATTCGTGTCCGGCGGCGGTGACAATCTCCTTGATCCCGGCGACAGCGGCCGCTGAGAAAGGCTTCTGTGTTGCGACTAATATCTTCATAATGAGCTATTTCTTAAGATCTTCGAATTCCTTCATACAATCAACAAGAGCCTGAACGTCCTCGACGGTGCAGGCGTTGTAGAGGGAAGCTCTGAAGCCTCCGACGGAGCGGTGACCCTTGATGCCGATCATTCCGCGCTCCTTGGCGAACGCAAGGAACTCGTCCTGAAGAGCCTCGTGGCCCGGAGCCATCACGAAGCAGACGTTCATCAGCGAGCGGTCCTCCTTCGCGGCGGTGCCGACAAACAGAGGGTTGCGGTCAATCTCTGAATATAGCAGCTCAGCCTTCCGCTGGTTGATCTTTTGGATGGCTGGGACTCCACCGATGCTCTTGAGCCACTTCAGAGTCTCGTTCATCATGAAGATCGAGAATACAGGAGGGGTGTTGTACATAGACAACTTCTCGATGTGGTTGCGGTAGTCAAGCATCGCAGGGAGGTACCTTGAAACCCTTCCGAGGGAGTCCTTCCTGATGATGGCGAAGATCACGCCGGCAGGGCCGACATTCTTCTGTGCGCCGCCATAGATAAGGTCGTACTTGCTCACGTCCACTGGACGGCTCATGATGTCGGATGACATGTCGGCGATCAGAGGAACAGGGCAGTCGATGTCTTCCTTGATCTCGGTACCGTAGATGGTGTTGTTCGTGGTGATGTGGAAGTAGTCGATGTCCGTAGGAATCTCGTATCCCTTAGGAATGTAAGAGTAGTTCTTGTCAGCCGAGCTTGCGAGGGCGTAAGCCTCGCCGATTCCCTTGGCCTCCTTGAGGGCTTTCTTCGCCCAGACACCTGTCTCAAGATAGGCGGCCTTCTTCTCAAGGTAGTTCATAGCCACATAGAGGAACTGCAAAGACGCGCCGCCTCCGAGGAACACAACCTCGTGTGTTTCAGGAATATTCAGAAGCTCTCTCCAGAGTGCGCGGCACTCGTCCATAGTCGCGTCCCACTCCTTTGTGCGGTGGGAGATGCTGAGAACAGAGACACCTGTGCCTTTGAAATCCTTGAGGGCCTCAATGGCATTGTCGATGGCCACCTGCGGGAGCAGGCAAGGGCCGGCGTTGAAAACGTGTACTTTCTTCATTTCTATTTTAGTTTCAAAGTATTATTAAAATATACGGTTTAAAATCAAAACTGATTTCGCGGTAAAGATAGGCAATTAAAAGGATTTGCCCAACATTTACCGCGAAATTATAAATTATCTGTAGCCGAGGAGGTACGAGATGATGGCCATCCTGACGTACATTCCGCCTCCGGCCTGCTGGAAGTAGTAGGCGTACGGGGTGTCATCGATGTCAGTGGCGATCTCGTTGACCCTTGGGAGCGGGTGCATTATTTTCATATTCGGCTTGACGGATCCAAGCATCGAGGCGGAGAGCCGATAGACATCCTTTACCTTATTATATTCATCCATATCCGGGAACCTTTCCTGCTGGACTCTGGTCATATAAAGGATGTCGCAGATGTTGAGACCATCCTCGATCCTGTCGGTCTGCCTGTAGTCAACGCCCTCACGGTCAAGCAGCTCCAGATATTTCTTGGGCATATTCAACTCTTCAGGTGATGTGAATATGAAGTGTGGGTCGAACCAGCGCAGGGCCTCCACGAGGGAGTGGACGGCGCGGCCGTACTTGAGGTCTCCGACCATATTCACAGTCAATCCATTGAGTCTGCCTTGGGTCTTCTGGATGGCGTAGAGGTCGAGCAGGGTCTGTGTAGGGTGTTGGTTTGCCCCGTCGCCGGCGTTGATGACAGGCACTGATGCCACTGACGCCGCGATGTCCGCAGCTCCTGCCTGAGGATGCCTCATCACGATCATATCCACATAGTTGGACACGATTTTTATGGTGTCCTCCAGGGTCTCGCCCTTGGTCTGGCTGGTGTTGCGGTTGTCAGGGAAGCCGATGACTCTTGCGCCGAGCCTGTTGACAGCGGCCTCGAATGAAAGCCTCGTTCTGGTCGAAGGCTCGAAGAACAGGCAGGCCACCACCTTGCCGGCGAGGAAGTTCTGTTCACGGTTCGCTTCGAATTCCTTTGCTACCTCAAGGATGTGAAGGACCTCGTCCTTTGAAAAATCCTGGATTGAAATTAGACTTTTAGGCATAATGTTTAAGATTTAAAGTTCGTTTATCGTACAGTTCTCAATTTTCCTGATTCTGGTCCGGAAGTCATCCTCGGAGGATAGCCTTACCCAGGTCTGGAGCGTACACTCCGCCCCGAAGTCCTGTCCTTTCTGCTTGAGGTCCATATCCTTGAGGATTTTCATCACGCTGTTCATCGCCTCGTAGCCGAAGCGGACGCTGAACCATTTCCCGGCGATCTTCTCGACGCTGCCGGCCTTGTCGAGGGCTTCGGCCGTGGATGTCTTGTAGGCCCGGATGAGTCCCGGAATCCCAAGCTTGATCCCGCCGAAATAGCGCACGACCACCACGAGCACATCGCTGAGCCCTCTGGAGTCGATCTGCCCCAAAATCGGTCTGCCGGCCGAGGATGAAGGCTCTCCGTCGTCGTTGGCCCTGAACTTGTCCCCGAGATAGCCCAACCGGTAGGCATAGCAATGATGACGGGCATCGTGGTACTTCTTTTTCAAGTCACCGACAATGCTCTTGACCTCTTCTTCTGTCTCGACGGGGAAAACGAATGAGATGAAGCGGCTGCCATTGTCTTTGAACAGCCCTTCAGCCGGTCCGGGAACGCTCTTGTAGGAGTCTCGGATGATGTTTTCTGGTGTCTCCATTCCTAAGACACGAAATTAGCGTTTTTCACATAATTTTGCAACGGAACGGGAAATTTTGTAATTTTGAAATGGTTTTGAATCAAAAATATTTATGGTATATAAATTCAGGGTTACACTCGCCGGAATCAAAGGATTCTACCGGGTTTACGAGATGAGGGGCGAAACGACCCTTTACGAATTCCACAAACAGATGCGCGCGGATATGGAATTTCCGCAGGATCAGTTGATTATGTTCAAGGCTATGGATGCCGGCGGCGGAGTTCTCGCACGCTATGGCTTGTTTGACCTTGGAAGCGGCACCGTGGACAATGTAACCGTGGCGCAGACTGTCAAGAACGGGGTCGCCTCGTTCCTGTACTTCTACGATGTGCCTAACCGCAAGAGCGTGATTGTCACGTTCGAGGGTGTGGAGGAGAAGCCGGAATGCTCTCCTACGATCGTCGAGGTGAAGGGCCCGAATCCGATCGAGTTCGAGAACGGTTATGTGGCCTTTGAGGATCTTCCTGATTCACAGCGACATCTGCCTGGTCAGAAGCCGGATTGGGGCTCCGATGATGATGACGATGAGGGCGGATCATCATCCCTTTCCCTTGACGATGACAGGGACGATGATGACGACGATGAGGAGGACGATGACGACGAGGATGGAAAGATCGTATTCGATGGGACCGAGGATCTGGACATCTAAATTACAGGATCCTTCCGGCGAAAATCAACTTCAAAGTTCCGAATATGTCCCGGCGGCTTCTCATAATCCTTGGATCTACCGCTGTCGGCAAGACTGACTTCAGCGTCTCGAAGGCTTTGGAATATGGTTCGCCGGTGATTTCCTGCGACTCCCGCCAAATCTTCAGGAATATGTCGATCGGGACCGCTGTCCCGAGTGCTTCGCAGCTTGCCGCTGTGAAGCATTATTTCATTCAGTCCGTTCCGGTCACGCAGGCCTACACGGCGGGGGATTACGAGTTGGAGGCTGTGGCGTTGGTCGAGCGACTCTTCGATGAGGGGCACGAGACCTTGGTGATGACCGGTGGCTCGATGTTTTACATAGACGCTGTCTGCAACGGGCTTGACAATCTTCCGGACGGGGATCCGGCCTTGCGGGCCGAGTTGTGGGAAAGGCTTGAGAAAGAAGGCGTTGAGACTCTTGCCGAAGAGCTTCGGCTGAAGGATCCGTTGACATATTCACAGATTGACACCCGCAATAGCCAGAGGGTAATCCGGGCTTTGGAGGTCTGCCTGGTCTCTGGGAAGCCGTTCTCGTCGTTCAAGACGGGGGAAAGGCGCAAGCGTTCCTTCGAGATAGAAAAAATAGGACTGACCCGGCCGCGTGAGGAGCTATATTCACGGATCAATCAGAGGGTTCTGAATATGATTGACGAGGGGCTTGTGGAGGAGGTCCGGTCGTTGCTGCCGTACCGGGATTGCCAGGCGCTTCAGACCGTCGGCTACAAGGAGATCTTTGAATATCTTGATAAAAAGATTCCTCTGGAGGAAGCTGTCCGCCTCATCCAGAGGAACACTCGTCATTACGCCAAGAAGCAGCTCACCTGGTGGCGTCGTGACCCCGACATCCGTTGGATTGATATCAAGTAAGTGTGATTCGGAGCGTAGCGACGCAAGGGGTTTGGGGAGAACGCTCCCCAATGCCCCACCGGGGCTGTCCCGTAGGGACTGGGGGTAAAAAGTAAGGAATCTTCCGTTCTAGAACGGAAGGTCATTGCTCGGGTCGTCGGCAGGTAGATCGTCGATGGTCGGGGCTGGAGCCGCTTGTGGCTGCGCTCCGTAATTCGGCTGAGGAGCCGGAGAATAATTCTGCGGAGCCTGATATGTCGGCTGCTGTGCCGGAGCTGCTGACGCAGCCTGCCCCGCCGGAGTGATTCTCCAGACGCGCACATCGTTGTACCAACGTCCGTTATATTCCCTTGCCCTGAGATTGAACGCGACCTTGACCGTGTCGTTTATCTGGTACTTGTCCAGATCCGCCACCTTATCGTTTCCGAACGCCGTGAGGCACACATCCGCCGGATAGTTGCCGTCCTGATATTCAAGAACGAAATCCTGCTTTGTCCAGGACCCTTTCGCCCCCTGTCCGCTCTGCTTGGCAAGCTTCTGCTTGATTCTGCCTTCTATTTCCAATGCCATAATATTCAGATCTTTGATTTTGTAAAAATTAAACCTGCTCGGCGCCGGGCGCAAAGCAGGCTTGTATATGCTGCCTGGGGCAGTGATTATTTCTTGTCCTCTACGACAGGCTCAACGAAGTGCTTTACAGAGTCGAGCTGGATGTCGAACACGAGAGTTGAGTAAGGTTCGATACCGTTGGCTCCACGCTCGCCGTAGCCAAGCTCTGAAGGAACATAGAGGGTGGCCTTTCCGCCCTCGCCGAGAAGCTGGAGACCCTCGGTCCATCCAGGGATCACCCTGTTGAGCATAAGCATAACAGAAGGCTGTGTCTCAGCGACTTCCTCGATTACGGTGCCGTCCTTGAGGGCGAGCTTGTAGTGCACATAGACAGTGTCCTTGGAGCTGTTAGGCTTAACCTCGCTGCCGGCTTCCTTGATGATGTACTGGAGACCGCTCTCGGTAACCTGCACGCCTTCCTTCTTCTTGTTGGCCTCAAGGAACTTGTTCTCCTCCGCCTTGTTGATGGCTCCTACATATTCAGACCTCTTCTCGATGAATTCGCTCATAATGCGGTTCATCTCCTCCGGGTTCACCTTGAACTGCTTTACGAAGTCAGTGTCGCGCGGGGTTCCCTTAGAAGCCACGAAGTCGGCGGCTCCCTTCTTGATCATATTGAAGTTGAGGTCACCCATATTGTAGTTCTTGATCATAGAACCGAGCTGGATTCCAAGAAGGTAGCTGACAGAGTCAACGCTGGCTTTTGAAGGAAGAAGCTCCTTAGGGTTCACTGGTTTTACAGGGTTGGCGACCGCGGTGCTGTCCGCTCCGCCGGCGTTTCCGTTGACATTGCCGGAATTGCAGGCTACGGCTGAAAGAAGCATCGCGGCTGCTGCAAACATTTTGATTGTCTTCATAATATTAATTATTTTATAAGTTGTCTATGTCCGTTTTGGAGCGTATTGCCCAAAAGTCTTGCAAATATCGCAAAAATTCTTGACTTTATTATTCATAAAGTTCCAAAATGCTTGTTTATCCCGAAAACAATCACTATTTTTAGAAATAATTAGGAACACTATGGGAATTGACTCGTCATTACTGTATTCCAAGTTGAAAGAATTCTTCGGTTTCGATTCCTTTAAAGGGGATCAGGAGAAGATTATCCGCAACCTTCTTGAAGGCAAGGACACCTTTGTCCTTATGCCGACAGGTGGCGGCAAATCCTTGTGCTTCCAGCTGCCGGCCTTGGTGCTCCCCGGCACGGCCATCGTGATCTCGCCGCTCATCGCCCTGATGAAGAACCAGGTGGATGTGATCAGAGGCTTTGTGGAGGAGCAGAACGGAATCGCCCATTTCCTGAACTCGTCGCTCAACAGGGCGCAGATCCAGGCGGTCCGATCCGATGTGCTTTCCGGTGTGACCAAACTGCTTTATGTGGCTCCGGAATCGTTGACAAAGGAAGAGAACATCGATTTGTTGAGGGAGGTGAACATCTCCTTCTATGCGGTTGACGAGGCGCATTGCATCTCGGAGTGGGGGCACGATTTCAGGCCTGAGTACCGGCGGATAAGGGATATGGTGCAGACGATAGGGCGCGCTCCGATCATCGCCCTGACCGCCACGGCCACCCCTAAGGTCCAGAATGACATCCAGAAAAACCTTGGCATACTTGACGCGACGGTGTTCAAGTCGTCGTTCAACAGGCCGAATCTCTACTATGAGGTCCGTGACAAGGTTGACCCCGACAAAGACATAATCAGGTATATCAAGCAACGGCCGGGAAAGTCGGGAATCATCTACTGCCTCAGCCGCAAGAAAGTGGAGGAGATTGCGAATCTTTTGAATATCAACGGAATCCGTGCGCTTCCATACCACGCCGGGCTCGATGCAAAGACCAGGGCCGAGAACCAGGACCGCTTCCTGATGGAGGACGTGGAGGTCATCGTGGCCACTATCGCCTTCGGTATGGGAATCGACAAGCCGGACGTGCGTTTCGTCATTCACTATGATATTCCTAAAAGCATCGAGGGCTATTATCAGGAGACAGGCCGGGCCGGTCGTGACGGGGAGAACGCCGAATGCATCACTTATTACAGCTACAAGGACATCCGCAAGCTGGAGAAGTTTATGCAGGGCAAGCCGGTTTCCGAGCAGGAGATCGGCCGTCAGCTGCTGATGGACACGGTGGCGTACGCCGAGTCGAGCCTGTGCCGCAGAAGGATGCTGCTCAATTATTTCGGAGAGGATTATCCGAAAGACAACTGCGGTATGTGCGACAATTGCGTCAATCCTAAGGAGACCTTTGACGGAAGTAAGGAGATGTGCTTGGTGATCAGGCTGATAAAGTCTCTTCCGGAGCATTTCAAGATCGACCATCTCGCTCTTGTTCTGGCCGGCGAGACAAACGCTATGGTGAAATCCTACAGGCACGACGCTCTCCCGTTGTTCGGCTCGGGGAACAATCACAGTGTGAATTTTTGGTGCGCTGTCGTGCATCAAGGTCTTCTGCTTCATCTGCTTGAGAAGGAGATCGAGACCTACGGGCTGATCTATGTGACGAAGCAGGGTGAGGATTTCCTCAATTACCCTTACGAGGTGCCTATGGTGGAGGACAGGGTGTTTCAGGCGAAAAAGGCTGCCGCGGAGGAAGACGATGGGCAGGCCGCGGGAGCTGCGGCGATGAGGGGAGGCGGGGGAGACACCGCTCTTCTGTCGATGCTCAAAAGCCTGCGCAAGGATCTGTCTCGCAAGCTGAATCTCCAGCCGTGGATCATATTCGGGGATCCGGCCTTGGAGGATATGTCGATCCTCTATCCGATTTCCTACAAGGAACTCTGCAACTGCCAGGGGGTCGGGGAAGGCAAGGCAAGGAAATACGGCAAGGAGTTCATCGAACTCATCAAGCGTTACGTGGATGAGAACGACATCACCCGGCCTGAGGATTTCGTGGTGAAGTCAACACCGACCAAATCGGCGGACAAAGTGTTCATAATCCTGCATATTGACAGACGGATGGCGCTTGAGGACATAGCCGAGGCCAAAGGCCTTGATATGGAGGACCTTCTCACCGAGATCGAAAGCATTGTCTCTTCCGGCACAAAGCTGGATCTGAACTATTACATCAATCAGGAGATTGACGAAGAGGTGGTTGAGGAAATCTATGAATATTTCAGGAGGGAGGCGGACTCGGATTCTGTCGAGGATGCCCTCAGGGCCCTCGGCGCCGATTACGAGGAACTGGAGATCCGTCTTGTTAGGATAAAGTTCCTCTGCGAGATCGCGTCTTAGAAGCTGTTTTGATTTGTTTGAAATGTTCTTTGAGGTGAAAAAAATCTTCATCTTCTTCCCGCTTCTTCAGTCAGATAGTACCACTATCTTCCTTGGAAGAAGCGGTCGAACCTGAAGTTTTTCACTCTCAAACCTTCAAACAAACAAATCAAAACAGCTTCTTAGATTGTGACCATCTTCAGTCTGCGGCCCTCGAAATGGCCAAGCCTCCTGAATCCGAACATCTTGACATACTGCGCGAAGTAATCGAACTTGTCTCCGACCTGCTCCGGTGTGTGTGAGTCCGAGCCGAGGCAGATGATCTCTCCGCCAAGTTCCAGATACCTTATCAGAATGTCCTTGTCGAGCTGTGGCTTGCGAAGTCCGTAAGCCTTGTAGGTCTTTGTGTTGATTTCCAATCCTTTGCCGTTCTCCGCAAGGTATCTCAGGATCTCGTCGAACAGTCCTGGGAAATCCCTGTACAGCACGCTTTCCTTCGGATAGGGCGCATAGCGGGCGACATAGTCAAAATGTCCCATTATATCGAAATCCCCGAGCCATTTCATCTCCCTCATGATGGTCTCAAGGTAGCGGCCGTAAGCCTCCTTCCAATTCTTCCCTTTGTAGTACGGGCCGAAATACGGATCCGTGTCCTCAAGGTAGTGGACCGAGGCGATGATCTGGTCGAAACTGTTTCCGGCCAGAAGCTCCCTTGTCTGGTCGTGGTTCTTCTCTCCCAAACCAAGTTCCACTCCTTTGAATATCTTGAATTTCTTCGGAAACGCCTTGCCGAAAGCCCCGCCGGAGATGAGTCCGTTGACTCTGTCGATCTCCGCCTGCTGGGCCTTTACATCGAACACCTCGCTGCGGATGGGCTCAAACTGTTCCTTCATATCCGGAACATAAAAATCGCAATGGTCGGTGAAACATATTCCTCCGAGCCCTTTTTCCGCCGCCGCGACGGCACTTTTTTCAACTGTGGTACCTTCTCCGTCGAAAGAGAATTGGCTATGACTGTGTGTATCGAAAAACATAGGCACGAATATAGCATTTTTTACTTAAATTTGTAATTTGTATTAAAGGAATATGAATATGTTCACGTTTGGCTACAAAACTTCTGTCAGCAGCATCCTCAGGGCGCTGGCTTCCATCGGCATAGGTCTGGTGATGATATTTGACAACGACGCATCCGAGACTGTGGTGAAGGTCATAGCGGCTTTCCTTTTCGCCTCCGGACTCGTTTCATTGGTGTACGGCATCATTCGCAACAGGAAGGAGGGCATCCTTCCTCTGATGGCGGTCAATGCGGTTGTGGACGTGATCCTTGGACTATTGCTGTTTTTGAACCCGGCTTGGGTGGCAGGTTTCATCGTCACGCTGATAGGAATAGTGCTGATCCTTTTCGGAGGACTTCAGCTGATTGTCCTTTCAGGCACGCTCTCACTTTTGGGAACCGGGTTCACTTCGCTCATACTCTCGATCTGTGCGGTTGTGGGCGGCGCGTTCCTGCTTTTCAGCCCGTTCGGCGAGAGGGTGATGGGAATATGCGCGGGAAGTTTTCTGGCGCTGTATGGAGTGTCTGAGCTGATCTCCGCCTGGAGGGTTCGCAAGGCTAAGGAGGCTTACGAGGTCAGATTCCGGGCCGAGGCCGAGCCGGAAGCAGGTCAGGATGTGATAGAGACCTCCGGTCTGGAGGATGCCAAGGAGGTGAACTACACAAAGGTGGACGAGTAGGATGATCCCTCAGGAAACGGTACAGAAAATCCTTGACACCGCCCGGGTTGAGGAGGTGATAGGCGACTTCGTGACTTTGAGAAAGCGCGGGGCCGACCTTTGGGCCTGCTGTCCGTTCCACGGTGAGAAGACACCTTCTTTCCACGTTATTCCCGCGAAAGGACAGTATTACTGCTTCGGCTGCCACAAGGGGGGCTCCGCTGTCGGGTTCATAATGGACTACGAGCATCTGTCCTACGTTGAGGCCTTGCGGTATCTCGCCAAGAAATACAACATCGAGATAGTCGAGAAAGAGGAGACGGCGGAGGACATAGCGAACCGTCAGCGGAACGAGAGTCTGATGCTTGTCTCTGAATATGCGGGGAATTTCTTCAAGGAGCAGCTCCGGACCGATGAGGGGCGGGCTGTGGGACTTGAATATTTCCATTCCAGGGGACTGGAGGACGCTACCATCGAGAAATATGGCCTTGGATGGGCTCCATCGAGCCGTCACGCCCTTACCGACGCAGCCAAGGCCGCCGGCTACAAGGATGAATATCTCCTTGAGACGGGACTGTGCGCCGCCTATGATTCGGACAACAGACTGCACGACAGGTTTTTCGACCGTGTCGTGTTCCCGATCCATTCGGTGAGCGGAAGGGTCATAGCGTTCGGGGCCAGGACCTTGAAGTCTAAGGAACCCGGAAAACCGTACGCCAAGTACGTGAATTCCAAGGAGTCGGACATCTACGTCAAGAACAAGTCCCTTTACGGAATCTGGTTCGCCAAGAACGAGATGGCCCGGAAGGACAAATGCTATCTGGTTGAAGGCTATCTGGATGTGCTCTCAATGCACCAGCTTGGAATCACCAACGTGGTGGCTTCCAGCGGAACGGCTTTGACCGAGGGACAGATAAGCCTCATCAAGCGGTTCACGCAGAATGTCACGATTATGTACGATGGGGATTCCGCCGGCATCCACGCCGCTTTGAGGGGAATAGATATGTTCCTGCGCGAGGGAATGAACGTGAAGGTCGTGCTGATTCCTGACGGGGATGATCCGGATTCATATTCACGGAAACACACTCTCGCTGAGGTTGAGGAGTTTCTTGCGGGGGCGGAGAAGGATTTTGTGGATTTCAAGTCCTCGCTGCTGATGAAGGACGCGGCCGGGGATCCGCTGAAGCGGGCGGAGGTGATCAACGACATCGCAGACACCATCGCTGACATTCCGGATGCCGTGAAACGCTCCGTCTATATTGATTTTCTGAGCGACAGGTTCGAGATCCGCCGGGATATTCTTGATGACAGGATCAGCGCGACACGCTCCAGAAGGCTCATTGAACAGAAGAAAGCCGCTGACCGTGAGAGAGAAAGGCTCCGTAACCAGGAAGGGACCCGGTGGTCCGAGACATCGACAGGCCCAGCCTCCGAATTGTCAGGGAATGGCTCGACTGTCGGAACATCCGGTATTCCCGGCTATCCTATAGCTTCGGATGGTTCGGCCTACGGAAATGTTACGGAGGCTGGGCCTGTCGAATCCACCCAACAGCGTACCGGTCTGGACGCTTTGATAGACAACCGTATAATGGGCACCGCCGAACGTGATCTTCTGAACTTCATCCTGACTTACGGAACCACGAAATTGGAGTTCTCCAGCGATTCGGATTTCTACACAGGTTCTGATGAGGAAACCCAGACCGTGTTCGATTTCATAGATCAGGCTTTGGAGGGGGACAAATCGGGATTTTCCAATTCCGTCTTCCAGCGTGCCTACGAGGCGTATTCCAAGGATTACTATGACGGGTACTCGCAGGAGGAGATCGTTAAACGGCTGATGGACGGTCAGGACAGGGATGTTGCCTATGTCGCGGCGCAGCTGTCCACCGACGAGAGATACGACCTGTCCATAGACAATCTGCGTAACTCGATGATGGCCAAGACATCGTGGCTGACACTGTACGTCCCAAAGGCGATACTCGTGTTTCAGAAGTGCCGTCTTGAGAATCGGGAGGAGATGCTACGTGAAAGTCTGCGGCAGGCACAATCCGCTTCGGACGCTGACAGGATAATGGAGATTATGCAGGATATTCTTAAGGTGCAGAAAGCGTTGAAAGTAGTGAAAGTCAGATTAGGTAGAGAAAGATAATATTAATGAATATGGAAAAGAAATTCAAGAGAACACTTGTGACCTGTGCGTTGCCTTACGCCAACGGACCGGTCCACATCGGACATCTCGCTGGAGTGTACGTCCCGGCGGACATCTACGTCAGGTACCTCAGGATGAGGGGTGAGGATGTGCTTTATGTCTGCGGAAGCGATGAGCACGGAGTTCCGATCACGATCAAGGCCCGCAAGGAGGGCTGCACTCCTCAGGACATCGTGGATCGTTATCACAAGATCATCAAGGATTCGTTCACAGGGCTTGGAATCAACTTTGACATCTATGGCCGTACCTCCTCCGAGGTGCACGAGAAGAACGCTTCGGAATTTTTCCGCAAGCTGTACGATGAGGGGAAGTTCATCACAAAGGAGTCCGAACAGTATTACGATCCCGAGGCGAAGACCTTCCTTGCCGATCGTTACATTGTGGGAACCTGCCCGAAGTGCGGTAATCCTGATGCCTATGGCGACCAATGCGAGAAGTGTGGAAGCACATTGAGCCCGGAGGAACTCATCAATCCTAAGTCCAAGCTTAGCGGGGCCGAGCCGATAAAGAAGAAGACCACTCACTGGTATCTTCCTTTGGATCAGTACGAACCGTGGCTTCGTGATTGGATTCTCGAACAGCACAAAGAGTGGCGAGGCACTGTCTATGGCCAGTGCAAGAGCTGGATTGACGGCGGTTTGCAGCCTCGCGCCGTAAGCCGTGACCTTGACTGGGGCGTGCCGGTTCCTGTCGAGGGTGCCGAAGGTAAGGTTCTCTATGTCTGGTTCGACGCTCCGATCGGGTATATTTCCAACACTCAGGAACTTCTTCCGCAGTCTTGGGAAAAGTGGTGGAAGAGTGAGGACACACGTCTCGTGCATTTCATCGGCAAGGACAACATCGTCTTCCACTGCATCGTGTTCCCATCGATGCTCAAGGCCTATGGTGACGGCTACATCCTGCCTGACAACGTGCCTGCGAACGAGTTCCTGAACCTTGAGGGCGACAAGATCTCCACGTCTCGCAACTGGGCAGTCTGGGCTCACGAATATCTTGAACAGTTCCCTGGCAAACAGGACGTTATGAGATATGTCCTTACCGCCAACGCTCCGGAGACCAAGGATAACGATTTCAGTTGGAAGGATTTCCAGACACGCAACAACAGCGAGCTTGTCGCAATATTCGGAAATTTTGTGAACCGTGCTGTAGTATTGACTCACAAGTATTTCGAGGGAAAGGTTCCGGCCGCGGGAGAGCTTCTGGACGTTGACAAGGCCGCCCTTGCGGAGATTCCGGCGCTCAGGGCTTCGCTTGAAAGGAACATCGAGGGCTATCATTTCCGTGAGGCTCTTAAGGATGCGATGTCGATCGCCCGTGTGGGCAACAAGTATATTTCTGACACAGAGCCTTGGAAGGTCGCGAAGACGGATATGGAGCGTTGCGCCACCATCCTGAACGTCAGCCTCCAGATCTGCGCCGACCTTGCGGTCGCTTTCGAGCCGTTCACTCCGTTTGCCGCGGAGAAACTTCGTAAGATGCTGGGTGTCAGCCTTTGCGCTGGAATTGACCACCGTAAGGGCGAGCAGGTGACCGCCAACACTTACAAGGATGGCGAGTGTGCCGCTCTTCACACTGTGTCAGCCGCTCCTGAACAGGAGTGTTCGGGCGTATGCCTTGGCTGGGATATTCTTGGCAATGAGAATATACTTCCTTCCGGACACGAGATCGGTGCCGCTGAGTTGTTGTTCGCCAAGATCGATGACGATGCCATCAACGCCCAGTTGGCGCGTCTTGAGGCCATTCGTGCCGAGAGAGAGGCGGCGGCTAAGGCCGAGGCGGCGAAGCAGGTCGCACCGCAGAAACCAGAGTGCAGTTTCGAGGATTTCGAGAAGATGGACATCCGCACGGCCACCGTGCTTGCCGCCGAGCGTGTGCCTAAGACTGACAAGTTGCTGAAACTCAGTATTGACACCGGCATCGACAAGAGAACGATCGTCTCAGGAATCGCTGAATATTATTCCCCTGAGGAAATGGTAGGCAAGCAGATCTGCATTCTCGCCAACCTTCAGCCGAGGACTATCCGTGGCATCGAGTCCCGTGGAATGATCCTTATGGCTAAGCAGGGGGACGGCAAGATGAGGTTCATCACTCCTGCGGAGGCGCTTAACAACGGAGCTGTTGTCGGTTAAAATAATTGAATATATTCACATAATATTATGAGAAGATTTTTTGCTTCATTGGCTGTGGCCGCCCTCGTTATGGGGTGTGCCCAGACTCCGACTCTCACCAAGTCGGGCCTCGACCCCGAGAATTTCATCGCTGAGCGTGATGGTGCCAAGACCGCTCTCTACACTCTGACAAACAAGTCCGGAATGGAAGTCTGCATCACCAATTTCGGTGGTAGGATTGTTTCCGTGATGGTTCCGGACAAGAACGGTGAGTATAAGGACGTTGTCCTTGGCTTCGACAAGATTTCGGACTATTTTCCGGAGAACAACAGGACAGATTTCGGCGCCACGATCGGACGTTACGCGAACCGTATCAACGGAGGTCGTTTCTCTTTGGATGGCGTTGATTATCAGTTGCCTCAGAACAACTTTGGGCATTGCCTGCACGGTGGTCCGGACGGGTGGCAGTTCAAGGTGTTCAATGTTCTGGAGGCTGACGCTTCGCACGTTAAGTTGGAGCTGGTCTCTCCTGACGGGGACGCTAACTTCCCTGGCAAGGTTACCGCTGACGTGACTTTCACCCTTACTGAAGACAATGCGATCGACATCAGGTATTCGGCCACGACCGATGCTCCGACGATCATCAATATGACCAACCATTCGTACTTCAATCTGTCCGGAGATCCGGCGAACCATCAGATTACCGCTGACTCTTTGTACATCAACGCTTCGAACTTCACTCCGGTGGATTCGACATTTATGACTACCGGTGAAATCGCTTCCGTTGAAGGTACTCCGTTTGATTTCAGAAAGGCCAAGCTGATCGGTGACGACATCGATTCTGACAACGAGCAGGTCCGCAACGGCAAGGGCTTCGATCACAACTGGGTTCTTGACACCAAGGGCGATGACACCGTCCTTGCCGCCGAGGTTTACTGCCCTGAGACCGGAATCGTTCTGAAGGAATATACCAGCGAGCCAGGCGTGCAGGTCTATGCCGGCAACTTCCTTGACGGAACAGTCACAGGTAAGAAAGGCGTTGTGTACGGTCACCGTACCGCCATCTGCCTTGAGTCCCAGAAGTATCCTGACACTCCGAACAAGCCGGAATGGCCGTCCGCGGTTCTTCGGCCGGGCGAAACCTACACCAGCCACTGCGTCTTCGCTTTCGGCGTTAGATAGTTAGCGGAATAATTGAAGCCTCTCCGTTGTGTTTCTGATAAGTGGAACACAGCGGAGAGGTTTTTTCATAAATGAGAATATGTTTGGTAATTATAAGCGAGATCCGTACGGAGACCTACGCCGTAGTCTCGGGAAGCAGAGACAATGTTATTGTGTGGATCTAAGACTCCGCAACAGTTCTATAATATGCCCATAACACTCAGGTGTGCGAACACATTCACACCTCGAAGAGCAACTCGCTGGCCGTCAGGATGATGTGGTTTCAGGTGCACATGGTTTCTCGTTCTGTGATGGCGGACGTTTTTTCGGCTTTTATCTGTCTGACTCAAGGTTTTCGGCTCTTACTCTATGGATTCCTGGAGGCATACGTGTGGGAGACAAACTATCGAAGCTCGACAACTTCAAGTATGGTAAACCCAAAGTCGCCGACTGGATGAAACCGACAGATGGTTCTGTGCAGTATGTCCTTTTTTATGATTATCTTGATGGCCTTGTTTTCCTGTCGGTAAAGAATGGAATAATAGAAGGGATATGGTATTCCGATCCTGTTTGATGGTAGCCTGCAATGATGACGCCATGGTGGCCATTTATCCGGATAGGGCGCGCGAAGCGCGTAGGCCGCCATGGCCTATACCTTCCACGAAATCTCGTCAATAAATCCTCCAGATGTCGTTCAGGCTCTTCTCTATCAATTATTTCCGAGGATCCGGATTCTTTTTTTGAACAATCAAAGCCTTATCTTTTCTGATTGTACGGCTTACACTTACGGTTAGTTTTCTGTCCTTATCGGACAAATTCTCCTTTAACGACACACAAACGCAATAAGGACTATTACGATTGAGGATGAGTTTAAACCAATCATTTTCTATGATTTGTGCTGTTTGTGATCCATATTTTTTCGCATTATCCGAGTCGATATCCGACTCGGTGTTCACATAATTAATATTAAGAATTTCTTCATCAGCATTAAGTATAATCTCTTGAGCGTTGTAGTCCACTTCTATAAAGTGCTTTTCCAGTGTTATCGGACTCTCGACATAGCAAGATGTAAGCATAAAGCAGAAGACGGTAAAAAGACAATATCGTTTCATGGCATTAAGAATTAGTACATGTAATCAATCGTTCCCGTGCATGGCTCAGATGGCACATCGTATGTGATCAACCTGAAATGCCAGCTGTAAGCGTAGCTTGAAGAAGATTTCTTAGAGGGGTTATCGTATTCTTCAGCCTCTGCCGGATTAAGGCAGGACGTTGAGAAGTAACCGTTTGACAATCCTTCCCATCCGAAATTGAAGTGAAGTAAGTAGGTATTGGATTGTGTGGAGGAATATTTTGCGCCATCTATAACCCATGAATGTCCTTTTGTCCAATTCTTAGGAATCGCGGAGATAAACACAGGCTTGTTGTCCGCAAGCATAGCACTTGTGGCTCTTTTCATTGAATAAGTGAAATCTGACGCGCAGTGCTTCTCAACATTAGTATAACCGAATCCCTGCATCCGTTTTTTGATCTGTTCGGGGGTTATCAGTGTGAATCCTGGTTGTGCAATCTTATTCACAAAATTATAGATGCTGCCGATTAACCGTGCGACATCATCTTTGCCTTTGCTGGTCAAATTACCAGCAAGAGTGTCTTTTTTCATTTCAGCTCAATTAATGTTTTCTCCGTTTATGACTAGTGTTTGCGGGTATTCGTTGTGCGCAACAATCATCGCCATGGCCGTTGCCGAACAACCTGTCAAGGCGGGTTTTTGTTTGCCTACAAGATTTCTGCGATTGCAGTACTTGTTATAAGGCTCCTCCTGTCCCCATGAGATGTTAAGTAATGGCTCCTTTGTGGTAAGAGGCGGGCTGTTGAGACCTCCTTCATCGTCACCCATTTCGAAGCGACAGTCAACCGCTGATCGGATACATTCTGAGACGAACTCAGCATTTGTGGCCGCTGCTGAGTAGAAGTCATCATCTTCAACGCAATAATAGCCAACTGTGTCAATTTGCTGATCATCGGGGTCGTTATCCTTGTGACTGTCTTGAATTTCGCTAAAGATCACAGTCAGGTCTTCTTCTATTTGTCCGTTTTCGGTTACTGCGACAATTTCAGGCACGGCCGTATTGGCTCCAAGAACCGCGAAACCTTCTCCGTTTCCAAAATTAACCAAATATGCGTTAGGAATGCTGTCCTCGTGCTCATTTGCGGCTCGTGTTTCCGTTTGGGTTCCTTTATGACTCCCATAGTATGTGGACACCGAAACGATTTCCCTTGGCCTTCCAGATCTTGTATCCCGCAGGTCGCCTTTGTTTTCCTGAAGAAATTCAGTCAGTGTCGCCAAGGCTTCTTCGACAGGTATCTGTCGTAATTCTACGGTTTGTTTCTGCGGTTGTGTGATAAGTTGTCTGTCATTCTTCTGACAAGAAGGGAAAATCATGAATAGAATCCCGATGCAAATAATAGCGTTTATCTTCATAATGTGTAGGTTTTGTTGATTTTAGCAAAGATAAAACGTTTTTTCCTTATTAACAATATTAATGGATACTTTTATATTCTGCGGAAACATAACCCTTTAGGGCAACATTCAGGACGTTTTTTGCTACTTGCTGAGCCGTAAGTAGTATTGAAAGATGGATGCCCTTTGCTGAGGGATGAAACTTTAAAGCTTACGGATGACGTTGAGCCCGTCGCGGATGGGAAGCAGGACGGACTCGACACGGGGATCGGAGACGACGAGGTCGTTGAAGGCGATGATGCCTTGGGTCTGTTTGTCTTTCGGGACGGGATCCTGCCAGAGTTTGCCGTCCCAAAGGACATCATCGGCGAGGATGAGACCGCCGGACTTCACAAGATCGAAGACCAGATTGTAGTAGGTGACATATTCACGTTTATTGGCGTCCATGTAAACGATGTCATAAGGTCCTTTCAGCGTGGAAAGGGTCTCGCAGGCGTCCCCTATGTGCAGGGTGATCTTGTCAGCCACACCGGCACGATACCACCCTTCCCGCATCAGATCCTCCAGTTCGTCATTGATTTCCAGCGTGTCGATGTGACCCTCTTCCGGAAGCCCGTAGGCCATGCATGTCGCAGAATAACCGGTAAAAGCACCAATCTCCAGAATGCGTTTCGCCTTGGAAATCTCCACAAGCATAGTCAAAAGACGACCCTGAACCGCCCCCGAAAGCATCCGGGGGTAGTTCGTGTGGATGTTCGTCTGTTTCTCAATCCAGTCCAAAGCCTCGCGTTCAGGCTGCTCGCCTTGACGTCCCATTTCGCGCAATGCTCGGCGAATGAATAATCGGGATCCGCCTTGATCTCCTGCAGGTATGTCTCAAACACACGCTTGTACAATTCGAGCGTCTCCGGTGGTAAGTTACTTTTGCGTGACATCGTGAATTTAACATATTTTTGTATAATTAACTCTCAAGTTTGACGGTCTTTGCCTTTGCAGGGCGTCCGCGTCGTTTCGGGGAGACCTTTCTGGATCTGTATTCAGTTCCGCAACCTTCAGGGATGTCAAAGCCGAAGGCCTTGCAGATATCTTTCTGGGCACCGACGAACGGGGTGATGAACTTGGCCCGGCCGTTATGCTCTATACAGCGGATAGACCGCATTTCATCAAGGATGTCCAGGGTTGAGGCGAACTGTTTCTTGAGTCCTGTCGTTTTCCAGACATGGCGCACGTATGAGCTTATTATCAGGCAGACGAAGAGGATGAGAAGCCTGCCCGTCTTGCCTTCCTCCGACCAGTTGCGCTGACGGTCGAAGCCCATCTGGGTCTTCATCTGACAGAAGTACTTCTCCTGTTCATCCCTGAGGCCATACGCATCAAGGGTCTGCAGGGCGGTATAGTCAAGGCCGAGGGTGATGTATCCGAAGAAGCCGGATGTCTTCTTGACATTCTCCACCTTCTTCTCATCGAGACTGAAGGAGAGCAGCTTGCGGTCCTTCTTGTCATATGAGACCTCGTACCAGTTGTAGTTCTTCTTTATGCTCTCATCGTCGTCGACGCTTTCGCCGGCATCCAGTATCGACTGGAGGCTTCTGCGCTGCATCTCGACCGCGACTTCGAGTTCAGTCTGCTCCGCGGCCCTGCGGAAGGGGTCGAAGAACAGGTCGAGTTTCATGCGGTCGGCCTTGTGGACGGCGTCGCCGTTGCCCCTCACGTCGTATTCCAGGTCATACTGCTTGTAGTACAGCCTGCTCTCCGTGTCGAAAAGCATGTCCCCCGGCTTTCCCCCGATGGTCCCGAACTCGGCAATCCTGTCAAGGACAATCTTCTGGCGCATCTTGACGCACATTATCATCGGCTGGCCGCGGAGGATGTACTTCTCGAGGTTCTGAACCGATTCGTAGCCCCTGTCCGTCACCAGGATAACCCTCGGGAAACCGGCGTGGCTGATGTCGGTGAGGATGGTCTCCACGCTTCTGGAGTCAGGGATGTTGCCCGGAAAGGTCCTGTAATACACGGGCATATGGCTGTCGAGCGAATAGACGACGACTTCGGAAGTCTGCGGCAGAGGGACGCGCTCCTTGTTCCGGCCCCATTTGATGTCGGCGAGCGAACTGCCGTACGCGGATCTGGTCGTGGAATCGACGGCGCACAGCTCATCCCGGTTCAGCCTGTCGGCCCTGTGCTTGAACAGGCTCATCCTTTCTGCCTCGGAGATGGACTGCGTAAGGCGGGTTATTGTCATCGGGGTAAGCTCCCTTGAGGACGGAGCCTTCTCCAGCTTCTGCCATCTGGCCGCTCTGCTCCAGCTGTTTCCGGTCGCGAATGAGTAATAGGCAAGGGTGAGGACATCATTCACGATTTCCGCGTTCTCATGGAACGTCGCCATCAGGTCCGTCCGGAGCCCCGCCTTGTCCGCGACCTGCTCCATGAGCCAGACGTCGCCATAGAAACGATTGACGTCCGCACCCTCGTATGCAGGACGGCCTTGCCTGCGATTGCTCTGAAGCTTATCTATTTCGCTGAGGTCCCACCCTTCGGGAAAGATCAGCTTGGCCCGTTCCTCCGGAGAGGCGTACAGGTACTGCTTGCCCGGGATAAACTTGAGACCATCCGTCACAGTGCCCCAATGCAGGCAGGAGTACTTCCTCTTGCCGTCCCCGGTCACGGTATACGGATGAGTCGTCGCATACATGTAACCTCCGTTCTTGTGAAGCGACATCCGATAGACGCTGTCCGCTTTTGTGAGTCTTGCCATATCTATTGTATTACTTATACAAATGTATAAATAATAATTTGAATATACAAGGGAAAAAGCGGGGATATTTAATTGTTCCCCAACTTATTACAATAAGAACTATGGATTAATTATACAATTTAATGTTAAACTCACGGTGACATGATTCATTGTTTTTGGCAAAGGTACTGTTTGGGAGATCCTGAATCAAGACGTAATCGTGGAGACGCTTACTCCGGTTTTCAGTCTATGTGCCCCTGCGATTGCCTTCAGTTAAGTCGATGCTGAAGGGGTTTTGTAAAAATCAATTTTTTGGGTACTATTGTGTCTCATTGATAGTCATCTCTTTGGAAAGTTAGATTATTTTTATCCTAAGTTGTTGATAAATATCTAATTATGAATTACGGTTCATTTGTTGGATTCTGTAATATGTTGATAATTAGCGAATAATGTTATTAAGAGTGAGATCCTCAATTTTAACGGCATCTCTAATTAATTGTCAACCATAATGATACGGTTTTATGAAAGTGAAACTATTTATTTGGCATTTATCAATCTTTATTCCGAACTTTGCGGCTGTAACACTAATAACTAAAAATCATTCATTATGCGAAGACCATTGTATCTATCAGCCTTTTGCATATCACTGTGCGTATTGTTCTCTTGTGGAGACATCCTTGTAATCGACAATCCTGAGGCTGTTGTCCCGGAAGAATCCTGTCAAAACTTTACTATGGAAGAAGCCATAGCTGTCTTCTCAGATGAATATGACAGAACCTCAAATGTCTCCGGTCAAGTCACCATTTCTGATTCTCCTTTTGTTTGGGAATCTGGTACTGTTGTTCCTGTGTGGAAAGCTGCGGAGCGTCATTCCATTCAAGGGAGAGAGGAGAGTTATGTGGTTCCGATGTTGTCATCAGTCAGGTATTATGCCACTACTGGTAAGGATGGAGCACTGTTTAGATGTGATCAGAACCTGATTGTCTCCAAGAATGTCAACAATGGACTGATGTCTCTCCGCATCGTTTTCTCTATTCCGGATGATGACTTGAAGCGAGGCCGGACATCCTCTGATTTTTCCGGACTTCTTGTCTATACAGATTTGAACGGCAAATTCAGGAAGATAGAGAAGTATGCGGGAGGAGAAATGCTCGATGGTGTTTATTTCAGTGAGAGTGAATCTGAAATAGCCTGGGAGAGGCACAAATTGTTCATCAACAAGATTATGGAGGGGATCACTGTGTTCAAAGTGAATTCTCTTAAAATCGAGACCCGTTGTCCTGCTCCGGGTGACACAGTGGAGTATAATGATTCGATCACCCCCTCATACTGCAATGGCGACTGTTTCCCGGATCTTTGGTGGAAGGATCCAAACTTTGATTTTTGGAATGATACGATAGCTCCTTGTGACACCACTGGCATTGATGATTCTCCTTGGGATGGAGGTGAGTCCGGTGGTGGCGGTAATGCAGGTGGTGGAGGTGGAGGTAATACCAGACCACCAAAGAATAACGGAGGTGGTTCTGATAATACGCCTGTCAGACCGGCTGACTGTTCTTCATCTTATGGTAAGCCAGAGTATTATGAACGTAGGTATACGGATTATGTTAAAAGATATAAAAAGGAAGACAATAGTATCTACTATATAGAATATGGGTTGTATTATTGTAACAAGTTTCTTGATTTGAAAAGTTCTGGCAAGATGTCCGTGGAGGGCAATAAATGGATTGACAAAACGTTACTTCTACTTCAAGAAAAATTGGAGAAACAAATCCAATCAAATCCAGCATTGGAAGATAATATTGATCTATTAGAGGCGGCAGCATTTAAAACACATCCTGAAGCTTACATTGAAGGTGGTATTTTGCAGTTGCCAATTATGGATAAATTAAGGATTGTAGAAACAATCAGATGGAAAGATCTTACCTCAAAACTTGGACGAGAACAGATCAATGAGGTTGTAAAGGCACAAGTCAAGTACTATATCAAGCATCCATATGAAAGAGCATTTGATGCATATTATATGATGAATAATTGGGATCCTATAAAACAGTTACTTTACGATTATTGCTCAGTTGATCTTTTGACAAGGAGCTCGTCACAGGATGAGGCGCACGAGAAATATATAGATCTTTGCAATTTACTCTTTGATGAGATTGTGACATGTTTTTACGATACGGTTGATGGTTTTGATATAAATTATTAATATTCATTTTGATAATGACAAAGAAGGTTCTATCGATCATATTCCTTACCCTTGTATGTCCTTCTTGTTACGTCCGGTCTGGTGGGAGTGCAGCTACCGGATTTGGCACGGATGATAATTGGGAGATTGAAGCTTATCCGGTAGAGAGCGGAATCGGAGATGAATATGGGCCGAATAAGATGTTGGTTTATTCGGATACATATGGTTTGCTCGCTGCTTTTAATGGTGATGAGACATCCTTTTATTTGACGTCCGATTGTGGGAAGAATTGGATTAAGAGGGGATCCGTTGGCAATCTGCTATGTCGGTCTATCGCAAAATCAAAAGACCGATTCTATGGATGTTTTATAAGCACAGATCCAAATGACGGAGGAGTCATTATGCTGTCAGATGATGTTGGAAAAACCTGGAAAACAATTCTTGATAACAAGAATGGGATTTTTCGGTTTGACGTGCTGGATGATGGCACGTTAGTCGCATTGCTGACTCTTGATGAAGGTTATGCTATCCTTAGTTCTGTTGATGGTGGACAAAATTGGATGCCATCCCCCTCTTCGGTGACGAGAGACATCGTTACTTTCGGTCAGTTGTCCTTTTTGAGTGATGGAATGATATATTCGTCAAAAGATAAGGTTGTGGTAATGGATCCGGCTTCATTCGTGACTGATACTATATATTCAAGCAAAGGATCAATGAGCGGCGTTGTGGCTGGTGAGGATGTGTTTGGCATATGGGAGGGACATAAGGCGAAGTATTATAGTCTCAAAGGCAAGCACGCTACCCGCCTATCGTCTATCTGGAATATTAGAAAGCCGTTCAGAAACTATATCCCTTCTGAAATTTATCAGTACGGGGATGTGGTTTATACCAAGGTTATTCCGCTGACATATAAATCGAAAGCATCATTATTTATTTCAATTGACAGGGCAAGGACCTGGACTAAGATTAATTTTAGGAGTGATTATGAAAATAAATTAGACAAAGTCGAACCTTTTGTGGACGACTGGCCAATGGCAGGATACAAGGACCGTATGGTGTCATACTGTGTGGGGTACAAGGATGGGAAGCGGCAGGATTTCATCAAGGTCATAAGGCCTGAATAAACTCTGCGGGCCTGCGTTTCGCATCTGGTGACTATAATAATTTGCGGATAACGTTGAGGCCGTCGCGGAGTGGGAGGAGAACGGACTCTACACGGGGGTCGTTGACTATGAGGTCATTGAAGGCGATGATGCCTTGGGTCTGTTTGTCTTGCGGGACGGGATCCTGCCATAGTTTTCCGTCCCAAAGGACATCGTCGGCGAGGATGAGGCCACCTGGCCTCACAAGATCGAAGACCAGGTTGTAGTAGGTGACATATTCACGCTTGTTGGCATCCATATAGACTATGTCGTAGGGACCCTCAAGGGTTGAAAGGGTCTCACAGGCATCCCCGATGTGCAGGGTGATCTTGTCCGCGACTCCGGCCCTTGACCATCCTTCCCGCATCAGATCCTCCAGCTCGTCGTTGATCTCAAGGGTGTCGATGTGCCCGTCCTTTGGAAGCCCGTAGGCTAGGCAAGTGGCGGAATAGCCGGTGAACGCGCCTATCTCCAGAATGCGTTTCGCCTTGGAAATCTCCACAAGCATAGTCAAAAGACGACCCTGAACCGCCCCCGAAAGCATCCGGGGGTAGTTCGTGTGGATGTTCGTCTGTTTCTCAATCCAGTCCAAAGCCTCGCTCTGCCGCGAAGAATGTTCCCTAAGATATTTATCTGCCGGAGATTCCATCTGTTTTTGAATGTTAGCCTTTATGAATCAGGATTTTCAAACTCGTTTCTTGTCATTACCCTTGCCATTATCTGACCGTATCCAGATACAACGCTAATCCGTTGAGGACAGGGCAGGCGTAGGAACCGGTGATGTTGAGGCGGATTTTCGAGGTGGTGACCTCTTCAACGGGGATTATCCTTTTGTAACCGATTGTGGTCTCGGAGGCGATTTCAGTCCAAGAGCCGTCAGCGTTCAGGGCCTCCACTGTGAAAGACTTGACCCTTTGGCCTAAAGGGATATATTCCTGAATCTGAATCAGATTGAAGGTCTTTTCTCCATTGAGGTTGATGGTTATCGATGCTTCTGTGACGTCATCCGGCGCGGCCCAGAAGGAGTCATATTCATTATTAAGAATATTCTGCGCCTTGAAGTTGCCGCCTCTGGCAGAGGTCGCCTCCGCTTTGGCGCCTTCGGCAAGATTGTCTTTGAATATGTTGTCGAGGGCTGCCCTGAATTCCATAAGCCTGACTGAATCGGCAGCGTTGATACGTCCGGTCGTGTCCGGCGGGACGTTTAGGAGCAGCAGGGAATTTCGCCCTACGCTTTCGTAATATATTCGGAGAAGTTCATTTACGGACTTTACCTTGTCGTTCTCGCTTTCCCTCCAGAACCAGCCCGGGCGGATGGAAACATCGGTCTCGGCCGGAATCCAATAGGTTCCGAGAGCGTTGCCGCAGTTCAAGGTGTCCCGGCAAGGCGCGCCGGCTCCCGGAGTGAATCCTTCCGTGTCAAGCCTGCCCCAGCAAGTCCTTCCGGCGGATCCACGCTCGTTGCCTACCCAACGGCAGTCCGGGCCAATGTCGCTGAATATGACCGCGTTCGGCTGAAGCCTTCTTACCATTCCGTTGAACAGAGGCCAATCGTAATCCTGCCTCTTTCCGTTCGGGCCCTCACCGTTGGCTCCGTCGAACCACTGCTCGAAGACCTCGCCGTAACTGCCGAGAGCACTCTCCAATGTCTTGGCATAGACATCGTTGTACGCTGGAGTCCCGTAGGTAGGATCATTCCTGTCCCACGGGGAGATATAGACACCGAATTTGAGCCCATCCTTGGCGCAGGCTTCGGACAGTTCTTTCAGCACATCTCCCTTGCCGTCTTTCCACGGACTTTTCGCCACGGTGTGCTCACAGACAGGGTTCGGCCACAGACAAAAACCATCGTGATGTTTTCCGGTGATGATTATTCCCTTGAATCCGGCGGCCTTGGCGATAGCTGTCCATTGACCGCAGTCAAGGTCGGTCGGGTTGAATACATCCTCCGCTTCGGTGCCGAGTCCCCATTCCTTTCCCGTGAAGGTGTTCGGCCCGAAGTGAGCGAACATATTCATTTCCATCTTTTGCCACTCAAGTTGCTGAGCCGTCGGAGTCGGTCCGAAAGGTTCAGGCGGGGTAGAGGTCCCTTTTTCGCAGGAGGCCATAGTCGCGAGGGCTGCGAAAGTTGCGGTGAATAGTGCTAATCGGTTCATAATAAGGTGTTTTGTGGTTTATAGAAAAATAAGTGATGACGTGCGTTCCGGACTGAATATCCTGACAGCCGCATCTCGGATCGCCTCAGATGTGACGGCTTCGATGGCTTCACGGTTCTGCTTGTCAGTGAATATCTTTCCATACGAGATCAGGCTTTTGCCCATTGACAGGCACTGGGTCTCTCCGTTGTCGGAACTGATGGCAAGTTGGCCGAGAAGCTGCTTTTTTGCGGCCTTGAGTCTGGAAGGAGAAAGCTCCTCGTCCTGCATTTTTCGGATCACTTTCCAGACAGCGTCAAGGCATTTTTCCAGATTGCCCCGCTCGCAGCCAAGGCTTATGGTCATAATCCCGGATTCCGTGTACTGTGAGTAAGAGGACTCCACTCCGTAAACCCATCCGTTTCTCTCTCTCAACAGGCTGTTCAACAGAGAGTTGGATGCCGGGCCACCGATGATGTTGCTGAGCAGGATAGATGCGAAACGCCCTTCTGAATCGTAGAGCGATGGGGCGAAGTTTCCAAGCACGGCATTGACCTCGTGATTCCGCTTCTCGACCATTCTGTTGAAGGGTTGCGGAAGTCTGATTGGCTGGACCGTGCGTTCATAGACGGCGGCATTGGATCCGCCAAAGAACTTCCCGACCAGTTTCCGGACATTCTCCTCCAATTTCCTCTCGTCGATGTCGGCGACTATCGTCAGGGCCATATTCTCCGGAATGAAACGCTCCTCTGTGAATTTCTTCAGTTCCTTGCCTGTGATTTTCCTGACGCTCGCCGGTGTGCCGAGAATGGAACGTCCGAGTGGATGGCCTGTGAACAGGTTTTCCTCGAATTGGTCATAGACATCGTCGGCGGGGGAGTCCTTGTAGGATTTGATCTCATCGATCACCACGCCCTTCTCGACCGAGATTTCCTCTTCCGGGAATGTCGGGCAGGTGGCTAGCTCCAGAAGCAGAGACGCGGCCTTGCCGAGGTCTTCCTTTAGCACGGTCGAATGTATGACGATCTCCTCCTTGGTGGTGAACGCGTTAAGCTCGCCGCCAAGCTTGTCAAGGTAACCGCTGATGACTCTGGAGCTCTTATGCTCTGTACCTTTGAATATGGTGTGTTCGGTGAAATGGGCGATCCCGCTGTGGAAATCCCCTTCGTCACGTGTCCCGCATTTGATGGTCAGGGAGCAGTAGCCTACGGCGTTTCCGCTTCTCCTGACAGCATATTTAAGACCTTGTTCAGTCGTTCCTATGATCATAAGCCGGAGGCCGTGTTATTTCCTTAGAAGTTTGATCGCCTTGAGGTCGCTTGACAGGAATCCTTTGCCCATCTTGGCCGTTATCTTGTGCTTTTTGAAATAGTACAGCTCGTGGTTGTCCGCCCCGATGAGCATCTTGTAGCAGATGGAACCATTGACAGGCTCGGACGGTGCCACGACATAACTTACCACCGCGTTGAAAGTGCCCTCATTGAATATCTCGTCAACCTCGTCCTCATCGTCTTTGATGAGAATATCCTCGTCCAGCGAACGCTTCGTCTGCTCGTCAACCTGCGGGGCCAGATCTTCGGACCAGAAGAATATTCTTTTGATCTTCAGCTTCTTGGTGTCTTTCGCCCCGATGTTTGAATATGCCTTCATCTCAGTTTCGGTAAGTCCGGAGGTGTGGTCCTGGATGATTTTGAGGAAGGCCGGCAGGAGCACGAACTCGCGTCCGGACGGGTCCTCGGTCGAGCGCAGAGGGAATGTCACGACCTCGAACATATCACTGATGGATTTGTCGGCTCCCTCCCCACCCTTGACAAGGGTAAGCATATCGATCCCCGGTTCTGATTCCCTGCGGAACTGGCCCTTGACAACCAGCAGGAAATAGTAGCTGGCGTTGGTCTTGAGGCTCTCGAACTCCTCATTGGTGCAGAACTCGTAAGGAGAGATGGTCCAGGTGGACGCGACGCTTTCCTTCAATGCTTCGTCAAGGAACTCGTCTCCGGTCAGCACGACCTTTGTCGTCTTGGTTGTGAAATCCTTGAGCTTCTCCCTTCTTGTGGTGATCTGTGCCTGTCCGAATACATCGGTGGCAAGCAGCAGGCCGGCGATTATCCAGGCCAATATCGTTAGTGTACGTCTCATATCTGTTTGTTTTTTAGTTTTTAAGCAAAGTGCAAGTCCCGTAATGCCAAGGCTTGCGCCGTTCAGGCGGACAAAAAGTTCCATACTTCGTGCCGCGCGACACAAATGTACGAAATATTGCGTAAATTTGCCTTACAAAACTTGGTGCGGACAACCACTCCCTAAGATTTGAACGTTGTTATGTCTGAGTACATCGTATCAGCAAGAAAATATCGTCCTGACTCGTTCGAGTCCCTTATCGGTCAGGACAACATCGCCCAGACCCTGAAGAACTCCATCATCAGGGGGAAACTGGCGCACGCCTACCTGTTCTGCGGGCCGCGCGGAGTGGGGAAGACAACCACGGCCAGGATATTCGCAAAGGCCATCAATTGCTCCAATCCTTCGCCGGATATGGAGCCTTGCGGCGAGTGCGAGTCCTGCCGGTCCTTCCAGGAAGGTCGGTCCTATTGTATTCACGAATTGGATGCCGCGTCCAACAACGGTGTGGATGACATCAAGAACCTGATGGACCAGGTGCAGATTCCGCCGCAGGTGGGCAAGTACAGTGTTTACATCATAGACGAGGTGCATATGCTCTCCACGGCGGCGTTCAACGCCTTCCTCAAGACGCTGGAGGAGCCGCCGGCACACGCCATATTCATTCTTGCGACGACTGAGAAGCATAAGATTCTGCCGACGATCCTTTCGCGTTGTCAGACCTACGATTTCAACAGGATCTCTGTGCCGGACATCGTCAGCAACCTCAGGATGATAGCGGGGAAGGAGGGTGTGAATATTGACGATGAGTCCTTGCACGTGATAGCGCAGAAAGCCGACGGGGCTATGCGTGACGCACTTACGATCTTCGACCAGACGGTGGCGTTCTGCGGGACCGATGTGAAGTACGAGGAGGTTCTGAAGAACCTCAATGTGCTTGACTATGACTACAGTTTCAATCTTGTGGACGCTTTTCTGGCGGGAGATTACGGCACGGCGCTGCTCAAGTTTGACGAGATTCTTTCCAAAGGGTTCAACGCACTTCATTTCTGTGCGGCTCTGAGCTCGCATTTCAGGGATCTGATGGTGACGAAGAACGGCGGGCTTGACGCTTTGCTTGAATTGCCGGAATCGTTGAAGGCCAGGTACGTGGAGCAGGCTTCCCGTTGTTCGCTGAAGTTCCTTTATGACGCGTTGGCGGTCACCACAGCCTGTGAGGCGGGTTATAAGCAGGCTGTTAATCCGAGACTTCACATAGAGTTCGCCTTGATGAAGCTTAGTTTCCTGATGAAGGCTCCGGACGCGTCCAGACCTGTTTCCGCACCAGTGTCTCAACCGGCCCCTAAACCGGTCGCAGAGCCTGTCGAAGTGACTGCCGCTCCCGTTAGGCCTGCCGCGGCTTCGACAGGGTCTATTGCCGAAAAGAGTGATCTTGAGGCTGCGCAAGGTAATGTGAAACCGGTTGAGAGTACTGGCTCTCCGGCTGCCGCGGCGGAGAGTCCGGCTCCCCGTGCGAGAAGAAAACCTGCCAAGACGGGCGCGGCGCTGTCCCTGAACTCGATAATGAAAGAGGAGGAGACCAAGAAAGTCGAGAAACAAGCGGTAGTGATTGAGGAGGCGATTCCAGATGACGAGGTGCTTTTGAACGCCTGGAAGACTGTTCCGGCCGAATATGCCTCAAGCCCGCGTCTGGCAAACACCCTTCAGAACGCAGATGTGAGTGTCGAGATGAAGGACGGTTACAAGGTCTTGACGTTCAAGGTCAGCAATGATGCTCAGGAGAAATGGATAAGGGCGAACCGGCTTATGGATCTGGAAGGAAATTTGCAGAAAAAGGTCGGCTCCTCCAAACTTCGTCTTGAGGTCGGGGTTGTGCCTATGGCGGACAAGGGAGTGCAGCCTTACACCGATCAGGAGAAGGCCACTGCCTTGATGGGACAGAATGGTGAGGTCCAGAATCTGATCAAGGATTTCGGCCTTGAGACAAAATAGTGGTTGACAAATAGATTTGAGATAAGATGAAACTTCATTGCGAGAACCTTGTCAAGAAATATGGCATCAGAACCGTCGTGAAAGGCGTTTCAATGGAGATTAACCAGGGAGAGATTGTTGGTTTTCTCGGCCCTAACGGAGCCGGGAAGACAACCAGTTTCTATATGATTACAGGGCAGATAGTTCCGAACGGAGGACGTGTGTTCCTTGATGATGAGGACATCACTGAGCTCCCTATGTACAAAAGGGCTCAGAAAGGTGTCGGCTATCTGCCGCAGGAGGCTTCCGTGTTCCGTAAGATGTCCGTGGAGGACAACATTATGTCCGTGATGGAGATGTCGGATATGTCCAAGGCTGAGAGGCAGGAGAGACTTGAGGATCTGATCAACGAGTTCAATCTCTCGAAGGTGCGCAAGAGTCTTGGAATCCAGCTTTCCGGAGGTGAGAGGAGACGTTGCGAGATCGCCCGCGCCCTTGCCATCGACCCGAAGTTCATCCTGTTGGACGAACCGTTCGCTGGTGTGGATCCTATCGCCGTGGAGGACATCCAGTTCATCATCGCGAAACTGAAGTACAAGGACATCGGTGTCATCATCACCGACCACAATGTGGGTGAGACCCTTGCGATCACGGACCGCGCCTATCTGCTCTACGAAGGCACGATTCTCCAGCAGGGCACTCCGGAGTCCCTCGCAGCCGACGAGGATGTCCGCACCAAATACCTCGGCTCCGGCTTTGTCTTGAAGAAGTCCGTCTCCGTGGAGCGCGCCAAAGCCGAACACGCCGCCCTTGAGGCCGCCCGCGCCGCCAAGGCCACATCGGCGGAACCTGTTGCCACTGAAACTTTGTAGATGAATATGATTGCGTAAAATTAAACCCGGAAGCCAAATGGCGACCGGGCTTATTTTATTGTTCGGATCCAGTGATCTCAGCCATGACCTTTTCGGCTTTGGCGTAGCCGTCGGCGGGGGCTTTCCACATCAGGGCGACCACAGCGGCGCCGACCAGACCGATTATCACAGAGACGAGGAACACGGAATCCCATCCGAAATGCTCGGCGAGGTAGCCGAAGGTCACACCGGAGATGGCGGTGCTGGCGTACCCGAATATTCCCAAGATGCCGTTGGCGGTGGCGCAGGCGTGCTTGGTGGCCTGCTGCGAGGCTGAGGTGCCGAGAAGGGCCTGCGGTCCGTAGATGAAGAAGCTCGACAGACAGATGAATATGGCGGAGAGCCAAGGCATCCCGGCGGGGGATTTCCAGAACAGGAAGAACGACAGGGTGGCGCCGACCGTGCAGATGAAGCAGGTCCTGTGCGCGCGGCTCTTCATGAACTTGTCCGTGAACCATCCCGCCAGCAACATTCCGGCGATGCCGCCGACCAGTTCGGAGGCTGCCACGACAGTACCGGCCGTCGAGATCTCCATGCCTTTGTACTGCGTCAGGAAAGTCGCGCCCCAGTCAAGGATCGTGAAACGGACAACATAGATGCAGAAGTTGGACACAGCCAGAATCCAGATCAGGGGGTTGGCGAACACCATCCGGTTGACAAAGGATTTGAAAGACTTTCCGGACATATTGTCGGCCAGCGAGGGTTCTGAGGCTTTATCTTCCGACTTCTCGTCCTTGTCCATGTCCTCAATCTCAGGAAGCCCTACGGACGATGGTGTGTCCTTCAATGTGAAGAACAGCGCGACGGCGCCCACGAGGGCGATGGCGGCGGGAACAGCGAAGCAGAGCTGCCATGCGCTGTAGCCGTAGTGCTTAAGGAGAAATCCGCAGATCACGCTGATGAGACCGGCTCCGATGGAATGTGATGCGTTCCAGATGGACTGCTTGGTGGCGAGCTCTGAAGGTCTGATCCAGTGGCACATAAGGCTGATGCACGGCGGCACGCCCATGCCCTGGAAGTAACCGTTGAGAACCCACAGGGTACCGATGATGTAAACCAGCGTCATCGTGGCCTTGCCCTCGGTGTCCAGCACATTCATGAACGAGTTCATGGACGGACTGAAGCAGATGACAAGATTGGTCACGGCTGACAACACGAGACCGAGGGTCATAAGTTTCCTACGGCTGAACCTGTCGGCCATAAACCCGTTGACGAAGCGGGAGATTCCATAGATGATGCCGTTAAGGGTCAGGAATATGCCCAACTGGACCTTGGATATTCCTAATTCCGCCTCAAGCGCGGGCATGACCACGCTGAAATGTTTTCTGACGAAGTAATACAGCGCATAGCCGATCATCAGCGTGATCAGGGTGCGCCACTGCCAGTAGTTATACTTCTTTTCTGTCTGTCTGTCCATGATGTCCTTGTATTAATATGTCTCCTTACCGACGCCTGGTTCAGACCGAAAGGTCGGGACGGGAAGCGTAAAGTCTGTGGAAAGTGACTGCAAAGGTAGGAATTTTCGGTGAAATTCGTGTTCAACAATCGGCGGAAAAAGATTATCTTTGTAGGATTTTCCGAAAATCCGGGAGTCTTTCAATATGATGACACAAGAACAAAAAAAACGATTCCAGTACTGGCAGTGGCGCACAATCATCGGGACGATGATCGGCTACTCGATTTTCTATCTTGTACGCAAGAACTTTTCTTTCGCCATTCCAGGTCTGACCGCTGAATATGGCATCACCAAGGCCACGTTCGGGGCGATCCTCGCCATAGCAAGTTTCATGTATGGCGTGTCCAAGTTGATAAACGGCTTCCTGGCCGACCGTCTCAACGGCCGCTGGCATCTTGTCACCGGGTTGTCCGTCAGCGCGTTTGTGAACCTCCTGTTCGGAGCGGGAGCGATGATCTGCGCCTACTTTGTGGGAGCGGACTACGGCCCTGAGTTTGTCCATTATCTTGTGATACTCTTCGCCGTGCTTTATGTTATCAACAATGTGTTCCAAGGATGCGGTTTCCCTCCTTGCAACCGTCTGATAACCCACTGGGTGCCACCTCACGAGCTTGCGACAAAGATGTCGATCTGGAACACCTCACATTCCGTCGGGGCTTTCCTTGTGGCTGTCCTTTGCGGCTACATCATGGGGCACACGGGAGTGGACATGAGCGCAGACGCCGAGGTTCGCGCCCGTGTGGCTGAGAACACCGCGAACATCACGGCTTCTATGGATCCGGCCGCGGCTCAGGCCTATGTGGATTCCGCCTTGCAGCACATCGGATCGTGGCAATGGGCTTTCTGGATTCCTGCCGCGATAGCGGTCCTTGGGGTGATCTTCATCATCGTGACCCTGAGGGACACTCCTAAGTCTGTCGGACTTCCTGAATTGGAAGGCACGAAGGTGGCGGACAAACATGACGCAGCCGAGAAGAAAGAGTTCAGGCGGTTCATCATCGACAAGGTCATCAAAAACCCTATCGTGTGGATTCTGACATTGGCTGACTTCTTTGTCTATATCGTGCGTATGGCCGTGCTTGACTGGGGCCCTTCATTCCTTCAGGAAAGCCGTGGACTGTCTCCGTCGCTTTCAGCCTGGACGGTCGCCATCTTTGAAGCCTTCGGAGTGGTCGGAATGCTTGTGGCCGGAGTTGTCTCCGACAAGATCTTCCACAGCAAGGCCCAGAGAACCTGTGCGCTGTGCATGATCGGCGTGATGGTGTTCCTCACCGTGTTCTGCCTCCTGCCTGCCTCCACAAGCCCAGTCCTGCTGATGCTCGTGCTCGCCTGCGTAGGCTTCTTCCTCTATGGGCCTCAGGCTCTCATCGGGGTGGTCGCGTCCAATCAGGTGACCCGCCGCGGAGCCTCCTCGGCCAACGGAATCATCGGTTTCGTGACCTACCTCAGCCCTATTATCTCTGGATTCGTGTTCGGCCACATCGCCGACAATCCTAAGTTCGGTTGGGAGGGAGTGTTCAAGATCATGATATTTGTCGCCGCCCTCGGTCTCGTCACTCTGCTCACTCTTTGGAACAAGAAGACTGACGGCTACGCTGAAAACCAGGAGTAAGAAGCTGTTTTGAATTGTTAGAAGTTTTTCACTCTCAAACCTTCAAACAAAACAGCTTCTAAGAGGTTACTTCTGAATATTCATAAAAAAAACTACCGCCGCGAAGTTGTGATCCTTCACGGCGGTTTTCATATTCAATGAATATGTCCTATTTCGCATCGAAGGCGAAGATGTGCGCTTGTTCGGCGCCCCATGTGGATGTCACCACGAGGCGCAGTTCCTTGGCCTTGACCGGCTCGTCGAATTTGATGTGCCTCAGGCGGAGGTAGTTGTCGGTGTCCTCGTAGAGGGTAACCCATTCGTTTTTCACCTTTGCCTCGACCTTGAAGCCCTTTGCCATCATCTTAGGCATCTCGACACGCTCAGTGGTGGCTTCAAGCTTGCGCATTCTTTTGCTTCTGTACTTGAAATCGGAGTCGAAGATGATGCGGACACCATTAAGTGTGACAGGCTTCTTCCAACTGTAGACGATGCTCTCGTCACCAGGAGCGGCCCACACGCCGTTGTCCTCGCCGTCCCATTTGCGGTCGATGCCGTTGCGCAGTGGCAGGTTGGCGTCGGCTGTGGTGGCGGACATCGTGAGTTCTGACGGCTTCCTCCACCTGTAAGGCAGCATGCTGTCATCGTCCTCAAGCATGTCCTGAAGTTCGGCGATGTGATCTTTGCGGACACCTGCCGGGGTCGTGCCGTATTTGATGGCGAGAGCGGCTCCGGTTCCTGCTGCCTGTCCGAGGAGGGCGCATGTGGACATCACTCTGGTTGAGGACAGTCCCATGTGGGTGGCGGAGATGTCTCGTCCGGCGAACATCAGGTTAGGCACGTTGACCGAGTAGAGGCAGTCGAACGGGATTCCGAAACGTTCCGGAGTGGTGTGCTCGACCGAGAATATTCCTTTTCTGTGGAAAGCGTCAGGGTGGTGGTTGTCAAGTGTCCATCCGCCGTAGGCGATCACGTCAGGGAAATGTCCGCCTGACATGACATCGTTCTGGGTCAGGATGTGCGGTCCGATGTAGCGGGTGGACTCACGCTTGCCCGGAAGCGAGCCGATCCAGTCGAGGTCGTAGTTCTTGCAGCGGCCGTCAGGATTGTTTTTCATATATTCCCAGACACCGTAGGCGATGCGTTTGAGCTCGTACTGGATGTCGTTGGCGTCGAAGATCGTGTTCAGGTTGCCGCCGAACTCGATCCACCAGAAGTTGTTGTCTTTCGGGAAAGGCTTCTTGTAGTTGAACTTCACGCCAGGGATCGTGGACTTCGGCTTGTCGTAGTTGAAGTCATCGTCCGTGAAATGGTAAGCCCATTCGGGAGCGGTGAACGGATGATCCTCGTCTGTCTTGCGGAGCTGAAGCAGGATGGAGTTGCCCATTGTCTTTGCGTCGCCGCCTTCGTCGAGGAAGGTCTCGTCAAACTCGCTCGGCAGCTCGCGTCCGTGACGGAACTCGGCTCCGGAAAGGCGGAGGATGCCGTCGCCTGTGCAGTCGGCGAAAATCGTACCCTTTATAAGATACTTCGTGTAGGCGTTCACATTCCAGGCCTTGATGGCGGCGATCTTGTCTCCGTCCATCACGACATCCTCTACGGATGTGTTTAGGAGGAGTTTGATGTTCGGCTCCATGACCACCGTTGAGTAGATCGCGTCATCCCAGAGGGTGTAGCGGAGCAGAGGATTGAAACGGAAGTTCCGCAGCTGCATCTCCTCCAGCAGGCCGGCCTCGGCGTTCTGATCTCCCTTTGCTCCGACAATTCCCATTCTGATCTCGCTGGATGCGTTTCCTCCGAGGACTGGCCTGTCCTGCACGAGAATCACGGTCGCCCCGTGCCTTGCCGCAGCCACAGCTGCGCAGACTCCGGAGAGTCCACCGCCGGCGACAACTATGTCAGCACTCAACTCTACATTCTTGATTGTTTGAGAGTTCTTCTCGGTGAGCATCCCTTGGGCATAGGATGCAGGAGAGGTGAGAGGCATAAGAGCCAGAGCCGCCAATGCTCCGGCAATGTTCCTGAATAATCTTCTTGTCATTTCCTAATTCGTTTTGTATCCTCAAAATTAGCCAAAATATCGCAAGGAGACAATTATTCGGCCGATTTTCGTATCTTTGTAGTAAGGTTGATTCTCAATCGGCCTATCATATTTTTAAATAAAATAATTGGCCGGCGGATTTCGTATGACGCGATTCTGCCGGCTGTAAAAATCAAAGACAAATGAAAACAGCAATTCAGTTCGGAGCCGGAAACATCGGCCGTGGATTCATCGGGGCGGTACTCTCGAAATCAGGCTATCAGGTAGTGTTTGCGGATGTCAACAAGGAGATAGTTGACAGGATCAATGCGGACGGGCAATATACCGTGCACATCAAGGATGTGGAGAGCGAGGATATTCTCATCTCCGGGGTTTCAGCCGTGGATTCGTCAACGGACGCCGTGGTGGAGAAAATCAAAGAGGCAGATCTGATCACGACTGCCGTTGGTCTCAGAATCCTCCAGTTCATCGCTCCTGCGATCGCCAAAGGAATCATCGCCCGCAAGGATTCGGGAATAGACGCTCCTCTGAACATCATCGCGTGTGAGAACGGGCTCATGGCTTCATCGCGCCTTAAGGAGGCGGTTTACTCTCATCTGGATGAGGCTCAGAAGGCTTGGTGCGCAGAGCATGTAGGATTCCCGGACTGCTCTGTTGACCGCATCGTACCTCCGGTGAGGAGCGAGAATCCTATCGATGTTGCCGTGGAGAGATTCTACGAGTGGAATGTGGAAGAGAAAGCCTTCGTCGGACCTGCCCCGAAAGTTGAGGGTATGAATATGGCGGACAACCTTCTGGCCTACATCGAACGCAAGTTGTTCACTCTGAACACCGGCCATGCCATCACCGCATATCTTGGCAAGATGAAAGGTTGCACGACAATCACAGACAGCATCGCTGTCCCCGAGGTCTATGAGACCGTCCACGCCGCCATGCAGCAGAGCGGCGAGGCTCTCGTGAAGCAGTTCGGTTTCGATCACGAGGCGCATTTCAAGTACATAGAGAAAATCATCGGACGTTTCCGCAACCCTTACCTTCAGGATGACGTGAACCGTGTCGGGCGCGAGCCTATGCGCAAGCTCTCTCCGGACGACAGGCTGGTCAAGCCGGCGATGACCGCCAAGAGCTTCGGCCTTCCTTATGATAAGATTCTGTTCGGTGTCGGCGCGGCCCTGCATTTCGACAATCCTGAGGATCCGCAGAGCGTCCAGATGCTCGACCTGATCAAGTCAAAGGGACTGGAGGCTGCTGTTTCCGAGATCACCGGACTCAAGGCGGAGGACCCGATGGTTGCGGAGATTGTCAATGCCTACAAAGAGGTTGAAAGAATATAAAAGCGCCCCTTTAGCAAACATTGTCCTTGATAACAAGTGAGTTGGCATGGAATTGCTTTGCTGGAATATTCAATTGATATGAAACGAATATTATCATTTTTGCTGCTGGCGGGCATCGCTGTGCTGTCGGCCGCGCAGGTAAAGGTAAACTGTGGCCCTTATCTGCAGAATGTCACCGAGAACAGCTTCACGGTGGTATGGACCACAAATGGTCCTGCTGTGGGATGGATAGAACTCGCGCCGGACGATGGCACAAATTTCTATAATGTGGAGAGGCCTAAATATTTCGACCTCAGGGGAATGGGCAGGAAACCGATCGGCACGCTCCACAAGGTGACGGTCTCCGGGCTGAAGCCGGGTACCACCTACAGGTACCGCGTCATGTGCCAAGGTGTTCTCTCGCAGGAGAACAGAGCCAGGATCCTCTACGATGAGGGTTACGGGCTGGATCTGAAGAAAAGGCCTACCAAAGTTACCACAAAGGCTCTTGAATATGACAAGGTCAAGTTCGCCGTGGTGAATGACATGCACGAGCACGACTCCGTGATGCAGGTTCTTTTCAAGGATGCCAAGGACAAGTATGATTTCGTCTGCTTCAACGGGGACATGACCTCAGCCGTAGACAGTGTCGCCGAGATCCGCATGCACTACATGAACACTGCCTCAAAGCTTTTCGCCTCCGACACTCCTCTCTACCTCTGCCGAGGCAATCACGAGTACAGAGGCAACGATGCCATCAAGTACCTTGACTATTACCAGACTTCGACCGGCAAGACGTACTACACAGCGTCTTACGGGAAATATTTCTTCCTGTTCCTCGACTCTGGAGAAGACAAGGTTGACAGTGACATCAGGAATCTGAACATCATGATCACAGAGGACTACGTCAAGGAAGAAGCCGAATGGCTGAAAGGTGTCGTGGCGAGTGATGAATATAAGAACGCCGGGATGAGGGTAGCGTTCTGCCATATTCCTCCGTCCGAGAAAGGATGGCATGGCAATGTGATGGTCAGCAAGTATTTCGTGCCGACGTTGAATGGCACAGGCCTTGACCTGATGCTCTGCGCTCATATTCATAAATACCGTTTCAACGAGGCGAACACAATCGGCGCGGATTTCCCTGTTCTCTGCAATGCCAACAGGCAGCGCATCGACGCCGTGGTTGACAAGAGCGGCATCCGTCTGGATTTCTTCGACGAGACCGGCGCCAAGATCAAGAGCATGAAGTTCGACAAGAAAAAGTAGATTCAGTATTTGCGTATATAATTAACAGGGCGGCAAAAGATATCTTCAGCCGTCCTGTTTTTATATGACCTTCTTATTATCATGGGAGGAGGATTTTGGCGACCATTTACCCGGACAGGGCGCGAAGCGCAGGTTGCCTAAATCCTCCTCCCATGATAATTCATGTGAACTATTTTATTCCGTATTTCTTCAGGATTTTCTTGATCGGCTTCTCGATGGATTTGGCCCAAAGGGTGTAGCCATAGTCTGAAGGATGGACTCCATCGACTGTGGCCTCGTGGTCTTCTGATGTGGCGCAGGTCGTCTTGATGTAGTAGACATTCTTGTACTTCTTCACCGCGATGTCCATCAGGCTGTCGGCCATGGCTGTCTTGACGCGTTCGTTGTTGTCCCTGTCCGTGTTGAAGTTGCGGTACTCGCGACGGATTGTGCGCTGGAAGATCAGGGGAATGTCAGGATGAGCCTTCTGGATCCTCTCGATGAACGGGAAGAGTCTTTCCTTGATCATCGGGGCCTCTGGGTTGGAGAATCCGTCGAATACAAGGGCGTCCACGTCGGCGGCGCAGAGCACGTCGGCGAAATAGGTCTGGAGCTTGCTGTTGCCCGAGCATCCGAGGCTGAGGAACTGAAGTCCGGTCATGCGGCTGAGCTGGTCAGGATAGGACATTCCGGCTCTGGAGGTGCTTGTGCCGTGGGTGAAGCTGGAGCCGAAGATTCCGATTCTGTGACGGAACGGGTTGTCAATAGCCTCGATTGTCGCGTTTTTCTCGACACCGATCTTGATTGAGGACTCCTCGCTGAACACCGGCAGGTAGAGAAGGCACTCGTGCATGGTTCCGTCCATGTCTTTGATGATGGTCACATTGTCGTCCGGCTTGTTGTCCTTGGCGACAGCGGAGGCTGCCCAGAGCCATTTGCCGTCTTTCCTGATGTAGAGATCGTAGCCGCGCGCTGACAGTCCACCCGTGTTGACCGGGAAACTTCTGTCCTCGTACTTGGTCTTGATGGTGATTGTCTTAGAGTCGGTCTTGAATGCCACCGATAGTCCGGCGGACATCCTCACCTGCTTGTTCTCGCTCTTGGTGAACCCCTTGAACTTCACCGTGTCAACCCTGTGGTAAGGATTCGGTGTGTCCGGCATGAGTTTGCCCACCATTGTGAGGTCAGAGGCCTCCGTGAATTTGTACTCCACTTTCTTGCTCTGCGCCGTCGCTGTGAAAACGGCCAGAGACAGCATAAGCGCTGCGGTTAATCTTTTCATGATATTATTAATTTTCGGTTTTCGTTGACTAATATAGGAACGTGGCGAATCTACTTGAGCGCCATGATCCGCTCGGCGGTCAGCCCTGTGACGCTGACGATCTGCTCAACAGGCATGCCAATGGCCAGCAGTGCCTTTGCCACTTCGGCTTTTCCTTCAGTTCGGCCTTCAGTTCTGCCTTCGGCCAGCCATTTGTCTTTTCCCTCTCGAAGTCCCCTGCGGTAGCCCTGCTGCTCGCTACCCTCAAGGTAAGGCAGCATCTCATCCTTTGAAATCATATCGCTGAAATAACTTTCTATCTGCTCGTCACTCAGGCCGCGGATGCGCATCGCCCCCTCCAGTTCTTTGAACCAGGAGCCTTTCGCCGCGGCGGTCTTTGCAAAGATACTGAAATTTCTGAATATCCTGCACCATCCGGCGACCGGACTGTCATATTCCTCGGCATATCGCATGATCCTCGGAAGCTCCAGCAGATGGAATGTCATCTGGTTGCCGAACGGCTCACCGGTCTCAATCTCCAAGGTATGGTACTGGTAGAGTATCTTGTCATCCGGCGAGCCGGGGTGCGAGTCCTCGTAGTTCATGATGCAGACGATTTTGACGGGCGACAGGACATATTTCTTGCCACCGGCCTTCATCTGTTCGGTGACAAGTCTGGAACCGTAGTAGAACAACCTGTCCCTCTGGTCGGAGCGGGATGTCTTCTGCATCTCGCACAGGAACGTCCTGCCGTCGGAGGTCTTGCATAGCAGGTCGAAAACAACCTTCTTGTCAATAGGCTCCAGGCCGAGCCGCTCGGTGTTCTGGAACTCTACCGACTTGATGCTCTCCTGCAGGATGTCGTTGAGGAGCAGGATGAGAAGATTTGGATGGCTCTGGAACACATATTTAAAGGCCCAGTCGCAAGTGAGGTCAAGATATTCGGACACCGCCATCTTTCTCGCCAGCTCGTCCTTCTCCTCCTCTGTCATGCTCCGGAAGAGCTCCCGCTTTTCCATAAGTCTCCGGCAGTGGTTGTAGCGCTTTCTGTACTCTCGCTCCTCATCATTAAAGGACACCTGTCCGATAACACTGCTGTTCTTCTGTTCGGCGGCCATGTCATTGACTATGGAAGCCATGTTTTTCGAATTCTTCATAGTTAAAGAATGATTAATGGTTAAACTTATGCCCCTGAGGCATATTTTGTTGGATGTCCGCAATATCGGCATTGTAAACGTAAAAAATGAAAAGAAACAGAAAAATCGACTTAAAAAACAGAAATATTTTTTCTTTTGACCTTGCCTTTAATCATGGATGGCGTGTGGCGCATACTTGTTGGCGGTTGATTTGCCGACGAAGATCTGTTGGGCGGCGATATCGGCCGGAAACGTCGCCCGGGAGGGCCGTTCGTCCCTCTGCGGGAACATTTTGAGGGGATTTTGTCGCCCGAGAACGCTACGGCTGGGGTCGGATGAAGGATGTCGCAGTGAAGAGTGGGGAAGATGATCTTTGGAATATGGGACTGAAATATGGCTGGATCTTGACTATGTCAATGGCACCGGAATGCTCCAACGGAAGCGTGATTTGTAATCTGTTGCTAATGAATATATTTCGAAAGCGTTGCCCTCCCGGAATGACCGGAATACGTTTGTAACTTTCTCAGAATCAAGCGGTGGTACTACACCCTGTGATATTCAGAGAATTGCGGATAGTTGCCGGGAAAGCGGTAAAAGATTCAGTAAACGACTATGTTCGTCCGGACTGTGAGTCGCCATATTCTCGAAGTGGCATCGCGCTTCGGTTGCGTTCAGTTGCTCAGGGCTTTGGTCGGTGTTGGTCGCGTAGCCTGTCGAAGCGTACCGGTGAGTGGCAGCACAGCCGGCAAACAAAATAACTGGGACCACATGCAAACAGAAAAAGGGAATGACCGAATGGCCATCCCCTTATAATAAATATAGAGTGTTCGGATTATTTGCCGAAGACTACATTTGCGGCTGCAATGGTTCCCTTACCATCTTTACCACCAGCGGTAGCGATGTTTCCGTTTGCATCCCGCACTCCATCGCTGGAGATATATTTTGAAATATTATCCGCGGTGATAGTTGTGCCGTTGATGCTTCCGCTTACCTTGATCGGGGCGTCGGCTGTGCCAAGTGTGATAGTCTTCTTGGACAGTGTCTTGGCTGTGCCTATAACCATTCCGACAAGGTTGGCGGACTGTCCGCTGATTGTGCAGTTAACGGTACATCCGGACCAAGACTGGTTGGTGTTTCCGCCTTGTCCGCCGATGCCTCCCATGGCGAAAGCTGTGGCTGCGATGCTGGTGAGCTTACCTGTATTCTTACAGTTGGTTATCGGATGGGCAGCCTGTGTAGGATAGCCTACTATTCCACCGACGGCACCCTTGCCATTGATGCCTTCAACGATGATTTCACCTTCATTAGAGCAATTGTCCAGTGTGGCGGCTCCTCCAGATACTCCACCGAGACGGCATCCACCAGCACCTTTCTTGATAAGTTTACCATAATTGTGGCTGTTGACTATCTTCTTGAAAGTACTTTCCGCAGATGAATATTTATCTCCCTTTGCTTCGACAGTGGCTTGTCCTGCTATACCAGCAAGATAGTTGTTGGCATCATTTTCGGCTATAAGCGTACATGTCCCGTAATTCTTGCAACCGTCGATGAGTGCTCCGTCAACAGTCTTGACATCACCATTTCTACCTCCTACAACACCACCGACCCAAACTTGTTTCTGGGCACTCTTGGTGGCATCCGTGAAGTCTCCTGTGACAGCTCCGTTGTTCGTGCAGTTCTTTATGACAGCGTCTTCCGGGGTTCCGACTACACCACCGATGTAATGACGGGCGGCGATGCTTGGAACATTTGTGCAGCCGACCTTGACAGCTCCGTTGTTCACGCAGTTCTCGGCCGTGGCGTTAACGATGACTCCGACAACACCTGCGGCGACAGCAAACGGCTTCCTGTTGAATCCTGTAATTGATGCGTTGGCTGTACCGCCGTGGGTAAGGGTGATGTCTCCGGAGTTCGTGTTGTTAGAGAATGTGCCTCCATTCTGGAATGCCACGAGTCCTGCGATGACAGGGCTTCCAAGCACACCTGAAGACTTCATTGCAACGTTAGCCTTGTTGGTGCAGTTGGTGATGTTTCCTGTCGAGACAAGAGCGAGGGCTGCAAGCGGATGACCAACACTGCTGTTGACCTCAAGGTTGGCGGTTACAGTTCCCTCAATGGTGAGGTTGCTGATACTGCCGCTGACGCTATTGAAGAGAGCCGTGGCGGCCGCTACCTTTATACTGTGGTTGTTACCGTTAAGAGTACCCGCGAAGGCTGCTGCCGGAGTGAAGTCCTTGCCGGTAAGATCAATGTTTCCATCGATGTTGATGACATTTCCGGCGGTGGTGAACTCCGCTCCCGAAGTGATCCAAGACGCGAAGGTCTCTCCGTCTGTGATACTCAGAGGGTATTCCCATGAGATCTCAGGAGTTGTGAAGCTGGCGACTGCACTGAAATCAGACTGCTTGTTGCTTCTTACGGAAGCCACACGGAAATCATATGAAGTGTTGTCCTTCAATCCTTTGACAAGGCAACTTGCTCCGGATGCCTTGACCTCAGTCCAATCAGCATCCGCGCTCTTCTTGTAGCTTACAATATAACTGGTGGCATTCTCAACGGCACCCCAGACGAGATTGACGCTGGTTGCTTTGACTTCAGTCGCGGATTGGTCGATGACCGGAGCGTCAGGGATAACCACGGCTGTGGTGAACTCGTAGAAGAATTCATCTGACTGGTAGTCTCCTGCTTTGACGTAAGCCTTGATGCGGTACTCCGTACCCATTTCAAGGTTGGTAAGGTTGAATTCAGGGGTCTCTTGCTCGATGAACTTGTAATCCTTTTCCCCATCTTTCTTGTAGCCAAGGACATAGGTCTGGGCCATTTCCTGTGCCTCAAACACAAACTTGGCGGAGATATCATTGATCTCTTTGCTCTTGATAGACGGTATTTCAAGCGTAGGAACACCGTAGGAGGTAACTTTCACCTGAACCATGTTGAGGAGCCAGCGCTGGTTGCCGGTCTTGCCGTCAGGACGTACCGCTCCTATGCCGATACGGGTACCTGGGGCGACATTCTTGATGGAGACGGTCTTGGTTTCCCAGGCGGGAACAGACTTGTCGTCCACTTTAGGAAGTCCATCGGCCGTCGCAGGACGGTCAAGGACAGCTACTTCTTTGACAACGGCTCCTGTAAGTGTACCGTAATCTGTGGATTTGGATTTGTTGGCTTGTCCGCCAGTCGCGGTATAGACGGCTATTGATTTGAAGTCGGCGCTGCCGGCCTCTTTTATTTCACCTTTTTCCCACATCGATGATGCGGAGAATGTAAGAGTGACTGTGGCGAGTCCTTCGAGGTTGGTGAGTTCCGGGGTGAACACAATAGGTATTCCTGAGGATGCACCCATCTGAAACATACCTGTACGGATGCAGCAGTCGCCCGGGACAGATGCTCCGGTACCGTCCTTAAGACCGTGAATGATTGCCCAATCCTTGAAACGGGAGGTCTGAACCGCCCCTTGCTTTCCGAGAGTGTTGAAGAAACCGTGATTTCCATCAGTCCACACAAGATTGGCGTTGTCCCATGTTCCAATGGTCGGGTGAGCCTCTGTATTACCGTTGTTGCCTGGTGATGGAGAGAAATCCATCGCATATCCACCGAAGTATAGTTCGCTGAAGTTTTCGGAGAGAGCATATTCGCCAGCCTTCACTTTGTTTGTCCCTACTTTCACGATGTCGAAGTTGGCTGTCTGAGCCTCAAGCGCATCTGAGAGAAGACCTGACTCCATGTCTTGACAAGTGAACCAGTACTTGGTGTTAGGTTCAAGATTGGAGAATGCTATCTTAGGCTGCCTTTTTTCGGCTGCAAGGTCAATAGCAACGTTCGATCTTTTAAGTTCGTATTTTGGAATTGTCCACCCATAGACGAGATCTTTGCAGTCCTTGTCTTTGTACAGCGCCACCTTTACAGGGATGGCTGCATCTTTCGCGATATTCTCGAAGCCGTACTCGGACCATTCGAACACGAGCTGCCCGGAGAGTTTGGATGCGAGCCTTACTGTCGGAGGAACTCCATTGATGAACACGAAGCCTTTTCCGCATTGGATCACGCTTGTTTTGATGGTCTCTCCCTCATCATTGATGGCATCGCCCTCGGCCAGAGTCCATTCGGCCACATGGGTGGCCTCACCGGTGACATCATATTCGGCGAGCATCTTCACCTGATACAACTTGCCGTTGGTGAGGTCTTTGTATGTCCGCTCGAAAACTGTCGTGGCTGACGGATCGATCACTTCTGTAACCAACGCCTTCTGGGTAGTGTAGTCTACGAGCAGGACGATAAGCCTGCTGGCGGACGCCACGGCTGAAAGGTCTGCCTTCACAGTAAACTCCGTACCGTCCTCAGGACAGTCGGAAAGTTCGATTTTCTCGACGGAAGGCTTCTTGAGATCCTTGATTCCGTGGCCGGTCACGAACACGGCCGGCTGGCCCTCTGAGTCCGTAGCGAATATCCATGGGGTAAAGACCGAACCGTAGTTGACACGGAGGCGGACATATTTCTCGGTATATTCGCTGATACTTTTTGTGAAAGTGGCTCTTGCCACGCCGTCAGCGCCGACGGCTGACGCTTTGATGGTCTGGATGACGTCATCGTACATATTCACGGCGTCATTCGGATCGTCGCACACTTCAATGCTGTAGGATGTCGCGCCGGCGGCGACGGTCTGCCCTGCGTTCCAGCGGAAAGCAAGGGCGTCGGCTGTGCTGTTCTCCGCGTCGTAACGGAAGTCACCAGGCACCGGTTTTGACTGGTCCTCGCCAGCGGGGATCTCCTCCTGACAAGCGGTGAGGAGAAGGGCTGCCCCGGCGAGAGCGCCGACTATAAACTTGATAGATTTCATACTTTTAAATTCATCTGATTCGTTAAACGTGTAATCAAACTTGCGTTACATCAGAAATATTACGTTGTCGGATGTAAGAAAAGAGATAAAAAATAAAATAACAGAGATTATTACGAATACTCCCCGTTGCGCATCAGAAATATTTTTACGAATCCAGATACTGACTCCAGATGCAAATCCAGCTGCAAAATTAGTAAATACTTTTAAGAATTGCAACGTTTTGCGCTTTCCTGAAATAATAAAACTGGCTGTTTGATGAATGTGTTTATGATGAAATCGGTGAATAAGGGATGATAGGGGAAGTTTCCGGAATAAAATGGATGGATTATGAAAAACATTTCTTAAATTTGTACCGATTTAGGATCGGCATTTGGCGTATCCCAAAGTTATTTTGGAGTTGTCGCCATCTGCTTTTTTTATTAAACAGCCAGTTTGACAAAAATACATAATATATGATATGACACCATAAGTTGATAACAACTCCCGCATCAGCGTTCCAAAGAGATTGTCCGGAAAGAGATGGTTCAGTGCAAATCCACAGCAAGCAACATTCAATCAAATCTTTTGAGAGAAGTAAATCTTTTGGAAAACATTATGGAACTTTACAAGAAAATACTGTTTGTTGTCATCTCCATCCAGGTGGCACTCTTCAGCGCGTTCAATGTGGCCGCCCAGACGGTCACGGTGTCTGGAGTGGTCAAGGATGCGGTGACCAACGAACCGCTTATCGCGGCTACAGTGATGGTCAAAGGGACCACCAATGGAGTCTCGACGGACATTGATGGAAAATATTCCATCCAGGCAAAGCCTGAGGATGTTCTCGTATGCCAGATCATCGGCTACAAGGACCAGGAGATGACAGTCGGCCAGAGAGCGAAAATCGATTTCCGGCTTGAGGAAGACAACCAGATGCTTGAGGCTACGGTTGTCGTGGGTTACGGTACTTTGAAGAAGACCCAGCTCGTAGGCTCGGTGGAGAACCTTGACGGTGAAGCCATCGGCGACCGTCCGAACGCTAACGTGACCCGCTCCCTTCAGGGACAGATCGCCGGTCTCAACATTGTACAGACCGATGGTAAGGCCACGCACTCGGGAAGCATCTACATCCGAGGCAACGGAACGTCATACAACACCCGTAAGAACTTCAGCAGCAGTGCCGCGGGTTCAAAGCACTCCATCGGAAACGAGGGGTCTGCCTTGGTCCTGATCGATGGAGTCGAGGGTAGCCTCTCACAGGTCAACCCTGCGGACATCGAGACTGTAGCCGTGCTGAAGGACGCTTCTTCCGCAGCCATCTATGGAGCCCGTGCCGCCTACGGAGTTATCCTCGTGACGACAAAGAATGCCGACACCGACAAGATCACCGTCACCTACAACGGAGCGTTCTCGCTCAACAGCCGAATTGTGAAGTGGGAGGACAACATCGTCACCGATGGTCTGGAGTGGACAGATGCGTTCTATGAGTTCTATGGCAATGACACCCGTGTGCCGGGATCTTCCGGAAAGGTGCCGACAACAATGAACACCAACAACATCGCGATGTCCGGCACAACCTACCTTGACACCTTCAGGGCTTTGAGGAATGCCGGGTATGATTCGATCTACGGTGGAGTCGGAAGTGCGGGTCAGTACCTCTATTTCGGAAGCTACAACTGGCTTGATCACGTTTATAAAGACTACACGACCGCGACTACCCATGACATAGGTGTCAGGGGCTCGACGAAGAAACTCACTTACAACCTTACCGGAAGGTATTTCAATCAGGGTGGAATCTACAAGATCGGAAACGAGAACTACAACACTTTCAACATCCGCGCGAAGGCCAAACTTCAGATCAACAAGTGGTTGTCGATCGACAACAACACTTCGGTGTTCCGCAGCAAGTCCAACCAGCCTATGTTCACAACAAGTTCCGCCATCGGACACCAGATTGACCAGCACGGCCAGCCTGTGTTTGTGCCTTACAACGAGGACGGCACCTGGTCGCTTTCGGGTGTGAAGACGGCTTACGCCTCTTTCTTTGAGGGAAACACCGGTCAGGATGACTCGAACCTTGTCTTGAACACCACTCTTGGAGCCACAATCGACATCATTCCGGAAGTGCTCAAGGTACGCGGCGATTTCTCCTACAAGGCTACCCGACGCTGGAGAGAGCGTTACCGCGCTCCGTTGACATTCTACGCGAAGCCTGGTGTCGTTACAGAATATGTCACCCAGGCCGGTTCCTACAAGAGCCGTTGGACCTATGACACGGACTACATCACAGCCAACGCGGTTCTCACATGGACTCCGAAACTGAATGAGAAGCATGACTTGAATGTAGTCGGCGGATGGAACCTTGAAGACTACAGGTATGACAGGAATTACCTGCAAAGGTTGGGAATGCTCATCCCTGAAATGTATAACTCGTTCGAGTTGTTTGACGGCGAGATGAAGGTCGAGCAGAACGACAGCAGTTATGGAATAATCGGTTTCTTCGGCCGTGCCAACTACACCTTCCTCAGAAGGTATATTTTCGAGGCCTCCGCCCGTTATGACGGATCCTCAAAATTCCCGTCAAATTCCCAGTGGGGTCTGTTCCCGTCATTCTCAATCGGATGGCGTGTGTCTGAGGAACCTTGGATGAAATGGTCGAAGGGCTGGATGGAGAACCTCAAGCTGCGCGCCAACTACGGTTCCCTCGGCAACGGTACGATCTCTCCGTACTCTTTCCTTGAGACGATGGGAATCAGCAAGTCAAGCGTTATTTTCGATGGTGGATATGTGAACTACACCACGAACCCTGCTGTGGTTCCTTCTACTCTTACCTGGGAGACTGTGACCACCTACGATGTCGGCTTGGATTTTGACATACTCAAGAGCAGACTCTCGTTCTCGGGTGACTATTATGTAAGGAACACCACTGACCTTATCACCGTGGGATACGAGTTGCCGCAGATTTACGGTGCCAGTGCTCCTAAGGGTAATTTCGCCGCCTTGCAGACCAAAGGTTGGGAGGCGACCCTGTCATGGAGAGATTCATTCAAACTTGCGGGAAAGGACTTCAATTACAGCATAAAGGGAAGCATTTGGGACACCAGAACCTGGGTTGATGAATACACCTCCACTTCCGGTGACATCCTTGACTACTACACCGGCAAGGAACTTGGTGAGATCTGGGGATTCCGCACAGACGGAATATTCCGCTCAAATGAGGAAGCTAATGCCTGGGCCACGGATTCCTACCACAAGAACGGATCAAACTTCCGCGCCTACGCCGGAGACCTCAAGTTCCTTGACCTCAATGGTGACGGTAAGATCGACTACGGCAAGGGTACGCTTGACGATTGGGGCGACCTTGACAGGATCGGTAACACAACACCTCGTTATCAGTACGGTATCAACCTTGATTTCAAGTGGAACGGCATAGGTCTGTCGATGTTCTTCCAGGGTGTCGGCAAGCGTGACTGGTATCCTATGGTCGAGACGGCTTACTTCTGGGGTCAGTACAACAGACCTTACAGTGGTTACCTGATGAAGACACAGACCGGAGACAACTATGCTCAGATTGACTACAGCACAGAGAACTGGGTTGTGACAAACTACGACAAGAATCCTTACTGGTCAAGACGAGTCGGCTATAGCGCCAACCGTAACGTCGGCCCTCTGACTGTGGAGAATGACCACTATCTTCAGAATGCGGCTTACATCCGTCTGAAGAACCTCACGGTGGATTACTCATTCCCTAAGAAGATGCTTGAAAAGGCCAATATCCAGGGATTAAGGGTTTACTGCTCGATGGAAAACCTCTGGACCTGGTCTCCTATGTTCAAGCACACGGATATGTTTGACCCTGAAGGCATCGGTGTCGGTGACTCGGACTTCGACAGTACCTCGAACATCGGTCTGAGTGGTATCGGTGACGGTATGTCATACCCTATGCTCAGAACCATTACATTCGGTGTCGGTTTAACATTCTAATAAACACGTAGATAATGATGAAAAAAATAATATATTTACTGACAGGCACACTGATGTTGTCCGGGTTGGTCTCTTGTGAAGGTTTCCTTACCAGAGAGCCGATCAACAAGTTCAGCGCGGAGTCTTACTTTGCAAGTGAGTCGGAGCTGGAGATGTACGCCAACGGTATGATACAATCCTGGCTTCCGAACTATTCCGAAACCACCGGCGGAGATGCCTACAATGACCTTATCGCGACGAAGACCAGCAGTGACTTCTATCGTCCGTCCGCTAACTGGGACTCATCCAAACAGACAGGATGGGCCAATGGTGACTGGAGCTTCCTTAGAAGAGTGAATTATATGCTCAGCAGGATGGACAAGGCCAAAACCAACGTTAGTGAGGACATCTACAACCACTACGAAGGTGTGGCCCGTTTCTGGAGAGCCATGAAATATGTGTCGAAGGTGAACTCATTCTCCAATGTGCCATGGGTTGACAAGTATCTTCAGCCTAACGACACCACAATTCTGTACGGTCCCAGGGATGACAGGGAATATGTATTCCATAAGATAAGGGAAGATCTGGAGTTCGCCGCCACGAACTGCATGGCCGGCAAGTTCCACACTGACGGACGTGTCCGCATCGACAAGTTCGTGGTCAACGCGCTTGCCTCAAGATACTTCCTTTACGAGGCCACTTTCAGGATGAACGTGCCGAACAATCCGGCAACCGGAAAGCCTTGGACCAATGAATATGAGACCGTTGACGATCTCCTCAGGCTTGCGGCGAGCTGTGCGAAGACAGTCATGGATCAGGGCGGCTTCTCTCTCGTGAAGGATTATCCTTCTCTCTTCCTGAGCAGCGCGCTCCAGAAGGATGAAGTCATCTGGGGACGTTCATACAGCGGGGAACTTAATGTCCGCCATAGTCTCACAAGATATTTCCACTCATCCACTCTGGGACAGCAATACTCTGGAACAAAGGATCTTGTGGATATGTTCATGACGACGGACGGAAAGCCTATCGATGTGGCCGCCGGAGATGACAGGAAACTCATCACCGAGGAATTCGAAGGACGTGATCCACGTCTTGCCGCCACTGTTCTCGGTCCGGGACATGCGATTATCAATGCATCTCAGCCGAATGAGCAGATAGATTTCTCATTCTGCAAGACCGGGTATATGCTCACAAAGTGGTCTGTTCCGGATGAGACACATTTCCAGAACTCCATTGACGAGAACTCCCTCCCGATTGTCCGTTATGCGGAAGTCCTTCTGAACTATGCCGAGGCTAAGAACGAACTTGGCGAGATGGATCAAACCATTTGGAACCAGACTGTAGGTGCCCTTCGTACCCGCGCCGGTATCGCTAACATCTATCCTGGCAGCGGTGACTATTCAAGGGATGAATGGCTTTATGATTACTATACAAAGAATCTCAATCACCCGATGTACACCAAAGGGGACCTTGACATCGCCCTTGAGATCCGTCGTGAGAGAGTCACCGAACTTACATTTGAGGGCGGACTTCGTCAGCTGGATGTCTATCGTTACGGCCAGGGTGATTTGATCGCCCGCAGACATGACTACATGGGCTGGAAGGGTATCTATGTCGGGGATGGCGCTGACATGGATTTCGAAGGTCAGACTTACACATTCAACAGGGAGGTTTCCGAGGAAAATACAAACTCTACCACGAACTACCCGATTTCCAACAAATCCACAGCCAAGGACACCGACTGGTACATCGAGGATGGTTATCTTGTTTACAGGTACGACCTCCAGTGGGAAGACAAGATGTACTGCCGTCCTATCCCGACAACGGCGCTGACTCTTAATCCTAAGATCGGACAGAACTACGGTTGGAATTAACAATTGAATTGAATATGAAAAAGATAACTTATCTTATTTGCTCAGCGCTGCTGGCATCTGTACTTGCCGGCTGCGACAAGAATGAGGAGACTGTTCCGGTGGGAGGGGACTCCAAGGATCCTGTTCTCTCGGAGCTTACCGAGACCAGTATCAACGGAACGGCTCTCGGTACAGGAGTGGATCTTGCCGGTGTCATCACAGATGAGAAATCCGGTAAAGGAATCGCTGGAATCGCTGTCACAGACGGCTACCAGTTTGTCAAGACAGACGCGAACGGCGTCTATCAGATGACGAGAAACCAACTGTCTCGTAACGTGTATATGACCGTCCCGGCCGAGTACCAGATTCCGCTTGACGAGACTTACCATCTTCCGATGTTCTATTCCCCGGGCATAATGACCCCGGGAAAGGCTTACAGGTGTGACTTCAAACTCAAGAAGCTTGACGCTCCGGAGACGGACTTCACGATTCTTATGATTGGAGACCCTCAGTGCCAGGTCATCAACGAGGCGGCCAGATTCTTGGGTGAGACTATTCCGGACATCCGCAGGACTATGGAGAGTGGAACCTATTCTCCGAATGTATATGCATTGACATTGGGTGACATCACTTTTGACTCCTTCTATATGTTCGACCCAATGGTCAGAACCATGAAGAACATTGTCATTGGTGGCAGGTATCTTCCTATCTTCAACAGCGCCGGAAACCATGACCACAACTCTCGTGTCAAGGCTTCAGGGAACAGAGAATTGGACGATTACAACTCGATGGAGGAATATGTCAAGCATTTCGGTCCGACCGACTATTCGTTTGACCGTGGCAACACACACATCGTGGTGATGGATAATGTGCTTGTCAGCACACTCTCGTCAAACTCCTCTCCTAACAGCAAGACTTGGAACTATACCAATGAGCTGACAGACACCCAGATGGACTGGCTCAGGCAGGATATCGCCAATGTCGAGAATCCGGAGTCCAAACTTGTCCTCTTCTGCACTCACCAGCCACTCAGAGGCAATGACTCCAAGGGACACTATGCCGAGGTCATGAAGATGCTGAGCACCTTCGCCGAGGCTCACATCATGGTAGGCCATACACATTACACACAGAACTATATCCATAAGAATGTGAATGGCAAGGATATCTACGAACATATTCATGGTGCCGCGTGCGGCGCGTGGTGGAGTTCCAACTCCAATGTGACCGGCGCTCCTAACGGATACAACATCTATAGGGTCAACGGCAACAAGATTTCAGACTGGATCCTCAAGCCGACAAACCGTGACGCCGGTTATCAGATGAGGATATATGACGGTAACCAGGAATTCGGTTCGGAGAACAATCCTGAGACGACCAAGAACTGGATCAACTGGTACACCAACCTTAATATCAGCTCCTCAATCAAACTGAAGGCCAACGCCGCGTTCAAGAACAGCTTCGTGGCTGAGGTGTTCGATGATGACGACACGTACTGGACTCTTGAATTCTGGCAGAACGGCCAGAAGGTCGGGGACTTCACCAGAGCTAATGCTGGAATGTCCAACATGGCTATCTGTGCGTTCTGGTATAACGACAAGGGAAAGAACACCGACACATGGTGCAACTCGACCGCCAGCCACTACTGGTACTACACCCCTGAGTCCGGCAATCCTTCCGAGGAGCAGAACTGGGAGGTCCGCGCTGTGCACAACTTCCCGAACGGTGGCTCAATGGAGTTCAAGACCAACAGGCTCACCACGGATTATTCCGAGTTTTAGTGTGATTGTCAAGGATGTATAAGCCTTGACGGTATAATAATCGAATTGTTTTCGGCAAGCTTTCCGATGGGAGGCTTGCCGATTTGAAAAAATAAAATTGAATATGAGAATCTCAAAATTAGTGCTGGCTCTCTTCCTTTCAGCGGCGTCTGTCCCGATGTTCGCACAGAGCCAGACAGTCACATTCTTCGCTCACCGCGCGAGCCGTTTCGAGTTCGATGAGAACACCCTCCCAGCCTTCAAGGCCTGCTATGAGAAGGGAATGCGTGGCTACGAGACCGACATCAGAATGACCAAGGACGGCCAGCTCGTTGTCAATCACGACGAGACATTCACAAGGCTTACCGGATGCGAAGGCAAGGTCGAGTCGATGACAGCGGCTGAAATCCGTGAGCTCAAGACTTTGCAGGGCAACAAGATCCTCTTCCTCGACGAACTCATGAAGTTCCTCGACACCAAGGACGGACTTTATGTGGAGTTCGAGATGAAGACATCTCCCGCTTCAAGTTATCCGACCGAAAGGTTGCGTGAATATTGCGACAAGCTGTACAAGATGGTGATGGCGAACAAGCCGGCCAACTCCACTTACCTCTTCACGTCCAGCAGCAAGACAGCCTTGAACATGATGCGCTCTTTGCATCCGGACGTGGACATGCTCATGATATTCAGCAAGCCTGTGTGTGACGAGACCATCGCCGAGGCGGAGGCCATGGGCATCAAACGAATCGGCTGCAACATGAACGGAACGACCCGTTCGGCCGTGAAGAAAGCCAAGGAGGCCGGACTTTCAGTCTCCCTTTGGCCTTCGAGAACCCCGGAGGACATCATGTTGGGCGTGTATCTCGGTGCCGAGTTCCTTTGCTGCGACAGAGCCATCGAGGTCAAGAAGTTCCTCGATGAGAAAGCCACTTGGGTAAAGTATAAATAGTTGTTTGAAATGGTCAGAAATTTTATTTTCAGCCTGTTGTTCGTGACTGCCCTCATTTCGGGGGCGGTCGCTTACGCGGAGCCTGCAAGCGATGCCCCATGCTTTCATAAAAACAAGAAAGGGTTGGTCATCAACGGCACGAAGACCTTGATCTCCAATAATCTTGTCGGTTTGGTCGAGGATTCCCGGACAGGGAAGGGCATCGCGGGGGTGCCGGTGACGGACGGGTACACTTTCACGGTGACGGACAGGAATGGGGTTTACCAGTTTGTGGCGGACGAGAAGTGCAGGAATGTGTACTACACGCTTCCGGCGGAGTACAAGACGGCGCTGGATCCAGTCACGAAACTTCCTCTGTTCTATTCCACGACCCCGATTGACAGGAGCCGGCAGAACAGGAACGATTTCGTGTTGGAGCCGCTTGACGCTCCCGAGAAGGATTTCACTCTGGTGATGATCGGGGATCCTCAGTGCAAGACGGACTCTGATGTCCACAGGTTCGAGACTGAGACGCTTCCGGATCTCAATAGATTCATGTCCGAGTCACAGGCCAAGGGAAAGTACTTGAATGCCTACGCTGTCACCCTCGGCGACCTGACGTTTGACAACACGGTGCAGTGGGGGCCGATGCACAAGGCCCTCTCGGGGTTCGCGCTGGAGTCTGGGGATTATCTCCCGATCTACAACTGTGTCGGCAACCACGATCATGACGCTTCTTGCGTGGACGACTACACGGCCACACAGACCTATGTCGACCTCTTCGGCCCCACGGACTACTCGTTCAACAGAGGAGACGTTCACTTTGTGGTGATGGACGACGTGGCTGTCACGACGACCAACGGCAAGACCTGGAAATATGCCGACAACATTTCCGACCGGCAGCTGGAATGGCTCAAGTCAGACCTTGCCCTTGTGAAGGACAAGGCTGAAAAGATGATTGTCTTCTGCGCCCACATCCAGTTCCGTCACAACGCCGACAAGGACAATCCGGACAAGATCAAGAACATGGCCGAGGCAATGGACTGCCTTACGGACTTCCACGAGGCGCACGTGATGATCGGTCACACGCATTACGCGCAGAATTTCATCCATCATGACTATGTCACGAAGGGAGGAACTCCCGTCTACGAGCATATTCATGGAGCGGCCTGCGGCGCTTGGTGGAGCTGCAACCTCAACCTTGCCGGCTCTCCGAACGGCTACAGCGTCTACGAAGTCTCCGGGAAGACGATGAAAAACTGGCTGGCGAAAGGTACAGGCGAGTCGCCTGATCTCCAGATGCGAGTCTATGACGGCAACCAGATCTACGGCGGAGCGGAAGGTCATCCTTCCGGTGAGTATGAATATTCATGGACGGAAGGCGGCATCGGCCCGAAAGGCGCCCAGGCGCCGGGTTTCTCCGGACTCAAGGGCTGCTTCGTGGCATCCATCTGGAACAGCGACGAGGACAACTGGAAAGTCGAACTCTTCCAGGACGGGAAAAAGGTCGGAGACTTCAAACAGGTTCCTTCCGAAATCGGGGATGTCTGCGCCATCTCGTTCTTCTACAATGACTTGGGACGCAAGACGGCGACATGGTCACGCAGCACGCCGCAGTACTATTGGTACATAGAGGCTCCGGGTGGCGATCCGACCAAGGTTCAGAACTGGGAGGTGCGCGCCACGCAGAGCATCCCGGGCAGCGGAGTGGTCAATGAATATAAATGCTCCACGCTTCAGACGGACTATTCCGGATTCCGAAACGTGGAGTAAGGTCAGCGAATATGCCGCTTCTAAAAATCTATGGCGGCCCGCATTTCAGGGATGGTCTCGGAAAGAGCCATCCCTTTTCTATAGATTCCGGCGGTGCCGCCTACGAATATGTCGGCTCCCATTCCGGCCATGAGATTGGCCCTTTCCTTGCTGACGCTTCCGTCAACGCTGATGAGGATGTCCTCGCGGCCGTTGGCGTTGAGGAATCTGCGCATTTCGGCGACTTTGTCCATGATCCCGTCAACCATCTTCGCTCCTGCGGCTCCGGGGTGGACAAGCATCAGGGTGACCGTGTCAAGCACGTCAAGATACTCCTTGATGGCTTCCACATCGGTCTCCGGGTTGACCGCAAGGCCGAAAAGCCCTTCTGCCTCATGAACCTTGGCTGCCAGCGCGCGGTAATCTTTCTTGACCTCGATGTGTGGGGACACTATGTCGCCTTTGCGGACCGGGAACTTGCTCATTATGAGCTCTGGATCATCGACCATAAGGTGAACGTCCACCGGAATCGTCGTGACCGCCTGCATAGCCTTGATGAAGTCCGGCCCGAATGTGAGGTTCGGGACAAAGTGAGCGTCCATCACATCGATGTGCAGCATGTCCGCGCCGTTCTCTTCCAACGTCTTGATATCCTGCCCCAGGTTCATAAGGTTGGAGCACATCACCGAGACGGAAATATATCTGTGTTTCATATTGTCTGTTTTTATTGAATACTCCACTCGGCTCCGTCCTTGGTGTCCTTGACTGTGATGCCGAGGGCCTTGAGGTGGTCACGGATGGCGTCGCTGGCCGCCCAGTCCTTCGCCGCCTTGGCCTTGGCGCGTTCCTCAAGCACCATGTCCATCAGTCCGGAGACAATCTCCTGACCTTTGCCGGATTCCGCCGCGGCCTCGTCCTTCAGACCGAGAACCCCGAACACGATGTCATCGAAAATCTGAAGCAGAGTCTCTATGTCGCCCTTGCTGAGTTTCAATTCACCAGCCTTCGCCGAGTTGATCAGCCTGACCGCATCAAAGATGTGCGACAGCGCTATCGGCGTGTTAAGGTCATCGCAAAGCGCCTCATAGACAGCATTGAATATTCCCTTGACCTCCTCGGAAGTCGCCGGGCAGGTGTCAGGAGCAATGGCTGTGATGAACTCGCCGTACTGCATCGCGTCCACAGGATCGCCTTCCGTGCCCTTGGCCGTGTCAGTGATTCCTGCCGCCGAAGCCAGCGTCCGCAGATCCTTCGCCGCCTGCATCACCCTCTTCAGGCCTTTCTCGGCGGCCTGCAGTGCCTCGTTGCTGAAATCCAGCGTGCTGCGGTAGTGCGCCTGGAGGATGAAGAAGCGGACGGTCATCGGGGAATATGCCTGCGCGAGTTTCTCGTGCTGCCCGCTGAACAGCTGCGGCAGGGTGATAAAGTTACCCAGGGATTTGCCCATCTTCTGGCCGTTGATCGTGATCATGTTGTTGTGAACCCAGTAATGGACACCCTGTGTGTGGCGGCTGGCCACATTCTGGGCGATCTCGCACTCGTGGTGAGGGAACATCAGATCCATTCCGCCGCCGTGGATGTCGAACTCGTTGCCGAGGTATTTCTCACCCATCACGGAGCATTCCAGGTGCCATCCCGGGAATCCCTCGCTCCAAGGGCTCGGCCAGTGCATGATGTGTTCCGGCTCGGCCTTCTTCCAAAGGGCGAAATCGAACGGAGCCTTCTTGTCGCTCTGTCCGTCAAGTGTGCGTGTTCCTTCACGGGTGTCGTCCAGAGTGCGCCCGGAAAGGATTCCGTAGTGGTGATCCTTGTTGTATTTCTCCACGTCAAAGTACACGGATCCGTTGGAGATGTAGGCGTAGCCCGCGTCCAGAATCTTCTTGACGGTCTCGATCTGCTCGATGATGTGCCCCGAGGCTCTCGGCTCGATGGATGGCGGCGCCACGTTCAGCAGGCGCATCGCCTCGTGGTAGCGGAACGTGTAGGTCTGCACAACCTCCATAGGCTCAAGCTGTTCCAGCCTTGCCTTCTTGGAGATCTTGTCCTCTCCCTCATCGGCGTCGTGCTCAAGGTGTCCCACGTCGGTGATGTTCCGCACGTAGCGGACCTTGTAGCCAAGATGCCTGAGCAGTTTGAAAAGCACATCGTAGGTTACTCCCGGACGGGCGTGTCCGAGGTGAGCCTCTCCATAGACCGTCGGCCCGCAGACGTACATTCCCACGTGTCCCGGCTGTATAGGAGTGAAAAGCTCTTTCTTGTGTGTAAGAGTATTAGTCAGAAATAAAGGTCTCATATTCAATGAATATTATGTTATTTTACCACCTTTGCGCGGTGGTTCGTGCCACAAAAGGCTTAGCGAATCTCAAATGTACTAAATTTCAAGATATTCCCGAAATTTCAGTGATGATTTTCGTGGAATATTCGTCGCTTGTCCTTGAAGTTTCCCTCAGACCTTTTTGCCGGTCAGTCTTTCGAACACGGTCTTGTAGGCATCTCCCACGTGCCCGTTGTCCCTGCGGAAGCGGTCCTTGTCCAGTCTCTCGCCGGTGGCGATGTCCCAGAAGCGGGCGCTGTCCGGAGTGATGTCGTCGCTCATCACGAGCCGTCCGTCCGACAGGTGCCCGAACTCGATCTTGAAATCCACTAGTGTGATGCCGATCTCCTTGAACACCGGTGTCAGGATGCCGTTGACTTGCTTCGTCAATGAATATATCCGCTCAAGCTCCTCTTTGTCAACAAGGCCGAGGGCCACGGCGTGGTAGTCATTGATGATAGGGTCGCATAGGATGTCCGATTTGTAGCAGAGGTCATAGACCGGTTCCTTCGGCACGATGCCTTCCTCCAGTCCTAGCCTCTGGGCCATCGATCCTGCGATCACATTCCGTACGATCACCTCCATCGGAATCACTTCGGATTTCCAGCAAAGCTGCTCAGTGTCAGAGATCTGCTCGATGAAATGCGTCGGCACTCCACCTTTCTGAAGCAGTCGGGAGATCTCGCATGACACCCCGTTGCAGTAGATTCCCTTGTCCTTGATCACAGCTTTCTTGATCTTGTTGTAAGCCGTGATCTCATCCGTGAAATGTATGATCACTTTCTGCGGGTCATCCGTCTCGAAGATCTTGATGGACACCCCATCGTGTATTATATTCCTTTTTTCCATTGTCTATGGTTCAATTCGTTATTGTTTTTGTCGCATTAGCGGAATGTCGCTCCAGCGGCCCGACGCTTCGCGCCCTATCCGGGTAAAGGGCCGCAAAAGCGACATTCCGCTAACGCTCATTGCGCATTTTATAGTTATTTCCAGCAACCGCTCTTCGTGCAGCCATTGTCACTTCGACAAGCTCAGTGACCGGTGGTTGTCCCTGCCGTGGCGTTTGGGCCTTTGTTGCATTCCTCATCACTCCTTCATACTGATCCATTGCCAGGTCGTTCCATTTCGGTAATATGCTCAGTCGTGGCGGTCAAACACCACCGCTGCGACCATTCACCCGGACAGGGCGCGAAGCGTAGGGAGCGGTGGTGGTGCTTGACCGCCACGGCCTCAACCATATTCCTTGACAACAGTCACTTCGACAAGCTCAGTGACCAAATTATCCGATAAAATACTTGACTGCGTTCTCGAACAGCGGCTGCTCGAGGTCGGCCTCTATGTTCTTCAACAGGTTCCTCTCGTACCTCTCGCTGTGACCCATCTTCCCCAGAATCTGCCCGTTACGGCTGATGATGCCCTCGATGGCGTAGTAAGACCCGTTCGGATTGTAAGGCGACTCCATAGTCGGTTCATCCGTCAGCGGATCAACGTACTGGAACGCCACCTGACCGTTCGCGAACAACTCCCGGGCCAACTCCTCATTCACCACAAACTTGCCCTCACCGTGGCTCACCGGAATAGCATATTCATCCCCGATCGCCATCCCCTTGAGCCAAGGAGAGTTGGTGGAAGCCACACGGGTAGTCACCATCTGAGAGATGTGTCTGTTGATGTCGTTGCGGAACAGGGTAGGGGAGTCCTTTGTCACCTTCCCGAGCTCACCGTAAGGCAGCAGACCCGACTTCACAAGCGCCTGGAAACCATTGCATATTCCTAAAATCAAACCACCACGGGAAAGCAGTCCCTCGATCGCCTCCGCGATATCCTTGTTGTTCAGTACATTGGCGATGAATTTGCCGCTTCCGTCCGGCTCGTCACCGGCCGAGAAGCCACCGCTGAGCATCAGGATCTGACAATCCTCGATGTTCTTCTTCATCTCGGCGATTGACTCGAACACATCCTTGTCCGAAAGGTTGCGGAACACGGACGTGCGGATCTCGGCGCCCGCCTTGCGGAAAGCTTTCGCCGAATCGTAGTCGCAGTTTGTGCCCGGGAACACCGGAAGGTAGGCGATAACCTTGTCAACCTTCGGTCCCTTATATTCAAGATCCGCCTTCTTCGCCTTGAACGGCTTCACGCCCTCCATTCCCTTAGGCAGCAGCCTCTTGAAGTCAGGTTTGCTGACCGCCGGATAGACTTTCTCGAAGAGCGAGGCGTTGAAATCCATCATCTCGAAGATGGAAAGTTTCGTTCCGTTCACACGCACATTTCCGTCCTCGCCGGAAGTCACCGTGCCGATCTCGATGGCGTTCTCGAAATCAAGCGCGCTACCGTCGGTCTCAACCACAATCGAACCGTAGCTTAGATTGAACAGATCGTCCTCCGGAAGGTTCACATCGAAGCCAAAAGCGTTGCCGAAACTCATCTTGCAAAGCGCCTCTGCCACTCCGCCGAATCCTACCGCCCAACCGGCCACGATCGTGCCGTCCTCTATCTTTTCCTGAATATGATTCCAGTTCCTCTTGAGCTGCTCCGTGTCAGGCATCCTGTCCGCGAGCGGAGTATGCTTCACGAGGTAGAGGCGGTCTCCCTCCCATTTGAGTTCCGGAGAGATCACCTTGTCAGCCTTTACCGGAGTGATACCGAACGCGATAAGGGTCGGCGGTACGTGGATTGTCCCGTCCTCGGTCTCGAAGGATCCGCTCATCGAATCCTTGCCTCCAATGGAAGCCAGCCCAAGCTCCTTCTGCATCTTCAGCGCCCCGAGCAGAGCCGCGGTCGGCTTGCCCCAGACCTTCGGGTCGGCAGTCATCCTCTCGAAATATTCCTGGCAGGAGAATCTCATCGTCTCCCAATGGCCGCCGGCGGCGACAACCTTGCTGCATGCCTCGATGAAAGAATATGCCGCACCGTGGTACGGACTCCATTCGCAGAGGTCAGGGTTGAAGCCGAACGCCATCATGCTGGCGGTGTCGGTGTAGCCTTTCACCGGAAGCTTCTGGACGGAGACCTGCGTCTCTGTGGCCTGGAGCTCTCCTCCGAACGGCATCAGCACGGTTGACCGCCCTATGGTGGAGTCGAACATCTCTATAAGGCCTTTCTGGCAGGTCACGTTCGGATCCTGCAAGTTGGCGAACATCCTCTCTTTCAGATTCTTGCCCGGAACGTCGCGGAAGAACGGATCCCTGTCCTCGACCGCTCCGATAGTGGCCTTTGAATAATGCTTCGCACCGGCGCTGTCGATGAACGCTCTTGTGAGATCCACCACGACCTTGTCACCGTAGAACATTCTCATCCTTGCGGTGTCTGTGACCTCGGCCACGTGTGTCACCTCGATATTCTCTGAATGGCAAAGCGCCTTGAACTCCTCCTCATCCTTGGCTTCCACTACGACAGCCATACGCTCTTGGGACTCGCTGATGGCCAGCTCTGTGGAGTTCATTCCGCTGTATTTGACAGGAACACGGTCAAGGTAGATGTCCAGCCCGTCGGCAAGCTCACCGATGGCGACACTCACTCCACCCGCTCCGAAGTCATTCGATTTCTTTATCAGTCTTGTGACCTCCGGCCTTCTGAAAAGCCTTTCCAGCTTCCTCTCCTCCGGAGCGTTACCCTTCTGAACCTCACTTCCGCAAGTTTCAAGGGACTCTTCTGTGTGCTCCTTTGATGAGCCGGTCGCTCCTCCGATTCCGTCACGTCCGGTGCGTCCGCCGATCATCAGCACGACATCCCCGGCTTTCGGGCTCTCCCTTCTCACATCCTCGGCCTTCACGGCACCGACCACGGCGCCTACCTCCATTCTTTTGGCGGTGTAGCCTTCGTGGTAGATCTCGCGGACGTGTGTTGTCGCCAGACCGATCTGGTTGCCGTAGGATGAATATCCATGCGCGGCCTTCCTGGTGATGACCTTCTGCGGGAGCTTGCCCGGAAGTGTCTCGCTGACAGGTTTGTAGATGTCCCCCGCTCCGGTGACGCGCATCGCCTGATAGACGTAGGAACGGCCTGAGAGCGGATCCCTGATGGCTCCGCCAAGACAGGTGGCCGCGCCTCCGAACGGCTCGATCTCCGTAGGGTGGTTGTGGGTCTCGTTCTTGAACATCAGCAGCCATCTCTCGGTCTGCCCGTCCACATCCACATCTATGAATATGCTGCACGCATTGTTCTCCTCGCTGACCTCCAAGTCATCCAGCAAACCGTTCTTCCTGAGGTATTTCGCCCCGATTGTGGCCATATCCATCAGGTTCAGTCCCTTCTTCTCACGGCCGGTCTCAGAGCGCATTTTCATATACAGGCTCATCGTCCCGTTGATGTCCTCCTTGATGAAGGACTCCTCCACGTCGATGCTTTCCAATTCCGTCGTGAAAGTCGTGTGGCGGCAGTGGTCGCTCCAGTAGGTGTCCAGAATTCTGAGCTCGGTCTCGTTCGGATCCCTGCCTTCCTCGGTGAAATACCTTACGACCTCGGCGAGGTCATCCGCGTTCATCGCCAGGCCCATCTTTTTGCAATATGCCTTCAGATCGTCACCGCTCATATTCCTGAATCCTTCGAGAACCGGAACAGGCTTGACCGCGGCGTGCTCTGTGTCAGCAAGTTTGCTAAGGTCTTTCGTGCGGGACTCCACCGGGTTGATGTAGTAGTGACGGATCTTCCCAAGGGTCTCCTCGGAAGCGTCGGAGTCAACGATCAGGAGTTTGGAGCTCTTGATGCTGATCTGTGCCGATGGCTCTATCAGATGAACGCAGTCCACAGCCGAGGCCGCCCTCTGGTCGAACTGGCCCGGCAGGTACTCGATGGCGATGTACTTCGCTCCGTCCAGGTCAATCGAGTCTGTGACAGAGTCGGTCACAATCTCTCCGAAGACGCTGTAGCGGCTCTTCTCCAGAAGTTCGGGCGTGAATCCGAACAAGTCATAAACATTAAGCAGCCGAAGCGTTTTCAGCTCCAGCTGCAGGTTCTCGTTGAGTTCCCCAAGAAGACTCTTTGCCTCCACTTGGAACTCAGGGTGTTTCTCCACGAAAATGCGGTAATTGGACATCTTTGCAAGTTCTTTTTAAGACTATCGCAAAGTTAGTTCATTCGGCCCACATTTACAAATTTTGGACGTGATTGTCAACTGACTGTAAATGAATATATTCGTGAATGCCGCCGGGCAAATTTGGAGGGCAGCGTTTCGTAAAACATTGAATGCCAAAGGGTGAGATTTCACCTTTTGGCATTCAATGAATTGCGAATTTCTGACAGAAACCGGAGCTATGCGGATCCAAGGTGGGAAACTTTAAGTCAAGATTTTTTCCTACCTCAAAGAACGTATCAAACAAATCAAAACAGCTTCTTAGTCGATCCACTGGCTGAAGAAACGCCAGATTTCGGAACAGGTGTCCATATCCTTGTCGGACCAGGAATGGCCACCGCCTTCGACTTTGTAGAGCCAGACTTCTGTCGGTCTGCCGCCTTTCACCGCTGGCTTGCCGGCCTTGAACTGATAGAGGGTGACTTGGTTACGACCATCACGGCGAGGAAGTTCGGTTACATATTCCTCGGTGCAGCCGTTGACGGCGATGATTCTGCTGACTGCGGCGGGAACGGGAATATACGCTCCCCAGCCACCTTTGTTCCCGGGGTCGCCGAGCCATTCGGACGTGCGGTCCTGCGTGCCGTGGACCTCCATGAAAGGAAGAGGGTGCTTGTAGGAATATTCAGTTTCCATCCAGTTGAACTGCAGCCCTGCGATCGAGGCCATGGCCTTGAAGGCCTTCGGGGCGCGCATCGCTATCAGGTAGATGATGTCTCCACCGTTGGACATCCCGGTGAGGAAGGTGTTCTTGGGGCTGAGGTCGAATTTCTTTTGGAGTTCTTTGGAAAGGGCGATGAGGAACTTAACATCATCGGTCTTCATTCCTTCCTGTGAAGGGTAGCGGACATTCCAGCCCGGTTTCCCTTTCGGATCCTTTATTCCTTGAGGATAGCAGACGGCGAATCCGTTCTTGTCGGCGACATCCATCATGGCTTTTTTCCCTTTGAGTGCCGAACCGCCGTAGCCGTGAAGGACAATCACGAGCGGCGCGCCGGATTTCAGACCTTCCGGACGGTAGAGGTAATATTCCCGCTCGAGTCCTTGGTTCTTCATCGTGAAGCGTTCGCACCGTTCCTTTACTGAATATTCTTGGGTCGGGCTTTCTCCGGAAGGCAAGTCCACTTCAACAGGCTCGGCGGCCGGTTGGCTTGGTACCATTTCATTGGACGCTTCGGCAAGCACGGCTTCCAGTTGGTTTGGTACCAGGTTATCGGTTGCTTCGGCAGGGGTTGTGTCCGGTTGGCTCGAAATCTGGAATAAAGCTTGCCTGTTAGTCCGGTCACTGAACTTGTTTGTCTGGTCGCTGAGCTTGTCGAACCGACTGTCTATGGTATTGCCCGGCTCATTGCTTCCCAAAGTACTGACGAAGATCAGGAACGCCGCGATGATCGTGGAGGATAACATATTGATATATTGGCTTTTAAATAAATGTCCTCCTGCCTGTGACGGGTAGGAGGGCATTTGGGTATTATTCTGATTTACAGATTATTGGCCTCCACGCACTATTTGCTCTCGGCAGCCTCAACGGCCTTGAAATAGCGGTAGGAGTTGACCTTGAGCTCACCGGCTGCCGGCTCGTCAAGCACAACGACACCATTCTCGTGCAGCTGAAGGGCAGAGAGGGTGACATAGTGGCTTACAGGTCCCTCGATGGCGTCCTTGACAGCCTTGGCCTTCTTGCCGCCGAAAGCAAGGACGAGAACCTCCTTGGCACCACACACTGTGGCGACACCGACTGACATGGCCTGCTTAGGAACCTTGTTCACATCGTTGTCGAAGAAACGGGAGTTTACCTCGAGAGTGTCCTGGGTGAGGGTCATGACCCTTGTCCTGGAGTTGAGGGAAGAGAACGGCTCGTTGAACGCGAGGTGTCCGTCCTCGCCGACTCCGCCGAGGAACAGGTCGATTCCTCCGGCAGCCACGATGGCCTTCTCGTAATCCTCGCACTCTTTGGCGAGATCAGGAGCGTTGCCGTTGAGGATGTGGATGTTGCCGGCCGGAACGTCCACCTTGTCGAACAGGTTCTTGTGCATGAAGCTGTGGTAGCTCTCAGGATGGCTCTCAGGAAGCCCTACATATTCATCCATGTTGAATGTGATGACATTCTTGAAGGAGATCTCTCCGGCCTCGTACATTCTGACGAGCTCGGCATAGACATCCAGAGGAGTGGAGCCGGTAGGCAGTCCGAGCACGAATGGCTTGTCGGTCTTCTCAGCCTTTGCCTTGATGGCGGCGGCGATGTGGTGGGCGGCCCAGATAGAGCCTTCCTTCTTTGTGTCTCTGATGATTACTTTCATGATGATATTCTTTTAATATGTTATTTCAATCTTAGGAAAACCTCGATGGCTTGGTATTCGGCCATTCCGAGTTCGTCATATAACCTTGCGGTGTTCTGCGTGCGCTCCTCGGCCCTCTGCCAGAACTCCCTTGGGTCATCGCCCGGGAACGGAACGATGTCTTTCTGGGAAAGGTGGCGGAAGATGGCGTGGCGCTTCTCGATAAGCTCGTCCGGGCTGAGCGGAACGGCCATGTCAACTCTCCAGAGCTCCCACTCCATCCAGGCACCTCTGTAGAGCCAGATCGTGGTGTCGTTCAGCCAGTCGTTGCCTTCCTCCTTGAGCTGTTCGATGGCCTCAAGGGCGGCCTCGGTGCAGACCCTGTGCGTTCCGTGAGGGTCGGCGAGGTCACCTGCCATGTAGATCTGGTCAGGGTGGATCCTGACGATCAGCTCCTTGATAATGTCAAGGTCTTTCTGTGTGCGAGGCAGTTTCGTCACTCCGCCCGACTCGTAGAACGGCAGGTTGAGGAAGTGGACATTGGTGTTGTCGTTGAGGCCGAAGCTTCTGTCCGCTCCTCTGGCCTCGCTGCGGCGGATGGCCGCCTTGATGGCGAGAAGCTCCTTAGGCTCAGGCTCACCAGGCTTCTTTGAGTCGATGATTTTCTTTACCTCGTCGAACTTGTCTCCGAATCCAAGCTGGTAGGCGGCGTCCATATGCTGAAGCACAACGTCATCGTGCACTGCCAGGTCACCGGAGGTCTCGTAGGCCACGTGCACGTCGTGTCCCTGATGCACGAGACGGATGAATGTGCCTCCCATGGAGATCACGTCATCGTCCGGGTGAGGGGAGAAAATCAGGACCTTCTTAGGGAACGGAGTTGACTTGACAGGCCTTGTGGTGTCGTCAGCGTCAGGCTTTCCGCCCGGCCATCCGGTGATGGTGTGCTGGAAGTCATTGAAAACGTCTATGTTGATCTTGTCGAACGGCCCGTAGAGTTCGATGAGCTCTCCGAGGGAGTTCTCGAAATAGTCCTGCTGCTTCAGCTTGAGGATTGGCTTATGAACCTTCTGGCAGAGCCAAACGACGGCCTTGCGGATCAGGTTCGGTGTCCACTGGCAAGGACCGACCATCCAAGGTGCGACGAGTCTGGTCAGCATGGAGGCTGACATCTCGTCAGTGTAGAATGTGATGTTGTCGTGCTCCTGAAGCCAGGTGGCTGGACAGGCGGGATCGATGTCTCCTTCCACAACTTTCTTTACCACAGCCGCTTTGTCCTCGCCCCAAGCCATAAGTATGATTCTGCGGGCGCTCATCATCGTGCCGATGCCCATCGTGATGGCTGTCTTAGGGGTGACGGAGATGTCGCCGTTGAAGTTGCGGGCCTGTCTCTTTCTGGACTGGTATGAGAGCGGAACGGTGCGTGTGCGGCTCTTCTCTGACGAGCCGGCCTCGTTGAAACCGATCTGGCCGCCTTCGCCGACACCTATCACAAGCAGGTCGAGACCTCTGGCGATCTTGTCAAACTCGGCGCAATAGTCGGATACCCCTTCCTTTGAGACTGTTCCGTCAGGAATATGCACGTTCTCCTTTTTGACATCCACATTATCAAGGAATTCGGCGTGGAGCCTGTGGTTGCGGCTCTGGGCGGAGTCGCTGCCGCAAGGGTAATATTCATCAATGGAGAACACCTCGACATTGGCGAAGGAGACCTTGCCTTCCTTGAACTGCTCTGTCAGGTTGCTGTAGAGGGACACCGGTGTGGTTCCGGTCGTAAGGCCAAGCTTGAAAGGCCGCGGCAGGGCCGCTCTTTCGTGGTCTTTAATGGCTTTGACGATGATGTCGGCCACACAGTCGCTTCCAAGCGTGGCGTCATCGAAAATCTCGGTGGTGATCTTCTCGTAGGAGTGGAGAATGCTCTTAGGCAGGTTCTCCTCAATCAAGCCACCATCTTTTGGTAAAGAAAAGTGCTTCATTTTGTTGAGCTTAAAAATTTCGTTAAATATGATAGTTTCGCCAGCCCGTTTCCGGACCAAAAGCTCTATGTCGTTTCCACGGATATTTAGTAATCGCAAAAAAAAACTTGTCGCAACTTATTTTTTTTTCTGCCTACTAACGCGGTCGTGGAACCGCGTTCAATCACTACAATTTAGATGCCGCGACACTGAATGTGTCTCCGTGTTCCAAATCTCCATATTCCAGCCCGCGCTTCAGCCAGGTGTAGCGCTGCTTCGCCGTTCCGTGGGTGAAGGATTCCGTCACCACATAGCCTTGCGCCTTCTTCTGGAGGTAGTCGTCCCCGATCTTCGAGGCGCAGTTCAGCGCATTCTCTATGTCGCCTTTTTCCAGGGACTTATACTTCTTGTCATCGTTCATCGCCCAGACTCCGGCGTAGTAGTCGGCCTGGAGCTCAAGCCGGACACTGATCGCGTTCGCCTCGGTCTTGCTGACACGGTTCATTTTCTGGTGGGCCTGCCCGAGCGTGCCCAAAAGATATTGGACGTGATGACCGACCTCATGGGCGATCACGTAAGCGTAGGCCAGGTCGCCGTCCGCTCCGATCTGCCGCTTCATCGAGGTGAAGAAGCTGAGGTCGATATAGACGCTCTGGTCGGCGGAACAGTAGAACGGCCCTACCGATGAGTTGGCGGCTCCACATCCGGAAGTGGTTGATCCTGAATATAACACCATCTTCGGCGGGTCATATTCATAGCCATACTTCGCGAATATGGCTGTCCAGACATCCTCGGTTCCGGCGAGGACTTTCTTCGCGAACGATGCAAGTTCCTGTTCCTCGGCGGAGAACTCCACATGCCCCTCTGTCTGTTCGGTGCCTTGAATCGAGGACACTCCCTCAAGCACGGACGAAGGATCCCCTCCGAGCAGCATCACAATCAGCGCGATGACGATGGTTCCGCCCAGACCCACTCCGGCCTTGGCTCCACGTCCCATTCCTCTTCTGTCATCCACATTCGTGCTTTCGCGTCTTCCGTCAAGATTCATACTAATTTCAGTGTTAACTTAAATCACACAAAGATACTCACTTTTCCCGTAAGCCGGATTGGTTTTCCGAAAAAATATCAGGCGAAAAAACTGAACGCAGGCGCCCTCATGTCAGTTCGGGTCGAAATGTCGTTTCTGCTGAGTCAGAAATGTCCACCGAAACGGCAAACTGCCGGAGAAAAGAGTCTATAGCTCGGGTTTGTCCGGTATAAATGAGCTTTACCGGACATACAGGGGGCAAGATTTTTTCATTGAAGCTTTTGAAGCTTTTTGTGGAATGTTTTGGAATATCGGAGGAAAATCAATAACTTTGCAATCCTTATGGAAGCGGAAGTGCGATGCTTCCCGAGGAAAAGTCTACATGAATATGCCCGAATGGCGGAATTGGTAGACGCGTTGGACTCAAAATCCAATGTCCCTTAAAGACGTGCCGGTTCGAGCCCGGCTTTGGGCACCAAAACGGGGAGGTCAATCAGGCCTCCCCGTTTTTTGATGTCTGAGCTTCATTCATAGTCAATTAGGATTAGGAAAAAAGCGGACTGGGTAAACTTCAGTCACTTCGCGTGTCCAAAGAGTGGCGCGAGGAAGGATTCTGGAACGATCAAAGGAGCATAAATGGACGGTTTCGCTCTTGTCAAAGACAAAAAAGCATACGACGGTGGCATTATATGGAGAAAATGCGGCCGTCGTGATTGGTCAAGGCTCCGGGGGTGCGTTTCAGGGGATTTAGTTCCGATGTCTTAGGCTTATAACTTATTATTTTTTGTATATTTCCTCTAAAAATTGCAAGACCACCCACTATCTTTGTTCGTGCGTTGGGT
>ERZ1026860.47-NODE-47-length-84972-cov-13.781116_pt1 | contig 84972 bp, 75 predicted proteins | sample MGYA00380160_ERZ1026860 | MGnify/ENA primary metagenome ERZ1026860 (study PRJEB33269, sample SAMEA4719796) | human gut metagenome | biome: human-associated habitat; feature: organic feature; material: feces | place: Cameroon | collected 2013-10 ... | reverse complement strand
TCAACGCTCTCGATTCTATTGCATTTTTCTCGGTACTTGCTTGTACTTGTCTTTCAGTATTATCAATGATCTTGTCCCATACCTCTCGGAAAGGGACTGCAAAGGTAAGCCGTTTTTTTATTTCCGCCAAATATTTTTGAGATTTTTTCGTTTTTATTTTGCGTATATTTGCCATTAACTCAACCACAATTAGCAATGGAGAATTACAAACAGACACTACCGCGCTATGAATCAATGAAGTATCGCCGTTGTGGACAGAGCGGCCTTCTCCTTCCTGAGATTTCGCTCGGTTTCTGGCACAATTTCGGTGCGGACGCGTCCAAGGCAAACTGTCGTGAGATTGTCGAATGCGCATTCGACAACGGCATCACTTATTTCGACCTTTCCAACAATTACGGTCCACCTTGCGGGGCTGCGGAAAGCCTCTTCGGCGAGATTTTCTGGTCCTCTCTGGTCGCCCACAGGGATGAGGTCGTCATAGCCACCAAGGCTGGGCACGATATGTGGCCGGGCCCATACGGGGAGTGGGGCTCACGCAAGACCATCATTGCGTCCATTGACCAGAGCCTCAAGCGTATGAAGCTGGACTATGTAGATATCTTCTATTCGCACAGGCCGGACCCGCTGACTCCGATAGAGGAGACAATGCAGGCCTTTGTCGATGTGGTACGCCAGGGCAAGGCGCTGTATGTGGGGCTCTCCAAGTATCCGCCGGAGATGGCCGCCAAGGCCTATGCCTATCTCCGGGAGCAGCATGTGCCGTGCCTTGTGTATCAGGGGCGTTACAACATGATAGACCGCAATGTGGAGCCGGAGATTCTGCCTCAGGCCGAGGCCGCAGGGGCCGGTTTCGTCGCATTCTCCCCTCTGGCGCAGGGTCTTCTGACCGGCAAATATCAGCACGGGATACCAGAAGGCTCCCGTATGACGCACAGCGGTTTCCTTAAGCCGGACGTGCTGACTCCGGAGCTTCTTGACCAGATAGCTGTATGGGGCAAGGAGGCGGAAGCGGAGGGTGTCACCCTTGCGCAATATGCTCTTCGCTGGGTTCTGCGCCGCCCGGAGGTGACCTCTGTCATCGTCGGGGCAAGCTCGGCCGCGCAGCTCAAGTCAAATCTTGCCGCGATCAAGTAGGCGGTATCCCGCGGCTTCCAGAATATGGCCCGGACGTATCCGTTCCTCACCTTCGAGGTCGGCTATGGTCCGGGCTACTTTTATTATCCTGAACCAGGCCCGCAGGGACATCCCGGTCCTTCTCATTATGTCTTCCAGGGTGCGCCTGCACTCATCGTCCAGCCGGCAGTGCCTTTCGGACTGGCGGTTTGACATCTCGGCGTTGGTGCTGATTCCCTCTTCTCTGAACCTCTCTGCCTGTCTGAGCCTGGCGGCCCGTACTCTGAGGGCCACTTCGCGGCTGCTTTCCGCTTTGAGCCTGCGGGCGACCGCTTCCGTGGGGACGGGATGCATCCAGACTTGCAGGTCGATGCGGTCCATTATCGGTCCGGACAGTTTCGCCAGATAGGCTGTCCTCTGCGCCGCCGTGCATCTGCACCGGTCTCCTTCGCCGTAATACCCGCAGGGACAGGGGTTGGCCGCGGCTATGAGGGTGAAGGACGAAGGGAAGTCCACCTTGTTCTTGAGCCTGGAGATGGTCACCTTGCGGTCTTCGATGGGGCCGCGGAGAGATTCCAGCACGCTTCTCGGCATCTGCGGCATCTCATCGAGAAAGAGGACTCCGTTGTCGGCGAGGGTGACCTCTCCGGGGACTATGTTGTCTCCGGCGCCTCCTCCGATGATGGCAGCCATCGAGGCCGAGTAGTGAGGGGAGCGGAACGGACGCTGCCGTACCAGGCCGCTGCATCCCTTTCTCAGGCCGGCCACGGAATATATGCGGCTGGTCTCCAGAGACTCTTCGCGGGTCATGGGCGGGAGAATGCCGGCCATCGCTTTCGCGAGGGAGCTCTTGCCGGACCCCGGGGCACCGATCATTATGAGATTGTGCCCTCCGGCCGCCGCAATCTCTACGGCCCTTTTGGCCCCTTCCTGCCCGATGATGTCGGAGAAGTCAACGGTGTTTTCCTCTGGCCGGGTGCCGCCTCTGGCCGGGAGCCTTGCCGAAAGCTCGCCGGCGAGGAGGTGCCGGCAGTCCCCGCCCTGAAGTATGCTCAGGGCTTCGGACAGCAGAGTGATGCCATAGACGGGGATCTCCGTGATTTCCGCCGCCTCAAGGGCCGACTCGGCCGGCAGGATCACTCCCCGCATCCCGATCTCCGCCGCGAGCTCCACGAATGGCAGCGCGCCCTCTATCGGCCTGACGCTTCCGTCCAGTCCGAGTTCTCCCATCATGAGGTATTTTTCGGCGCCGGAGAACTGATACTTGCCCGAGGAGGCCATTATCCCTATCGCTATGGGGAGGTCGTAGCCGCTGCCGTTCTTGCGCATGTCGGCCGGGGCGAGGTTGATGACGATTTTCTTGCCGGGGACCCGGAATCCGAGCGTCTCCATGGCTGTTACGGTCCTCAGGAGGCTTTCTTTCACGGCCGCGTCGGCGAGCCCCACCAGGTGGATGCCTATGCCGTGGTCTATGTCAGTCTCCACGGTGACCAGCACTGCCTGCGTGCCTATACATTTGGCGGCTTTTATCTGTGTCAGCATTGTTTTTTTCTTATATTTGTCGTTGTTATGTAAGCGGCAACTTATTTTTTTAACGGTTACTATGCAGCATGAGATATTGATACAGTCTTTGTCCGGCCTTGAGGCGGCGGCATCGGAATTCCTCCGTCAGACGGAAGGCCGCAACTTGATAGCGTTCTATGCTCCTATGGGGGCCGGCAAGACCACTTTCATCACTGCCCTCTGCCATGTGCTCGGCGTGAGGGATGACGCTGTGGCCTCTCCGACATTCGCCATTGTCAACGAATATCTGTCCGGCTCGGGCGAGTCCATATATCACTTTGACTTCTATCGTATCACCAAAGATGCCGAGGCCCTTGACATCGGGCTGTATGACTATCTGGACAGCGGATGCCTGTGCCTTATGGAGTGGCCGGAGAACATCGAAGACCTGCTCCCGGAGGAGACTCTGAAGGTCGGGATTTCCGTGCTGGATGACGGTACCAGGGCTGTCACTTGGGAGGATTGAGCCCGGAGCGGGCCCGTATCCCGCTGAAATAACCGTGCAGTTCCACCGTCCTGCTTTCGCCATCGCAGAACGCTATATGGCTGTCTCCGCTTTCAGGGGTCAGGAGGGCATAGAGATGCCCGTCCCCGAGCAGGTCGGCGCAGGATGCGGACATCAGGCGGTGTCCCTCATATCTTTGCCTCAGCGATCCTTCGTCGTCGGAGCACCATATCTCCACGCCCTTGTCCCGGGTCTCCAATATCGCGTATCCGGTCCTGCTGCCGTGCAGTATCAGGGCGTCGCCGACGCAGATCTCGCGCAGCGTCTCCGGGTCATCTTCAGTTACGGTGCAGGACAGGTTGTCCATCCCTCCGTATGTCATCCATCCCGCCAGGGTGACTCTCCCGTCCGCTTCTCTCCAGAGCCTTCCTTCATCGACCGTGAACCACAGGCAGGACGATTCAGCGCTGACGGGGTATCCTCCTATGACTTTCAGGTCCTGGATGTCATATTGTCCTTCCCGTCCGCTGTCGGTGGCCTTGCAGTCCTTGACATAATAGAATGTCTCGTCCTTGCCCCCGCCGTCCCGATAGCAGAAGCATATCTTCCCCTCGTCTTTGTAGAGGGCGCCGTACGGCCGGTATGACGGATCGGCAAGGTCGCCGAACACCGAGCCGCGTTCGCGGCTGAACATGACCTCGCCGTTGCACCGGAGGGAGAATCCGGAGCCGTCGCGTCTCTCGGACAGGGTATAGGTGTCCTCCCCGTCGGGAAGTATCCCCCTGAAAAGCTCCTGCCCGTCGAATCCCAGAAGAAGCTTCCCGTCTTTCGCGAGTCTGGTCTTGTCTCCGGCGAGGCGCTCGGTATAGAGGTGGCTGCCGATTATGTGGTGCGTGTCCGGGTCCGGACTGACCAGCCCGGAGGAGGAGGGGATGGAGAGATATGGCTGGAAGTCCTTGTACATCAGTACTTCGAACTCGGCGAGGCCATAGTCGCTGTCCTGTCTCCAGTCGTAACCCTCGCCGAATCTCACGGCCGAGAGGAAAACGGAGGTGTCTCTCCCGGCCGGAGCCTCGCCGGCCTCGACTGGCGGCCTGCGCGAGTGGCAGTCGCCCCGTGACCGTCCGGTGGAGAGCCACTGCTCCCCGGAGATGCAGCCGGCCGCGTTCAGAGCTGCGGCGGCGAGCAATATAAGATGAAGTGCCTTCATAGCAGTATGGTTTTCCGCAAAGGACGGGATAAAAAATGACACCCGGAACAAAAACGCTCCGGGTGCCGCTACAAATTAAAGTTTCTTATGTCTTTTGATGTTTTTTAACGATTACTTATCAGAAATTGAACCTCAGGCCGGCATCGAAGCTGACCATGACAGGCTTGTCTGTCCTTATGCTCTTGGGCTGGTCGGACGGGAAGTAGTATCTGATGCTCGGATCTATATAGAGTCCCAATATGCGGGAGAGCTTGAACTCAATACCGAGTCCTCCGCCGATGGAGTACTGAAGCTTCTCCACATGCTCATTGCGTATGATGTTCGGAGATGCGAACAAGGTGTACTTGCTGGCTATGCAGTATTCGGCTTCGCCGAGACCATATATATATAGCTTGAGTATGTCAGTGCTGAGCAGGTCATAGTAGAGACCGAGCGGGATGCCGATGTAGTGAAGGCTGTGGGACACGTTGCCGGCTTCCTGGATCTCCTCGCCGGTGACGGATGACGTGCCGGTGTATTTGCCGGTGAATGTCCTGGTGAGCAGGGAGTAGTCTATCCCCGAGCCGACAGACAGTCTCGGAAGGACATAGTACCGCACACCGAGGCCCAAGGTCAGCGGTATTCCGTATGTGGAGGTGCTCAGCTCGGTTATGCCCGATTCTTTGGCTCCCGGGGCCAGCGCCACAGCGGGTGACTTGAACTTGAAGTCGGAGTCGTTGCCGCCTATGGAACCTTTGGTGTAGAGAGAGAGCCTGCGGCCTCTGGAGCCTCTGCCGCTTTCGTTCATCGCCAGGAGGTCGAAATCGTCCTGGGACTGCTCCATCTTCTTCCATTTCCGGCTTTTGCCTGCCGGCTTCGCTGCCGGAGAGCTGCCATTGTCAACATTTTCTGCAGGGACATTGGCGTCATCAGCCGTTTCGGCGACCTGCGGGGCCGTCTCTGCCGATGCCGTCAGGCGCGCCGCGTAACTTTTGAGAGGGGCGGCATTGTCGAAATCTGTGATTATCTCCGGTTTGACGCCGCTCAGGAGCGCTATGCCGCGCTCAGGCTGCAGAGGCTCGGAGCGGTTCGTGCCTGTGAAGAAGAGCCCGAGACCGAGTGCCGCTGCGAATGCAAGAGTAGCCCCGGCCCATCTGAACCATGGGCCCGTGACCGCCTGACGCGTCCGGACAGGTTCGTCCAGACGTGAGGATATGGCTTTCCAGGCGCCGCGCGGCGGTCTCGCCTCGGCGTCTTCCAGCATTGACCTCATCAAAAGGTCGAAATCCTTGTTCTCGTCCAGCATCTTGACTAATATCTTTCTTTTATCTTTGACTGCATCAGCATCCTTGCCCTCTGCAACTGGGAGCGGGATGTGGTCTCGGAAATCCCGAGCGCCTCCGCGATCTCCTTGTGGGAGTAGCCTTCAATGATATACATGTTGAAGACCGCGCGGAACCCCGGAGGAAGCGAAGCCACCATCTTCAGAAGGTCGTCGTTGCCTATCTTCTGGATAGGGGACGGGTCGTTGCTGGCCATGTTCCAGGCGACATCGAGATCCTCGGTGTTCTTCAGGGCGTCTTTCTTCCTGAGACTCATCAGTGCAGTGTTGACAAAGATCCTTCTTGCCCAGCCTTCAAAGGAACCCGCCCCCGAGTAGCTGTCAAGCTTGGAGAACAGGGTCACAAATCCGTCCTGGAGTATGTCTTCGGCCGCATCCCGATCGCCCATATATCGCAGACACACTGCGAACATCTTAGGCGACAGGAGGTCGAAGATGGCTTTCTGGGATCGGCGGTCTCCGCGTTTCGCCCCCTCTATCATTTCCGCCTCCCGATTGTCAAGATGCTTCCCGTTACCGAAAAGTTGCATCGTCAAATTCAAATAATACCCACGAAAGTAGCCATTTTTTCTCATAAAATTGCATACTTTTGTGTATGATAAGGAATGATATGAGAAAGATAGTCCTGATATATATATCAATATTGGTGTCATGTTTCTGTCTGGGCGCGCAGGACAGTGCCGACAACGGGCTGTTTCTGGATGCCGCCAGGGAGTATGCCGACGGCAGATACCTTAAGGCGCAGGAGAAATTTCTGGTGCTGCTTGACTCCGCCCCGGAGGATGCTGCCGTCAACTATTATCTGGGCCTCTGTGAGCTTGCTCTCGGGGAGAACGCCAACGCCGAGGCGCATCTGACCCGCGCTTCGCAGATTGATTCCACCAATGCCTGGTATCTCAACGCCCTCGCCACCCTGTACAGCAACACGGGGGATCGCGCCTCGCTCGCGGATGTCTGCGAGAGGCTTGTCAAGATGAGCCCGGCTCTCTACAACACTCCTTATACACTGACGCTTATCGCCGATACCCGCTTCCAGCAGAAGCGGGATTCCCTCGCGCTCGCATACTACAACCAGGCCCTCGAACTCGATCCGGACTATGCTCCGGCGGAGCTGGGGAAGATAGAACTCCTCAGGATGACAGGGTCTTATCCTGACTTCTTCACCACCCTCGGGCATTTCATAGACAATGAAGATGTCCGTGCCGACATCAAGAGCGACTACATCTCGATGATAGTGGACAATCTTGACTCCCGTTTCTGGTGGGTCTGGGGGGAGCAGCTGAAAACCCTTGTGGACAGGTGTCTCAAGATGTATCCGGACGACCTCAAGTCGCAGGAGCTGAAAATCAAGCTCCTCTCCATCGAGAGCCGGTGGGACGAGGTGCTGGCGGCCTGCGGGCGTCTCGCGGAATCGGCCGCGCGCCAGGGCGACAAGGAGAAGCAGGTCTTCGCCTATTCATACGAGGGCGATGTGTACTATCAGAACGGAGATCAGAAGCGCGCCTTCAAGTCGTACGACAAGGCCTTGAAAATCAATCCGGACTACGCTCCGGCACTCAACAACTACGCCTATTATCTCTCGCTGAAGAAACGCTCTCTCCGCAAGGCGCTGAAGATGAGCGCGCGGGCCGTGGAGCAGGAGCCGGACAACGCCACATATCTCGACACTTACGGATGGATTCTCTACCTGCTGCACAAGCCGGAGGAGGCCAAGCCTCACTTCAAGCATGCGATGATATATGGCGGCAAGGAAAGCGCTGTGATCCTCGAGCACTACTCCAAGGTGCTGGAGGCCCTCGGGGAGAAGGACCTGTCCTCTTATTATAAAACCCTCTCCGAGCAGAAAGCCGCCAAATGAGACAGTTAAGGCGCATACTCGCGGCGTCGGCCCTCGTCCTCCTGTGCTGCCATGCCCTGCCGGGGCAGGACACCAGAAGTCAGGAGAGCCGCAAGGCGCAGCTGGAGAAGGAGATAGCCCAGATACAGAAGCAGCTCCGGGAGAATTCCAGCAAGAGCAGCAGCGCCCTCAATGAACTTTCCCTCATCCGGAAGCAGATTTCCAACAGGCGCGCGCTGATCCAGGAGAGCGACAGGGAGATACGCATCATCTCCGACAGCATCCGCACGACAAGGCGCGAGTACAACGCATTGAAAACCAGGCTGGACACGATGACCGTCTACTACGAACGCCTGATACGGGGAGCCTACCGCAACCGCGACACCCGCATGTGGTATGCCGTAGTCTTCTCTGGAGAAGACCTGGGCCAGGCCGCCCGGCGCTATGCATACCTGAAGAACCTCTCTTCGCAGATGAACCATCAGGCGGCCAAGATCAAAGACCTCCAGGCGGAGCTTGAGGGGAAACTCGCCTCGCTGGAGAAGATGCGCCTCAGGGCGGAGAGCCTCAGGGCCGACAGGCAGAAAGACCTGGACGGGCTGAAAGCCGAAGAGAAACGTTCCGACACGCTCGTGGCGAACCTCAAGCGCGACAAGACCAGATACCAGCGCCAGCTGGATACCAAACGCAAGCAGGTCGAAGCCCTCAACAAGGAGATAGAGCGCATAATCGCGCAGTACATGGAGGACGGCAAGAAGAGCCGGTCAGGCAAATCCGGCTCCAAGTCGTCAAAAGCCGTCGATTACAAGCTCGCCGCCGAATTCGAGGCCAACAAGGGGAAACTCCCGTGGCCGGCCGACGGCCCGGTGGTGGAGAAGTTCGGCAAGCACAATCATCCCGTGTACACATCCATCACGATGCCGTTCAACAACGGCATCGGAATCTCCCTCTCCCCGGGGACATATGTGAACTCCGTGTTCGACGGGGAAGTCAAGAGGGTGATAATGATGCCGGGGTACAACAAATGCGTACTTGTCCAGCACGGCAACTACTTCAGTTTCTACTGCAAACTCGGGCAAGTGTCAGTCAAGGCGGGGGACAAGGTCAAGACAGGACAGACCATAGGCCAGGTCGATACAATCGACGGCCAGGCCATGCTGCATTTCCAGATATGGAAAGAGAAGACCCCGCAGAATCCTGAGGCCTGGCTGCGCTCCCGATAGCGGGCTCAGCCGGCGACCCAGACGAGGATGTGGCGGTCGAAAGTCATGTACTGGAGCCTGAGCTCCTCTTCGAAGCCGTCCTTCTGGATGAAAGTCGCCTCCAACTCACCCTCGCCGCGCATCCTGAAGTCGTCGATCTCGATCTGCTCGGCGAAGTCCACATTGTACTGGGACATCTTCTTGTAGATCGCCTCTTTGGCGCACCAGTAGATGGCGAGCTGCTCGTTGCGTTTGTCTTCGTCGAGGCTTTCGATCTCCTCTTCCGACAGCGCCTTCTTCTCCACGGCGGAGAAATCCCTGTCGAGGGACTCGCAGTCTATGCCGACCTCCTCCGTGTCGTTGAGGATGACAGCGACATATTTGTCTGTATGGGTGATGCTTATGTTGGTCGCGGAATTCTCGATGTAAGGCTTGCCGTTGTCGTGGTGGCTCAGGTAAACCTTCTCCCCGAACATGATGTCAAGAAGAGCCCTCACGGCAAATTTCTGCTTCCTCAGCGATTCGCTTTTGATATAGGAAATTTCTTCAAGTTCATCTGCCGGAACTGAAGAGAGTCTGCGAAGTTCTTCTTCGGACTCGGTGATCTTCCAGACTCCCAGTTTCGAGTGGTAGTCGTCGTCAAGATCCTGTATTAGATATAGAGCCATAAATATTTTATATCGGCGCAAAGATAATGATTTTTTGTATATTTGTCCCACATTTGAGGAACTACAATAATATAGATATTATTTATGAAATACCTTACTGACGAAAAGTTGCTCATTGTCGGCGCCGGCGGAATGATCGGTTCCAATATGGCACAGACGGCCCTCATGCTTGGGCTTACCCCGAATGTTTGTCTTTACGACATCTTTGAGCCAGGCGTACATGGCGTGGCCGAGGAGATGTATCACTGCGCCTTCGAGGGTGCCAACATCACCTGGACAGTTGATCCGGCGGAGGCATTCAAGGATGCCAAATACATCATCTCTTCCGGCGGCGCTCCACGCAAGGAGGGCATGACCCGCGAGGATCTCCTCAAGGGCAACTGCCAGATCGCGGCCCAGTTCGGTGACTATATCAAGGAGTATTGCCCTGATGTGAAGCACGTTGTCGTCATCTTCAACCCGGCTGACGTGACCGCTCTCACCGCACTTATCCACTCCGGCCTCAAGCCATCCCAGCTCACTTCCCTTGCCGCCCTCGACTCAACACGTCTCCAGAGCAATCTCGCCAAGGAGTTCGGCGTGCCTCAGAGCAAGGTGACGGCCGCCTACACCTACGGCGGACACGGCGAGGCCATGGCTGTATTCGCAAGCAAGACCCTCATCGACGGCACACCTCTCGCCGAGAAGAATCTCTCCGCAGAGCGTTGGGCAGAAATCAAGCACGCCACGGTGCAGGGCGGATCCGCCATCATCAAGCTTCGCGGACGCAGCTCATTCCAGAGCCCTGCCTACAACGCCGTCAAGATGATCGAGGCCGCTATGGGCGGCACCAAGTTCACTTGGCCTGCAGGCTGCTATGTCAACTGTGACGAGTGCGGCTTCAAGAATGTCATGATGGCCATGCCGACAGTGATTGACGCCACTGGAGTACATTTCACCAAGCCGGAAGGCACTCCTGAGGAGATGGCGGAGCTCCAGGCATCTTACGAGCACCTCTGCAAGATGCGCGACGAGATCGTCTCTCTCGGCATCGTCCCTCCTGTAGACGAGTGGAAGAAATCCAACCCTAATCTGTAGTCACGACGCGCAGATATATGATAAGAGGCCGGCTGAAATCAACAGCCGGCCTCTCTTGCTATATGCGCGAGCCTTACAGCCCCTTGCGGAAAGTATCTATCACATCGGCCGTGAGGCCGGTGGTGGAGAACCCTCCATCGTGGTAGAGCGTCTGCATCGTGACATGTTTCGTCAGGTCGGAGAACAGCGTCACGAGGTAGTCGGCGCAGTCAGACGCGCTGGCGTTGCCGAGCGGAGCCATCTGGTCGGCGTAGGTGAACATGTCCTGCATCCCGGCGATGCCGCTGCCCGCAGTCGTCATGGTAGGGGACTGGGACACGGTGTTGATGCGCACATGCCTGTGTTTGCCGTAGATGACGCCGAAACTTCTGGCGATGGACTCGAGCAGGGCCTTGGCGTCCGCCATGTCATTGTATCCCTCGAAGGTCCTTTGTGCGGCGATGTAGGTCAGCGCTGCCACTGAACCCCATTCCTTGAGGGCGTCCTTGCGGTAGAGCACGTTGAGGAGCTTGTGGAATGAGAGGGCGGAGATGTCGAGAGTCTTGCCGAAGAAGTCGTAGTTGGTGTCTTCGTAGGCCTTGCCCTTGCGGATGTTTGGAGACATCCCGACAGAGTGGAGCACGAAGTCGAACTGTCCGCCGAAGTGCTCCATCGCCTGGTCTACCAGCGCGTTGAGGTCTTCGAGGGAAGTCGCGTCGGCCGGAACCACCAGAGCCCCGCACTGTTCGGCCAGCTCATTGATGGTGCCGAGACGTATGGACACGGGAGTGTTGGTGAGCACAAGCTCGGCCCCCTCTTCGTGAGCCTTGAGCGCCGCTTTCCAAGCGATAGACTGGTCGTTGAGCGCACCGAATATGATGCCTTTCTTGCCTTTGAGTAATCCGTATGCCATGTCTGTTATTTCTTGAGATTATCGTTAGATACGAGCATGAATGTGAGCTTGCCCATGCAGCAGACTTTTCCGTCCACGGTGGCCTTGGCCTCCACGAACACGGCCGGGCCCTTGCGGCCCACAAGGCGTGCGCGTGTGCAGACGGTGTCTCCCGGGAAGACGGAATTCTTGAACTTTATCCCGTCCAGGCCGGCATAGAACGCCGTGTTCTCCTTGAGTTCTTCAGCCGGAATCAGCAGAAAGCTGGCCTGCGCCATTATCTCGCACAGGATGACTCCCGGCACGACCGGATATCCCGGAAAATGCCCTGTGGTGAAAAACTCGTTGTCGCGGATGGTGTATTCTGAGCAGACATACTCCCCGTCCCATTCGGACTTGTCCACGAGGAGCATCGGCTCCCTGTGAGGCAGAATTTGCTTGATTTCTTCTCTGGTCATTATTTGAATTTCCTAAGTGACACGCAAACATTGTGCCCCCCGAAGCCGAGGGAATTGGATATTGCGATGTCGAGATCCCTTTTGCGGGCTTCAAGCGGAGTGTAGTCGAGGTCGCATTCCGGATCCGGCTCGAACAGACCGAGGGTCGGAGGCACGATGCCGTCCCTGAGGGCGAGCGCCGAGGCGATGAGCTCCGCCGCTCCGGTGGCGCCGAACATGTGTCCGGTCATCGACTTGGTGGAACTTATGGATGCGCGGTGCGCGTCCTGTTCGCCCAGAGCCAGTTTGACGGCCTTGGTCTCGGCCGCGTCATTGAGGTGCGTGCCGGTGCCGTGGGCGTTGATATAAAGGTTCTCGCCCGGCTTGTATCCGGCCTGGTCGAGAGCGTCTTTGATGGCTCTTGATGCCGGGATTCCGTCCTGGCGCGGCGCCGTATAGTGGTAGGCGTCGCAGGTGCAGCCGTAGCCGCACACCTCGGCGATGATCTCGGCTCCGCGCGCCACTGCGTGCTCGTATTCTTCAAGCATCAGCATGGCTGCGCCTTCCGCCATGACGAATCCTCCGCGGTCCTTGTCGAACGGGCGGCATGCCTTGGCCGGGTCCTCTTCTGTGGTGAGGGCCTTGCAGTTGGCGAAGCCTCCGATAGCCAGCGGGTTGAGCACGGCCTCGCTGCCTCCTGTCAGGATCGCGTCAGCGCGTCCGCAGCTTATGGCGAGGTATGCTTCCCCGATCGAGTTGGTGCCGGTGGCGCAGGCTGACACATGGGTGAGGCATGGGCCCTGCGCGTTGTACTTGATGGCTATGTTGCCCCCGGCGATGTTGGGGATCATCATAGGGATGAAGAGAGGGGAAATCCTGTCCGCGCCCTCTTCAAGCAGCACTTTGGTCTGTGCGACGAAGGTGTTCATGCCTCCGATGCCTGTGCCGACATAGACCCCGAACCTCTCAGGTCCGATGTTCTCTCCCGAGATGATGCCGCTGGATGCCATCGCCTGCGACGCTGCGGCCAGCGCGTACTGGCTGTAGAGGTCGTTGCGCCTCTTGTCGGCCCCGCTGAGCCCGTAGACTGCCGGGTCGAAGTCCTTGATGTTCCCGGCCACGTGGATAGGGAGGCCATGGAGGTCCACTCCTGTCAGCGGCCCTATGCCGCAGCGGCCGGAGGTGAGACTGTCCCAGAACGCGGCCACATCATTCCCGACCGGGGAGATGACTCCCAGGCCGGTGATGACTACTCTTCTTCCATTATTCATACATGAACCTCCTGATGCTTCCCTTAGGGGTCTTGGAGAACGGCTCGAAACGGAGTTCGTAGGAGCTTACCTGCGAATATGCCGGAATCTTCTTGTTGAGGGCCGTGATGTTCGCGTCCATCACATTCTTGAGCGCGGCGGCGTCAAGGTCTCCTGTGAGGTTGGCGTCAGGGACGATGAGGGCCACGAGCTTGCCGCCGCGTGACACTATCAGGGATTCGCCCACATAAGTGAGGGCGTTGAGCACCACCTCGATTTCCTCCGGGAAGATGTTCTGTCCGTTGGTGGAGAGGATCATGCTCTTGCAGCGTCCCACGATGAATACGCTGTCGTCCTTGTCGATTGTGGCGAGGTCACCGGTCCTGAACCAGCCGTCCTCGGTGAACGCCGCGGCGGTAGCGGCCTCGTTCTTATAGTAGCCCTTGAACACGACGTTGCCCCTGATGAGGATTTCGCCCGGGATGTGCTCCGGGTCTGCGGAGTTGATCTTCAGGTCAACGCCCTCTTCTGCGATTTCCCCGCACTCCTTGAGCTTGTATGCGCCGAGATGGCCCAGACAGATGGTCGGAGCGGCTTCGGTCATGCCGTAGCCGGTGACGAATGGAAGTTTGAGTTTCTCGACCATCAGTTTCTCCAGATGCTCAGGGATGGCGGCGCCGCCTGTCACGAACAGGCCCACATTGCCGCCGAGGGCCTTGAGGAAGATGGTCTCGAGGGCTTCGCAGAAGTCCGGGTTGTTCTTGTAGTCCTCAAGCTTTGCCGCGCCGCTTTTGCTGTGGATGAACTCCCCGATGGAGTCTTCCAGGAGTTTGGTGAGAATCAGAGGCACGGCAAAGAATACATACGGCTTGTATTTTCTGAGGGCAGGTTTGAGGTTTGCCGGTACTGGCGGGATGCAGAGCACTATAAGGTGCATTCCGAAGCAGAGCGGCGCGAGCATGTCATAGACCATTCCGAAGATGTGCGCATACGGAAGGACGCTGACATAATTGTCTTCCCTTCTGTACGGGAAGTGTTTAGGAATTAGATAGATGTTGGCGGAAAGGTTGCGGTTGGTCAGCATCACGCCCTTAGGGTTGCCCGTGGAGCCTGATGTGTACATTATGGCGGCGAGGTCGTCCAGTGAGCCGGCCTCGTAGCTGATGTCTTCCGGCTTGAGTCCCTGAGGGTGGGCTTCGTTGAACAGGGCCTCGCGCTTGAGGTGGATGTCCGCGAAGTCGCCGCGGGAGGCGAGAAGCTCCCAGTTCTTGTTGTCGATGGCGCCGATGAGGTTCGGCAGGGCCTCGAAATTCATCTTGTCGAAGATGGGCTTCTCTGTATAGAGCAGGCGCGCGTCGGAGTGGTTGACGAGGGCTGTGGTGTCGTCAGGGGTGAAACCGTTGAAGATCTGCACGGCCACAAATCCTCCGACCTGGGCGGCGAGGAAGACCTTGGCCCAGTTGGAGCTGCTCTTGGCGTTGATTACGATCTTGTCGCCTTTCTTGAGGCCTGCCGCTTTCCAGCAGAGCACCAGCTTTTCGATATCTGCAGCGAGTTCGCCATAGGTGACACTGCAGCTGTTGTAGTCGTCGAGAGCCTGTTTGTTCCAGCACTCCTTGACCGAATTTTCAAATGTAAGGATGAAATTGTCTTTCTGTTTGAGTTCGTACATCTTTAAAAACTTTTAAGATTAACGGCGGCGAATGTAGGGACATTACTCCTCATTTCCCCGTCGATGCCGGCGCTTTGTGGTCAAAACAGGCTTATCCGGGGTGAGGATGGGTATTTGTGGCGAGTTCGGATAACGGGGGAATTTCGCCCCAATCGGCCTCCTACGGGCCTGTAGCGGGGTGTAAAATCGTCAAACGGAGTTCCGGTCCCGTGCGCTCAGAGGTAGAAGTCCCGGGTCAGAAGGCTGTATTCTTCCGTTTTTTCGCCGGCCTCGGACAGGGTCAGGCACTGCTCTTCGACTTCCGTGGCCGCCGTGGAGAACTCTGCCACCACCCTGCGGGGCTGCTTGGCCGCGGTGGTCTTTATGTGCAGCAGCCGGAACGGGTGCAGGCCGAACGATGCGGCGCAGCGTCTCAGGTCGCGGAGCCCGTCGGAAGGCAGGATGATGGACAGCCGTCCCTCGGGGGAGAGCCGCCCGGCGGCAAATGAGAGTATGTCCCGGAATGAGAGTGAGTCCGAGTGCCTGGCCGCGGCTTCCCGGGGGTCCGGGTTTTTCAGGGAGGAGTCGTAGTAGGGCGGATTGGAGAAAATCAGGTCGAATTTCTGCCCGGTCCTGAATCCCGAGAGCGGGACGCATACAGAAGTCAGGCGCTCCTTCCATGGGGACGCCGAGAAATTGAACGAGGCCTCCTCGGCCGAGGCCGGGTCGATGTCTATTCCTATTATATTGCAGGCCTCGCTGCGCTGCGCTGCCATGAGGGCGATCACTCCTGTGCCGGTGCCGATGTCGAGAGCCGTCCTGTCGGACGGCAGGATGGTCATCGCCGCGCCGAGAAGCACTGCGTCCGTGCCCACCTTCAGGGCCGAGTCGCGGTTGCGGACTTCGAAACGGCGGAATCTGAAGACAGTCCCGGCCATCACACGAAAAGCCCGTCCTTCATTTCGAGGCGGCGGTCGCAAAGGGATGCGAGCTGCGGGTCGTGGGTCACGATCACTATGGTCTGCCCGATGGAGTCCCGCAGGTCGAAGAATACTTTATGGATTTCCTGTTTCGTCGCGGAGTCAAGGTTGCCCGTGGGCTCGTCGGCGAAGAGCACTGAGGGGCGGTTGATGATGGCTCTGGCGATGGCGGTGCGCTGCTGCTCTCCGCCGGAAAGCTCGGCGGGCTTGTGAGCGGCCCTGCCCTTGAGCCCGAGACTCCCCAGCAGCCTGAGCGCTTCCGCCCTGGCGGTGCTCGCCGCCGTCCCTGCGATCAGAGCCGGAATCATCACATTCTCCAGCGCTGTGAACTCCGGCAGAAGGTGGTGCGCCTGGAACACGAATCCTATCTTGCGGCCCCGGAACGAGGCCAGGGCGTCGCTGCGCAGCTTCAGGACATCCTCTCCGTCAATCATGAGACTCCCGCTGTCCGGGGTCGAGAGGGTTCCGAGAATCTGGAGCAGGGTGGACTTGCCCGTGCCGGACGCCCCCATTATCGAGACGGTCTCGGCCTTGTCCGCGCTGAAGTCGATTCCTTTCAGCACTTCAAGCTGGCCGAAACTCTTGTGGATGTCGTGTGCTTCGATGATCATATCTCCTCAAAGATAGATTCAGTTTGGAAATTATCCAAAATTCGCCCGATTATTTTGTTTTTTCGCAAAAGCTCCGTATCTTTGCAGTCCCAATCAAGGGAATTCGGGGTGTGGCGCAGTTGGCTAGCGCATCTGGTTTGGGACCAGAGGGTCCTGTGTTCGAGTCACAGTACCCCGACATTTGAGGACTGACCTTTAGAGGCCGGTCCTTTTTTTGTTTGTGTAATCGGGGCGAAAAAGCAAGTAAAAGAAGTTTCAACATAAATCAAAACAACTTCTAAGAATAAGCGTCTCAACGGACGGAGCAAATCAAGATCTTCGGTACGGCAGAGCAGTGGTTTCCCGTACGAAAGGGGTAAATTGATACAATCGGTACGGCAAACCACTATTTGCCGTACCGACGTAGGGAAAGTTGTTGTCGCATAGACTGTGTCGTGTTGTCGTTCTTTGCTCTTTCATTATATTTGCATCTATGGAAAAGCCGACACATTACCCGGAAGGGAGCATATACAGGATAGACTATTTCGCCCTGCTGCTTTGTATGGCGGTGGCGCACCTGGTGATAGGGAATCCGTTCTTCGGGGCGGCCGTGTATCTTTTCGCCAATATAGTCAAGGCGTTCTTTCTCTGTAATCTGGCTCAGTTGAGGCATCGCGGGGGCAACCATTACTTCTCTTCCCTGCTTATGGCGCTCGTGACGATATGCGGCATGGCGGTGGCTTTTCTCTACCCTCCGCTCATGGGGCGTCCCGATGCCAATTATATCTCCCTGTTCGCCCTGTCTTTGATATTGAGGGACTATCTGTGCTCCAGTCCGTTGGCCGGCGATGAGCCCGGAAGGGTGTCGCGCTGGATTTATCTTGCGTTCGTCCAGATTTGCTTCGATGCCGTCTGCATATATATGCTATACGGGCGCATCGCGGACTCGTATCTTGCCTTGTTCTCCGCCGTGGTGGTGGGGACCGGCATTGTCCGGCTCATACATCCCGAGCAGAACGTGCGGGTGGGCAGCATTCTGGAAAACAAGTATGAGGCGCTGGCCTCGTACAGACTGTTTGAGGACATGAGCCTGTATTCCACCATTGCCCTCAATGTGGGGGTGATGGTATTCTTCCTGTTCGTGCTGTTCCCGTCGGGGCGGTCTTTTGAACCTGATGTCTATATCGGTCTATGTGTCTGGCTGCTGGCGATTTATCTGGTGCTGCTCGTCTCTTCCGTGCTGCTGCGCAGACGACTCCCGGGCCTGGCGCTTGCCGAATTCATCCTCGGGGCTGTGACATGGATCCTCGGGGCTGTGCTGATGTTCAGGGCGCACAGTCTGATGCACAGGATGGCCTGGACTGTGGTGTGGGGCGTCGGCATGGCACTTATCTTTGCTGCGGTGCGGAAGTTCCATCTCGACTTCGAGGCGGTGGGGAGCATTTCGGACGGAGGGCTGGACAAGACGAGCCTGGAGGTGAGCAACACCGTCACCGCCACGGTGGCGTCGATTGTCTCGTCCGGCATAATGCTGCTGCTGATGGCGTTCTACACATTCGTGGCACCGCTGCGGCCCGAGAAGGTGGTCGTCGGCATCTGGACGCTTCAGATTCCTGTAGTCTTCATGATCGTGGCCGTGTTCTTCGCGTTCCGTCAGCCGCTGGATTACCGCAACCGCGAGAAACTGATGAAATTCATCGAGTCGCGCTCCAAGACCGAGCAGATGCGCGAGAATCTCCAGGGCCTCTTCGTGAGCAAGTACAGGATGCGTTTCGGCGTGAAGATATTGTGTACTCTCGCGCGGCCGTTCTTCCATCTCAAGGTCTCCGGCAGGGAGAACCTGCGCCGCGAGGACTATCCTTCGGTGTTCGTGTGCAACCACGGCTTCATCTATGGCCCTATCTCCGCGGTCATCTATCTCCCGACATATTTCCGTCCTTGGATACACAATGTGATGCTGGACAAGGAGACCGCCTTCCGCGAGATGTCCAAGTCGCTCGCTTTCTTGAAGAAGATTTTCGGCAAACGCCTCGGCGGGCGGCTGATATGGCAGCTTACGCGCGCTACCTGCTGGGCCCTCAACTCCTGCAACCCGATCCCGGTGGTGCGGGGCGCGTCAAGGGATGTCATGAGCACATTCAACGAGAGCCTCAAGGCGCTGGAGGACGGGGACAACATCCTCATATTCCCGGAGAAGCCGCGCAACCTCCTGAAGGCTGTTCCTGACTCTGAATACAAGGCTGACAATGTGCGCACATTCTACACCGGCTTCGCGCATATCGGGAAGATGTACTTCGACCGCACCGGCAAGTCGCTGCTGTTCTATCCTCTGTTCTCGGACCGCACGACCCGCAGTTTCAGGATAGGCAGCCCCGTGGCCTATGACGCCAGTCTCGAATCCCACGAGAGCAAGCGTGTGCTGGCCGAGCAGCTCCAGGCCGGGATGGAGGAGCTGATAAACGCGGGGCGCGGGTGATCCGGGGACTATAGCATCCCGAAAATCAGAGTCCAGGCGATGAAGCGCAGCGCCTTGCCGGCCAGCAGCAGGAGCAGGGTCCATCCGGCCGGGGTGCGGTAGAAACCGAGCGCCAGCACAAAGATGTCGCCGATCACCGGCACCCATGCGATCAGGGCCAGCCACATGCCGTATTTGTCGACCATGACTTTCTGCTTCTCGAGGGTCTCCGGCTTCACCTTGAACCACTTTTCCAGCCACTCCCACTTGCCTATCCGGCCCATGAAATAAGTGATGACGCTGCCGATCCAGTTGCCCAGCGTGCCCACGACAAGGCAGGCCGCAGGGTCTTCGATGGCGGCAAGCACGGCGACATAAAGGGCGTCGGAACTGAACGGCACGACTGTGGCCGCCAGCACGGAGCCTATGAACAGGCCGAGAAGGCCGAGGTTTTCCAATCCAAACACGGGTCCAAAGGTACAAAATCCTCATAAATGGTGATTGCCCTGCCATACGGCAATATCTACTTTTGCCCAGAAAACATCGGGCGGCGCCCGTAAAATGAGATTATATGGAAAAAGAACAAAAGATTGACCTTGCGCGCATTGTGCTGGCCGCACTGCTGCTGGCGGGCGCCTATGTGGTGGAGAGGACCTGTTCCCTGCCGACCTGGCAGCTGCTGCTCGTCTACCTGGTCCCATACCTTGTGGCCGGGGTGGACGTCCTCAAAGAGGCGGGGGAGAGCCTGCTGAAGTTAGAGGCCCTCGACGAGGACTTCCTGATGAGCGTGGCTACGCTCGGGGCGCTTGCCATAGGCTTCCTGCCCGGGGCGGCGAACCAGTTTCCGGAAGCGGTGTTCGTCATGCTTTTCTTCAAGGTTGGCGAGCTCTTCGAGTCCATCGCCGAAGGCCGCAGCCGCAGGTCCATATCACATCTTATGGACATCCGCCCCGACACGGCGAACGTGCTCCGCGGCGGGGAAGTCCTCACCGTGAGCCCGGAAGAAGTGGCAGTGGGGGAGAGCGTGGTGGTGAAGCCGGGCGAGAGGGTGCCTATGGACGGCATCGTGACGGAGGGCGACTCAAACCTTGACACCGTAGCCCTGACAGGAGAGAGCGTGCCCCGGGCTGTCCATGTGGGCGAGGAGGTGTTCTCCGGCTGTGTCAATCTCAGCGGGGCGCTTACCGTCAAGGTGACGAAGCCGTTCGGGGAATCCACGGCCTCCCGCATACTTGACCTCGTCGAGCACGCCGCCTCCAACAAATCCCGCAGCGAGAACTTCATCACCCGTTTCGCCAGAGTCTACACCCCGGTCGTGGTCATCTGCGCCGTCGTGCTTGCCCTGCTGCCGCCGCTGCTGTCCGGAGATTTCCCGGGGACATTCCCGACCTGGCTTTACAGGGCGCTGACTTTCCTTGTGGTGTCCTGCCCTTGCGCCCTGGTGATTTCGGTGCCGTTGTCTTTTTTCGGCGGGATCGGAGCCGCCTCCCGCGACGGCGTGCTGGTCAAGGGGTCCAATTATCTTGAAGCCCTCTCGTCTGTCGGGACCGTGGTGTTCGACAAGACCGGCACTCTCACCAAGGGCGTGTTCGAAGTCAATGTGGTGCATCCTGAGAAGATAGACCCGGAGACATTCCTGCATCTCGCGGCCCATGTGGAGCGTTACTCGACGCACCCTATAGCCGTTTCCCTGCGCAACGCCTATCCCGAGGAGGCGGACAGCTGCTCGGTGGACGACATCAAGGAGATTGCGGGGCAGGGGGTCAGCGCCCGCATCAACGGGGACACGGTATGTGTCGGGAACTCAAGGCTCATGGATGCCGTCGGCGCCGCGTGGCACCCGTGCGAGAAACCGGGGACCATCATACACATGGCCATCAACGGGGAATATGCTGGTCATGTGGTGATCTCGGACAAAGTCAAGGATGACTCCGCCGGGGCGATAGCCGGCCTCAAGGCGGAGGGCGTGGAACGCACGGTGATGCTGACCGGAGACCACGAGGAAGTGGCGAAGAGCGTCGCCACGGCCCTCGGGATTGACGAGTACCACGCCGGACTGCTGCCTGCGGACAAGGTGAGCTGGCTGGAGAAGATAATGTCAGGGACTCCTGCCGGGCGCAAAACGGCCTTCGTGGGCGACGGCATCAACGATGCTCCCGTGCTGGCGCGCGCCGATGTTGGCATAGCGATGGGCGGGCTTGGCTCGGATGCGGCCATCGAGGCCGCGGATGTCGTCCTGATGGATGACAAGCCGTCCAAGATTGCCACGGTCATAGCTGTGGCGCGCCGCACGCTCAGGATAGCACGTGAGAACACAGTCTTCGCGATAGCTGTCAAACTGCTTGTGCTCGTGCTGGCCGGGTTCGGTCTCGCGGGGATGTGGATGGCGGTGTTCGCCGATGTGGGAGTGACCGTGCTCGCGGTGCTTAACGCGATGCGTGCGCTGCGCGTCAGGAGTCGAGCTTGAGGACGGCCATGAATGCGCTCTGAGGCACCTGGACGGTGCCGATCTGGCGCATTCGCTTTTTGCCTTCCTTCTGTTTCTCAAGCAGTTTGCGCTTGCGGGACACGTCACCTCCGTAGCACTTGGCGGTCACGTCCTTGCGCACTTGCTTGACCGTCTCTCTGGCGATGATCTTGGCGCCAATCGCGGCTTGCACCGGGATGTCGAATTGCTGGCGCGGGATCAGATCCTTGAGCTTGACGCACATCTTGCGCCCGAAGTCGTAGGCGTTGTCCTCATGGATGAGGGTGGAGAGGGCGTCGGCCGGCTCCCCGTTGAGGAGGATGTCCAGCCTTACGAGCTTCGCCGGGCGGAATTCGGTGACATGGTAGTCGAACGAGGCGTAGCCCTTGGAGATGGTCTTGAGCTTGTCGTAGAAGTCGAACACGATCTCGGACAGCGGCATGTCGTAGTTGAGCTCCACCCTGTCAGCGGTGATGTAGTGCTGGCCGACGAGGGTGCCGCGCCTGTCGAGGCAGAGCTTCATTATCGGTCCGAAGAACTCGGACTTGGAGATGATCTGTGCCCGGATGTACGGCTCTTCGATGTGGTCGATCATCGTCTGGGCCGGAAGGCCGGAAGGGTTGTGGACATCAATCACTTCCCCTTGGGTGGTGTATACCTTGTAGGACACGTTCGGGACTGTGGTTATCACGTCCATGTCGAACTCCCTGAATAGCCTCTCCTGCACGATTTCGAGGTGCAGCAGCCCGAGGAAACCGCAGCGGAAGCCTGAGCCCAGGGCGAGCGAACTCTCTGGCTCATAGACGAATGAGGCATCGTTGAGCTGGAACTTCTCCAGCACGGAGCGCAACTCTTCGAACTTGTCCGCCTGGACGGGGTACATGCCGGCGAACACCATAGGCTTCACCTCCTCGAATCCGGCGATGGCGCTATCGCAAGGCCTCGCCACATGCGTGATTGTGTCTCCGACCTTGACTTCGGCGGCGCTCTTGATGCCGGTGATGACATATCCCACGTCTCCGCACCCCACTTCCTCGCATGGCACGAGTTTCATCTTCAGATGCCCCACTTCCTCCACTTCGTATTCCATGCCTGTGGCGACGAACTTCACCTTGTCGCCCTTGCGGACGCTGCCGTTCTTGACCTTGAAATAGGCGATCACGCCGCGGAAAGAGTTGAACACCGAGTCGAAGATGAGGGCCTGGAGAGGTGCGTCCGGGTCGCCTTGCGGCGCCGGGATCTTCTCGACAATGGCGTCGAGGATGGGGGCTACGCCCTCGCCGGTGCGCGCCGACACCTTGAATACGTCCTCGGGGGCGCAGCCTATCAGGTCGCAGATTTCGTCCGTGACGAGTTCCACCTGGGCGGATTCCATGTCTATCTTGTTGAGCACGGGGATGATTTCAAGCCCGTGGTCTATGGCCATATAGAGGTTGGAGATGGTCTGCGCCTGCACTCCCTGGGAGGCGTCGACTACGAGCAGCGCCCCCTCGCAGGAGGCGATGGACCGGGAGACTTCATAGGAGAAGTCCACGTGGCCCGGGGTGTCGATCAGGTTGAGCTTGTATTGCTCGCCTTTGAAGGTGTGCACCATCTGGATGGCGTGGCTCTTTATGGTGATGCCTTTCTCGCGCTCGAGGTCCATGTTGTCCAGGACCTGGTTCTCCATGTCGCGCGCCCCGAGGGTGCTGGTCAGCTCAAGCAGCCTGTCGGCCAGGGTGCTCTTGCCGTGGTCGATGTGCGCTATGATGCAAAAGTTTCTGATGCTCTTCATTTCCATACAAAATGCAAAGATAAGAAATCAATTTTTATTCTTAACTTTGTGAACTTATGTTCTGACGTAATACACAACATAATCATATGGCAACAATCGAAGAACTTTCAAAGATTTCCTCCCAGGTTCGCAGGGACATCGTCAGGATGGTGACTGCGGCCAAATCCGGCCACCCGGGCGGATCGCTCGGCATCACCGACGTGATGACGACTCTTTATTTCAACGAGATGAAGCACGACCCGAAGACCTGGACCCGCAGCGGCAAGGATCAGGATGTGTTCATCCTCTCCGCCGGCCACCTCGCTCCGGTACTCTACGCCGAGCTCGCCCGCGCGGGATATTTCCCTGCCCATGAACTCGGTACGCTCCGCAAGTTCGGCAGCCGTCTCCAGGGACACCCATGTATCACCGACTCCCTTCCGGGCGTTTTCAAGCCTTCTGGCTCCCTCGGACAGGGGCTTTCTGTAGCGGCCGGCATCGCGCTCGGCAAGAAGATGGCCGGTGACGACACCCGTGTGTATTGCCTCTGCGGCGACGGAGAGAGCGAGGAAGGGCAGATCTGGGAGGCCGGAATGTGGGCTCTGCACCACAAGGTGGACAACCTCATCGCCTTCACCGACTGGAACGGCCAGCAGATCGACGGCCCGACCACATCCATCACCGGAGTCGAGGATCTGAGCGAGAAGTGGGGCGCGTTCGGCTGGGATGTCATCATCGCCGACGGCAATGACTATCAGAGCATTCTTGACGCGTTCAAGCTTGCGCACAACGCGGACGGCAAGCCGAAGATGATACTTTTCAAGACCCAGATGGGCTATGGCGTCGACTTCATGTGCGGCACCAACGCATGGCACGGCAAGGCTCCGTCAGCGGAGCAGTGCGAGGAGGCCCTCAAGCAGTTACCTGAAACTTTAGGAGATTATTAGTATGAAGAAGTATATTGATACAGGCAAAATCGATACCCGCAGCGGTTTCGGTGAGGGACTCGTGCTTGCAGGCCGCGCCGACGAGCGTGTGCTTGCCCTTACGGCCGACCTCAAGGGCTCACTCAAGATGGGCGCTTTCCAGAAGGAGTTCCCTGAGAGATTCATCCAGTGCGGCATCGCGGAGGCCAATATGGTCGGCGTGGCCGCAGGTCTCGCCATCACCGGCAAGGTCCCGTTCATCGGTTCCTTCGCGGAGTTCGTGACCGGCCGCGTATATGACCAGCTCCGTCAGGAGGTGGCCTACGGTCACACTAATGTCAAGATTGCCTCGTCCCATGCCGGCATCACCCTCGGCGAGGACGGAGCTACCCACCAGACGATGGAGGATCTCGCTCTCATGCGTGCCCTTCCGGGGATGACGGTGCTTGTGCCTTGCGATTACAACCAGACCAAGAATGCCACCATCGCCGCGGCCAAGTTCGACGGCCCTGTGTATCTGCGCTTCGGCCGTCCGTCAGTGCCTAATTTCACCGGGGCCGACGAGCCGTTCGAGATCGGCAAGATCTACAACCTCAACGAGGGTACAGACGTGACCCTCATCACCTGCGGCCACCTCGTATGGGAGGCCCTTGAGGCTGCCGAGGCTCTTGAGGCCGAGGGCATAAGCGCCGAGGTTCTCAATGTGGCCACTGTCAAGCCGCTTGACGAGAAGACCATCATAGAGTCTGTCGCCAAGACCGGCTGCGCCGTGGTTGCAGAGGAGCACAATATGGCCGGAGGTCTCGGAGAGGCTGTGGCCGGCGTGCTTGCCGCCAACGCTCCTGCTGCCCTTGAGTTCGTCAACGGCAAGGACCGCTTCGGCCAGTCCGGCACCCCTGCCGAGCTGATGAAGGCCTATGGACTTGACGCCGCCCATATCGCGGAGGCAGCCAAGAAGGCCATCGCCCGCAAGAAGTAATCCTTTCGGATTCAGATATCGTCCGCCGCGGCCCCGGAAGAGGTCGCGGCGGATTTTCGATTGTATGCCGGCGTTCCTCACCGGAACAGGGTTCTCTTGCCGGCGGGAATTGACAGGAATGCCCCTAAGGCACCGGGTCATAGCCGCTGCCGCCCCATGGGTTACAGCGCAGGATGCGCTTGAGACTGAGCCAGAAGCCTTTCAGCGGGCCGTATTTGCGGAAGGCCTCCAGTGCATACTGGGAGCAAGTGGGGGTAAAGCGGCAGGTGGGCGGCTTGAGCGGAGAGATGCAGAGCTGGTAGAATTTTATCAGCAGGATGAACGGCAGGGCGAGAGCCTTCTTCAGGATGGCGGCGGCTTTCATAGCGCGGCGCCGTTGTCCGTGGCGGGAGCCTGGACTTGATCCGGAGCTGCCGCAGAGGCGGAAGACTGATGCGGCTCAGAGGCGGAGACAGCCTTGCTGATGCGTGAGAGCACTGCGGCTACCTCTGAGCGGACCGTCTCGAAATCAGCGATTTCCTTGCCTGACCAGGCGAGAAGCAGGTCGACTCCGGAGACGGCGAGCAGGTCTTTCTGCGTGCGGTACGCTTCACGCATCCTGCGCTTGAGGAGGTTGCGCTTCACGGCTCTTTTGAAGAACTTCTTGGAGACTGAGACCACTATCTGTCCGGGGCCTTCTTCCCGTGACCTGTGCCAGCAATACTTGATGTGCTCCGTAGAACCCCACCTTCCTTTGGAGATGAGGGCGGAAATTCTGCTCTTGCCGCAGAGCCGTTCCGCTTTCGGGAGGGTGTTTGCCGGCAGGCCGGGCATGGCTACCTGGAGTTTTCGAGGTAGAGCTCGATGGCCCTGCCTACAGAGGTGGCTTCCGGTGTCGGCGCCTTGACGGTGATGCTGAACCCGGCGTCTTCCATTGCCTTGACCACAGACTTGCCGAAAGATACGAATTTGATGTCCCCCTGCTCGAAGTCAGGGAAGTTCTCCTTGAGAGAGGCCACATCCGAAGGGTTGTACATCACCACGATGTCGTAGGAGTGGATGTCCAGCCCGTGCAGGTCCTGAGGCACCGCCTTGACGAGCATTCCGAGAGTCCAGTCAAGCCCCGCCGACTCGAAGAGTGCGGTTATGGAGTCCGCGTTGGAGCCTACGGAAGCTGTGATGAGGAACTTCTCGCCTTTGTGTTTGGGGCCTATCAGCCCGACTATGGACTGCGGCGTGCCGTCTCCGAAGAAAATCTTGCGCTTGCGGTAGACTATATGCTTCTGAAGATACATCGCCACGGCTTCCGTCGAGCAGAAATACTTCATGGTTTCAGGCACCTTGAAGCGCATCTCGTCGCAGAGCTTGAAGTATGCGTCAATCGCGAGCCTGGAGGAGAAGACTACGGCCGTGTAATCCGGAAGATTGATTTTCTCCGCGCGGAACTCCTTGGCTGAGAGGGGTTCCATCAGGAAGAAGGGGTGGAAATCCACCGTCGCACCGAATTTGCTTTGCAGAGATTCATACGGAGCGAGGTTGGTCGGAGTCTGTTGTGAAATCAGTATCTTCATCTTGTGCTGTCATAAAAGTACTGCGCTCGCCACCACCGCGGCGGCGGGCAGGATTTCGAGTCCGCAAAGATACAAAATTGTTGGCAAAGGCGAGCGTCTGCTCTTCAAAATCTGCCATGCGCGGACCGTGGCGAAAGCGAATGCGAGCCCCGTCAAGGCGAGGAAAACAGTGCTTATGATATCTTCCCGGACGGAAAACAGGGGCAGTATGCCTATAGTCGGGACGGCGACGGAGACCAGGGCGATGAAATAGTTGTAGAGACTGTGCTTCAGGGTGGCGAGACTCTCCGCGCTCATCTTCCCGGGGCGGATCGCCGCATAGCATAGGCGCCGGAGCAGAAAATATGCGAGCATCACACCGAGTGTCGCGGCGCTGCTCCACTCCGGCGGCACCATGCTCCAGAACCCGGGTCTGTATGCGCCGCAGTAGTCGGCTATGAGGCAGAACGGCAGCGTGTAGATCAGGGCTACGGTGTTGCGCATCCTGGCCGCGCTGACATTGTATTCCAGGGATTCGCCGCCCCGCTTCCTGTCGAGAGCATAGAGCAGGGGAGGAATCAGCCTTATGATGTCCTTGAGATAGATCAGCACCAGCACGACGGACAGCACGATGGCTATTTTGTTGGGCAGCAGGTCATTCCACTCGGCCGGGGCCTGGAACTCCGGCAGTGGCGCGGCTGACATCTCAAGCCGTCCCTGTCTGAATAATTCCCCGTCCAGCATCAGTTGCCGCGCTTGGCGTTATATCCCATCGTGGTCAGGAGCCCGACAAGTTTGTCCCGGAGGTCTCCCTGCATGGTGATTTCCCCGTCCTTGGCCGTGCCGCCCACGCCGCAGCGGGTCTTGAGTGTCTTGGCGAGGGCCGCGAGGTCGTCGGATGTCCCGACGAAGCCCTCCACGAGAGTGACTTGCTTGCCGGCCCGCTGGCGCCGGTCAATGCGGACGATGAGCCTCTGCTTCCCCGGTTCGAGGGTGGCCTGCTCGACCTTCTGCTCTGTCTGATATTGAAAGTCGGGGTTGGTGGAGTATACCACCCCGAGCCGTTTTTTCCAGTCCTGCTCTGCCATTTGGGATGTTTTTTGCAAAGATAACGAATTTGAATGTATCTTTGTGGGTTATGAATCAGAAGAAGTTTACAATGTGGCACAGGATAAGCGCGCTGCTGGCACTGCTGGTGTCCGCCGTCACTTATCTGCTCACCATAGAGCCGTCGGCATCGTTCTGGGATTGCGGCGAGTTCATCGCGTCATCATACAAGCTGGAGGTGGGACATCCTCCCGGAAACCCGGTGTTCCAGCTCATAGCCCGTTTCTTCACGATGTTCGGGGACAACATGCACGCCGCCATCCTCGTCAATGCGATGAGCGCCCTGTGCTCGGCTCTGACGATCTTCTTCCTTTACCTTACTATAGTATGGTTTGTGAAGCGTGTGGTCAAGCCGTCCGCTGACGGGACCTACACCGTCTCACAGGCGATCGCGATACTGGGTTCCGGACTTGTCGGCTCGCTGGCTTACTGCTTCTCCGACACGTTCTGGTTCTCGGCGGTGGAGGGCGAGGTCTATGCGATGTCGTCCCTGTTCACGGCCGCGGTGTTCTGGCTCATGACGGTCTGGTATGACCGCGCCGACCGCCCCAACTCGCTCAAGTGGGTGGTGCTCATCGCCTTCCTGATGGGACTCAGCATCGGAGTGCATCTTCTCAACCTGCTGATGATTCCGGCTCTGGTGTTCATGTATTACTACCGTATCAGGGAGGACAGGCCGTACAGTTTCAAGGAGTTGCTGAAGATATTCCTGGTAGGGGTGGTGATTCTCGCCCTCGTGCTGTTTATCATCATCCCGTGGATTCCGAAGATGGCGGCATATTCCGACCTCTTCTTCGTCAATGTGCTCGGACTTCCGTACAACAGCGGCGCGGCCTTCTTCATGGTGGCCCTGCTGGCCCTGTGCTTCTGGGGGCTGTTCGTCACGCTCAAGAAGCAGAAGCGCTTCCTCAATACGGCCCTGCTGTGCTTCACCACCATCCTCATAGGATTCTCCGTGTTCAGCATAGACATCATCCGCTCCTGCGCCAAGACCCCGACCAACGAGTACCAGCCGGACAACGCCTTCACGCTGGTGCGCTACCTCTCCCGCGAGCAGTACGGCTCCACACCTCTGCTCTACGGGCAGTATTATGACGCCCCGTTCGAGCTCACGACCTCCAAGTACTGGGCGCCGCTGGACGGGAAGTATAAGAAAGTGGACGGTCCGGTGGACGCCAAATATTTCTCCGAAGGCAAGATGCTCTTCCCTCGTATGTGGAGTTCAAGCCAGGATGGGCGTTATGAGGAGTTCTACGAGTACTACACGGGAGGCAAGGGCACCAAACTTCAGGGCAGCACCCACCGCAAGCCTACGATGGGCGCCAATCTGCGCTACTTCTTCGACTACCAGATGAACTGGATGTACTGGCGCTATTTCATGTGGAACTTTGTGGGCCGCCAGAACCAGATACACGCCCCGAACCCCGGGGATATATTCCACGGCAACTGGGAGAGCGGGGTCAAGTTCATCGACGACTTCCGGCTCGGCGACCAGAGCGACGCCCCTGAGGCTCTCGCCGGGGACAAGGGTAAGAACCACTATTATTTCCTGCCTTTGCTGCTGGGACTTCTGGGCCTGTTCTTCCAGTTCGACAAGGACAAGAGGGGCTGCTGGCTCAATTTCCTGATGTTCTTCATGACGGGCATCGCCATAGTGATATATCTCAACCAGCCGCCTTATCAGGTGCGCGAGAGGGATTATGCCTATGCGGGGTCGTTCTACTTCTTCTGTGTCTGGATAGGCATGGCTGTGGCCGCCATATATGGACTGGCGGAGAAGGTTCTCAATGGCAAGGGGACCGCGCCTGTCGCCGCTCTGGTCAGCGTGGCGTGCCTCTGCGTGCCTGTGCTGATGGCCGCGCAGAACTGGGACGACCATGACCGCTCCAACCGCCGCACCGCCGTGGAGATGGCGTCCAACTATCTCAATTCGGTCGGGGAGAACGGCATACTTGTCACCCACGGCGACAACGACACCTTCCCGCTCTGGTATGCGCAGGAGGTGGAGGATGTCCGCCCGGACGTGCGCATCTGCAACACTTCGCTTCTCGGCACCGACTGGCACATCGACCAGATGAAGTGGGCCGTCAACGAGTCCGCGCCGCTGCCGCTTTCGGTCGGTCAGGAGCAGTATCTCTACGGCACCAACGAATATGTACCTGTATATGACACCCGCAACGAGGTCACCAGTATCGCCGATGTGATGGCCCTCTTCCGCAATCCTAAGGTGAAGGCTCCGATGGCGAGCGGACGCCGGGTGGATTATATCGCTTCCCGCAAGATTTCCATCCCGGTGGACCGGGAGAATGTGATTCGCGCGGGCATCCTGGACGCCAAGTACGCGTCGCAGATTCCTGATTCCATCATCATCACCATCCCTAAGGACAAGGACATGATCTCAAAGCCGGAGCTGTTTATGCTCGACCTCCTGTCCGGGTACAAGTGGGACAGGCCGATCAACCTTCTCAGTATGGGCGGCGACATCAACATAGGCATCAAGGAATACCTTGAGTATGAGGGGTATTCATTCAAGCTTATCCCGATAAAGAACAAGACTACCACCACGGTGGCTGGCTTCGTGGACACCGATGACCTCTACCGCAAGATGACGGAGATCTATAAGTGGGATGCCGTGGCTTCCGGCGACTACTTCATCGACTATCAGAACCAGTATACCCACATGGGAGTGATGTCGCTTCGCGGCCTGTTCGTCACTGCGGCCAACGCCTTCATCAAGGCGGGCGAGAACGACAGGGCGATGGAGATGCTTGACAAGTGCCGGGACATCACCAGGGACTTCCCGCTGGAAGGTGTGCCTCTCGGATTCTCCGGCAACGATTACATGGTCATCAGCATGGTCGAGGACTACTACAAGCTCGGCGCGGCCGACAAGGCCGTGGAGCTGGGTGCCGCGATGGCGCAGGAACTGCTGGTGTCAGCCAATTTCTACAATAAGTTCTATGCCTATGCCAAGGAAGATTTCGAACTCATAGGCAACTACATCTACTTCCTCGCGGAAGTGATGGAGAAGGGCGGAGACAAGGCTCTCGCGAAGGAGCTTAAAGACAAATTCATGGCCATGCTGGGCGTGTCTCCGGACAGTGTCCGGGGTTAGCGCTCCAGGCGTACCACCACAGAGAGCGGGAGAGCTTTTCCGAACCGGTCGGCGAGGGCGAGCTCTCCCGATTCTATCTTGGCGTCCCTGCCGAGGCCGAACGCCTGCTTGACCACGGTTTCCCCGAGAAGAGGGGAGAACCCGTTGGAGTAGAGGTTGAGGACAAGGAAACTCTCCCGTGGCGAGAGGATGGACTTTATGCTGCCCATCATCTCGAAAAGACATTCGTCCAGTTTCCATTTCTCCCCGTCGGGGCCGTGTCCGTAGGCCGGAGGGTCCATTATGATGCCGTCATAGACATTGCCCCTGCGTTCCTCCCTCTTGGCGAACTTCATCGCGTCTTCCACCACCCAGCGTATGCCGTCGAGTCCCGAGGCCTCCATGTTGCTGCGGGCCCATGTGACTACCTGCCTCACGGAGTCCAGATGGGTCACGTCCGCCCCCGCCGCCTTGGCTGCGAGCGACGCCGCTCCGGTGTATGCGAAGAGGTTGAGGACCTTTGGCCTGCGGCCCCCTTCCGCGAGGCGGCGGGTCTGGCGGTAGATGTATTCCCAGTTCGGAGCCTGCTCCGGGAACACGCCGACGTGCTTGAATGATGTCAGTCCGAGACGGAGCGAGAACGCGGGCCCTTCCGCCGGGCCGGCGTATCGTATATACCACTGGTCCTCGCTGCGGCGGAGTCTCTCCCAAGTGCCGCTGTCTTCCTTGCCGGCTTTGCTGAATCCGGCGCCCTGGCGGAAGCGCGTGTGCGCGGCCCTTTCCCATTCCTTGTTGCTCATTGATTTGGCCCACAGGGCTTTAGGCTCCGGGCGTATGAGTTGGTATGTGCCGAATCTCTCGAGTTTCTCTCCGTCTCCGGAGTCGACAAGCTCGTAGTCTTTCCAGAATGTTCCAGGGTATTCTATCATAGCAGATGCAAAGATATGGAGAAAATTGCTAAATTTGCAGAATTGAAAATCAATATCATTTTCTATATGCAACAGCACATTGACTCTTATGATTTCGCCGGCAAGAAAGCCATTGTCCGCGTAGACTTCAACGTCCCTCTCGATGACAAGTTTGAAATCACTGATGACACCCGTATCCGCGCTGCCATTCCTACACTGAAGAAGGTGCTCGCCGGAGGCGGCTCCCTCATCATAATGTCTCATCTCGGGCGCCCGAAGGGTGTTGACGAGAAGTTCTCCCTCAAGCACATCGTGAACCATGTGTCCGAGTGCCTCGGCGTGCCGGTGAAGTTCGCTCCGGACTGCCAGAAGGCTCAGGCCGAGGTCGCCGCGCTCAAGCCGGGCGAGGCCCTGCTGCTTGAGAATCTCCGCTTCTATGCTGAGGAGGAGGGCAAGCCTCGCGGACTCGCCGAGGATGCCACGGACGAGGAGAAGAAGGCCGCCAAGGCCGCTGTCAAGGAGAGCCAGAAGGAGTTCGTCAAGACTCTCGCCTCATATGCGGACTGCTATATCAACGACGCGTTCGGCACCGCCCACCGCGCCCACGCATCCACCGCTCTCATCGCCAAGTACTTCCCGAATGACAAGATGTTCGGATATCTGATGCTCGGCGAGATCAAGGCCATCGACAATGTGCTCAAGAACGCCAAGCGTCCTTTCACGGCCATCATCGGAGGCTCCAAGGTGTCATCCAAGCTTGCCGTGCTCGAGAACCTTCTCGACAAGGTGGACAACCTCATCATCGGCGGCGGCATGGGATATACCTTCATCAAGGCTGAAGGCGGACAGATAGGCAGGTCCCTCCACGAGGACGACCTCATCCCGCAGGCTCTTGAGATCCTTGCCAAGGCCAAGGAGAAGGGCGTGAAGATTTCCCTCTCTGTGCAGACTCTCGTGGCTGACGACTTCAGCAACGACGCCAACACCAAGCTCGTGCCGTCACACCAGATTCCTGACGGATGGGAAGGCATGGACGCCGGCCCTGAGTCCCTCGAGAACTGGAAGAAGATCATTCTCGGCTCCAAGACCGTCCTCTGGAACGGTCCTGTGGGAGTGTTCGAGATGGAGAAGTTCGCAGGCGGAACCCTCCAGATTGCCGAGGATCTCGCCGAGGCTACTGCCAACGGCACATATACCCTCGTGGGTGGCGGAGACTCAGTGGCCGCCGTGACCCGCATGGGCTATGCCGACAAGGTCAGCTATGTGTCCACCGGCGGTGGCGCCATGCTTGAGGCCCTTGAAGGCAAGGTGCTTCCGGGTATCGCCGCAATCGAAGAATAATCGCTAAATACCAATAAACTTTGTCCGCCCGGCCTTGCGACCGGGCGGATTTTTGTTTGCGAATGACTATATTTGCACCAAATGCTTTGTTATGCTTGATTTGCTTTTTATCCATTGGCACGTCAATCCAGCGGTCCATATCGGCGGTATCCAGATAAGATGGTACTCGCTGCTCTTCGTGTCCGGGTTCGTGATCGGCTGGTATCTGTTCCGCTGGTTTTTCCGCCGCGAAGGGGTGGACCAGAAACTTATGGATCCGCTGCTCTATACCCTGCTCATAGCCACGATAGTCGGTGCCCGTCTGGGGCACTGTCTCTTCTATCAGCCAGACTATTACCTCGGCTCCTGGAAGGGCTTCCTTGAGATATTCATGCCGTGGAAAGGCGGACTGGCAAGTCACGGAGGAGCCATCGCCCTGCTGCTTGCGATGTGGTGGTATTCAGTTCATTATGGCAAGAAGAACGGCTTTGACTTCATGTGGATAATGGACCGTCTGTGCATCACCGTGGCCTTCGCCGGCTGCATGATCCGCCTCGGCAACCTGTTCAATTCCGAGATCTACGGCAATGTGACCAGCCTGCCGTGGGGAGTCATCTTCGACCTTCGCGGCGAGACGGAGCCCAAGCACCCGACCCAGATCTATGAGGCCCTTTCATATCTGATTCTCGGGCTTCTGCTGGTGTGGGTGTACAAGAACAAGCTCGACAAAGTGCATCGCGGGTTCTTCTTCGGGGCCTTCCTTGTCGGCTGCTTCGGCATGCGTTTCCTGATAGAATTCATAAAGGAACCTCAGGTCGGCTTCGAGCAGGCTATGACCCTCAACATGGGACAGTTGCTCTCGATTCCGTTCATACTTGCCGGCGTCGGCATACTCGTCTGGTCACACATCCGCAAGATGCCTGCCGCGGTGAGCGGCCCTGTCAGGAAGAGATAGACCCCCACTTTCAACTTTCATAGCTGTATTACTCAGGTGGTACGGATTTTGCGTTACCCGTGCCTGCGTTAATATAGTGTATGAATAAGTTAGTATTGTTTTCTTTTGTGGCGCTGACAGTCAGCGGCTTCGCATCGGCGCAAGAGCCCTTGCAGCCGTCAGACACCCTCCCGGCGCCGAAGCTTATTTCCTTGGAGCAGGCGCTCCAGATAGCGGTAAGCGAAAACGCTTCTGTCAAAGTGGCGGATATGGAGGTGGAGCGCAGCGGATATGAGCGCAAGGGCACCTACTCTTCTCTTTTACCTCAGGTGAACGGTACGGCCAACTATCAGCGGACTATCAAGAAGCAGGTGATGTATATGGATTTCGACATGTCTTCCTTGGGGGGAGGTGCCGGATCCGGTTCTGAAGGCTCGTCGGGTTCCGGTGAGTCCGGGGCTTCCGGTGGCGGGCTTCCGTCCGGTGGCGGCATCGAAGTGGGCCGTTGGAACACCTGGTCTGCCGGAGTATCCGCATCTATGCCTCTTGTGAACGCCCAGCTTTGGGAGAGCATCAAGGTCAGTGCCCAGAGCGTCGAGCTCGCCGTGGAGAAGGCCAGAAGCTCCCGTCTGGAGACTGTCAATCAGGTCAAGCAGGCCTATTTCTCATGTCTTCTGGCCAAGGAGGCCTTCAAGGTCTACAAGTCCGTCTATGAGAACGCTCTGGAGAATCTTGAGCAGACTCAGCGCAAGTACAACGCGCAGCGCGCCTCCGACCTCGACTTGGCCCGGGCCAAGACCACGCTGGCCAACGCGATTCCCAATGTCTATGACGCGGAGAGTTCGGTAGTGCTCTCTTTGTGGCAGCTCAAGGCCGTGATGGGTGTGAACCTCGACGAGAACATCGATGTCTCCGGCTCCCTGTCCGACTACGCCGACACAATGCTTTATGACATCAAGGCGTCAGAAGAGTTGTCTCTGGACAACAACACCACCATGCGTCAGCTCTCCATCCAGGCCGAGCAGCTGGCTTCGACCGTGAAAATGCAGCAGTTCGCATATCTTCCGAGCCTCGCCCTGTCTTTTTCCTACAGCATGAACGCGATGACCAACGACTTCAAATTCAGCGAGTACAAGTGGTCACCGTATTCTTATGTCGGCCTCAGTCTGCAAATCCCGATATTTTCCGGCGGCAAGCGCTATAACGATGTCCGGGCCGCCAAGGTGCAGGGTGCGGAACTCACGGTGCAGCGGGAGAACACGGAGCGCCAGCTGAGGATTTCCATCCGCCAGTATCTCAACAAGATGGAGACGGCTATGAAGAGCTACAGCTCTGCGCAGAGCGCGCTGGAGTCCGCGACCAAGGCCTACGACATAGCGCAGCGCTCCTACAATGTGGGGCGCAGCACCCTGACCGACCTCAACGATGCGCAGCTCGCGCTCACCCAGGCCAGCCTGACCCTTTCCCAGGCCGTATATAACTTCGTCACCGCCAAGGCCAGCCTCGAAGGGACCCTCGGAGCGGATTTCATCGACGAAGAAGGAAATGTTCAACTGAATAAAACATACAACAATGAATAACAAACTGATGATGGGCATGGCGCTTGCGGCGGTTGTCTGCAGCTGCGCCGGCAAAGGTGGCGAAAACGTACAGCAGACCGTTGCCGAGAAGGCTCCGGTCGTATCTGTAGTGACAGCCACAAGGCAGACGGTGCCTCAGGAAGAGGTGTATTCTTCCACCGTGCAGGCCAATGTGGTCAACAATATCGCTCCACAGAGCGGCAACCGTATAGTCAAGCTCAACGTCGAAGTCGGTGATTTCGTCTCCGCCGGGCAGGTGCTCGCCGAGATGGACAGGGTCCAGCTCGACCAGGCCGCACTCAAACTCAAGAATGACGAGGTGGAGCTTGCACGCGTCAAGGCCCTTCTCGGTGAGGGAGGCATCTCCCAGTCTGACTATGACGCGCTTGAACTCGCGTTCAATGTCTCCAAGTCCAGCTACCAGAACCTGCTGGACAACACGATTCTCCGCGCTCCGGTAAGCGGGGTTGTATCTGCCCGCAACTATGACCGCGGGGACATGTACACCATGTCCTCTCCTCTTTATGTAGTGCAGCAGATTACTCCTGTCAAGGTGCTCGTGGGCGTCTCCGAAGCGGACTACAGCCGGGTCAAGAAAGGCGACAAGGTCAGCATAACCGCCGATGCCCTTCCCGGCAAGACATTCACCGGCAGCGTGTCACGCGTGTATCCGGTGATAGATCCGGCTTCCCATACGGTCAAGGTCGAAATACTCATCCCCAATGCCGACAGACTCGTCCGTCCGGGGATGTATGTCCGCGCCACCATCAACATGGGTGACCGTGACAGCATAGTCGTGCCGGACGCGGCTGTCATCAAGCAGCAGGGTTCCGGTCAGAGGCAGGTATATGTCCTGGGCGACGACAACACGGTGTCCCTGAAGCTCGTGACCCTCGGCCGTCATTTCGGGATGAACTATGAGATAATTTCCGGTCTGGAAGACGGCGACAGGGTCGTCACCGGCGGGCAGGCCGGGCTCAAGTCCGGAGTTAAAGTGGAGGTTGCACAATGAGCATCTATCGTTCAGCCGTCAGCAAACCGGTAACGACCGCCCTGGTATTCATCGCTTTTGCGGTGCTCGGGTTCTTCTCCCTGAGCAGGACTTCCATCGCGCAGTTCCCGGAATTCGACGCAAACACCATCATGGTGATGTCCTCATATCAGGGCGCCAACGCCCAGGATATCGAGACCAACCTCACCAAGGTCCTGGAGAACGCCCTCAACGGCGTGGAGGACCTCAAGGAACTCAACTCCCAGTCCAAGGAGAACATCTCCCTGCTGACTCTCACCTTCGAGTACGGCACGGACATCGAGTCCGCGACCAACAATGTCCGGGACAAGCTGGACATGGTCAACTCCGTCCTTCCGGACGGGGCCAGCACTCCGGTGATCTTCAAGTTCAGCGCGGACGACATGCCTATCATGATGCTCTCAGCCACGGCCGACGAGAGCCTCGAAGGTCTGGACAAGATTCTGGACGACAAGCTCGCGACACCTCTCGCCCGTGTGAAGGGCGTGGGCACGGTGTCCATCAGCGGCGCGCCGACCAGGGAGATCCAGGTCTATTGCGACCCGGTCAAGCTTCAGGCCTATGGCTTGAGCATCAGTACCATATCGTCCATAATCGCAGCCGAGAACCGCAATGTGCCTTCCGGCAACATCGACATCGGCTCCGAGACCTACACCCTGCGTGTACAGAAGGAATTCTCCGACCCTTCGGAACTCCTGGACATCGTGGTCGGGTCCAGCAACGGCAATGCAGTGTACCTGCGTGACGTGGCAACCGTGCATGACGGGGGCGAGGAGCGCGAGCAGGAGTCCTACACCAACGGACAGCGCGCCGCCCGTATCGTGATCCAGAAGCAGTCCGGTGCCAACACGGTCAATGTGATCCGCAACATCAAGAAGCAGCTCTCCAAGATTGAGCAGACCCTTCCGTCCGATATCAAGATCGTGACATTCGTGGACGGTTCCACCGAGATCATCAACACCATCAACACCCTCTTCGAGACCATTATCATCACCTTCCTCGTGGTTGCGTTCGTGGTGTTCATATTCCTGGGCAACTGGAAGTCCACGGTAATCATCGTGCTATCCATCCCTATAGCCCTCCTGGCGTCGCTGATCTATCTATATGCCACCGGCAACACGCTCAACATCATCTCCATGTCCGCGCTCGCGATAGCGATAGGAATGGTCGTGGACGATGCCATAGTGGTGCTTGAGAATGTCTCGACGCATATCGCCCGTGGCGAGAAGCCTAAGGAGGCGGCCGTGCACGGTACTTCCGAAGTGGGCATTTCCGTGGTCGCTTCCACGCTGACCATGCTCTGCGTCTTCCTGCCTCTCACCATGATCAACGGCATGGCCGGCATAATGTTCCGTCAGCTCGGCTGGATAGTCAGCATCATCATGATCGTCTCCACGACGGCCGCCCTGACCTTCGTGCCTATGCTCTGCTCACGCTGGCTTAAGCCGAACGTGAAGCACGGCAAGGCCTACAATGCCATATTCATCCCGATCAACCGCTTCCTGGACAAGATATCCCGAGGCTACGCGCATGTGATCCACTGGGCCACCAAGCGCCGCAAGACCGTGATATTCAGCTTCGCAGCCGCGTTCGTGCTGGCCATTGTGCTGCTTGCTCCGGGGCTCAAGACCGAGTACTTCCCGCGTGGAGACTCCGACCGTCTTTCAGTGACCATCGAACTCCCTATGGGTACGGCCCAGGGGGTGACGCGCGGGTTCTACAACACGGTCTATGACGAGATAGAGGCTGCCGTGCCTGAGGCGCGCATCATCAACGGAACCTTCGGACAGGCCGATTCCGACAACACATTCGCTTCCATGCAGAGCAACGGTACCCACCTGATCTCGATGAACATCAACATCGGCACGAGCAGTACCCGCAAGCGTACGTCCGCCGAGATCTCCGATATCGTCAGGGCTATCATCGGCAAGCATCCGGAAGTCCGCAGGGCCCTTGTGACCGAGGGCATGGGCGGCATGGGCGGAGCCTCCTCCATCAAGGTTGAGGTCTACGGCTACAGTTTCGACAACACGGACCGCGTGGCACGTCAGATCCAGTCCGGCATGCTCCAGGATCCGTCGTTCACCCAGGTGACCCTGAGCCGTGACGAGTACACGCCGGAGTTCCAGATGAACTTCGACCGCACCAAGCTGGCGCTCAACGGTCTCACCTCTACCGCCGCGGCTACCGCGTTCAGCGCCGCGATGAGCGGGTCCGTAGCCTCATATTACCGCGAGGACGGAGACGAATACAAGATCCGTGTCCGCTACGCGCCGGAGTTCCGTACAAGCGTAGAGGATCTGGGCAATATCCTGGTCACCAACGCCGCCGGACAGCAGATCCGGATGAAAGACCTCGGAGAGGTCGTGGAGACCCTCGTGCCTCCGACCATCGAGCGCAAAGACCGTGAGAGGCTTATCACAATCACCGGCATCGTGGCCCAGGGCGCGGCTCTCAGCGACGCCGTGCAGGCGGCCGGCAAGGTGATTTCGGAGACTCAGATGCCTACCGGAATCTCTACGGTCATCGCCGGTGACTATGAGGACCAGCAGGACATGTTCTCCGACCTGATCGTGCTGATGGCCCTGATGATCATCCTTGTCTACATGGTGATGGCTTCCCAGTTCGAGTCCTTCATGGCTCCGTTCGTGATCATGTTCTCCGTGCCGTTCGCCCTTGTGGGCGTGCTTCTCGGCCTGCGTATCACCGGCACGGCGCTCGGCGTGATGGCGATGATCGGTATCATCATCCTGATCGGTGTCGTCGTGAAGAACGGTATCGTCTTGATTGACTATACCATACTCTGCCGCGAGAGGGGCATGAATATCCGTGACGCATCAACCACCGCGGCCAAGAGCCGACTCAGGCCTATCCTCATGACCACGCTCACCACCGTGCTCGGTATGCTTCCTATGGCTGTCGGGACGGGTGAAGGTTCGGAGATGTGGCGTTCTCTCGGTGTGACGGTGTGCTGGGGTCTTTCCATATCGACCCTCGTGACCCTCGTGCTCATCCCTACAGTGTATTGTGCATTCGCAAACAGACAAGAAAGGAGGAAAAACAAATGAAAGCAGTGTTCATAGTCTACAACCAGGCCTACAACGAGGAGATCGTCGAGGCGCTGGCGGCCCTGGGGCAGCGCGGGTTCACCCGCTGGCAGGATATTCAGGGCAAGGGCGGATTCAACGGCTTCCCGCGTCTGGGCAGTCACGCTTGGCCGGAGATGAACCACGCCGTCCTCACCATGGTGCCGGACGAGAAAGTGGAGCCGATACTCTCGGTCCTCAAGGAAAAGGACGAGGCCTCGCCTGACCTGGGACTCAGGGCTTTTGTCTGGGGTGTTGAAACTTTCTATTAAATTATTAACTTTGTATCCGCCGCTCATAGGAGAACGGCGGATATTTTTTAAAACTACACGCTATGGCAACTGTAATAAATGACGCAAACATCGCGGAGATCCTTTCTTCTCCGATGCCTGTCCTGATAGATTTCTGGGCCACCTGGTGCGGCCCTTGCCGTGTCCTCTCCCCGACGGTGGACGAGGTTGCGGCTGAATATGAAGGCCGCGCGATCGTGGCCAAATGCAACGTTGACGACTGCGAGGACATCTCTATGAAGTACGGTATCCGCAACATCCCTACGCTGCTCTTCTTCAAGAACGGAGAGCTTGTGGACAGGACTGTCGGGGTCGTGTCAAAACAGGAGATAACAGCAAGAATCGAAAAACTGATTTAACAAAATGAAAAAGATCATCATCATCGCGGCGACCCTGCTTGCAGCCTGGTCCGCCAACGCACAGGTCGGCATCATCGCCGGTCTCACCTCTTCGGCATCTGATATCGAGTCAGCCGCTGCCGACGTCAAGAATATCAACCAGTACCATGTGGGCCTTACCTATAAGCTCGGAATCGGGAATCTTCTCGCCATCCAGCCGTCCCTCATCTACAACATGAAGGGTACCAAGATCGGAGATATCGCCGGTGTCAAGGACGCGTCTGTAGACTACAAGACCGGCTACATCGAGCTTCCGGTTCAGGTTCAGCTGGGTTTCGGTATCGGCTCTCTCGCCCGTGTATACGGTTTCGCCGAGCCGTTCATCGGATACGCCGTCTCCAATGAGGTCAAAGTCGAGAACGCCAACGACGTGAACAAGACTTGGGACAATGTCAAGAACAAGCTTGAGTACGGCGTGGGCCTCGGAGCCGGAGTTGAGGTTCTCCGCCACGTACAGGTGTCCGTGAAGTATTTCTGGAACCTCGGCGATGTCTATGGGCAGAGCATCAATATCGGCAGCATCTCCAAGGAAGTTTCTTCCAGCAAGTGCAACGGTATAGCCGCCTCAGTGGCATTCCTCTTCTAAGACAGGATATATGTCAGATAAAAAGGCGGTCTTCTTCTGTTCCGCCAGTCACGACATAAAGGCCGAATATAATCAAGCTGCACGGGAAATTGTCCGTGCGGCTTGTTTGTCTGGATATGACATCGTCTCCGGCGGTACCGTCAAGGGGACGATGGGTGTCATATGCGATGAGGCCTCGCACTACGGCGTGGAGGTCATCGGCGCCATCCCTCGTTTCATGAAAGGACTTGAGCATCCGGCTCTCACCAGCTGCATCTGGACCGACAAGATGTCCAGCCGCAAGGACGCCATGAGGGAGGGTACGTGCCTCGCCGTGGCGCTTCCCGGCGGCATCGGCACTCTGGATGAGCTGTCCGAGACATTCTGCCTCGCCAAGATGGGCCTCTACAAGGGACGGGTTGTCGTCTTCAATGTGGACGGCTTCTATCAGCCTTTCAAGGAGCAGCTTGAGCAGTATGTCAGGGGAGGCTTCATGGACGCTGAAGCGATGTCGCTTATCAGTTTCCCGGAAACGGTCGAAGAAGTCAAGGCGCTGCTGTGAACATAGGCGGAATCATATCGTTGCTCGGTGAGGATTGGACGCGGATGCGCGAACTGATCCGTGCCGGCCTGCATACGGATGTGGCCCTGCTCGAAGACGTCAACGGGCAGGTTTTCGCCCATTCCGGCAAGATGCTCCGTCCGCTCATCTCTCTGCTGGTGGCCAAGGCTCTCGGCGAGCCGAATGATGACAGCCTGCACTATGCGGCCGCGTCCGAGCTGCTTCACAATGCTACCCTGATGCACGATGATGTGGCCGACGAGAGCTCCGAGAGACGCGGCGCGCCGACCGTATCCGCTATGCTCGGCCCGTCCGCGGCGGTGCTTGTCGGGGATTTCTGGCTTGCCAAGGCTGTCGAGACCGTGTTTGTCACGGAGCGCTTCTCGCGGGTTGTCAAATTCTTCTCTGACACGCTCTCCGACCTTGCGGAAGGGGAGATGTATCAGCTAGAGAAGGCTTCCTCCGCCGACACGACGGAAGAGGATTATTTCAGAATCATACAGTGCAAGACGGCCTCTCTCTTTGTGGCCGCCGCCGTGTCCGGCGCATGTTCCGTGGACGCGCCCGAGGAGCTGCAGGAAGCCGCCAAGGCGTATGCGACGGCTCTCGGCACCGCTTTCCAGATCAAGGATGACATCCTTGACTACGCCGGCACGGGCGAGCTCGGCAAACCGGTCGGCATGGACCTCAAGGAGCAGAAGATCACTCTTCCTCTCATCGGGGCGCTTTCCACCATTGAAGATGAATCCCCTGTGCGGGACAAGATACTCCATATCCATGAGCATCCGGAATACTGCGCTCAGCTGCATTCTTTCGTCATCGAGAGGGGTGGGATCGAATATGCCGCGGTCAGGCTTCAGGAGTATATAGACAAGGCTGTGGACGCCCTGCGTCCCGTGCCTGATTCTCCTGCCCGGGACGCGCTGGTGGAGATAGCACGTTTCAACGCTTTCCGGAAGGTATGAGGTTCGCGCAGCTGCAGGGTAACGGGGACGTCTTGAAGGCGCTTGTCGGGATGGTCGATGCCGGCAAGGTGCCGCACGCGATAATGTTCCAGGAAGATGACGGGGGAGGGGCCTTCCCGCTGTGCATAGCTTTCTTGCAGTACCTGTACTGCCGGCACCGCAGCGGCGGGGATTCATGCGGGACTTGCCCGTCCTGCAACAAGATATCCAAGTTCATCCACCCGGACGTGCACTTCGTGTACCCTACGGCCGCATCTACCATCTCTCTGCAGTATATCGCGCAGTTCCGTCAGCTCGCCTCCTCCAATCCGTATTTCTCGGAGACCCAGCTCTCCTCGGCCCTCGGCATTGAGGGCAAGAATTCCCTCATAGCCGTCAGCGAGGCCAGGCACCTGCTTGAGACCCTGTCTCTCAGCGCCCTCGAAAGCGGCTACCGCTCGGTGGTCATCTATCTTCCGGAGAAGATGAATCCTGACGCCGCCAACCGTCTGCTCAAGATCATTGAGGAGCCGCCTCTCCAGACCCAGTTCCTGCTCATCACGCACCACTCCGAGCGCGTCCTGCAGACCATCTCGTCACGGTGTCAGCAGATCAGGGTGAGACCCTCCGGCGCCGTTGACAGCACGGCTTCTTTCGCCTCTCCGGAGCTGTTCTCCGACTTGATGGAGGCGCTTCTGCGCAAGGATCTTCTCTCCGCCCTCGATGTGGGGGAGAGGGTCGCCGCACTGCCTTCGCGCGAGACCGCCAGGGCTTTTTGTAAATTTGCATCATATCAACTTCGCCTCATTTTCCTTGCCCAGCAGGGACTGGATTCGTTGGGGGCGGGCAGCGGAGACGCCTCCAGATGGGCTTCCGCATGTCCGAAGACCTTCCCAAGGACGGCGCTTGCCGTCTTCGACAGGACGAGCTCCCTGATAGACCGCAATGTCAATGCGCGCCTGCTGTTTACGGATATGGTGGACAGACTTTTTATGCTTATATGAACGATATTAGAGAATCCATACAGTTTGACTGCTCCCGTGGCTGCATCGTGAGCCACGACGCCGAGTCCGGCGAGACTTCCTGCACCTACCGTGCCGGCTGCTGCAAACTCGGCGACTACAACTGGCTCAAGGACGCGCAGGACGGCTCTTGCAACGGGCTTTTCGAGGTGCGCTTCAAGAACACGCGCAAAGGCATATATATCAACGACTCTCCTCAGAACATCAGGCTTGGGGATCTTGTGATGGTCGAGGCCACCACCGGGCTTGACCTCGGCATCGTGACACTTGAGGGCCCGATCGTCGGGCGGCAGATGAAGTGCAAGGGGATAGATCCGAAAACCGCCGTGTTCAAGAAAATCTACCGCAAGGCGCGTCAGACCGACATCGAGCGCTGGCAGGAGGCGATAGCGCGCGAGCAGGAGACGATGATCAAGGCGCGCAGCATCGCTGCCGAGATGGGACTCGAGATGAAAATCGGGGACGTGGAGTTCCAGGGGGACGGCACCAAAGCCATCTTCTACTACATCGCCGACGGGCGTGTGGACTTCCGCCAGCTCATCAAGGCGTTCGCGGAGGAGTTCCATATCAGGATAGAGATGAAGCAGATCGGCGCGCGTCAGGAAGCCGGGCTCATAGGCGGGCTGGGTGTCTGCGGACGCGAACTTTGCTGTGCCAACTATATCTCTTCCTTCCAGAGCATCTCCACGGCGGCGGCCCGTTGCCAGGACCTTTCGCTCAACCCGCAGAAACTTGCCGGGCAGTGCGGCAAGCTCAAGTGCTGCCTCAACTACGAGGTGGCTACATACCTCGACGCGCAGTCACGCATCCCTAAGGTGAGCGAACCGCTTGATTTTCAGGATGGACCGGCCTATCTCCGCAAGACGGACATCCTCAAGGAGGTGATGTATTTCTCGTATGACAGGACTTCCGACGCCCAGCTCTATCCGCTGGCGGCGTCAGAGGTGCGCGAGATCATAAAGATGAACCGTAACGGCGTCAAGCCGGAATCCCTCAGGAGCGAGCCGGAGCCGGTGTCTCCTGAGTTCGTGACGGCGGTCGGAGACGACAGCATCAGCCGTTTCGACTCTCCGCGTCGCCGCAAGGGAGGCAAGGGTCGCGGCGGCAACAACCGTGGCGGAAAACAGAATGCGTCGACAGCGCGTCCCCGTCAGGAGGGGAAGCCGCGTCAGGATGGGGGCAAACCACGTCAGGACGCAGCTGAACGCCCGCGCCAGAACGGCAGACAGAGACCCTCCGGCGGACGGCCGCGCCAGAACTCCGATAAAGCCGGGCAGTGATGCGGCACAGACTCCTGTTGCTCCTGTCCTGCCTGTCTCTCGCCGCTTGTTCTCGTCCTTCCCAGACCGAGATGTTCATCCGTGCCGACAAGGCTGACGGCGGCGTGTACTCTTTCCCTGTGGAGATGACGGATTCCCTGGCCAGTTATGATTTCTGGTTCTACAGCCGCCTCTCCTCGGGCAGCACAGGCAATCTGGAGCTTCGTGTGAGCTGGACGGCCCCTTCGGGAGAGTCTTTCTATGAGACTGTCTATATGGAGAAGGTGGACAGCCACGGGGTGCGCGAGCTCTACCGGAGCGGCGTGGTGCCGGCTGAGTATGGGGAATGGAAACTTAATGTGCGCCCGGTGGATCCGGTCAAGGATTTCCTCGGGCTCGGCCTGATAGCCATAAGAAACGATGGGACACGATAAACTCAGGAAATTCGCGGAGAACGAGACGTTCTCCTGCCTGCTCCAGCCTTCATCGCGGGAGCTGCTCTCTGACGGCTTTTTCAATCTCAAGGACCACCCGGTCAAGGGGCATTGGCGGGAGGAGATGTTTCCGGGAGGTTCTCCTCACGCCCCGCTCGTGCTGGAGCTCGGTTGCGGCAAGGGAGAGTATACCGTGGACCTTGCGCTGCGTGACCCGTCTTCCGACTATGTCGGAGTGGACATCAAGGGGGCGCGGCTGTGGAAGGGTGCGGGACGCGTCACGCGCGAGCACATCACCAATGCGGCTTTTCTTCGCACGCGGGTCGAATTCATCACGGCCTTTTTCGCTCCGGGAGAGGTGTCCGAGATATGGCTCACTTTCTCTGACCCGCAGTTCCGCAGCGAAAACTCCCGCCTGACTTCTCCGCTCTTCCTTGAGCGCTACCGCTCCATGCTCAAACCCGGGGGTGTTGTCCACCTCAAGACGGATTCGATGTTCCTGCACCGTTACACCCGAGCCGTCTGCGAAGTCAACTCTCTCAGGATTCTCTCCTGCACGGAAGACCTCTACGGCTCGGAAAGCCCGTCGATAGAGCCGGAAGTGCGCGAGGTCCAGACATTCTATGAGAAGATGTTCCGTGAGCAGGGTTACGACATTACATACCTCTCGTTCGTGATAGATCATGACGGGCCGTTCGTCTCCCCGCGCGACCCGGAAGAGTTCGACACTCAGTATTGGCGCTCCGTCGAGGGCCCGCGCCTGCTTTTCGGCCACGACTCCGCCGAGACCCGCCGGCAGAAGCTGAAAGTTGCTCCGGAGCCTTTAATTCATTAGCATGCTGCTTGCCGCGGCATTTGCTCTTGCGGCGTTCATTGCCGAGAATTTGCCGAAGTCAAAGGTTACGCCCACTATCACGGTGCGGCCAAGATGGACTGAATGAGTATATTCGGTCATCACCGGTCCTGGGCGGTATGTGAATGCGCCGCGCGAGTTGAGCAGGTCGGATCCGCTCAGGCTGACATTGACCCGTCCGAATCTTTTGGCGATGCGCAGGCTGAGAATTGTCTCAGGGCGTGTGAGCCCGTCTTCGTAGCCGAGATACAGCAGCTGTTCTACTTTGCCTTGCAACTCCCAGCCCGATTCCGGGTGATAATTCGCCTCGAAGCGGAAATATCCGTCTTGGACTTGTCTGTTGAGCAGTGCTTCAGAGGCCCATCGGTAGTCTCTGTATGACCATCTAGCCTTGCCTTGAAGGCTGAGGGCGGACAGGTTGCACATGAGGCCGAGCTCTACCCCGTAGTTGCTGTTGACCAGATCGGATTTCTCCAGAGAGGCGCTGCTCTCGAGCCATTCCGTGAGGGCTTTGTATGAGATGTCTCCGGAGTAGATGGAACTGACGGCCATGCTCTGCGCGAACTGCCCGGAGAAGGTCGGGCTGATGTCAAGCATCCACCTTGCGTCACCGTCCAGAGGTGTTGTCGCCGTCAGGCTGGCCGACAGGGTTGTCGCTGGAGCGTCCAGGCTGACAGGGCGGGTGAATCTCTGGCCTGTCGCGTCATACCAGATGAGGTTTGTGTAAGGGTTCTGCTCGACTCTGCTGCTGGCGCGGGCGCTGAAAGTCCTCTTTTTCTTTCTGTTGTTGTAACGGCTCTGGATACTTGTAGACCAGGTGTGTCTGGACTTGAGGCCCGGGTTGCCGACGAATGCGCACGTCGGGTCGGACAGGTCAAGCACCGACACGAGGTAGTTGTCATAAGGGGCGGACTGGAGGCTGTTGGTGTAGATGGCCAGCGACCAGTTATCTTTCCTGTAGTTGTACTCGACATTCGGGCTGATGCGGTTATCCCAGTCGTCTCTGAGCCGGAATTGGCTGAAGTCCGCCCCGGCGTAGAGTTCCCCTCCGGCTACGCGGAGCCGCATCCTCAATACTTCGGACAGAGACACCGTGGAGTAGCGGTCCGTGTAACTGTAGAAGTCCTGGTCAGCCGTCCTGGCGAAGTCCGAGGCGTTTAGACGCGCTTCTACTTTGGTCTGCAGGGACAGCTTTGGCGTAAGGGGCTCGACATAGTTGGCAAACAGGCGCCCGCCGACTTGATTCCGGGTGTTCTTGTACGAGATGCTGCCATCGAGTCCCTGCCCGTCGGACATCCCGCCCGAAAGGTTGAAGGTCATCGTGGCGGAACGGCCCGGCTTGCGGGATTTCAGAAAGGTCAGCACGGCCGTTGCATTCCCGTGCAACTGATTGCCGGTAAATGAACTGCCGTATCCCGGAGCATTCCCGACCACAGACAAGGAGGATTCATCCGATTTGTTGTAGGAGCCGGAGATGTTCACCGTAAGGTTGTAGCGGGATTTGTTCTTGTTGCCTATACGGATATTGCCATTCAACTCGTGAGCGTTCGTGCTCCCGGTGAGCAGTTCTTCCTCTTTGGCGAGCTCGCTGCCGGTCACGAAACTGCGGTTGACGGTGTCTGCGACTGTCTTGCTGCTGTAATTGTATTTGACGGCGCCGTCGAGCTTTATCTTCCCGAACCTGTCCGTGTCCAGGTTGATGCCGGCCAATGCGTTGCGTTCCAGACCTCTGCTCGCGTCGAGCCTGCCGGGAGAGAGCGCCTGCCCGCCCATGATCAGTTGAGAGCCTCCGGAGAACGGCTCCTGGAAAGAACTGTAATTGGCGAGGCCCGTGATCTGCTCTTTTTCGGAGAACCGGGACATCATCACATCTCCATTGCCCAGGAACTGCTTCTCGTATGCGCCGTGGATGCCGGCGTTGCCGAAGAAACCGTCTTCGAATTCCGGCTTGAGCGCGACATCCATCACGGTCTTCTTCTGCGTGTCGGATACCATGTCGCCTTCGGTTTCCGGGGCCTTGTCATATACTTTAACGTTGCGCACAATCCTGGCCGGGATATTGTTTACCGCGACCATCGGGTCTCCGAGGAAGAAGGTCCTTCCTCCGATGGTGATGTTGCTCACCGGCGAGCCTCCGACCGTCACGCCAGAGCCGTCCACTTTGATTCCGGGCATTTTTGAGAGGAGCTCACCGAGTTTGGCGCTTTCTCCAACCTGGTATGAGCCGGCGTTGTAGACGACAGTGTCTCTGATGATGGTTATGGGCGAGGCGTCGCCGAACACTCTTGCCGCTTCCAGGGTTTCGGGATCGGGGCTGATCAGCAGCTGGCCGAGGTCATATTTCCCGGCGGCATTGTCAGGCGTGGTGAATGACAATGCGAACGGCTTGTATCCGAGTTGTTCCACATACAGCACATACTTGCCTTTAGCCATGTTGTCAAAGCTGACTTTGCCGTCTTTGCTTGACATTGTGAAGTTGAGTATGGTGCTGTCGCCCTGCTTGGCGATGTAGGACGATGCGAATTCTACAGGGTTTCTGCTCAATGAGTCGAGTACCGTTGCTTCAAGGTTGACATTGAGGTACTTTTGAAAGTTGCGATTGACTTGCTGCGCGGAAGCGCTCAGTGAGGTGAGCAGAATTACGAACAGCGGCAATATACCAGATTGCGCCATATTGTCTTATAGGATTGATTTTTCGCAAGATAAAAAAAATTCTGTTTCGCGAGGCGGGTCAAGCATATTTTTTTGCTAAGCTTTGCAACAAAGTGCCACGGCACTTGACACAGCCTACACCTCCACCCAGTGAATGCGCACCCCGCTGCGCTCCATCCCGCGGAACCAGGTCATCTGGCGCTTGGCGAACTGGTGGATGGCTGTGGCGAGCTTTTCGCGCATGTCTTCGTAGCTGAGCAGACCCTGGAGGTACAGCGTCACGTATTTGTACTCAAGCCCGTAGGAGATGAGCGTCTCGGCGGGGACGCCGCTGTCCAGCAGGCCCCGGATTTCCTCCACCATACCTTCCTTGAGACGGGCGTCCAGCCTGCGGTCAATCCTCTCGTTGCGCACCTCCCGCGAGACGAGGGTCCCGATGAAGTAAGGATGCCGCGGCAGGCCTTCCGCTTCGGACGGCCCGCGCCCGGCGCTGAGCGAGACCTTGCTCGTGAAGTCGTATCCGGCCGTGACGGCGTTGATGTACATTCCCGTGCCCCCGCAGAGTATCGGCACCATCCCTCTGGAGCGGATGTCAGCCCAGACGCGGCGGAAATCCTGCTGGAATCGGAATACATTGTACTGCGCCCCGGCGGGGAGGATGTCTATGAGGTGGTATGGGATGTCTCCGTACTCGGAAAGGTCCTTGCCCGTGCCGATGTCCATACCTTTATATACTTGTCTGGAATCGGCTGAGATGATTTCCGCCCCGTTGACTGGCGCGGGGTCTGTCATGCGTCCAGGGCATCCCTCGAAGAGCCCCAGCGCGGCGCAGGCGTTGATTTCGCCCGCCAGCTGCACGGCGTAGCGGGTCTTGCCGGACGCCGTGGGGCCGAGCACGACTATGAGATCCACTAGGGAGTCGATGTACTCGCGCGCGAGTGCGCCGAAGTCGATTTCTTCCGGCGCCGGGAGTTCCGCTATGACCGGCTTTCGCTTTGGCATGGCGGCTATTCCCGTTCGAGTTCGCGCCTTATGTCCTTCTCCTTGATGCTGGCGCGCTTGTCATACTCCTTCTTTCCCTTGGCGAGGGCGATGTGTACCTTGGCGTAGCCGTTGTCGGAGATGTAGACCTTCGTGGCGACAATGGTGAGTCCCTTGGTCTTGACGGCCTGCGCAAGGTGGCGCAGTTCGCGTCCCGTCAGCAGAAGTTTGCGGTCGCGCATCGGCTCGTGGCTGCTCCAGGCCGAGGCCCAGAAGTAGGTGGCGATGTTCATCCCGCGCAGATACAGCTCCCCTCCGGAGAAGTAGCAGTAGGCGTCCTGAAGCGACGCCTTGCCGGCCCTGATGGACTTGATCTCCGTGCCCACCAGCACGATCCCGGCATCGTAATGCTCCAGGAACTCGTACTCGAACGAGGCCTTCTTGTTGTTTATGTTGACCTTGGGAGCCTTGTCTCTTTTCATAGCCCGAATTCTTCCTTGATGCGTTCCACGCTGTCAAGCTTCTCCCAACCGAAGAACTGCATCCCGTCCTTGACATAAGGCTCGCGGCCGAAGTGGCCGTAGGCGGCACAAGGCTCGTAGATAGGGTTCTTGAGCTGGAAACGCTCTATGATGGCCGCCGGGCGCAGGTCGAAGAGATCCCTGATCCTGCTGGCGATGAATGCGTCGGCCGCTTCTCCGCTGTGTCCCGGGATGGAGGCTGTGCCGTAGGTGTCCACGAAGATGCTCACAGGCTCCGCCACGCCGATCGCGTACGATACCTGTACGAGGCATTCTTTCGCCACGCCGGCCGCCACGAGGTTCTTGGCGATGTGCCTTGCAGCGTAGGCGGCGGACCTGTCCACCTTGGAAGGGTCCTTGCCGGAGAACGCCCCGCCGCCGTGGGCCCCGCGTCCGCCGTAGGTGTCGACGATGATTTTGCGCCCCGTGAGGCCCGTGTCCCCGGCAGGACCGCCGATGACGAACTTGCCGGTAGGGTTCACGTGAAGTATGAACTTGTCGTCAAACAGCCTCGCCGTCTTCTCGGGGAGGGAGGCTATGAGTCTCGGTATCACGATGTCGCGCACGTCCTTCTCTATGCGGTCGTGCATCTGGGCGTCGGTGCCGAAGTCATCGTGCTGGGTGCTGAGCACAATGGTGTGCACGCGTATCGGCTTGTGCTTCTCCGAGAACTCGACCGTGAACTGTGACTTGGCGTCAGGCCGCAGGTATGGCATAAGCTCCGGCTCGTTGTGCCGTATGTCGGAGAGGACGATGAGCATCTTGTGCGCGAGCGACAGGGCGAGAGGCATGAGCTCCTCTGTGTCGATGCTGGCGTAGCCGAACATCATCCCCTGGTCTCCGGCGCCCTGGTCGAGCGGCTCCGAGCGTACCACTCCCCGGTTGATGTCCGCGCTCTGCTCGTGGATCGTGGAGATTATGCCGCAGGAGGAAGCGTCGAAACCGTATTCGGCCTTGGTGTAGCCGATTTTCCTGATGACGCGGCGCGCCACTGACGGGATGTCCACATAGGCGTCGTCGCTGCGCACTTCACCGCCCACGACCACGAGGCCTGCGGTGCAGAAAGTCTCGCACGCGACTTTGGCTTCCTTGTCCTGGCGGAGGAATTCATCGAGGATTGCATCTGAAATCTGGTCAGCGACCTTGTCGGGATGACCTTCGGAGACTGACTCCGATGTGAAAAGGTAGTTCATTTTTAGCATTTTTTTACACGAGGTTGCAAGCATACAAATCTTTCCTCGTAGTTTTTCGGCTGCAAATATAACAATAAATTAACATATCCCGGACCGATTTGTTTGGCTGATTGCTCCGGATGCACTACCTTTGCGGCGGTTTTTTCAGTAGTGGTGAGAAATATAAGTCAAAATACCGATAAATTCGTATATTTGTGCACAGTAAATCTATCACTTTATTATTATAAAACGGTATGAAACAAACAATCAAAAGCCTTTTGCTGTCTTTTGCGGCAATGCTTTTCGTCATCTCCGCTTCGGCTCAGGTGACAACCTCATCCCTGAACGGTCAGGTGACTGACTCGAAGGGTGAGACTCTGCCGGGCGCGGCCGTGGTCGCTGTCCATACGCCTTCAGGTACTCAGTACCACGCGATTGTCAACGCAGAAGGCCGTTACTTCATCAACGGTATGCGTGCCGGCGGTCCTTACTCCGTCGAAGTGAGCTGCCTCGGTTACCAGACGGTGACATTCACCGACATCACCCTTCAGCTCGGTGAGCCTTCACAGCTCGACGCATATCTCAACGATGACAAAGAGATGCTTTCCGAGGCCATCGTGGTGTCATCCGCGGCGTCAAAGTTCGCAGTGGAGAAGACCGGCGCCTCAACCAACATCACCAGCCGTCAGATCACCGCTCTCCCTAGCGTAAGCAGGAGCCTTACCGATCTCACCCGCCTCTCTCCTTACGGAGGCGACGGGATGACCTTCAGCGGCTCTGACGGACGTACCGCCAACTTCACCGTGGACGGTGCCGACTTCAACAACAACTTCGGTCTCAACGACGGCCTCCCTGGAGGCGGCAACCCTATCTCCATCGACGCCATCGAGGAAATGCAGGTTGTCATCTCCCCTTATGATGTCCGCCAGACCAACTTCATCGGCGGCGGTGTGAACGCCGTCACCAAGTCAGGTACCAACACCTTCAAGGGTTCCGCCTATGTTTATCACCGCAACGAGAACATGCGCGGCAACGCCGTGGCCGGTGTGGAGATCCCGGGCGTGCGCGACAACGACCGCAACACCACCTACGGCTTCACTCTCGGCGGCCCTATCGTGAAGAACAAACTCTTCTTCTTCGTCAACGCCGAGTATTCCCAGACTCCTACCGTAGCTGTCCGCTGGAGGGCGTCCGAGAACGGTGAGGGCAATGAGTCCAAGTACCTTTCATACGCTTCCGTGGCCGATATGGAGAGGGTTTCCGCATTTGTCAAGAGCAAGTACGGATACGACACCGGCTCTTACACCAGTTTCCCTTCCGACGGAGAGAACATGAAAGTCCTCGCCCGTATCGACTGGAACATCGACAACAACAACAAGCTTGCTGTGCGTTACAACTACACCAACAACACCAAGTGGCTCGGTCCTAACGCATCTTCAATGGACGGCGGCACCCGTTCGCCGTACAGCCGTACCTCCCTCTACTCGATGTCGTTTGCGAACTCCATGTACTCCATGAACAATATCGTACATACCGCATCCCTCGACCTCAACAGCAAGATCTCCGACAATCTGAGCAATCAGTTCCTCGCGACTTTCTCAAAGCTTGACGATGTGCGCGGCACCAACTCTGACGAGTTCCCGTTCATCGACATCCAGGACGGTTCAGGCGGCAATGTCCAGTACATGTCTCTCGGATACGAGCTCTTCACATGGAATAACGCCGTTCACAACAACGTCCTCAACATCAAGGATGACCTCACATACTATACCGGCAACCACAAGATCATGGGCGGTATAAGCTATGAGTATCAGATGGCCGACAACGCCTACATGCGCAACGGTACCGGTTACTACCGCTATGCCAGCGTGGATGACTTCATCAACGGCGCGGCCCCTGAGGTTGTCTGCCTCACCTACGGCTACAACGGGGAGAAGAACCCTGCCGCACGCGTAAGGTTCAACAAACTTGGAATCTATGCCCAGGATGACTGGAGCGTCACCCCGAATTTCAAACTTACTGCAGGTCTGCGTCTTGACGGCCTCTTCTTCGACAATTCGGACCTGATGACCAACAAGTCCATCCTTGACCTCACCTACTACGACAGCAAGAACAACGAGCGTCACATCGACACCGGCACCTGGCCTAAGGGCAGGGTTACCGTTTCTCCGCGTATCGGCTTCAACTGGGACGTCCTCGGCGACCGCAGCCTCAAGGTGCGCGGCGGCACCGGTTTCTTCTCCGGCCGTCTGCCTCTCGTGTTCTTCACCAACATGCCGACCAACTCCGGTATGGTGCAGTATCAGGCCCAGCTCAATGCCAGCAAAAAGCTTAACGGCACGCCTATTGACATGAACCAGTTCGCCGGCGGTCTCGTGACCGACGCCAGCGGCAAGGCCACGACGGCTGCGCTCTACGACAAGCTCATCTCCATGGGTTATCCTGACACGATATCTCCTGAGACCGGCACCAAGCCGTCTTCAATCTCGGCTGTGGACCCTAACTTCAAGATGCCTCAGGTGTGGAAGACCTCCCTGGCTCTCGACTACAGTTTCCCTACTTCATTCCCGTTCTCCATCTCTGCTGAAGGCATCTTCAACAAGACCATCAACGGCGTGATGATTTCTGACTGGAGCATGATGCCTGTAGAGGGCTTCGCGAGGTTCAACGGTGTGGACAACCGTCCGATATTCCCTTCACCGTTCCGCAACGGCACCTCGGCTTTCGTCCTTGAGAACACCAACAAGGGCTACGGCTATATGGCCAGCCTCACTCTCAACATGCGTCCTGTAGAGGGCCTCTCCCTTATGGCTTCCTACACCCGCTCCGCTTCCAAGGAGATCACCAGCATGCCTGGCTCCAACGCCGAGTCCGCATTCACTTATGTGCCTACATACGAGGGGCCTAACAATATCAAGCTCCACAACTCACAGAACGTGACTCCGGACCGAGTGATCGCTTCCCTTACCTACGATGACAAGAGCGACAACCACTTCAGCTTCATCTATGAGGCCAAGAGGGGCGGTTACAACTACTCTTACATGCTTGCGAATGATATGAACGGCGACGGCTACAGCTACGACGCCCTCTATATCCCTACCGACGAGCAGGTGGCCAACAGGGAGTTCCGCTTCGTCTCAGAAAACGACAAGACCCGCTTCATGGACTATGTCCACAAGGACAGCTACCTCAGCAAGCATCAGGGCGAGTACGCCGAGGCTTACAGCGTGTACTCTCCTTGGTTCCACAGGCTCGACTTCAGCTACAAGCACGATTTCAAGGTTCGCATCGGCGGCAGCACCAACACTCTGCAGCTCAACCTCGACATCAAGAACGTGCTCAACCTCTTCAATTCAAAATGGGGCGTGATGAAGGTCATCAACCCGGAGATCACCGATGCCCGAATCCTCAAGTATGAGGGCGCAGATGCCGAAGGTTACGCCACCTTCTCTACTCCTGAGGCGGTCAGCGGAAGTCTTGAGACCTTCACTCCGAACTACACCATCGGCCAGCTCTGGTACGCTTCAGTGGGAATCAAATATATGTTTAACTAATTTCAGTGCGGAATAATATGAAACTCAGATATTTATTCACTATTGTTCTCTCTTCGGCCCTTATGCTGGCCGGGTGCACAAAGGAAGGGCCTGTCGGCTCTCTCGACAACATAAGCCTCTCGCAGACTTATGTCTCCATCCCTGAGAGCGGCGGCACTGTAAGCGTCAATCTCAGTGCCACAGAGGACTGGGCCTTCATCCTGACAGAGAAGGACAAGGACGGCAAAGACGTGTCCCTTATCCCTGACTGGCTCACCATCAGCCCGGTTTCCGGCTCCGAGGGCGAGTCCACGATCACCTTCAAGGCGGATGCCGACAATAGCGGTCATGAGGTGGCTCTCCAGATCAAGGCCGGTTCCAATCTCCAGCAGGTGATTGTCCGCCAGGGCGAGATCGCAGCCGTGTCCGCGAAGATAGCGGATGTCCTTGCCGGTACGGATGGCAAGACCTACAAGATCAAGGGTACCGTGACGGACATTTACAATACTGATTACGGCAACTACTATCTTGTTGACGATACGGGCAAGATCACCATCTACGGAACTCTCGACGCGAAGGGTAATAAGAAGAATTTCTCCAGCCTCAAGATTGAGAACGGCGATGTGATCGAGGTCTCCGGTCCGAGGAAGACATATGGCTCTACCATTGAGCTTGAGAATGTCACAGTCCACAGCATCACCAAGTCTCTCATCAAGGTCCTCACTCCTGCCCTGGCCGAGCCTGTGGCCAAGACCGGACAGAGCATCGAGGTCAAGGTGGCCCATAAGGGCGACGGCGGTGCGCGCGTGTCCATCCCTGAGGCTGATGCCGCATGGGTGTCTTACGTGTCATCTTCGTTCAGCAAGGGCGTCCCTTCCAAGATTGTCCCTAACCCTGCTGACACTACTACCTTCAAGTTCGAGATCCGCGCCAATCAGGCGGGCAAGCGCATGACCGACATCTCGTTCACTTCCGGCACCACTACCGTGAAGTACAACGTGACCCAGGCCGGCTCCATCATCGATGCCGACGCCGCCACCATCAACGCGGCTCCGGACGGCACGACCCAGTATCGCCTCACCGGCTATATCAGCAAGATGGTGAACGCCACCTATGGCAACTACAATGTCGCTGACGCTACCGGCTCTGTATATGTCTATGGTACGCTCAATGATAAGGGCGAGTCCAAGAAATTCGAGGCCATGGGCATCTCGGCAGGTGACATCATCACCGTGGTAGGCCCTAAGCAGTCTTACAACGGCAGCCCTCAGCTCAAGAACGTGAGCGTCGAGTCTTTCAAGAAGGTTTCTGCGGTTACCGTCAAGGATTTCCTCGCCGCTGAGGTCAAGAGCGATGTATACTATCGTCTTTCCGGTACGGTGAGCGGAGTCAAGGACGGAGATATCTACGGCAACTTCTATCTTACCGACGCTTCTGGCGACAAGGTTTATGTCTATGGCCTTTTGGCCGGCTGGGGCGGTCCTAAGAAGGAGTTCCAGAAGCTCGGCATCAAGAACGGCGATACCGTCACCCTTGTCGGCGTCCGCGCCGCCTACACCAAGAACGGAGTGACTACCGACCAGGTCGGCAGCGCCTTCCTCGTGTCACACAAGGCGGCGAAGTAATCACTGACCCGATATAATCTGAAGACCGGCCCCTCGTGGACCGGTCTTTTTCATTAAAAAACACTATCTTTACAAATTATAACATAAACGATTGTATTTTGTTGCAAATATGAAGACAAGGCATTTTTTCTTGGCCGCTGCTGCGCTCGTTTCGGCGCTGACGGCCTGTCAGAAGAAGACTGAAGATTTCGGTCCTGAAAAAGTTGAACTCAACACCATAGAAGTCTCTCTCCCTGCCGAGGGCGGCGAGGTGTCAGTAGGACTCACGGCCACAGTGGACTGGAAGGCCCAGATTCCTGCCGAGGCTCAGGAATGGCTGGTGCTCTCTCCTGACGGCGGTTCCGCTGCGGCATCCGCGCAGACCGTCAAGGTCAAGGCTCTCAAGAATGACGGCAACGACCGCAGTGCCGAGGTCGTATTCGCCGGCGGCAGCCGTACGGCGACTCTCGCCATCAAGCAGGCCGGAGCGAAGGGCGGCGTTGACGACGGCAAGATAGCGAAGCCTGAGTCTGCCGAGAAGGTGACCATCAAGGACTACCTCTCCAAGCAGGTTGACACCAAGACCTGGTACGAACTGACTGGCAAGATTGTCAGCATCGCCAAGGCGGATTATGGCAACATCACCATCAAGGACGAGACGGCTTCCGTCTTCGTCTACGGACTCGTGAAGGAGTGGGCTGACGGCGAGAACGACCAGTCTTTCTCCAAGATCGGGCTCAAAGAAGGCGACGTGGTGACCCTCTGGACTCTTCGTGGAGAATATGGCGGAGAACCTCAGGCCGGCGGCTCATCCACTTCGGGAGGGGCTCCTGCCATCTATAGGTCACACACAGTCGGCGTGGCCGATACTTATCCTGAGGGCAGCGTAATCCTCTCTTTCCCTGACGATAACAGCGCGAACAACAAGGTCAATGTCTATGACAAGGAGTGGACGGCCAAGGTTGGATCCAACTCATTCACCATGAAGGCATTCAACAACTACGAGTGGAACGGCTGGACTTTCATCCGCTGCGGGCGCAAGGCGGCGGCTTCCGTGGCCTCCATCGCTACGGATACTCCTGTGGCCGCCAAAGTGGCGAAGGTTCTGCTCCGTCTGGATTCAGTGAGCGCGGCTGACGTCAATTCCATGAAGCTATCTGTCTGCTCCGACAAGGGCTTCTCCAAGGAGATCTGCACCGTCGATCCTGACGGTGCCATCGCTCCGGGCGAGGTGAGCTTCGCCGTCCCTGCCGCCTCACAGGCTGCCGGACTCTACTACAAACTTACCTTCGACTGCAAGATGAGCAGCGTGGGCAAGAATGGATTCGTACAGATTTCAAAAGTGATATATGTGGCCGCTGAATAAGACCGCGACGTTTTTAGTCCTGCTTCTCACCCTCGCCTCCTGCGGCAAGCCCCAGGAGGAGGGCGAGATAGCCTTTTCCGTGCCTCGCACCGCCCTCGGCGCCGAAGCCGGCACCCAGTTCATCAAGGTGACTTCATACACCTCATGGACCATCACCCTCTCTGAAGACTGGGCCTCAGTCAGCCAGGCTGAGGGAAGCGGTTCCGTGTCGGGGATCGAACTCTCCTGGGAGGAGAATCTCGGCGACGAGAGGAACTGTACCGTAACCCTCGCCAGCGGCGGCAAGAAGTTCAACGCCACCCTCGTCCAGGAGCGCAACTCTACGCAACTGGTTCCGGACACTCCTGCCGCATGGCTCGAACTTCCTGCCACCACGGACAAGGACCTGTATTATTTCACCCACGACATGACCGTGGGCGGCAGGAAGATGCGCAACTACTCCTTCTATCTCGACCCGCAGGCGAAGCTTTCAAAATGGGTGGCGTACCCTCTCAACAAGGCCCTCAAGGGCTCCGGGGGCCGGACCGACGAGTGGGGACTCGACCCGAAAGTGCCGAAGGCCTATCAGCCGATTCTCTACAGCGGCTTCGCCGGAGGCTACCAGAGGGGGCACCAGCTCCCGTCCGCCGACCGCCTGACCAAGGGTATCAACGAGACCACCTTCTATTTTACCAACATGACACCGCAGCGCGGTGAACTGAACGAGAAGGTGTGGGCCACTCTGGAGGGCATGGTCCGTAACTGGAGCGCGAAGACGGACACCCTCTATGTCGTGACAGGTGCCGACTGGAGAGGCACCACGCAGTACGCCAGAGACAATGTCGGAGCGCAGATTCCTGTGCCGGTGGGCTATTATAAGGCCCTCCTCGCCTACAAGGCTTCCGGCTTCGGCGATGAGGGCAAGTATCTTGGCATCGCGTTCTGGTTCGACCACAAGGGCTATGAGAACAGCACTGCGACCGTGATGGGCCAGGCCATGTCCATAGACGCCCTTGAGGAGAAACTTGGGATCGATTTCTTCGTCAACCTTCCTGCCGCAGCGGGCAAGGCTCAGGCGGACAAGATCGAAGCCGAGGTGAACAATTGGTGGAAGTAAATTATTAGTAGTGATATGAAAAAAATCCTTTCAATCGCAGCAATCGCATTGGCAATGACAGCTTGCAGCAGAACAAATCCTTTCCTGTCGGAGTGGGATACCCCTTACGGCATACCTCCGTTCGACAAGATTCAGACATCAGACTATATACCGGCCATCAAAGCCGGAATCGAGGAGCAGAACGCGGAGATCGAGGCCATCGTCTCCAACCCTGACACCCCTACATTCGATAACACCATCGCCCCGCTGGAACTCTCCGGACGCACGCTGAGCCGTGTGCAGGGAGTGCTCTTCAATGTCAGCGAGACCGACCGCAGCGACGCCCTCGACGCCGTGCAGGATGAGGCTATCCCTATGCTCAGCGAGCACAGCGACAACATCTCCTTCAACAAGGCTCTTTACAACCGCGTGGCCGCAGTCTACAACGCCGACCAGTCAGCCTTGACCAGAGAGCAGCAGGTGGTTCTCAAAAAACTCTACGACGGTTTCGCCCGCGAGGGCATCGGCCTTCCTGAGGAGCAGCAGGCCCAGCTCCGCGAGATCAACTCCCGCATGGCCGAGCTCACCCAGAAGATAAGCAACAACATCCTGGCCGAGTCCAACGCATTCAGCGAGAAGTTCGGATTCAGCGCCTCCGCCTACCCGGAGAAGATGACATCCACCGAGGACCGTGAACTCCGCCGCCAGTACAACGAGGCCTACACGAGCCGCGGGCACAACGGCAACGAGTATGACAACCGCGCCCTCATCCTCGAACTCCTTGACAAGCGCATCAAAAAAGCCAGGATTCTCGGCTACGACACCCCGGCCGCCTATACCCTCGCCAACAAGATGGCCCACGACCCTCAGACCGTGGACGCGTTCCTCGCCGGCATAATGAAGGCGGCTGTCGCCAAGGCCAAGGTGGAACTTGCCGACATGCAGGCCATCATGGATCAGGACATCAAGGCCGGCAAGCTCCCTGCGGGCTCGAAGATCGAGCCTTGGGACTGGTGGTACTATGCGGAGAAGGTGCGCAAGGTGAAATATGACCTCGACGAGTCCGAGACCCGCCCTTACTTCAAGATGGACAATGTGGTGAACGGAGTGTTCATCGCCGCCAAGACCCTCTACGGAGTCAATATGGAGAAGCTCGAAGGCGTGCCTTCATACAACCCTGAGAAGGTCACCACCTACAAGGTGACGGCTGACGACGGTTCCCTCATCGGCATCTTCACCACCGACTACTTCCCTCGCGCGAGCAAGAGGGGCGGTGCATGGATGAACAATATCCGCGACCAGTATGTCGACGCCCAGGGCAACGACATCCGCCCTATCATCGTCAATGTCGGCAATCTCTCCGAGTATCTCAGCATAGACGAGGTGCAGACCGCGTTCCATGAGTTCGGCCATGCCCTGCACGGACTCCTGTCCAAGTGCCATTACCCTTCAGTGAGCGGCACCAGCGTGACCCGCGACTTCGTGGAGATGTTCTCCCAGTTCAACGAGAACTGGGCCTTCCAGCCTGAACTCCTCGCGCAGTATGCCAAGAACGACAAGGGCGAGGTGATTCCAGCCGAGCTGGTGGAGAAGATCAACAACGCCCTCAAGTTCAACCAGGGCTTCATGACCACAGAGCTCTGCGCCGCCTCCATCCTTGACATGAAGTGGCACGAGCTCAGCAGTGTGGAGGGAGTGGACATCGACAGCTTCGAGAAGAAGGCCTGCTCCCAGATGGGCCTCATCCCGGAGATAGCGCCGCGCTACCGCAGCACCTACTTCAACCATATCTTCGGCGGCAGCGGCTACAACGCCGGCTATTATGGATACCTCTGGGCGGAAGTGCTCGACAAGGATGCGTTCAGCCTCTTCGAGGCCTCACCTGCCGGTGTCTGGGATCTTGAGCTTGCCAAGAAGTTCAAGGAGACCTTCCTCGAGAAGGGCGGCTCCGAGGAGCCGATGGTGCTCTTCAAGTCATTCGCCGGACGCGAGCCTGATTCGGCCGCGATGCTCCGTGGAAGGGGATTGACAGACTAATATGCTAAAAGTTTTTATGGAGAACAAAAAAGTACTTTTGATGATACTTGACGGTTGGGGCGAGGGTCGCCACGATCATTCAAATGCGATATACACCCAGGGGGCGCCATACATCGACCGCCTCCGCGAGAGATATCCCATGTCCCATCTCCAGGCCTGCGGCGAGTACGTGGGCCTGCCTGCGGGGCAGATGGGCAACTCCGAGGTCGGCCACACCAATCTCGGGGCGGGGCGTGTCGTATATCAGGACCTTGTCAAGATCAATATCGCCTGCCGCGAGCACAAGCTTCTGGACAACAAGGAGATAAGAGCGGCTTATGACTATGTGAAGAAGAGCGGCAAGAAACTCCATTTCTTCGGACTGTGCTCCCACGGCGGAGTGCATTCTTCACTTGACCATCTATATGAGTTCCTCTCAATGGCGAAGCAGGAGGGGCTTGAGGATGTCTATGTCCACTGCTTCATGGACGGGCGTGACACGGATCCTCACAGCGGACTCGGATTCGTCAAGGAGCTCGAAGAGAAAATGGCTCAGAGCACCGGCAAGGTGGCCACTGTCTGCGGACGCTTCTATGCGATGGACCGCGACAAGCGCTGGGCCCGCGTCAAGGAGGCTTACGATATGCTCGTCGAGGGCAAGGGTGCGGAGTTCACTTCCGCTACCGAGGCCATCCAGGCTTCCTACGACGCTGATGTCACGGATGAGTTCATCAAGCCTGTCGTGATCACCAGGGACGGGGCACCTCTCGCCAAGGTGGAGGAGGGCGATGCGGTGATTTTCTACAACTTCCGCAACGACCGCGCCCGCGAACTCACCGCCGTGCTCACCCAGACCGAAATGCCGGAGGAGGGCATGCACACGATTCCTCTTTACTACTGCTGCCTCACTCCTTATGACGCTTCCTTCAGCGGCCTGCACATCCTCTTCGACAAGGAGGATGTCAAGGACACGCTCGGAGAGGTCGTCTCCAGGGCCGGCAAGCGTCAGCTGCGCATAGCCGAGACGGAGAAATATGCGCATGTGACCTTCTTCTTCAACGGAGGCCGCGAGGAACCTTTCGAGGGCGAGGACCGCATCCTCGTCAACTCTCCAAAGGTGGCCACATACGACCTTCAGCCGGAGATGAGCGCCGTGGAGGTGACAGACAAGCTCTGCGCCGCCATACGCAGCGAGAAGGAGGACCTCATAGTGCTGAACTTCGCCAACGGTGACATGGTCGGGCATACCGGAGTCTATGGAGCCATCTGCAACGCGGTGGGCTGCGTGGACGGCTGCGTGGAGGCTGTGGTGACCTGCGCGCTTGCTCACGGCTATGCCGTGCTGCTCACGGCCGACCACGGCAACGCGGACCATGCCGTCAACGATGACGGCTCACCTAACACAGCCCACTCCCTCAATCCGGTGCAGTTCATCGTGATAGGGGCCGGGGACGAGGTCAAGGACGTCAAGGACGGCGCACTTTGCAATGTCGCTCCGACCATCCTCAAGCTGATGGGCATCCCTCAGCCGGAGGCTATGACGGCAGAGCCTCTCATCTAGCAGGATGTACAAGTTCAAGCCTATACTCAAGACTTTGATTTGGGGCACCGAGAGCTGGGTTCTCTCCGGTGTCCCCGGATCCGAGTCGGTGGTGTCCGAAGGTCCCGACAAGGGACGCACGCTCACCGACGTCTACGGACCCGACTTCCCGCTGCTCATAAAGTTCATTGATGCCCGCAGGGATCTCAGCATACAGGTGCACCCCGGCGAGGAGCTCGCGCAGAAGCGCCACTCCTGCCACGGCAAGATCGAGATGTGGTATGTGATCCGTGCGGAGAAGGACGCGAGGCTGATCAGCGGATTCAGCAGGCGGATAGATCCGGAGCAGTATGAAGAACTCGTCCGCCGGGATGAGATAGTCTCCGTGCTGGCATCGCACAGCGTGAAGGAAGGAGACGTGTTTTTCCTCCCTTCCGGCCGGGTGCATGCCATCGGCGCCGGGTGCTGCCTCGCCGAGATCCAGCAGTCTTCGGACATAACCTACCGCATCTACGACTACAATCGTCCGGGACTTGACGGCAAGCCGCGTCAGCTCCACACAGAGGAGGCGAAGGAAGCGATTGACTATGAAGTCTATCCCGACTACCGGACGCATTATGAGCCGGAGAAGGACAGTGAGGTGGAACTGGTGGACTGCCATTATTTCAGAACATCTCTGCTCGACCTTGACGCGCCTTTCGTGCGCGGATTCGACGGGCGGAGCGACTTCGTCTCGCTGGTCTGCATGGAGGGTTCCTGCACGGTCGGCACGGACGGGTCGTCAGCGGAACTTAAGGCAGGGGAGGCCCTCCTGCTGCTGTCATCGGAAGGGGAGTTCCGCATAGAGCCTTCCGTCAGGGCGAAACTGCTTCTGGCGGAGAATTGACAATTAATCTCCAGTCATTATGGACAAGAAGAACAACAGAAGAAACAATAGAAGCAGAAACAGAAAATCACGCCCCTCAGGACGCAGGGTGTTCCCGCAGTGTACGGGAACGGTCCAGATGACCAGAGAAGGATTCATTTTCGTGATAGTGGACGGGGAGGAGGATGATGTCTTCGTCAAGGCCTCCAAGACCCGCCACGCCCTCAACGGCGACAAGGTCCGCGTGGCCGTGACCCGTGAGAAGGGCAAGGATTCGGACAAACGCCGCGAGGGCGAGGTGCTTGAGATACTCGAGCGTTCCTCAAAGCCGTTCGTCGGCATCCTGCATACGGTCGGCGCCCAGGCATGGGTGCTGATGCAGAGCCGCTCCATGCCATACGACATCAGTGTTGACGCAGAAGAGGCTTCCCGCCTCGGGGCGCAGTCCGGGATGAAGGTGGCCGCAGTGGTGGACAAGTGGGAGCGCAAGGAGCCGTGCCCGTCCGGACACATCACCGATGTGCTCGGAGAACCGGGCAAGAACGACACCGAGATGCATGCCATACTGGCAGAGTTCAACCTCCCGTACCGATTCGAACCGGAGGTGGAGAACGCGGCCGACAGCATATCGGAGAAGATTACAGCCGAAGACCTTAAAGGCCGCAAGGACTTCAGGGGTGTGCTGACATTCACTATCGACCCGAAGGACGCCAAAGACTTCGACGACGCCTTGTCTTTCAGGAAACTGGACAACGGCAACTACGAGGTGGGCGTGCATATCGCCGATGTCTCGCATTATGTGAAGCCGGGCTCTCCGGTGGACAAGGAGGCACGCGACCGCGGCACCTCCGTCTATCTGGTGGACCGCACGGTGCCGATGCTTCCGGAGAAGCTCTGCAACAAGCTCTGCTCGCTCCGCCCCTATGAGGAGAAGCTGACATTCTCCGCCGTGTTCGAGCTCAGCCCGCGTGCCGACGTCAAGTCTCGCTGGATAGGCCGCACGGTGATCTGCTCTGACCGCCGCTTCACTTATGATGAGGCGCAGGAGTATATCGAGGCGGAAGGCAATCCGTCCGGAGATCCTCTCGTGGAAGCGGTGCGTACCCTCAACGACCTCGCCCTCAAACTCAAGGCCAAGTCGCGCAGGGCCGGAGCCATAGACTTCGACCGTCCGGAGATGAAGGTCGAGGTGGATGAAGAAGGGCGCCCGATAAATGTGTACGAGAAGGTCAGCAAGGAAGCCAACTGGCTCGTGGAGCAGTTCATGCTCCTTGCCAACAGGACCGTGGCCGAGTTCGTGGCCACCGACGGCAAGATGAACGGCCTCGTGCGCAAGAACGCCAAGACATTCGTCTACCGTATCCACGGCGAGCCCAACGAGCTGAAGCTGGAGGGACTCTTGACATTCGCCAAAGGTTTCGGCTACAAGATAGACAAAGACACCCCTCTCTCCGGGCGTGGCGCAGCCAAGTCGCTGAGCGCCCTGCTCGACTCCGCCAAGGGCAAGCCGGAGCACGATGCGATGGAGAATCTCGCTCTCCGCGCGATGGCGAAGGCCTGCTACAGCACCGACAATATCGGGCACTATGGCCTGGCCTACAAGTTCTACACGCATTTCACCTCTCCGATACGCCGTTACCCTGACCTTATGGTCCACAGGCTCCTGGCCCTGTACCTGGCCGGAGGCGAAAGCCAGAAGAAGGACTATTATGAGACGGAGTGCAAGTATGCGTCGGAGCGTGAGATGATAGCGGCGGACGCGGAGCGCACATCGGTGAAATACAAGCTCGTGGAGTTCATGCAGGACAAGGTCGGCATGGAATTCGAGGGTACGGTGTCCGGTGTCACGGAGTGGGGCATGTATGTGGAGATAGAGCCTACAAAGATAGAGGGCATGGTGCCTCTGAGGGAGATCAAGTCCGACTTCTTCTTCTACGATGAGCCGCGCTACCGCCTGGTCGGGAAGCGGACCCGCAAGGTCTATCGCCTTGGCGACAAGGTGACCATCAAGGTCAAGAACGCCAATCTGGAGCAGCGCTTGCTGGATTACGAACTCGTTGAAACTAAATAAGCTATGTCAAAGAATTCATCATTTTTCGCTTTTGTGGCCGGAGCGGCCGCCGGAGCGCTGCTTGCGGCTTTCGCCCGCACAGAGGAGGGCCGCAAGGCCAAGGAAGCTGTCAAGTCTTATGTGAAGCAGGGCCTGGACAATCTCTGCGGCGAGCCCGTGGAGGAAGAGCCTGAAGACTGGAGCGGACCTGCCGGGGATGCGGAAGCGCAGCCGGACAATCAGTAACCCATGGGCAGTCAGCATTTTGACGGTTTCGAGCAATTAGCCCGGGACGCGAAGCGCTATGCGGACCTGCGGGTGGATGAGTTCAAGCTCAAGGCTACCCGCGGGCTTTCCACGGCCTTGAGCCGTCTGCTCTCGTTCTTGCTTATATTCGTGGTGCTCTCAATCGTGCTGGGCCTGTTGGCTTTCGCCCAGTTGCAGTGGCTCAACTCGCTTGTCGGCGCGCCATGGGGGACGCTTATCGTGCTGGCCTTCTTCCTTGTCGTGCTTGCCGTGCTCATAATATATCGCAAGAGACTCTTCCGCGACATGTTTGTCAAGCTGTTTATCGAGGTGTTCTATGACTCCGAAGACGATGGTAAAGCGTTCTGATATCCGCAGCGGTGAGCAGCTGGATGCTGCCATCGCCGCTTCCCGGGCCGAGCTTTCCGCCCAGCGCAGGCGGCTTGAGACCGGGTATAAGGCTCTCAAGGACAGGTTTTCGCCTGTCGGCACGGCTGCCGGCTTCGTGGAGCGCGGCAGGAATCTGATCGCCTGGTCCGCCGCCATCATCTCTCTGGTGCGTACCCTCCGCGGCCGCAGGAAGAAGTAGGGGGAGCGCAGGGGATGGTGTTCGTCGTGTCGTCAAGGTCGATGTCCTGACCGGCGATGCGGGCGGAAACCCATACCTCACAGCAGGACGGAGGCAACTCCGAATTGGACAAGCTCAAAAAAGGCATCGCCAAACACAGGGGTCACATCTTTACCTTCCTCACGAACCCCGCCGTTCCTCCTACGAACAACGACAGCGAGAAGGCGCTCAGGCCAGCCAAGACCAAACTCAAGGTCAGCGGATGCTTCCGCACGGAGGCCGGCGTGGAAAACTATGCCACCGTCGCCACCGTCATACAGACGGTGGTCAAGAACGGGCGGAACCCTTTCGAGGTCCTTCGGGTCATTGCGGCCCTTGCGCAGGCATAGCATCTTTGCTTCAATCATTCTTGACATGGGAGCGGGGACCTCGGCCTACGGCCGGGGTGCCTAGGTGGTTGCCTCTAATTGATTAATACTCATAAAGTTACGAATAACGTTTCAATTGATCGGCTGATTTTCAATTGCTTATGCGCCTATATGGCAACTTTTTTCAATCAAGTTTAAACAACTTCTAAGATAACGTGGTTTTTTCCTATCTTTGCAAAAGGTAAAATGTTACGACAATGATGTACTACCGAAGGAAAATAATCTTGAACCTGCTGGACCGATTTGATGGGGATATGACGGCAAAGAGGTTCCAGAAACTACTCTTCCTGATGACGCGCAGTCAGGAAAATAAGTCCTTTGATTTTTTGCCTTATAGGTATGGCTGTTATTCTTTCCAGGCGAGTCAGGATCTTCATACGATGGCCAACCAAGGGCTCATCCAGATTATCGACAAGCCTGAAGGCAGCGAGATATTGCTAAATTATATGCCCAACGAGGCATCGGGTCTTACCCTAATGGACTCGGCCATAATTGACACGCTCCGGGTCCAATATGGTTCTCTCTCCCAGGATGAGCTCATTAAATACACGTACACCAAGTACCCTTTTTATGCCATAAGAAGTGTCATGGCCAAGGACCTTCTTTCCCCTGAGGAGTTTTCGATGGTTCACGCCCAGGAACGGCATTATAATGAACCTGCCTTGTTTACTATCGGATATGAGGGAATTTCCCTTGAAAAGTATATCAACAAGCTGCTCATTAATGATGTCCATGTCCTTTGCGACGTTAGGAAAAACGCTTATAGCCAAAAATACGGATTTACAAAGGGAACACTCAAAATGGCGTGCGAAGGGGTCGGGATAAAGTATGTACATGTCCCCCAACTTGGAATCGAATCTGAGGAACGGCAAGATATCAAGACTCAGGATGACTATGACCGCCTGTTTGAACGATATGAGGCTACAACCCTTAAGAATAATTGGGAGTATGTCCTGCAGGTCCGAGAGATTATCCGTGAGAATGGTCGAGTCGCTCTGACCTGCTTCGAGGCTAATCCCAAGCAGTGCCACCGTTCGAGAGTGGCCAAAGCATTGATGGCCCTCCAAGACCAAGACTATAGATTAACACATATTCTCAATGGCATTAACTAAAGTTCTGATTGCGGTCAAAACTTACCCATCCCTCTCTACGAAATACGACGAATTGGTATGTACCGCGGGGTTTAGGGAAGACGGATCTTGGATTAGGATATACCCCGTACCATTCAGAAAGCTTGACTATGACAAGCAGTACCCCAAATGGGCATGGATAGAGTTAGATTTGGACAGAAATACCCGCGATTTAAGATCTGAGAGTTATAGGCCGCATGATGTTGACGAGGAAATTCGGATACTTGAGCAAATTGGTACGGGACCTGAGGGCTGGAGAAGAAGAAAGCAAATAGCCCTTCATAGTGTTTGGACCAACATGTCGGATTTGATTGCGGCATCAAAGGTTGAACCGATATACACATCGCTTGCGGTGTTAAAACCGCGCGAGATACTTCGCTTCGAGTGGGAAGAGACAGCGCGCGAGTGGGATAAAGAAAAGTTGGACGCCATTTATGCCAGACAGCAGGAACTTAACCTATTTGAGGAAACGAAGAAAATCTTCAAGGTGGCGAGAAAGGTGCCATATAAGTTCTTCTATGTATTTACGACGGATGACGGAATTGAACGGCGTCTGATGATAGAGGATTGGGAGATAGGCATGCTCTACTGGAACACCTTGAAAAGAGCGGATGGCGATGAAGTTATTGCTTGTCAGAAGGTAAAAGAAAGATATTTCGATGATTTTGCAAAACGGAAGGATCTTTATTTGTTCTTGGGTACGTCACTGAGTTATCACCTTCGGTCAAAGAATCCCTTTATGATTATCGGGGTCTTTCCTCCTCCTATCTTGCCTCCAGAGGAACCGACCTTGTTCTAAGAGGCTGCTTAAATTTTAATCGCACAATTTGTTATACATGAGTCGGCAGAAGGCAAGTTGAACCATTGCCTCGCCCGTATCAGAATAGAACTCGTAATCCATGGCGATTCTTCGAAAGTTTTCCAGCCAGGAGAAAGAGCGCTCCACAATCCATCGGAGCGGCAGCACGGAGAATTTCTTCGAAGACTCGTCCGGACGGAGAACAACGGTAAGCTTCGCACCGAGCTTTTGGCGTACGGTATCGGGCAATTTCTGCCCCTTGTATCCGCCAACATCTTTTTCAATCGGGGGAAGCAGCCCTTCATCTTGTCAATGACGCCATCTGCACCGACACTGTCATGGACATTCGCCTCATGAACCACCATGCTCATAGGAAGACCAAGTGTATCAACCACAATGTGTTCCTTGCGCCCCATCAGTTTGCGGACCATCCGATGGAGCGCGTCCATCAGCTCCTCGAGTACGCCTTCCTGCTTCCACTTGTTGAAGTAGTAGAAGACGGTGTTGTGGGGAGGGAAGTCCTTGGGCAGCATACGCCACTGGCAGCCTGTCTTCAATATATACATGATGGCATTCATGATGTCTCTAAGGGGGTATTTTCGCTTTCTGTGTTGTGGGTCAAGAATATTTTCGGTAACTTGCCATTGTTTATCAGTAAGGTTGGCCGGATATTGGTTCAGGACTCTAATTGATTGACACTTATAAAGTTACGAATAATATTTTAATTAACCTACTGATTTTCAATTATTTATGCGCATATATAGTAACTTTTAATTTTAAACAGCTTCTAAATCATTATTCTATATGAACAAGAACATATTATTATCATTTCTCTTCCTCTGTCTTGGAGGGTTATCACAGTATTTATACGCACAAGCAGACAGACAATACTTCGCTGATGATTCGCATACCATATTTGTTCCTAAAAGGACTGTGCTAAATGTACTTCAAAGCGATTATGAAGTTGAAAGGATTTTAGACGCTCGCAAGACGGATGATGGCAGTGATAGATATGTTGGCAATTCTGGCCTATTAAAAAACACCAAAGTATCTAATAACATGGATATTCCTGTCATTGGATTCATTAAGTCAGACCCCTCTCTTGACGAATACGATTATTACATTGTAGAGTATGATGGACAAGTATGTTTCTTATCAAAAGAATCATGTCCAGATAACACTCTGATTGATTCCAAGAATAAAGACATTCGAGATTACTATCAGTCATTGAAAAAAGACATAACAACTCTAACGAAGGAGTATTTTGAAAGAGTAAAATCAAAGGCGCAGAGTGCGTCTGATAGGATTACAATATTGAAAAACAGAGAGGATTACCTGGTTGACTCTCTTGCTGAATCACAAATTGCGCAACAAGAGAAAGCGGTGCTTGAAAAGTATACTATCTGGAAAGAAGGGGCAGATGAGACACGGAAAAAAGCATCAAATGCTTTAATTATTCATCGTTCAAAACTGTCTGCGCCAAATAGTGCAGCAGGGTGCGATTACTCTATGACTTTCACTAACACTTCGCCCAAAACAATCAAATACCTCGACTGGAAAGGAAGTGCATACAATGCGGTGGATGATATTGTATCTTGTGAGGTGCGTAATACACGTATACTTCAAGGGCGTGTGACAGGTCCTATTAACCCAAACACAGAACACAAGGCAACATGGGAAACAATTATTTATAATTGGAGTGCGAAAGAATTACGTTTGAGCGGAATAGAGATAACCTATACCGATGGTACTAAAACTTCCCTATCAAGTAAAGACATTAGTTCTATAATCAATGCTCCCAGCAATCAATTACCGTTTACTCAAAAGGTTTCGATTAGAAGTCAGGCTAAAGATGTAATAAAACATCAACTTGATGAATTAAATGATGTAAGTAAATACCTCTCTGCTCCAGAGAATGCAAGGTTTTCAACCACGGCGTCTCTTGAAGGTGAACGTGATTTATACAAACAACTCATTGAACTTGGGAAAGAGTTCCAACGTCTTCGTCACCGTAATAATTTACCTGAATGGGTATTGCCCAAAGATGTTAAGGCCCTTATCGGCACATATATCTATTAGGAATTGTCTGAAAAGGTTGTTTTAAGTTAAAATTTTAGGGTGATACATTCTGACTGGTGTGTCACCTTTTTATATTTAAACTGATATGGTTGAGGTTCTGGTACATCAGTCCAACAACTTGCTTTGCACATCTTCCCAATAGTTCGTTTCCGTTGATGAATTCATTCGCTCCATCATCTGACGATATGGCGTAAGCATTCGCGGAAGTACGTGCGTCGATAAAGTTCCATCGAAGGACACTGGGAGATTGATTTTGAAAGTTGCGAGGTGTTCTTGGTTGATTGACTCAAGTTTAGCAAGCGGTTCGAGAGGCTGTGGGGCTGGCCCTATCTGAACTTACCGTTCTCTTCGAGCATGCCCAGGTAGGAGTTGTATCTCTCCGGGCTGACGAGCCCCTCGTCCACGGCCTGCTTGACGGCGCAGCCCGGCTCATGCGTGTGCGTGCATGGGACGAAGCGGCAATTGTCCGAGCAGCGCAGCATTTCAGGGAAATACTTGTAGATTTCTTCTTTCTCCAGGTTCACGAGGCCGAAGCCCCGGAGTCCCGGAGCATCGATGATATAGCCTCCCTCGGAGAGGCGGTACATCTCGTACAGTGACGTGGTGTGGCGGCCCTGCAGGTGGGAGATTGATATGCTTCCGGTTTTCGGGTTCAGGCTCGGGTCCACGGCCTTGATGAGGCTTGATTTGCCGACTCCGGATTCGCCCGAGAAGAGGCTCAGCCTGTCCCGGCATGCTTCTTTCAGCTCGCCTATCCCCTCGCCGCTGACGTTAGAGGTCTGTATCACCCGATACCCGGCTCCCTCGTAGATGCTCCGGAATGATTCGACCAGTTCCGGTACCTCATCACGGTAGAGGTCTACCTTGTTGAGGGCGATCACGGCCGGAATGCCGTAGACTCCGCAGGTGACGAGTATCCTGTCGAGGAAAGGCCACTTGAGCTCCGGGAAGAGCAGGCTCACGACTATGACGGCCTGGTCGAGGTTGGCGGCTATTGTCTGGGATTTCTTGGAGAGATTCACCGACTTGCGTATCAGATGGTTGCGGCGTGGCAATATCTCTTTTATGACGGCGGGGTTCTGCTCGGAGGTTTCTCCCTGGGCTTCGTAGATGACCCTGTCTCCTACCGCGACGGGATTTGTGGCGTCACTGTTTTCCAGTCTCACCTTGCCGCGGAGCACCGCAGGGAAAAGTTCCCATTCCGGCAGCCGGCTCAGCATATAGTGGCTCCCGGCGTTCTTGACGACTGTGGCTTCTCCTGTCATTTCGCCCTGCCCACGAGACTCTCTGCGAAGCGCTGCAGGATTTCCGTCTCCTGCGTCCCGAAGTCGGCGTTGGCTGCTGCCCGGAGTGCCTTGTCCGTGAAGCGGACGACTTCTGCCTTGGCATCCCTGCCGACATCCACGGAACTGTATATCTCCTTGACGGCCGCGATTTTGCGGGCCTTTTCCTCCGGCGTGTCGGCCTTGGCGGCGAATGCGGTGAGGAATGCCTGCTTGTCGGCGGTCTTCTCAAGGGTGCGGACGGTGAGCCAGCTCTTCTTGCTGTTGACGATGTCCCCGCCTATCGGCTTGCCGAAGAGCTTCTCGTCCCCGAAAGCGTCGAGGTAGTCGTCCGCGACCTGGAAGGCCATGCCGAGCTGGTAGCCGTATTCATAGAGGGCTTTGCTCTGCGCCTCCGACGCGCCTCCGATGATTGCGCCCATCTCCGCCGAACATGCGAGAAGGACGGCCGTCTTGAGGCCTATCATCGCGTTGTACTCGTCCATCGAGACCTCGTCGCGGCTCTCGAAATCCATGTCGTACTGCTGCCCGTCGCAGACTTGCGCGGAAGTGCGCGAGAAGAGGTCCAACACTCTGCCCAACACCTCGTGCGGCGCCTTGGCGATGCGCCTGTAGGCGTCGATGAGCATTACGTCGCCGGAGAGTATGGCCGTGTCTTCGCTCCATTTCTTCCATACCGTGGGCACCCCGCGGCGCATCGGGGAGCGGTCCATGATGTCGTCGTGCATAAGGGTGAACGAGTGGAATACCTCAAGGGCGGCTGCGGGCGAGAGTATGCCCTCGTCGAAACTGTTCGCGAAGAACGAGTATGCCGTAAGGCAGAGTCTCGGGCGGACTCTCTTGCCCCCGATTTCTATCATGTAGCGGAGCGGGTCGTACAGGCCCGACGGTTCCCTGGTGAATGTGATGCCGTCGAACATCTCCTTGATGACGGCGTCTATCCGGCTTTCTGTAATCATAGTCACAAATATAGGACAATCTTGTGAAAATTGGCGGATTCCTCTGAAAAGAGTAATTTTGCTGTCGTGAAACGCGATGAATTGGAAATAATGGCGCCGGCGGGCAATTTTGAGTGCCTGCACGCGGCTATACAAGGCGGGGCGGACTCCGTCTACTTCGGTGTTGGACATCTCAACATGCGCAGCCACTCTGCCAACAATTTCAGCCCGGAGGACCTGCCGGAAATTGTGCGCATCTGCCGTGAGGCCGGGGTCAAGAGCTATATGACCCTCAATATCGTGCTCTATCAGGAGGACCTGCAGCCGATGCGGGAGGCTCTCGACGCGGCCGCTGCCGCCGGGGTGGACGCCATCATCGCCTCGGACATGGCCGCCATAATGTATTGCCGCGAGATCGGGCTGGAAGTCCATATCTCCACCCAGCTCTCGATTTCGAACGCCGAGTCCCTGCGTTTCTACTCCAGGTTTGCCGATGTCGTGGTGCTTGCCCGCGAACTCAATCTCGACCAGGTCCGCGAAATCTACGACACCATCATCCGCGACAACATCTGCGGCCCTGCCGGCAAGCCTGTCCGCATCGAGATGTTCGCCCACGGGGCACTCTGCATGGCGATCAGCGGCAAATGTTACCTCTCCCTGCACAGCTACGGCGCTTCGGCCAACCGCGGTGCCTGCTATCAAGTATGCCGCAGGGGCTATGAGGTCACTGACCTTGAGACCGGCAACAAACTCGACATCGACAACAAATACATAATGTCCCCCAAGGACCTGTGCACCATCGAGTTCATGGACCGCATCATCGAGAGCGGCGTCAAAGTATTCAAGATAGAAGGACGCGCAAGGTCTGCCGAATATGTGAAGCGTTGCGCTTCCTGCTACAGCCGGGCCGCGCAGGCGGTCTGCGACGGGACCTACGGCCCGGAGCTGGCCGCGGCGCTGAAATCCGAGCTTGCCGAGGTGTTCAACCGGGGTTTCTGGGACGGATATTATCAGGGGGCGTATCTTGGCCAGTGGAGCGATGTCTACGGCTCGCAGGCCACCCTCAAGAAGGTTTATTGCGGCAAGGTGACCAACTGGTTCGACCGCATCGGAGTTGCGGAGATCGCGGTGGAGTCCGCGCCTCTCCATGTCGGGGACAAGGCCATGGCCATCGGGGCCACTACAGGGGTGGTGGAATTTACGGTGGCGGACATGAGGATTAATCTCCAGCCGGCGCAGAAAGCTTCCAAGGGGGTACGCTGCTCTGTGGCCGTCGATCCTGCCATCTGCCCTGACGGGCGTCTACGCCGCGGCGACAAGATCTATATCTGGCAGGAGAAGTAGAGCCGTCAGTGCGTGAAGCTGAAGCCTACCTGAAGGCAGGGGCCTGAAGGAAGTAAACGGCCAGAAGAAGATAAGGCGTTGAGCCACTGGATGTTAAAGTTAAGATGCGTGGATTCGGTCAATGCGAATTCCATCCCGGCAAAGGGGGCGATGGCCATGAAAGCCTGCCTGTTGAAGAAAGTTTTGCCTTCAGGCAGCCAATCACTCCCGCTGCCCTCGAACATAAGGAACACTTTTCTGCTCCCGCCGCCGACAGTGAACCCAAGATAGGGGATGAACCGTCCCTTTCTCCAACAGAAGTCAGCCAGAACTCCACCCCAGCCGAGTTCTATGTAACTGCCGTTGCCCATCCTTGGGGCACTCAGGACGTAGCCTTCGCTTCCTATCCGGAAGTGCTCTCCCAGCCCGACTTTTACCTGCCCTCCGATTCCGGCAGTGAATCCTCCTGCTTCATATTGCAGTTGTTCGATGTCTCCGAATAGCCATCCTGCGTTGAGCATCATTCCACCTCCGAAGCCGTTGCGGAAAGGGGCTTTGTCCTGTGGCGGTTTTGCCGCTGTGCTGCCGGCGCAGACGAGCAGCAGGACAGATGCAATCAATATTTGTCTTATGTGATGGTTCATGTTGACTGCAAAGTTAGCCATATTCTTCGTACCTTCGCCTGCGGCCCGGCAACAGGGCCGGAGAAACAACAATGAGAAGATTGATTTTTGCTACGGCCAACAAAGGCAAGCTCCGCGAGGCCGGAGAAATACTCGGAGACAGGTTCGAGGTAGTGTCGCCATCTTCGCTCGGCCTGGACGCCGAGGTTGAGGAGAACGGGGCCACGCTTGCCGAGAACTCACGAATCAAAGCCGCTCACCTGTACGCGCTGAGCGGGCAGGACTGCTTCGCTGACGATACCGGTCTGGAGGTTGAGGCGCTCGGGGGAGCCCCGGGCGTGTATTCGGCCCGATATGCCGGCGAGGGTCATGATGACAAGGCCAATATCGCGAAGCTTCTCTCGGAACTGTCCCGTCTCGGGCCTGGAGCCTCCCGCCGCGCGTGCTTCCGCACCGTGGTCACGCTGATTCTGGACGGTGAGGAGCACCTCTTCGAAGGCAGGATGGACGGGAGCATCGCTCTGGTCGGGGCCGGCTCCAACGGTTTCGGCTACGATCCGGTATTCGTCCCGGACGCATATCCCGACAAGACGCTTGCCCAACTGTCTGACGAGCAGAAAAACGCCATGTCCCATCGTGGCAAAGCCATCAGGGCCATGGCGGAATTCTTGGCGGATTTGCCACTCGGGTAGCGCGCGGCGCACGCTGCTTGTCTGGAAGTGGCGGGAAATCTTGTTATTTGTCTACCTTCGGCAGATGGCTGAGGCTTTCCGCAATCTGCCCATCCGTAGGGATGATGTCACTCATCTTGCCGTCGTTGAACTGTTCGTAGGCCTTGAGGTCGAAGTATCCTGTGCCGGTGAGTCCGAAGAGTATGGTCTTCTCCTCGCCGGTCTCTTTGCACTTGAGGGCCTCGTCGATGGCCGCACGTATGGCATGGCTGCTCTCCGGCGCAGGCAGGGTGCCTTCTGTGCGGGCGAAGAACTCCGCCGCCTCGAACACCGAAGTCTGCTCCACGGCGCGCGCCTCCATCAGCCCGTCCGCATAGAGCTGCGAGAGTATGCTGCTCATTCCGTGATAGCGCAAGCCTCCGGCGTGGCTCGCTGACGGGATGAACTGGCTCCCGAGGGTGTACATCTTTGCGAGCGGGCAGATCTCTCCGGTGTCGCAGAAGTCGTAGGCGTATCTGCCGCGTGTGAAGCTCGGGCAGGAAGCCGGCTCGACGGCTATGAAGCGGTAATCCTTCTCACCGCGTAGTTTCTCTCCCATGAACGGGCTGATGAGGCCTCCGAGGTTGGAACCGCCTCCCGCGCAACCTATGATGATGTCCGGAGTGATGCCGTATTTGTCAAGCGCGGCCTTGGCCTCGAGTCCGATGATGGACTGGTGCAGGAGCACCTGGTTGAGCACTGAGCCGAGCACATATCTGTATCCGGGATGTGTCACGGCGGCCTCGACGGCTTCTGAGATTGCGCATCCGAGGCTTCCGCTGGTGTCCGGGTGCTCCGCGAGAATCTTGCGGCCCACTTCGGTGAGCGTGCTCGGGGACGGGGTGACGGAGGCGCCGTAGGTGCGCATCACCTCGCGCCGGAACGGTTTCTGCTCGTATGAGCACTTGACCATGAATACCTTGCAGTCAAGCCCGAAGTAGGCGCAGGCCATGCTGAGCGCCGTTCCCCACTGGCCGGCACCCGTCTCGGTGGTGACGCCCTTCAGCCCCTGCTTCTTGGCATAGTAGGCCTGGGCTATCGCGGAGTTGAGCTTGTGGCTGCCGGAGGTGTTGTTGCCCTCGAACTTGTAGTAAATCTTGGCCGGGGTCCCGAGGGCCTTCTCCAGGAAATACGCCCTCACCAGCGGGGCCGGGCGGTACATCTTGTAGAAGTCGCGTATCTCCTGCGGGATTGGGAAGAGCGCGGTGTCGTTGTCCAGCTCCTGGCGGCAGAGCTCCTCGCAGAACACTCCCTTGAGTTCGTCCAGCGTCATCGGCTGGAGGGTGCCCGGGTTGAGGAGCGGTGCCGGCTTGTGCTTCATGTCGGCGCGCACATTATACCATGCCTGCGGGATTTCGTTTTCGGAGAGATAAATCTTGTACGGTACTTTCTGTTCCATGATTTTGTGATATTAGCGATTAAACATTTATACATATTAAATAAGCCCCGTCGCAGTCGCGGCGGGGCCTGAGGTATCTCATATTGTCGGGACAACACTACGGCGAAAGCCTCCTACGACTCGGGTAAGAAGTAAGAGCGCCACCACCAGTTGTTTGACAAATACATTTCTCTTTCGTTTTGTTTCCGGATGCCAAGGTAGGGAGTTTGTCCGGAATATGCAAGAACTTTTTGAAAAAATTGCAAAACCGGGGCGCGGGAGCCGGGCCGGATGCCGGAACCATACCCGGGGAGAAAAAACTGAAAAATTCCTTGCATGGGCGGCGAGAAATTTGTACTTTTGCCGCCACAAGCAATTCGCGAAAGGAGTTTGAAATGCAATGCGCTTATTGTCAATCAATAAGGGGGGGGCGAAATTTAGATGGGCAACTGTCCTGACACTGCTTGTCGCAAGCGTGTCTCTTCATGCCCAAAACTATTCCGATACCCTTTCCGTGTACTTCCGCCAAGGGAAGTCCGTGTTTGACCGTACCTACGAAGGCAACGGCGAGAGGGCGGATACTTTCACCGGCAATCTCCTCAGCATCATAGAAAACCGCCGCCAGTCAGTCGTCAAGGAAATCCACTTCGTCATAAGCTGCTCCCCGGAAGGAAGCCGGGAGGTCAACGAACGCCTCGTCAAGGCAAGGACGGCAAGCGTGCTCTCATGGGCCCGGCGGCAGCTGCCGCTTGACGGCATCGCGACGGAGGTGAGCCTTGAGACCGAGCCATGGACGGAACTCCTCTCCCTCGTGGAGGCGGACCGCGACGTCCCGATGCGCGATGACGTCATCTCCGAGCTTATGCTCATGATCAGAGGGCACTCCGATAAGCGGTCCCTCATGGCGCTTGGCGGGGGCGAGCCGTGGAGATATATGCTGGAGCACCTGTTCCCGGAGCTCCGCCGTTTCGAAATGATAGTCTACCTCCAGGTCAGGCTTCCTGACGCCACGATCGGCGAGGAGGAACTGCAGGAGTTCTACGACCGCACGCAGCTCCCGCTGGAGGTCGGAATTGAAGACTTCTCGGGGCTTGACAGCGGTGTGGCTACGGTGCGTCCTCTCAAGTATATCCGCCCGAGGGGCCTGTATCTCAAGACCAATGCCGTGGCCCTGGGGATGCTGGTGCCGAATGTCTGCGTGGAGCTGGAGATTCCCGGCACAAGTCTCAGTGTCAACCTGCCTGTATATTATTCCGGGCTTGACTGGTTCCATCGCAGCTCCAAGTTCAGGATGCTGGGCTTCGTGCCCGAGTTGAGGTATAACTTCGCCAGAGGGCTCTATCTCGGGGCTCATGCCGGCCTTGCATGGTACAATTTTGCGTTTGGCGGAGATTGGCGCTTCCAGGACGTCGGCGGAGACAGCCCGGCATGGGGTGGCGGCCTGAGCATCGGTTACAGGCTCGCCCCGTTCAAGGGGGTGCCGCAGCTCGGCATCGAGTTCAATGCCGGGGCGGGAGTGTATTCCCTCCGTTACGACAAGTTCTACAACGAGGCCAATGGCCCTGTCGCCCAAAGCGGCGTCAGGGAGGTCAGGCTGCTCCCGGACACGTTCGGTGTTTCCCTGTATTATAAATTCGGGAATGGAGGAGGCCACGAGAAATGAGGTTGAACCTGCTGCATACGATCCTGGCATCCGCGATGCTGCTGCTTGCAGCCGGGTGCGTGCATGAGTGGCCTGATGAGACCACGCCTGCCGATGTGGACGTGACCCTGCATTTCGACACGGAGTTCCTGCCGTTCCGGGACGTTGAGTACACCAAGAAAGGCAAGGCCGACCCGTCCGAATTCAATATCCGATACAAGATAGCGGCCTACCGCGCCCTCAATACGGGGGGCTACGACACCGCCCCGATGCGCGAGTTCGCATTCTCCAAGACGGATGTGAGCGAACCTGACCACAGTGTCAGGATTGACCTCCCGGAGGGGGAATATATGCTGCGCGCGTGGACGGACTATGTGGACGACGGCAGGCTGGACGACAAATACTACATCACCTCGGACTTCAGCGCCATCAAGGTCGCCGAGCCGTATGAGGGCGATACCGACTTCAAGGACGCGTTCGTCGGGGAGGCTCCCGTGGAGGCGGTCCGCGTGGGCGGCGGCGCCACGAAATCCGGTGCGACCATAGAGATGTCAAGGCCTCTCGCGAAGTTCCAGTTCGTGGCCGAGGACCTCTACGACCTGGTTACCAAGGCGATGGAGAGCCATCTCGGGAAGAATGAATACCAGGACTACATAGAGGGACGCAGGCCCTCTGGCGGGGGCTCCGTGGTTCCGTCAGCGGCTGACTATGAGTGCAGCATCGGAGTCTCCGACAAGCTTGACGGCGGCACGAAGGCCCCGTGGGATCCGACCAAGGCGCCGGGCTTCGACCCGGAGGCATACAAGGTCGTGTTCTACTACACCTCGTTCCTGCCTATAGAATATAATGTGCTGACCCGGAAGCCGACGGACGCGAAGACCGGGATGAAGTTCAGCTCGACCCTCAGGCCGCTCAATGAGGACGAGGCCCTGATCGGGTTCGACTATGTGCTGGTCAACGGCACGGAGTCCAGCGTCGGGGTGCAGGTGGCGCTTTACGACCCGTCCGGGAAGATGCTCTCGCTGAGCAACCCTGTCACGGTACCTATAGTCCGGGGCAAGGTCACCACGGTGCGGGGGCGGTTCCTGACCCTCGCGACCGGAAGCGGAATCGGAGTGGACCCGGGCTTCGACGGAGAATATGATCTGATATTTTAAATATATAACAATTAAATAATTACACATTTTGCAATGAAACACTATTTTAAAACTATTGCAACAGCCGTGCTGGCAGTTCTCGCAGTTGCAGCCTGCCAGAAGGAGAACCTCGGTGAGGTGGCTCCTGACGGGAGGGAAGTGGAGGTCAAGCTGACTCTCACTTCGCCTCAGATCGGCACCAAGTCTTATGCGGACGGTAAGACCGTCAACAAGGTATTCGTCCATGTGTATCAGCAGGACGCTGACGGAAACTTGAAGTATATCGCTCCGGCGACTGCCGGTGAGTCTGCCACCCCTTCTCAGGTGGTCGACATGACAGGCGGCGCCGCCAAGTACAGCACACGTCTTGTGACAGGGCAGAAGTACACTTTCGTCTTCTGGGCTGAGTGTCTGGGCACCGCGACTTCACCTTATGCCTACGACCCGGAGACCAAGACCGTCACCGTCAGCTATGCTGGCGTGGCCGGCAATGACGAGACTCGCGATGCATTCTGCAATGTCCTCAAGGATGTCGAGATCACGGGGGCATACTCTTCCGATGTGAAGCTCTACCGTCCGTTCGCGCAGCTCAACTTCGGTGTGACGAGCGAGGATTATGCCGCCGCCAAGGCCGCCGGCCTTGAGGTGACCGACGCCGAGGTCAAACTCACCAATGCCGCCACGTCCCTCAATCTTCTCGACGGGACTGTCTCAGGCGCTGAGAATGTGACTTTCGCTGCCGCCGCCCTTCCGACGGAGACTCTTTCCGCTGCCGGCGCCACATACAAATACGTGGCCATGGATTATGTGCTTGTGGGCAAGGCCGCCAAGACCCTGTCAGATGTGACCCTCATGCTCACTGCCACCGGCACCCAGAGCACGACTCCTGAGTACAGCTGGTCCAATGTGCCTCTCCAGGGGAACTACCGCACCAATATCGTCGGCAATCTCTTCACCAGCCCTGCAGAGGTGAACATTACTGTCGACCCTGCATTCGATACCCCTGATTATGGTGTAGTTGTCGGTGCCGCCAATCTTACGGCCGCCAATGAAGCGTTCGCCAGGGGCGCCACGGCTGTCACCGTAGAGGAGATCGTCTCAAGCGATCCGGATGTCATCGTCCTCCCGAAGACCTCAGAGGGTGTTGCCATCACTCTTCCACAGGCCCCGGACGGCAAGTCCATCACCATCAAGTATGACGATGCCGCCGCTGCCGGGCAGAAGCCTCAGACTCTCAAGGTGACCGCCAAGAACGCGGCGTCAATCACCATCGTCGCTCCTGATACCCATGTGGAGGTTAACGGCGTGACCGTCGGCACTCTCACCGCCACCACCAGCGGCAGCACCCTCGTCGTCGGCAAGGACGTGAAGATCACGACCCTGAAGATAGAGCAGGGGGCCGCCGAGATCTACGGCAATGTCAGCGAGGTCGTGAAAGGGGAGAATGCCGGTGTCGTCACTTGGTATGCGGGTGACGTTACCGCTTTAGCCCGTGCTGTCCGGTATGCGGACAGGATTGTGCTTGAGAACGATATCAACCGGACATTCGGGACATATAGCATCTCCGGCGGGCGGGTTTTGACCATCGACCTTAACGGGCACAAGATTTCGTCCCCTTCAATGGTATTCAGAATATGTGGAGCCAAGGTTGACTTCATCGGACAGGGAGAGATATTTGAGACAGCGGATGACGGATTCGCTCCGATATTGATCAAGGGAAGCAAAGAAGATGTCAGCGACTATACCGTCGTGAATATCGGAAAGGACATCACCCTCAGGGGATGGACGGGCGTCTTTATTGATCAGGATAACGGTCTTTGCTATGGCGTTAAAGTGAAATGCTCCGCGAAAATCGAGAAAACTGAATCTTTTGAGAAGGATGCTTCGGGCATATATATAAATGGTTCCATCAAAGCGACAGAGGGAAATGTCCCTGTCGTGAACCTTGACGGATGTCGCATCAATGTCAAGTCTGCGGGTATCTATGCCGCCGGATTTGCAATATGGAACCTGAAGAATTGCGACATCATCGCCGAGAACGCGGCTGTGGAGATCCGTGCGGGAGAAATGGTCATCGATGGAGGCAATTATGAAGCTACCGCAGATCCATTGACCGTTACACCTAACGGAAATGGCGCGACTGTTGAAGGTGCGGCCATCGGTGTCTCTCAGCATACGACGAATCTTCCGACCAGCGTCACGATCAAGAAAGGCACTTTTAGAGGCGCATATTCCATATGGGAGAAAGATGTCCAGGACGAGATCGCGCGCGATGTCATTACGCTGTCAGTGGAGAACGGGACATTCAACGGCTCCGTCTATTCTCAGAACAATGCCTCTTTCATCAAGGGCGGCACTTTCAGCGACGCGCCTGCGCAGGATTATCTCGCCGAGGGGTATGCTTCTGTAACCGCAAGTGCTAATCCTTTGACTTATAAGGTCGTTCCGGTTGAAAACCCTGGCGAAGATGGGGAGGCTTTAGAGGTGAAGTTGAAGAATACTTCCGGCAAGGTATACGAAATTGCGTCAGAACTGAGCATCAATACCTCTGTGGGTAGTAAAAAGAATAATACACTATATATATCAAAGACCGGAGGCGTCATCCCTTCCGAATCATTCAGGAAGGATGTTTCCGAGTCCTTCATCGTGACGGCAGGTACGCTGACATTTGACGGGCAGGGAACCATACAAGGCCCATCCGGCTCTACCTATGGAAATGGTTCGCAGGCCATCTTTGTTCAGGGAGGGAAGATAAACATCTACGGAAATCTTACGATTGACGGTGGAAGCGGCAGTGTGGCGAACCGGGCATTGAAAATCACAGATGGTACTGCGAACATTTATAGTGGGTATTTTCATGCGGGACTTGACAAAAATGGGAGAAGTAGTGAACTGATTTTTCTGTATCCAAACTGGAGGAAATATGCGTATTGCAACATATATGGTGGAGTTTTTGAAATAGACGGGGATCCAGCATTTCTTTTGAACATCAAAGATTCTGAAAGGGCACGTGCCACGTTTAAGGTATATGGCGGTACTTTCGTAGGCTTCAATCCTGCGGACAACGCTGCCGAGGGCGAACACACGAACTTTGTTGCCAAGGGCTACAAGTCCGTTGAGACCACCTACAACGGCAAGCAGGCTTGGGAAGTCGTTCCTGAGTAGCCTTTTGGGTTTTTTCGGCCGGCGGGGCCTGACCGCGCCGCCGGCTGCCAAGTTCCGGGGATGCCCGGACAAGATTTGAATGGAATATGAGATTCAAGGACTTGATATTTAGGCTTGCCGTGACCGTGGTGCCGCTGCTCGTCGCACTTGCCTCCTGCACACGGGAGGAGGGTGAACTGTGGGCTGAGACCGAGTGTTCGCTGCAGGCGGACGCTTCCATCATCGAGACCAAGGCTGGCGGCCATGCTGTGCCTGCCGCCGAGACGCCTTCCGGGGTCGAGGCTGACCGTGTCCGTTATCTCGTATATCAACTTGAGTCTGGTGCATGGATTCCTCTGCCTGAGGCTGGGGGCTCGGTATCGATGTCCGGCGGTAAGGCCGGCATTACTCTGCGTTTGGTGAAGGGCAGGCGGTACAAGTTGCTTCTCTGGGCTGATTCCTGCCCGGCAGACGGCGCCCCTGAGCGTTATGTGCTTGATGCTCCCCAGGCCCGTGTCAGCATTGGCGTGTCGGCTCTTGCCTGCAATGACCGGTCTCTTGACGCGTTCTGCGCTGTTGCGGATGTGGAGGGTGGACAAGGCCCTCTCGGCGTGACGCTCACGCGGGTGTTGGCCCGTATCAATATCGTCTCTGATGCGCTTCCGTCCGGGGTTGAGGCTTCCGGTCTGGAACTCTCCGATGTCTGCACCGGGTTCGATTTCAAGACTTGGGATGTGACTGGCGAGCGTGCCGGACTGAGCTTTTCCGGCAGCGCCTGCACTTCTCTGCCTGAGACGGTGAGCGGCAAGATCACGCTGGCGTTCGCATATGTTTTCGCTCCGGCTGCTGCTGACTTCCGGGCCGGTCTGACCTTGACTCTGACTGCTGACGGCGGCGGGGAGCAGCGTTCGCTCTCGGACGTCCCTCTCCGGGCCAACCATCTCACCAATATCCAGTATAGTAACCGTTAGGTAATCGTGAAAAAACAAGTTGTCGCTTACATGAAACAAATTAAAGTGAATATGAACAAGTATCTGTCAATGGCGGCTTTAGCTCTTGTGCTTCTCGCTGCGGGATGTAGCAAGAACGTTGCTCCGGATGGCGAAGAAGCAGCGGTATGTTTTACCCTTGAGACCCCTCAGATCGGCACCAAGTCCGTGGCCGACGGCCAGAGTGTCAACAGTGTGCGCTGTATCGCATATCGCGACGGCCGTCTTATTGAGCACGGTGATGTCACCAAGACCGTGCCCATGTCCGGCGGCAAGGCCACATACGAGACCCGCCTCATCATCGGCCAGACCTACAAGCTGGTGTTCTGGGCGGAGGTCAAGGGCAATGCTCATTACAGTTTTGATTATCAGGATGCCGAGTTGACAGTGTCTTACGCCGGTGCGGGCAACGACGAGTCCCGTGACGCCTTCTACAAGGTGGTGGAAGTCACAGTGGCCGACAACCCGGCGCCGCAGACGGTGACGCTCAAGCGCCCGTTCGCACAGCTGAATTATGGTCTGAGCGCGGCTGACAAGGCCCTCGCTGATGCTGTAAGCCCTATCGTCAAGGCTTCTGTCAAGCTCGACGATGCGGCATATACCAAGATGAATCTTCTCTCCGGAGAGATGTCCGGAGCCGGGTCTGTGGCTTTCCCTGCCGCACCAGTCCTCGGAGAGCCTTTGATGGTGCAGGCAGCCGGAGCTTCAGCCCCGACTGCGTACACATATCTTGCGATGAACTATATTCTGGTGGACCGTGAGGTAAGTCCCAATACCACGCTGACGCTTTATGACGCGTCCGATGCAGTGGTCGCGACGGTGCCGGTGAGTCTGGTGCCGCTTCAGCGCAACTATCGCACTAATGTCGTCGGCAATCTCATCTCAGCTCCAGCGGCGCTCAACATCGTCGTAGCACCGTCATTCGAGAACGACAAGAATGTCGTAAAGTAGGGGACTGGGTGCGGGTTACATCAGCTTCCGGACCTCGTCTTCGCTGAGGCCGGAATACTTGGCGATGACCTCCACCGGGACATTGTCCTTCAGCATCCGCCTGGCGATGGCGGATTGTTCCTCGGCTCTGCCCTCGGCCTTGCCCTCGGCTTTCCCTTCCGCCTTCCCTTCCGCTCTCCCCCTTGCCTCACCAATGGCCTCGCCTTCCTTGCGCGCATAATCGTTGCGCAGCACCATGTCAAGTTCCGTGATCATATCCTTTTCGTAAAGAGTCTTCTTGTCTGCCGGGAAGCCGGCAAGCTCGCACGTCACATCAGCTTCCGGACCTCGTCTTCGTTGAGTCCGGAGCATTCGGCGATGATATTCAGTGGAAGCCCCGCTTTCAGCATCCGCCTGGCGATGGCGGATTGTTCTTCGGCCTTTCCCTCGGCTTTGCCTCTTGCTTCACCTTCCGCCTTCCCTTCTGCTCTTCCCCTTGCCTCACCGATGGCCTCGCCTTCCTTGCGCGCATAATCGTTGC
>ERZ1026860.45-NODE-45-length-85489-cov-8.745312_pt1 | contig 85489 bp, 58 predicted proteins | sample MGYA00380160_ERZ1026860 | MGnify/ENA primary metagenome ERZ1026860 (study PRJEB33269, sample SAMEA4719796) | human gut metagenome | biome: human-associated habitat; feature: organic feature; material: feces | place: Cameroon | collected 2013-10 ... | reverse complement strand
GTAGATCGTCGGCAGCGTCAGATGTGTATAAGAGACAGATATATTGCTGTGCGGATCAGTCAATAAAATTCTTTCCTATATGCTATAACTTAATGTAGAGCGTTTATCTTGCAGCTATCACCAGCAGCACAGCACCGATCATAATGCCAAAATCGGATATATTGAAGATGACATTTCTCAGCCTCTTATTTTTCACCCGGAAGCCAAAATAATCAACTACATAGCCTCTTGTCAGGCGGTCACACATATTGCTGAAGGCGCCTCCCAGAAGCAGGGACAGTGCCCATTTCAGGAGTCGTTTTCCGTGTCTGCCGAGTGTCACGATAAATAGAAGCAGGCATAAAAGTGTGACCACCGCCGCTGTCAGTTTCACCAGCTCCTTTTTCTTCTCTCCCAGATTTAAAAAAGCGCCGAAATTATGATATTTCGTCAAAAAGAGTTTTCCACCCAGAATTGGAATCCGTTCCTTTTGATCGATCAGATTTTCAACGAGATATTTGATAATGCCATCCCCGATAAAGAGGGTAAGTAGTATAATTATGTAAACCAATCTTTTCTCTCCTTTTCCCTGCTTTTGCAGAATCTGTTTCCTGACTTTTAACACGCTTATCTCTATCTGGTATCCTATCACAGTTCTCCCATAAATAAAATACTCTTCTTCACGGAACCGCCAGGAAAATCATGTCGGATTCTATTCCACAAGTGCATCAAAAATACCGGCAATATCCATCCTCCCGTAGCCCGTTGATGTCAAGTTATTGCTACGAACTTTTTTATTTTTTTCAAATAAAAATTTCGCCATCCTGCATAACTTCGTTGGGTTAATGTGAAATAGTTGCTAAGTCCTGTAAAAATTGATGAATAGTTATTGCTAAGTTCCATTTGCCTGACTTACTCCGCAATCCATACTGAAATTCCACTCAATCTCTATCCTTTTGTCTTTATAAGCATAAACTCTTCTAATAAAAGTATCAACCACTTCCTGCGTCAATTCTTCAATATGCGAATACCGGATAATCTGCTTCATATCAGCCTCTGCTTTCTGGTATTCGCTTTCCAATCCAGAAAGCTTTCCCGCTGTATCAGATTCCTTTACGGATAATAAAGATAAGCGCTCTGTCAGCTCGTTTGAACGTTTCTGATACTCCTCACTACTGATTGCTTTCAAAGCATACTGTTCATACAAATTATCCTTTTCTGCCCGAATCTGCTTTTGTTTCTGTCTGCATTCCTCCAGTTTCTTTTTCAATGACTGGATGCCTGCCCGTTGAAATGAAGACAGGCTTTCATTCTGTTTCATGGCATTTCCACGAAGCATTAACTCTTTATTCAGCATCATCAATACGGTTTCTTCGAGTAGATCAGCATTCATGTAAGTGCAACAATCCGGAATTTGCAACAGAGCATGTTTTCGGCACTCAAACCGCCTGTAACGGTTCTCTTCGCGCAGCGGTTTATAAATCATGGAATAACCGCATCCACCGCAATACAATTTCCCTGTAAGCGGATGCCTCTCTCTGTTTCTTTTTGTAGAATAATCCTGTCTGAATGACGATACCTGCTCATATATTTCTTCTGAAATGAGTGCCTCGTGGTGATTTCGAATTACTTTCCAATCTTCTTTCGGTACAGCAATACCATTTTGACTTCCTACGGACTTTCTGACCGATTTCCCATATGCCATTTCTCCGAGATAAAAACGGTTATTCAATATTTTTCTAATAGCAGTTACACTCCATGAATGGACTTTACCGTCTGTATATTTCTTTTCCGGATTACGCATCTGAGTAATGGTAGGTACGTTTTCCTCATAAAGCTGTCTTGCTATCTGTGTGCTAGTTTTCCCCTGCACCGCAAGAGAGAAGATATAGCGCACAATTTCTGCCTCTTTTTCATTCACGATAACAGCATTTTTTATTTCTTTGCTTTTTTCATATCCAAAGGGAACCTGTCCGAAAACATATTCTCCCTTTGCACACTTATTTTCAATCGAAGCCTTTACCTTAACCGATACATCCTTGCTGTAAAGATCATATAAAAGTGTCTGAAATGCAGTATCAATCTCTATGGTATTTCCGTGATGTTCCCTGCTGTCATAATGGTCATTGATAGCGATAAAACGAATGCCCACAAAAGGGAATATCTGGTTCAGATACGTACCCATCTCAATATAATCTCTTGAAAAGCGAGACATATCCTTCACAATGATACATATGATATTATTTGCCTTTACCTCCTTTAACAACTTTTGCATCCCCGGTCTATTCATATTAGCGCCGGAGAAGCCATCATCACTAAACTCCACAGCCTCATACCCGCTTAATTCGGAATCGTGATGTATGTACTCATATATCAGCTTTCTCTGATTGCTTATACTATTACTCTCGTCCTTTTCTCCCTCGTCCTCTAAGGATAACCGTAAATATAATGCCAAACGCTTCATTCTACTTCACCCCTTCCATACAGTCTGCTGTAAAGGTAAATATAACCTCTATACGTTTGCCCGGATAAACATATATTTTTGAAATAAACGCCTCTATCATATCCTTTGTAAGCTCTTTGCCACTTTTCAGTTTTAACAGAGCTTTAATAGCTGCCATATATTTTCCGGAGAGTTTATCCAATGCTCTTATTTCCTGCTTCTGACTTTCCTGCTGTTTTCTCAGATCTTCCAGTATGTCTACCTGGCTCATCTTGAATGCCACATATTCTTTTTGTGGAATTTTCCCAACACGGTAATCCATATATACACAGCTTTCTTCCTCCTGAGAACGTCTCAGCTTTGCCTCTGTTTCTCTTAGTCTTGCTTCCGCCTTCTTAACCGCCTCTGCAATTCTTTCTTTGCCATACTCCATGTAATGCTTTGGCTTGTTCAGGAAAACTGCAAATTCCATACAGATAAGAGGTAACAATATATCCACCAGCTCATTCTTTGAAATACGGTTAGAGTCCGGGCACACTTTAATTTTCGTCTGTCCGCTGTTTAAGCAGAAATATCCGTCAAGCCTTGCTTTTTCCCCATCTGCATAGTGCTTTACATAGCTGCTTCTTGTCATTTTTCTGCCGCATACCCCACAATACAGTACACCATCAAAAATGTTTTCCCCAATCGGATATCCCTTCGTTGGATGATTATAAGAAGCTTTGCGTTCCTTCATTTTTTCTCTGATTTCCACCGATTTCTGGTATAACTCCCTGTCAACCAATGGCTCATGTGCATCCTTTGTAATCACCCAATCATCTTCCGGCTTATGAATACGGTTCTTCTCATCCCTTGCCGTTATACTTGTTTTTCCCTGCACCAGAGTTCCTGTATAGGTTTCACTTTTCAGAATTCTCTCCACTGCGCTCTTATCCCACCCTTTATATGCTCCTGCTTCGGGTGTATAGTAAACTTCTTTTGTTTTCTTATACAGAGAAGGGGGATTGATCTGTCTATGGTTCAGTTCATCCGCAACCGCAGTATAGCTTTCCGTTTCAACGAATTTCTCAAATATAAAGCGAACAATATCCACCGTATTTTCATCCGGTATCAATCTACGCCGTTTTCCGCTCCATTCTGCCATATATCCATAAGGTGGAGGACCGCCAACATAAGAGCCTTCTTCTCTCCTCTGTTTTAAATGCAGCTTCGCCTTTTTGGAAAAATCCTTTGCGTACATGTCATTTACAAGGTTCTTGATTTCGGAAGCCATCTGCTTATTCTCATTGCCTTCCTTTCCGGTATCAAACCCATCGGCAACTGCAATGAAGCGTACTTCTAAAAACGGAAATATCTTCTCAATGTAATTACCCGCCTCCAGGTAATTTCTGCCAAACCTTGATAAGTCCTTTACTATCACACTGTTTATTTTTCCAATCCTTATATCCTGTAATAACCGTTGGAAACCGCCTCTTTCAAAATTGCTGCCTGTTTTTCCCACATCCGTATAACATCCGATTACTTCCAGCACTTCACCGTTTTCGCTCCGGTTAAATTCCTCTACAAATTTCCTTGCGATTTCAATCTGAACCTCAATCGATTCCTTCTTTTTTTCATCCTGATTCGAGGAAAGTCTTGCATAGATACCCGCCTTATACCTCTGTTTTTCCACATTCCCTTCTGTTATAGTACCTTCCGTTTTTCTTAACAGGTTACCGCGTTTGGATACTCTGCCCACCTCTATGCCCCTTTCTTCCAGCCGGATTTTTCTTAATTGTCTGCCTGTCTCCTTCCTGCTTCCCGCATCATGCGGTACTGATCGGTATAATAAAACTCAATTTCAATCCTATGGTTTTCAAATACCCGGATTTCCTTTACCATACTGCACAGCGTATGGCGATCCACCTCTTTGAGTCCGGGACAATCCCGCATTGTTTTCAGCCTTTCCTCTGAAAGAACACCTTTTTTCGACAGCTCCTTAAGCCTATGCTCCTGTTTTCTCCGTGTATCCTCAAATTCTCCGGCCTTCCTTTTAAACTCACTGTGCAGGTGTTCAAATTCATCCTTTGTGATAATCCCCTCCTTCAAGTCCTCATATAAACCCGCACAGAGAGAAGCGTACTTATTCTGTTCTTCCTTTAATCTTGCAATTTCCTTGTCACAGCAAACTATGGACCCATAATTTGTTTTCATACCCAGAGCCTTTTCGTACATCTGCTTTTCCTCTAAAAAACAGTTGGCAAATTTCATTACCGTTTCCAGTACAAGCTGCTTCAGTACTTCTTCCGGTATGCTGTGTCTGGAGCATCCCTCACACCGGTTTTTGGTAGAACAGATATAATAGACCTTCTGCGTGTTTTTATAGCGGTTTACCCGTCTTATCATCTGTTCCCCGCAGTCTCCGCAAAACAGGATTCCTGTAAAAAAACTATTTTTCTCTGATACAGGACTTACCCTTCCATCCGTTCTCAGCAGGTTCCGGACAACCTGAAAAACCTCTTCCGGTATGACCGGCTCATGGGTATTTTCCACCTTAACCCACTCCTCCTCAGGTTTTTGTACCGTTTTTTTCAGCTTATAATTTATCTTTCCGGTTTTTCCCTGCACCATGTGCCCAAGATACATTTCATTGGTCAGTATCCTCTTTACCGTAGTGCTGCTCCATGCGGATTTTACTGCACCGGAAAATCCCCCTCTGTAATTTGTCCCTGTGGATTTCTTGTACTCTTTGGGCGAAAGGATCCCAAGCCCGTTCAATTGATCCGCTATTGCAGAAACCGCCATCCCCTCCATTTTCCAGTTAAATATATTACGCACAATCTGCGCAGCATAATTGTCCACCACAAGCTGGTTTTTGTTGTTGTCCGCCTTCCGGTATCCATAAAGGGCAAACGGCGCAATACACTCTCCATTCTTTCTTTTTACTTCAAACTGGCTTTTCACTTTTGTGGAAATATCCCTGCAATAGGAATCGTTAATAAAATTTTTGACCGGAAGAACAATGCCGCTCTCCCCTGCATCTGCATGAAAGCTGTCATAATGGTCTGTAAGCGCAATAAAACGCACGGAAAGAGCCGGGAAAATTTTTTGTATATATTTCCCGGATTCAATATAATCACGTCCAAAGCGGGAAAGGTCTTTTACAATGACACAGTTCACCCTTCCGGCTTCAATATCGCTTATCATTCTTTTAAATTCCGGTCTGTCAAAATTACTGCCTGAAAAACCATCATCGACATAACTGTCATACAATTCGATATCCTGCTGTTCATGAATAAAGGCTTTGACCAGTTCTCTCTGATTCCCGATGCTGTTACTCCAGGATTTCCGTTTCCCATCCTTTGCTGTCACATCTCCGGCATCACCATCATCCCTCGAAAGGCGAAGATACATGGCTGCCAGAAAATGTTGTCTGCTCATGCTATCACTCCCGGTCTATAATCATTCCGTTATAAACTTCAGATCTGAATTTCAGTGAGATGTCTCAGATATTCCTCTATCTTGTCATCTATGCCCGGTCCTTCCTTCTGAAACCTGGCCTTTACCACGTAATCACCGATACGGTGGACATAGATATTATTGGTCTGCCCTGCAAAGGAAGCCAGTTTTTCTTCCACCGGCAGCTTTGTGTCAATCTTTATATCCTGTATGTCTGTGAGTGTGTTAATATCCACCGTCCGGACATCCACAGCATCCATTGCATCCAGTTCTTCATCGGCTATATCCAGCATCTGCCGTCCTCTTTTTTCTGCTTGTTTTATCTTATGTCCTATGCAGATTGTCCTATGCCATCCCCTTCCCGTATAAAAAAGCATTGCACACAAAAACGGATGATAACTGTTACGTTACCACCCGTTTTCCTTATCCTGTTTTATTTTTCTTCCTTCTCTTTCCGGTTTCTCCGGATGATCATACAAATAATGAAAAATACTGCCACGATAACTGCCAGCCACACAAAGCAGCAGATGCCAAGAAAAGTCGGACAAATATGGCATAATCCGCATTTATTGTTTTCTCCTGTTCCGTTCACCTGCTCGTAAGCAATGGCATAGGTGGAGAACCTGTCTGTACGGATGGTTATGGTATCCGGTTCCTCATCCATATCCGTTAAAAGAGTGTAGTCGCCTTCGTGGGAGCGAATAATGTAAAAGATCCTGTCATCACTTTGCAGCTCCGCCGGGATGCCGATTACCACATCTACCGGCTCATGTGTCTGGTTAACGGCGTTCCAGTCGCCTCCCCCTACCTTAATGAATATGGAGATATCGACATACATTCCGAGTGTCAGCCCTGGCAGCTTCTTCCGGTACTCTTCAATACCGTTTTCGATTGCCCTCTTATCCTGCTCCGACACGTTACCGGAAATGTCCTTCACATCTATCCGGATCTCTATGGTTTCTCCGTCAGCCACGCTCTGTATCTGCTCCGGCGTCAGCACGGCATTTGCCGCCGCCATGGTATCTGCCACTTCTGCCGTATACCCTTGCTCCTCACAGACAACCGTTACAATGACTGTGCCGTCACCCAGCTTCAACGCTGCACCTGTGTCTGCCACCGTCGGTGTTGTCTGTACATCTTCCTTTTCCGGCTGTTGTCCTTCAGGTATGCCGGAGGGTTCTTTTACAGTCTGCCCGAATAAATCGTCCCTGCCTGATGGCTTTGATGATTCTGACGGTTTGGGCAGCTCTGATGGTTTTGGCTGTTCTGACGGTTTTGGCTGCTCTGATGGTTTTGGCTGCTCCGGTATTTCCGTTGGTTCTGGTTCCGGTGTTTCCAAAGGCTTTGTCGGTTCTGTCGGCTCCGTCGGTTTTTCTTCCGTTCCACCGCCGGTATGTATGCGTATGATCAGTTTCTTTTCCGATTGATTTCCGGCATTATCTGCGGCCTTCACGAGGATCTCTCCTCCACCGGCGGGAATCATCTCTTTCGGTATGATAAATCCGGCTTCGGTTTTCAGACTTACCGCAAAATCTTCCTCCAGCATGTTTTCCGCACCATTCCCAATCCGGTAAGTCACAGAGGCCAGACCGGCAGAAATGGCATTTTCCCTGTCATCCTTTACGGTCACGGCAACCGCCGGTACTTCCTTATATTCCTTCAATGCCTCGCCGCCGTTTACTGAAAACGTGATCTCCGGTGCGTTGTCCTCTACAATAACGCCATTGATGCCGCTGCCGTCTGTACCAATGGTCTTGGTATCCGAAGCATTTCCTGCATTGTCCGTGGCGGTAATTCGGATCCTTCCCTTAAAGTCGGGAGTGACATAGATGACAGCCATGTAATCGGCACTGTTTCCACCGGAAGCTTTTTTCACTGCTGCATGACCTGTTGTTCCGCTGCCTCCCGTTTCCGGTATCAGCGTGTAACTCACGTTCTCTATGCCGCTTCCCGCTTCCGTGATGGGAACGGTGATTTCAAGGCTGTCTTTGCGTATCAGCCAGTTCCAGAGGTTTTGATAGCCTTCGTTAAAGGACACATTGCCAAGCTGAGGGTTCACCGTGTCAAGCCTTGCGGTCAAAGCGGCTGTCTCTGTCTCGTTACCCGCTGCGTCCACCGCCTTAAAGGTATAGGTGTGTTCTCCTTCTTCCAGTCCGTTAAAAGTCAACTGATAGGTTTTACCGTCGGCCTGCGTGGTACTTCCTGTCATGGGAAGCGCTGTGTAAGCGCCGCCGTCCTTCTGAACATAGAGCGCTGTCACTCCTTCGTTGTCCGAATAGGTAAGCTCGATCGCCAGTTCCCGATACCACTTTCCCGCATCCTTCTGATCTGCCAATACTGCGGCAAGGCTCGGATTTGCGGTGTCTTTCCACTTCGCATAAAGGGTCACGTTATCCGTCAGATGATCCTCGTTTTCTTCGCCTGCGAAATGCCATGCGGTCTTAAAGGTATTGTCACGATACCATCCCTCCAGAGTATAGCCTTCCTTTACGGGATCCTGCGGCCTGTCAACCGCATCCTGCCATGCCTTTCCGGCAACCGCGGTGACGGTACTTCCGCCATTTGCATCGAATGTAACGGTCAGCGTCCTGCCCTCCGCAATCGTTACCTGCGCCTGTTTTCCATGGGGCGCGTCGTCGGTAGCCTTCACCCGTATCAAAATATTCTCCGGTGCAAGACCTGACATGCGGTTGCCTGTTATCTCATCGGAAGTAAACGCTATCCAGTTCGCGCCGTCGTCAATGCTGTATTCCATCGTCTCACTGACGCCGTTTAACGCTCCGTCCTTTTTCCCTTTTATTGTCTCATTTTCCGCAGATACAGAAGGAATTCCCGGACGCCTCGCTATGGCAAGCTCTGCCGCGTCACTGTCTGATGTGCTCTCCGTTCCCTTTTTTATAATCTGGATCGTATTGCCAAACCATTCTTCCCCGATGGCAATACAGCCCTGCCCATCGGCAGACAGGGTTTCCCCGTTCACCGCATAGGCTGCTCCCGGCGTCAGTCTGGTAAGCTGCTCCTGCCGGTAATCGATTGTTGGATTTGGCTTCTCCTCTTTTCCTTTGATACGGACAGTCACCGTTTTTTCTGCGGTATTTCCCGCATAATCGGAAGCCTTCACGGTAATATTTACAATGCCCGTCCTACCGGTGAGCGGTATGGTAAAGCCATAGCTTCCCTTTAGGTCAGTGTCAAAGCTGCCATTCACCGTCTGCTTTGCATCACTGTTTATGGTATAGGTAATACTTGCAATTCCCGCAGTAATACCGGCTTCTTCCGCATCCGTTACCGATACATAGACCGTCGGAGCGGCATTTTCCTCATAGTAATTCGTCGACAACGCCGCTCCCGGTTTGGGACCTGCCGGGTCTGTCATATCAGCCGCCGTGAAGGTGATCACCGGCGGGTTATCCTCCACGATGAAGCCGTTTGCTGCATCTGTGATGCTCTTGGTGTCAGAGACATTTCCCGCTGCATCCGTACATTTAATATCGGTGATTTTGCCCTTCCAGTCTGCGGAAAGGGTGATCTTCGCCAGACCATTCTCAATCTTTGCAGTCGCATTCTGTGCGGTGCCGGACGCGGGCGTTATGGTATAAGAAATCTCCTCTGCCCCGCTGCCTTCCTCCGTCACCGGAATATGCAGAATCAGGCTCTCTTTCCCGATGATCCAGTCAAGAAGGTTCGCTGCTTTATTCTCAGCGGTAATCTCACCGATGACCGGCTTTGTCTTATCCCACTTCACGGTGACAGACTCGGATTCAGTCGCATTGCCCTCTGCGTCCTCCGCCTTAAAAGTGTAGGTATGCACACCCTCTGTACAGTCGTAAGCCTTCGTAAATGTTGTACCGGGTGCTGTGGAAATACCACTGATTTCCTCAAAACCGCCATTATCCACTTTGCCGTACAGCTTCGTCGTGCCAACGTCATCGGAATAGGTCAGCGTAATGTGCAGAGCCGCCGCATTGTACCAGCCGCCAGCATTCGCACTGACACCGCTCTCCACCGCTGCCGTAAGAGATGGCTTCTGCGTATCCTTAATAAGCGTCATCTCCACGCTGTACTCGTTGCTGATATTTCCTAATTTGTCTTCGAGTCTGACGACATATCTTCCGTTTTCCGTCACCTCAAAACTATCCCCGGTGAAGGTCTTCCATTCTGTCTCGTTCTCCCCCCGGTACTCCCTTGTCTGAATACCGCTGCCGCGATAATCTGTGCAGTTTCCTTTTTGGTCGTAGATTGCCGTACAGTCATCCGTAGCGCCTGTTAGCTTGATCGTACCTGTTTCCTCGTCTGTAGATACGGAACAATCCAGCTTTTCCACCTTCGGCGCCTCGTTGTCGATGTTTTTCACAAGCACTTCTGTACTGACGGAATTGCCATATTCATCCGTCACCATAAATACATAGACGCCGTTTTTCGTCACAGTACAGGTTCCGGTGGCATCGTTGGAGCCAGAATCTATCGTCTGTATGCCGTCCGGCGTGTATACGGACGCAATCTTACCTGCGCCGGTTCCGGTTCCTTTCTTCGCCGTCCATGTAAGCACAGCGCTCTTTCCCCACGAGGTCGGATTGCCCGTTACAGTAATCGAGGGAAGTCCTGCTCCGGTTGCTGGTTTCATCATATAATAAGGCCCCGACCGGACGACTGTGGAGACATTTCCCGCATTGTCTGTGACCTTTACCTGAAGATATTTTGAAGTCTTTGCAGTCTCTTTGGCGGTATACGCTGCCTGATAACTGCCGTCCGCACCCGCATCGAGTGTCGTCCACGAAGAAGGGGCTGCTGTGTCATTTGTCCATGCATACTCCACCTTTGCCACGCCGCTGCCTCCGGTATCCTCCGGGAGCACGGCAAGAGTCAGCTCATTGTATACGGCATCCGCCTCCGTGCTGCTTCCGCTGCGGATTGTGACTGTGGGCTTCTTAACATCTATTTTTTGTACCTCAATGGTTTTGGAAATCACATTTCCATAACCGTCTGTCAGCGTCACGGTGTATGTTCCGTTTTGGGTAACTTTCAGAGAAGTCGTCCCGCTTGATTTCGTAATGGTCGTTGAACTGCTCGTCGGTCCGCCAAAAGTAATATTTGTGCCGGATTGTGCGCCCGCATACTGCACCACGATATATTTTTCCGGTTTCCATACATCCGCCACATCCGCAAAAGAGGCCGCGGAACCCGCCCTTACAGATACCCCTGTGATCGCGGGCTGCATAAAGGAAAACGGCTGATAAGTGTGCGTGGAAGCCCCTGATGCTGCAGTGGCGAGCACATGCAGATACCAGGTCTCCGTCTTTCCTGCCGTGCCCCTGCTCTCCGTAAGCTGTTTGCCGCTTGTGGTAGTCTGCCAGCCATAGGCGGGCAGTGCGGTATCCTTCGTCCATGTATATTGAACGGTTTCTGCCCCTGTGGCTGTGATGGTTGCCTTATGGCAGGGCAGGCTGCCGCTTGTATCTGCCTTGATCGTCACCGACGGCTTACTGTTGTCCACGGTCACGTTGGTACTGCCGCCCGTAAAGGACTGGCTGGTGCCGCCTGCCAGACTGCACATATCCTTAATAACAGAGGCGTTGCTGATACCGGTAACCTTCAGCGCACTGCTGCCCCCTAAGCTGGCAGAGGACGATACCGTCCCTGTAAAATACAGCACATTGGTGTCTGCGCCGCCTGCGTATGTCAAAGTACCTACGTTGGTCGTGATGGTAAGACCGCTCAGAGAGCTGTTCTGGCTGTCCACAATCTCGTCAAAGACAAGCGCCACCGTAATCGGGTCTCCCGGAAGGTAAGTGCCGCCCGCCATGGGCGCAACGCCGAGGAGCTGGGGTTCCTTCTCATCCTGCACCATGACATAGCTGGTCAGACCGTCCACATACCAGCTGTCCTTTCCTTTACCACTCGCACCAAAGTAAGCATAGCAGGTCTCATCTACACCCAGCCTCACCCATGTGTTATTGTTGTAAGGATAAGTCGTACCAGAGATTCTTGTTGGCTTAGTATCTCCCTCACCCCCACCCGTTTCAGTGCTCGGGAAAAGAAAGGTTGTCGCTTTATTACTAGCGAGTTGAAAGTTACATGCCCAAAGTTGCCCGGATGCTCTTGTAACTACGCCATCTCCCACAATTTTGTTATTCTTTCCTATTAAGTCAAAATAGCCATTCTTCGGCACTTCCGATTTTCCCAGATACGCATGTTCATAGCCGTCATCGCCTTCATAAGCCTTCAACTGATACCGATAGTACCACCCGCTGGCGGTTGCATTCAAATACGCCAACTGATTTGAATTGGTATAATAGTCAGAGAGTTTTCTCTCGGTATGGTAGTTCTCCACATTGTCGCGGTTGGTCCGAAAACACACATTGCTATTTGTCGCGCCTTGCTTTTCTGTTGAGTCCTGAATTTTTTTCCCACTGGTCGTACTTACCTCTGTCTGATCGAGATTTAATTTTTCCGTGGTATAAATTGTCCTGTCGATGACATAACTCTTGTTCTTCGTCATCGTGTGCGCCTGTGAGCGCTTTGTCGCGTCAATCTTCCCGCCGCCTTCCACGCGGTAAATTTCCAGTGAGTAGGTTCTGTCCTCATTGGAGTATCTTGTGCCCTCTTTGCTATCGTAGGCATTCGTCACGCCGAGCTCCGTCACAGTCACTTTCTTGGACGTCTCCTCGTCCTTGAAGGTAAGAGATCCCTGCGTATGGGTAAAATGGGTGCCGCCGATGGCGGAGCCGTTTACCGTGCGGTAATAGACGGTCTGTTCCCCGTCCGAACCGCCGCTTCTTGTAATCTTAAAGGTCGTTATTTTACTGTTGGTCGATATTTCGCTCACAGAAAACGTGCCGTACTTTGGGACTCCGAAGCCAAAATCTTTCGCTTCGCTGTAAATGACCTTCGTACTTCCGCCAGATGTAACCTTCGCATACGCCCGCGCATAGTATTCCACGCCGGAGACAAGCCCTGTGGCAGTTGCACTTAAGTTCCCGTTCTTTGTTTTGATAACGCTGGAGGTTTTTACGCTTCCGTTGTTAAGCTCCAGTGTGGGAGCCGGCACAATGCCCCATACGAAGCCCGTCTCCTTGATCGTGTCTGCTCCGGTATGAGTTAAAGTTGCTTTTAAGCTATACCGATCCTTGCTGCCCGAAACCGCAGTAAGCTCACCGAGCTTCAGTTCCAGAGGCTTTGCCGTCACCGTAATGGTACAGTTTTTGGTGCTTTTATTTCCCACAGCGTCCGTCGCCGTCACCGTAACGGTCTTTTCCCCCGGGAGGTTGCTGATATCCGTCGGTATCGTGTAGGACAAGGGTTCGTCAGCAAGCTTGCGGTTATCCGAAGCAACAACAGCCTCCGCAAACAGCTTTTTCACCGTCTCCAGTGCCTCGTCCTCCAACACCGTAACCGGTGTATAGGTAATCGTGGGAGCCGTCTTGTCGATATTGTCCACCTTTACCTTATAATCTGCCGATTTATCACTGCCATTCAGCTTATAATTTATGGTAAAGGAATATTTGTTATTTTCGGAAACAACCATTGATGTTTTCGGAACAGCCACATCAGTAATCCCCATCTCCGGCACGGCCTCAGCACTCACCGTTATTGTCACATCCTTATTTGTAAGGACATCCGGGGACAAGGTATGGCTGACCTTGGGGCCGATTCCCACGTTCTCCAGGAAATAAAAGCTGACACTGTCGGTTGCCTTGATCTCCTCCGTAGTCGGATCCTTAAGAATTCCCGTAATCCTATATGTACCACTTGGCGAGTTTAAGGGCATCCCAAGCGCTATCTCCTCTTTCTCCTGCACCTGCCCAAAGCATGCATCCAGCGCATTTCCTGTCTCCACCTGCGTCAGGGTATATTCTGTGGTATACTTCGTATTCCCTTTCTGCCTGACCGTCACAAGGGACTCTACGGTAACCTGACCATTTTCCGTGACGGCGTCCTGAAGCTTCAGGGAAAATTCTTGAATATTGGAGTCTGCCGTTCCACCGTCCAGTATAAGCTGCATCCAGTCCACCGTCACCACCCAGCTCGGCGCAACGGTCACGGATATGACGTTCTTTCCCTTTTTCAGCTTGTCAAGGGGAATCTCCAGCACGGTGGTATTCCATGTGTTGTTCGTACCCGCAAGATTACCGATCGTCTCACTGTTATATGCAATTTTACGATTCTTCACAGTATTTACCTGATCCATGGGCAGATAAATGTCATCGTTCAGATACACATAATCCATTTCACCAAGATCTTCATCCACATCATAAGCCTTAACCGCAAGATAAGCGCTCTGGGTTGGAAGCTCATTTAGCGTAAAGGCAAGTTCAATCGGGTGCTCGCTTTTCCGGGAACTCATACTCACATCAATATCGCCATCCGGCTTTCCCATATGGCTGTTATTCTCATTATCATCAGTGATCATCAGTGTCTGTGGATGCATAACAGCAGTCGGCACTGCGAAGGTCGGCACTGCGAAGGTCTGCACCGCAATCGGAGCATTCGCAGGCATCTCCACACCATACTCCTCCACCAGATCCGCAAGCGTCAGCAGCTGTGGAGTTTCATTTTCTCTCATTCTCTGCTGTATGATCTCCGGGTAGTGGTAGGGGCACTCCGTGTCCATGCAGTCTGTCTCGGTATCGCGTATATGCTCCAGCCCCTCAAGACGCCCGGTCAGCTCTGACAGCCGCTCTCTGTCCTCACCGGAAACCACGCTGTTACTCTCCGCATCTTCCGCTCCGCTCTCCGCAAGCCATTCATCCAACGCCTCCCGTGCCTCATTAAGCTGCCCACGGTCAATGATACTCTCATCCGGCTCACCGGAAGCAAGATATGTAAGCGGATCCGGCAGCTTTTCCAGCATCGCTAACAGCCTGGCAAGCTTTCCCTCTGCATCATCCGTTATTGTCACCACAATTTGCGGAAGGCTGACGCCCTCCTCCACCGTATAACCCTCCGGGATAACCGGCATATAAACATAACAATTCCCTGCTGTGGAGGAATCGAAAATATCCGTCCCACTGATCTCCCATGTCACGGCAATGGAAGCTTCCGTTTCACCCGCTGGATTTTCCGCTTCACCAACAGGGTCTTCCCCTCCTTCCATCTCCGCCGCATAGACTATCATGGGCTGGGGCAGCAAAAAGTCAAGGAAGTCAGAGATCAGGTTTTGTGAAGGATGTATGGAAGCAGCTTCCATGGCTGCACCTTCTCCCTGCGCTGCTTCTTCCGATGCCGTACTTTCTCCCGGTTCTGTGCTTCCTTCCGGTTTTGTTCCCTCCTCCGGCTCCGTTCCTTCCTCCGGTTCTGTACTTTCTCCCGGTTCCGTTCCTTCTTCCGGCTCTGTGCTTCCTCCCGGCTCTGTTCCTTCTTCCTGTTCTGTTTCTTCTCCCGGTTCCGTTCCTTCCTCCGGTTCTGTGCTTCCTCCCGGTTCTGTGCTTCCTCCCGGTTCCGTTCCTTCTTCCGGCTCTGTTCCTTCCTCCTGAGCCGCATCCCCGGTCTGCTCTTCCTCACTTTTTGTTTCCAATGTTACCGTAAGGGTTTCCGGAAAGAGGATTTCGCTTTCCTCAACTCCAACGGGCAGGGACTGTCTGGCAACGGATTCATCCAGATTTGCAAAAGCGGTAATCACCTGCGTTTGGGTGTTGCCGCCACCATTCCAGGCTGCTGCAAACACTGTGAAATCGACACTGGTAAACACAAGGACAGCCGTCATGGCAAATGCCACACCCCTCGCGATTTTCTCTCTGACCTTCAACTGAATGCAGCCATATAAAATAACGTTATATATGAAAATGTATGCCACTAAAATGATCCAGACCGGATAACGCAGTATCCTGTATCTGCGCCCGATTCCCCCAAGGGCACGGATTGTTTCAGATTTTGCCCTTCTGAAAGGTTCACAGGCAGCACTCAGTTTTTCATACCTTTCTCTTTTCGATATCTGCCTCTTCATATGCTCACCTTACCTTTAGTCTCTTTAATATAATATAAATAGTGCATTTCCTCTTTTGCTTTACTTGTAGAAAATATACCCAAACAGCTCTTTCTTATGTACATCATTGCCGATTTGGTATCTTTTTTGGCGGATTTGGTCAGCCCCCGTTTCGTTGACTCCTCCCTTCTTCTTTGCTACACTATAAGAAATAACTGGAAAATGACCGGAAGGGAGCTTAAGTCTTGCAGATTGCCTTATGTGATGATGAAGAAACATGCCATGAGAAGATAAAAGAACTTATCACGCAGTATAAACAGATAAATTCTGACCGCATCCTTTCCCTGTCTTCTTTTTCTTCCGGAAAAGAGCTTATAAACCATGTTGATGAATACGGTGGTTTCGACCTCTATATCCTGGATTGCATTATGCCGGAAATGAACGGCATTGAACTTGGAACCGCCCTCAGAATGCGTGATGATACGGGTATCCTTCTCTACCTTACCACATCTCCCGATTTTGCACTGGATTCCTACCGGGTAGACGCCTTTGATTACCTGTTAAAGCCCGTGGACCGGGATTTGTTTTTCAAAAGTCTTGACAAAGCTTACCTCTCTTTTTCGAAGATTATGCAGGAAGCAGTTGCCGTTAAGACCGTGGACAGCATCCGCATGATTCCTGTTGCTGACATACGATATGCGGAGCGCATGGAGAAGCATATTGATTACTGTCTGACCGATAATACCGTGATACACAGCACCAGCTTCAACGGCTCCTTCCGGCACGCCGTTGATGAACTGTTGACGCATAAGGGAATGCTTCTCGTTGGCTCTTCTTTTGTTGTAAACTTATCCCATGTCACAGAGGTTACAAAATCAGATCTGGTGCTGACCGGAAACCTTCATGTTCCGGTTCCCCGCCGTATGTACGAAGCTGTCAAGAAAAAATGGGTGGATTTCTGGCTAAACGGAGGCAGATATCATGCTTTTTGAAGAAAATATTACTTTTTTGATTTTAAAGGTTCTGATTACCTGCGCAGGCACATTTGGCATGATGGGATCCACCGTGAAATACCGGTTCGTGAAAGAGAAGCCTGTCAGCATTATCATTTTCGGAGCCTATGTCCTGTATATCATACTTTCCACATATGCCATTATTTATTTCTTTGATTATGAGCATTTCCTGAGGGTATTTATCCTTACCATATCCTGCCCCGCCATTTTACTGCTGCATAATATTTCTGACGAACCCTTCCCACGGCTTGTTTTCACCCGTGCAACACATATACTGGCATCCCTGTATATTGCAGCTACCATCACTCTTATCAATACCGCGCTGCATGGAACGGAGCTGTCAGATATTCTGATGCGCCTGCTCGTCTATCTGCTTGTCATCCTGCTGGATTTCCATTTTGTACGCCCCGTCTATCTGGATTTTATTACAAAAATCAGAAAAGGCTGGGGGATTCTTGCCCTGATTCCCTGTGCGCTTATTATTCTTGCAGTAACACTTGCTTTTTATCCGGAGCATTATACCAGACGCCCCACAAGTGTCATGATGATTTACCTGCTCGGCGCTATCATTGTCATTCTTTACGCTGCAATCGGCTCATATCTTTCCCTGCAGTATCACAGACAGTCCGCAGAACAAAACCGGGAAATCCTTAAACTGCAGGTACAGAATATACAAAGAGAAGCCTCGGATATAGAAAGTCTTGTAAATCAGACAAAAATCATCCGACATGACACCCGACACATGCTTTCCACTATTGCCTCTCTGGCAGAGAGCGGGGATATGCAGGCAATTCTTGACTTTATAGGTATCGCTGACCAAAGCCCCGATATGCCGGAAGCTTTCCGTTACTGTAGGGATCCGCTTCTGGATACCACGCTTTGTTCTTATCTTAAGTCTGCAGAAGAATCCGGCATTCTGCTCCAGCTCTCTCTTGCCATCCCGGATACTCTTCCGGTTGACTCTGCCGGACTTGCCATCTGCTTTGCCAGTGCACTGGGAAATGCCATAGAGAACTGTCAGAAGCTCCCGGAGCCGGAAAGGAAAATTGTTTTCAAATGCATTGATACGCCAAGTCTGATGTTTGAGATCGGAAGTCCTTATGAGGGCAGGATTTTTCTTGACCGAAATGGTCTTCCGAAATCACCGGAAGGCGGCGTGGAAACCCATATCCGTTCCATCGTGGCATTCTGTCAAAAGCATGATGCCTTTTACTCATTCACGGCAGAAAACGGCTGGTTTAAAGTTACGGTTGCATTATAAAGGGAGGAACACCATGATCTTTGATAATAATATGGCATACCAGACTTACAGAGTCCTTATCTCCATATTCGGTACGCTGGGTATGATTATTTCCATTACCCCAATGAAAAAATCCTGTAAAAGAAATCTGCTTATTCTGGGCAGCTATATCGTTTATGCAGTTGTTTTCTCTTCCCTTTCCTTACGTTTCTTCGGATTCCTGCCTTTTCTGCGGAGCGCCGTCCTTACAGTTTCCCTTCCGGGTGTCATCAGCATTTACATGACTGCGGACACCACCGTATCAAGGCATATCTTTAAATGTCTGTCGCAGCTTCTGCTTTCCCTCTATCTGATTATCAGCATGACTCTGGTTAATACACTTTTTAAAGGCACACTACTGTCAAGTGCCATACTTCTTCTTTTTGCCTATGCTGCCATGATTTTTGTGGAATTTTTCTTTTTGAGAAATTACTTCCTGAACAGGATAGAAATAATTACCAGGGGCTGGGGGATACTCGCTCTGATTCCCAGTTCCTTTTTACTCTTTGTAATGGCACTCGCACTTTACCCGGCTCATTATACACAGAACCCGTCATTTGTTATCCTGTTTTACCTGACAGGCGCTGTCATTCTTATCATTTACTATGCGGTCTTCCAATACCTTCTGACACAGTATCAATACCAGTTGGATAAGCGGAACGTGGAAATTCTGGAAATACAGATGCAGGGCATTAAAAAGCACGCGGAAGATACAAAAAGAAATGCAGAGGAAGTAAGAAGAGTCTGGCAAGACACTCACCAGATGCTATCCGGCATTGCCGCACTTGCAAGGGAAGGGAATGCTGAAGCCATCCTCAGCTTTGTAGCGGAATCTTCTGCACTTGACCTTCTGACCGCGCCCTCCCATTACTGCAGCGATCCCATATTAAATGCCACGCTCACTACTTATCTGGGTAAGGCAGAAAAATCGGGGATCACCGTGAAGCTCCATTTTTCCATTCCTGAAATACTCCCCGTCGATTCTGCAGAACTTTCCATCTGCTTTGCCAACGCTCTGGAAAATGCCATAAAAGCCTGTGAAAAGCTCCCGGAAAATGAAAGAAAAATTATCATCAGTTGTATCCATAAGCCGGCTTTCATGTTTGAGATTAAAAACCCTTATAAGGGACAGATCACCTTTGAAAAGAACGGACTGCCCAATTCCAACAGAACAGATCACGGGATTGGAACACGCTCCATTATGGCTTTCTGCGAAAAACATAATGCCTTTTATGATTTTTCCGCTGAAGGCGGCTGGTTCAGGGTTATGATTACCTTGTGACGCCTGATCTGACACTATAATACCATTATCCCCCCACTGGCGGTTGGGATATTCCATCATTTTTTCACGTTCAGCGCCGAGGATAAAGTAATTCCGAATACCTTTACTGTTGATGACTGGATCCTTTCTCTTCACGATCGCCCATTGCATAAACTGTGCCGCCGCACCTGTCATAAGCCCGGTCGCAATGCTGCTGCCGCCTGACAGCCCCAGTGCAGTCTGCACGCGTACCCCCGCTACGGAAAGATCCGGTTTGATCAAGCCCTGTCTCTGAAAGCCGCGCCCGCTGTCAATCGAAAAGCTGTTATTGGAAGAATCATAATAGGTCAGGCTTATCGCATTTTCACAGTAGGACGGTTCTGTCATTGTGGTATAGGGATCCGGTCTCAGAAAATAGACCGGTTCATTCAGAAATGCTGTAATTGGAAGCCAGCTGTGAAAACGCGCAGTTCCTGCACTTCCCTGTGCATATACACGTATTGTCCAGATGCCAGCAAGCGGATTTTCAAAACGCAGATAGATAAGCTCCTCTCCGCTGTTCAGTTCTATCGGAATATAATCCACACTGACTTTTGAATTACTATATACAAAATCAAACTGCAGCGTCTGCCCGAAGCGAGCCGGTATCCGGCTGATCGTTTCCCCATTCGGCGATCGGAGCATGATCGTATAAACATTGGGAATTTCACCCCACAGCTCCATGGTAAATCCGCTGCTGCCTTCTGCGACACGTACTTCCATATCCTCATAGGGATTTTCAGCCTGCAGCATGATACCGCCTGCGTAGTGATGCGCCGCATTTCCTTCATTTCCGCCACCTATGACAATACAGTGATGCCTCTCCTGCGTCAGCGTATTCAGATACCTGTTTAAGAAAGAATTACCGGTGTGATCTCCCATGTTGGTTCCCATTGTGATCCCGATGACAACCGGTTTATTTTCCTGCTGGCTGATATCATGAATATACTTCAGTGCCGCCACGATATCCGACTCGTCATAGGCATCTGCCGCTTCCGGTATTCTGTAATAAGTGCGCAGATATGACTTTGCCTGCCTGCATTTTACCATGATCAGTTCTGCCGAGGGCGCTGCTTTAGATGCCACGGAAGCAACCTTTGTACCATGTCCGTTTTCATCCGTCAATAAGAGCGGTACACTCTGGGCATTTTCGCGCTGACGCAGATTTTCATTGATCTCTTCTTTTGAAAAAACAGTTCCGTAGGGAAGCCCTATAGGCGTCTGTCCGCTCTGCTGTGTCTGATCCCAGACAGAATGCAGCTTTGTCGTTCCATCTTCCTTTAAAAAGTCAGGGAACGTATATCTGATCCCTGTATCAATCAGCCCGATCAGTATTCCATTTCCGGTCAGACTGAGTGGTGGCTGCTGCACACGCAGAATACCACTGTCCTCATATGCACCTCCAAGCCGCTGCCCCTCCTGCTGCAGCCTGTATTCCCCATATACCGCATTTTCGCTCTGTTTTATGGTCGAAAAAAGCCCGGAAGTTTCCTCCCGGGCAGCAAGTCCGTAACATTTCGGAACAAAGGCATAGCGGTATTCTGAAGCACTGAGTGGCAGAAGATTCGTCCTGCTTACATACAAAATACCGAAATTCTCCTCGATCGGTACAAAGCAGTAGTCCACTCCATTCTGTTTTAACAGATCAAAATCTGCTATATAATCCACAAGCAGATTCAGATAATCCTCTGATACGATTTTTTCCCTGCAATCCATAGATGCCTCTCATGGCTTTTTTCTATTCTATGCCGGGAAGTGTCTCCGTACTACGGATTTCAATCTTCGGGCCGCCACAGCCCTCGATATATTCCTTCGTGATCGTCACGCGTCCTATATTTTCATCCTTCGGAATCTCATACATGATATCCAACATGAATTCCTCAATGATGGCACGCAGCGCTCTGGCTCCTGTATCCTTTTCCATCGCTTTTTCCGCGATCGCTTCGAGTGCACCGTCATCAAATTCAAGATCTACCTCGTCCAGGGCAAGCAGCTTCTGATACTGCTTCAGGATCGCATTTTTCGGCTCTTTTAAGATCTTGATATACATATCCTTGTCGAGCGCATCCAATGTATAAATGATCGGCAGTCTGCCAAGAAATTCAGGGATCATGCCAAATTTCTTCAGATCCTCGATCGTTACCTTTTTGATCAGATCCTTGTCGTTATTAAATTTATCCTTCAGATCAGCTTCATAGCCGATGGACGTTTTTTTCATCAGACGCTGTTTGATGATATCATCCAGATCCGGGAATGCACCACCGCAGATAAACAGAATATTTCTTGTATTGACCGTTGTAAGCGGCACCATCGCATTTTTACTGTTTGCACCGACCGGCACTTCCACCTCTGCACCTTCTAGCAGCTTCAGCATACCCTGCTGTACGGATTCCCCGGATACATCACGGCTCGTCGTTTCCTTCTTCTTGGCGATCTTATCGATCTCATCGATGAAGATGATACCCATTTCCGCACGCTCCACATCATTATCTGCTGCAGCAAGCAGCTTGGAAACAACGCTCTCAATATCATCACCGATATAGCCCGCCTCTGTCAGTGAAGTGGCATCTGTGATCGCAAGCGGTACATCCAAAAGACGTGCAAGCGTTTTGACCAGATAGGTTTTACCGCAGCCTGTCGGCCCGATCATCAGCATATTGGACTTTTCAATCTCAATATCATCCATTGTGTTGGTTGCCACTCGTTTATAATGATTGTAAACCGCAACAGAAATAACCTTCTTGGCATAATCCTGTCCGACCACGAAATCATCCAGCTGTGCCTTGATCTTGTGTGGCGGTGGAATATTTTTGATATCCAGTACCGGTTCATTTTCCGCCTTCTTTTTTTTCTTCTTCAGCTTCTGCTTGTTCGGAATACCACCGTCTCCCTGCAGATCTGCCAGATTGACGAAACTGATGTTTGGGAACTTTTTAGACAGCTCAGAAAGGTCTGACTGGTTCATGGACTGCGCCAGCATGGATGGATCCAGCATCCCCTGGTAATCGAACTGACTGACCGCATCCATTGTCTTATGCATACAGTCATTGCAGACACAGATGTTATTCGGCAGCTTAAACTGCTTGCCTGTTACGCTTTCCGGTCTGCGGCAGACAAAACAGACATCCTCGTACGGGCTGTCATCCTCTTCATCCTCCGTTTCCTCTTCCGTATCCTCTACGGTTCCTTCACAGGTCTCTTTCTCCGCATCCTGTGTATCCATACCGTCTACAACTTCCCTGAAATCATGTGCGGCTTCCGCTGTTTTCTGTTCCGTTGCAGAAGTATCTTTTTTCTCCTTATCAGCCCCATCGTCAGAATCATCGAAATCATCTTCTGCCGTATCTGTCACGTCAAAATCTTCGGAAAATTCATCTTCTTCTGCTTCCGTTGTATTCCGGTATACCGCTTTTTTTCTGTCTTCTCCCTGGAAATCTTCATCAAAATCATCTTCTGAAATAATTTCCTTTTCTATCTTTTCTTTTTCGTCTTCTTCATCAAAGAAAACATCTTCATCATAATCAGACATTGTTTCTCTCCTTTATCATTTACTGATTTCCATCAAGCGTAACCTCTAAAATACGCTCCTGATAACCGCCATCTACGGACATCATCACACCGATCTGTACGGATGTGCCTGCTTCCATACTGTCAAGCAGCGTGGAAAGCCCCTCCATTGTTTCCACGGCTTCTCCGTCACAGCTTATGATAATATCACCTTTTTTCAGTCCTGCTTTCTGTGCTGCGGTTCCTTCATATACTCTTGAAATATAAACGCCGACCGGGATTCCGTACATTTCCTGTACCTGGCTGTCTACATTCAGCCCTGAAATGCCCAGATAGCCCCGTTTATTCTGCTCTACCGGTGTTCTTGTCTGTTTGTTCATCAGTTCCGCAATGATCGGCTTTGCCGTAGAGATCGGAATGGCATATCCCATGCCTTCCACCTTTGTTCCGGCGATCTTATTGGAATTGATCCCGATTACCTCACCGTTGACATTTAAAAGTGCACCGCCTGAATTACCCGGATTGATCGCTGCATCTGTCTGGATCAGTGCCTGCGTATTTCCATCTTCATCTACAGAATAATCTCTGTTCAAAGCACTGATCACACCCGTGGTCACGCTTTGCCCGTAACCGAGTGCATTCCCGATCGCGATCGCAGGCTCGCCGACCTTTAAGTTATCGGAATCTCCCAGTGTTGCAATCCTGATCGCACGCTTCGTTGCTGCGGACAGATCCGAAAGCTTTATGGCGATCACTGCCAGATCCGCATCTGCGTCTGTTCCCTTTACCACTGCATCATAGATGCTCTCATCAATAAATTGTACAGAAAGCGAAGTAGAATCCGCTACGACATGATTATTCGTCACAAGCAGAAGCTCTTCCTCGTTTTCTCCAACGATAAAACCGGATCCGCTGCCTGTTTCTTCCTGCCTGATCGCATAGCCCCAAAAATTTTCTGTCACGGAATACGTTCCGAAAATAGAGACTACCGACGGCATTACGGTATCAACAACATCAGTCACATCCGTCACAACAGCCTTTGTCGTGCCTTCTGACTGTGCCACAGCAATGTCAGATTCCTCTTGCAGATCTGACATTGGCACATCCGTTGCCCGATCTGTTTCTACCGTATTTGCTGCGGCAGAAGCGTCCGGTTCGGCAGCTGCAGAATCACCGGGCTGTTCTGTTGCAGCCGCTTTTCCCTGTATATCTGCTGCCACTACTCCTGAAATCTGCGGCATAAACTGTCCCACGCCCCAGATCATAAGTCCTGCGCAGAGTCCAAACAAAAGTCCGCTTCCAACCGTTGCCCAGAAACGACCCTTCTTTTTCTTTTTGGGTTTATCGGATAAATCAGGCTGATAGATATCATCCTGTCTTACGTTCCATTCATCTTGTCCATACATAACACATTACCTCACTTTATGGGATAGATTTCTTCCAGTGTGTATAGTGTATCTCTGAAATGTGTTTATTTTGTGGAAACAGGCTTCTAATACAGATTTTTCCAGTAATTTCGGTCAGCAGTAAAATGCAGGATCCACTTTTCTGGCAGCTTTCTGTAATGCCTGCCCAGAAGATAGCCCAGATATTTACAACCGCTGATATAGATCAGCTTAAAGATCTGCAAGCCTTGTTTCTGCCCAATCAGATAACGGGCTGTTTTCTTTACCATTGAAATGCCTTCTCCCTCTGCGGGAACAGAGGCAAAAACCTCGGGGTGATCCGCCTGTGATACACCCATATCGAAATTCCGGTGGAACTGCTGCACGCCTGTATAATTGTGTGAATGGTATACGCAGGCATCTGCCGCATAAGCAATGCTGTAGCCTGCCATGATCGCCTTGTGCGCATAGATCATATCCTCATTGAATATCGCATGATCCGGATAACCGCCAAGCCTGTCAAAGATATCTCTCTTATAGGCCGCACAGACGTCCGAGCAGAAGAAGGTCTTAATCCCCAGCTTTTCGATATCCTCTTTTGATTTCATACAGGAGGTATCCGGATAATTGTAATTTCTGGTAAACTGCTCTATCATATCGGCATCCGGATTGGCAAGCTGTCTGGCATAGCTGACTGCCACATTATCAGGAACAAGTGCTTTGACCAGATTTTCGATCAGATGCGTATCTTTCGGATAGGCATCCATCGTCATCATCACAAAGATGTCTGCATCGGAATGCGCAACCGCGTGCGACCTGGTTGCTGCATGGTCAAATTCCCGTCTGGAAATATGTGTCACACATAAATTACGATATTCTTCCTCATAGCGTCTGCCATATATGATCTTTTCGAAGTACTTTTCTTCTGTATTGATGACCCGGATATGTGAAATTGGAAACGTCTGTTTATCCAAAAGTGCGATCAGCTCAAAAAAACGCTGATCCGGCTTATAAGTCGGTATAATTACGTCTACCGTCATGTGTCTTTCCTTCTTTATGATAATTTTAAAAAAAGGAGCTTTTTTCAAAGCTCCTTTTTTATTTACTTATTTTCCTGTGTCACTGTGTACTTTTGCCGCAATCGTCTGAACTTCACCGGAAGGCTGGTAATCACCGACATCACCAAATAAGAACTGATGCAGATTCAAAACATCCGATGTCAGATCTGTACTCATAACACAGCTTGCGCCATGTACATCTCCCGTTGCGCGGTACTGCTCTGCCGGGAAACCGCCGGTCTCGCCAATCGAATAGCTTGCAACATCTGCCAGAAGCTCTGTGATTTCTGTAAATGTCATGGAAGTGGAAATTTCCTCAAAAATCGTATTTGCTGCCTTATTCAGCGTCGCTATATTTGCCTTTTTGGCTTTGTCCAAAATTGCCTGGATAACTTCTCTCTGTCGTTCTGTACGCTTGAAGTCATCACCTGCGGTATAACGGATACGACAGTAGGAAACAGCCTGGATACCATCCAGTGTCTGCAAACCTGTGGAGGTTACCTTATTATAAGATTTTCCAAGTGACTTGGAAGTTTCTACCTGATAGTTGTTCAGATGATTGATCTCACTTTCATCCACATCAATCTCAATACCACCCAAAGCATCGATCGTATCTGCAACACCTGCCCAGCCGACTGTCACATAATCCGTAATATTCAGATCAAGATTCATGTTCAGCATATTGATCGCCTGCAGAGGACCGCCCTTTGCATAAGCGGCATTTGCTTTGTTATAGCTGTCATTACCAATATTCAGATACGTATCACGGTAGACGGAAACAAGCTTGACTTCCTTTGTTGTCTCATTAATGGAAGCAACAATGATCGTATCGGTTCTATTGCCCTTGCCGAGTGACTTATCACGGGCATCCACACCAAACAGTGCCACATTGCGGTAGCCGCCCATATGGCCTCCCAGCCCGTCATTTGTTGTAATATCACCGGTATTGATATCATTTTCTCCGGCAATACCATCATTGATCACAATATCATCTTCATTAATATCCTCATGATGGATCTTGCCATACAATACAACTACATATAATGCGATCAGCATCAAAAGCAGTACAAAAACTTCAACAGCGATCAGGATGATCCTGTTACGCTTTTTTCTCGCACGCTCCTCCTTTGTCATTCTCTTCTTTCCTGTCTTCTTTTTCGGATCTGTACTTCCCATTTCATTACTCCTTACTGTCACTTGTATTAGTATGCGTTTTTATTGACAAAACCTTTGAAAATGGTAAGGAATAAAATCTTGATATCCAGTCCCATTGTCCAGTTTTCAATATAGTATAAATCACAGTCAATACGTTTGCGGATCGAGGTATCTCCCCTGTATCCGTTTACCTGCGCCCAGCCTGTCATGCCCGGTCTTACCTGATGCTTGATCATATAACGCGGTATCTCTTCTTTAAATTTTTCCACAAAAAACGGTCTTTCCGGTCTTGGCCCTACCAGACTCATATCACCAAGCAGCACATTGAAGAGCTGTGGCAGTTCATCTATGCTTGTCCTGCGGAGCACCCTTCCGACCTTCGTTACACGCGGATCGTCTCTGGTTGTCCACTCTTTCTTTTCCTCACTCGGCTTTTGCAGCTCCATCGTACGGAATTTGTACATCTGGAACGGCTTATTATGCAGTCCTACACGCTCCTGCTTAAAGATCACAGGACCTTCGCTCGTGCACTTGATCAGAAGCGCGGTAACAAGAAGTACCGGTGAAAAGATCACCAGTGCAATAGCACCGAATCCAATATCAAAAGCGCGCTTCGACACCATATTTAATGTATTGGTCAGCGGTACGTGTCTGATATTGATCACAGGCAGTCCGTTCAGATCTTCCGTATACGGCTTACTCGGAATAACGCTGTTATAATCCGGAATGAACTTTGTATGCACACCGGATTTTTCGCACAGGTTAACAATTTCTTCCAATCGTCCGTAATTTTCCAATGCCAGCGTAACGGCAATTTCATCCAGCTTGTTCTCCGGCAGGATATAAAACAGGTTGTCGATCTGCCCGATCACCTTGATGCCTCTGTATTCCGTACCACGCGGGATCTTGTCATCCAGAATACCTCTGACAACATAGCCCCACTGCGGATTCTGTTTGATCCTGTCAATATAAAGCTCTGCCGCTCTTGAATAACCGACCAGCAGGATGTACTTCACATTATATCCCTTTTTACGCAGAATACGGAGCCATTTGTGGATCATGACACGAATCAGTGAATCCAGAGATATATTCAACACGTAGAAATAAAATAACATACTACGGGAGAAATCCGGCTGATTGATAATATACAATCCTGCGATCAGGAACAGAAGCCCCACCGTATTGGCTCGCATGACATTGTAAATGCCGCGGCGCATGCTTGTCGCGCGCTTAGCGGTATAAAGCGATGTAATATAATATAAAAAGATATAAACCGGAACGATCAATATAAGTGCGCTGAAATATGTCTCCGGCGGCAACGCTTCATCCCCGGAATACAAAACCGGCAGATGACTGCGGAATTTCAAAAACCATGCCAGAGCATATGCAATTACGATAATGATTGCGTCCAGCACGACATGCATCCGGTTAAACATTTTCTGATTATCCTTTATCATGGTTCTACCACCCAATCCATATACAATACGATATTTTACAATATTTACAAGAAAAGGGCAACCTATTTATTCTTAAGAATCAATGAATAAACCGTCTGACAACCCCTGTATACAGCATTCCCTGTATTTTACAATACTGCCAGAGCCTGCGCATGGAGAACGGGATCTTATGCTTTCTGCCCTCTTTGGAGCAGGACAGCCGGATGCCCTTCCACAGTCCCCGCAAATAAAGAATCCCAAATCCCTTTTTTATAAAGAAAAGCGTCTTGACCAGAAATCCCAAAAGCAAAAACGGCAGATTTAAAATCAGCTGCAAAAGCGGCATATTTTTATAGATCAGATAAATACTGTTGCGGGAGGACAGATCCACCTTGAACGCGTTGTATCTCGATCCGCTTGCGCCGCTTCCCGCATGGTAAACGACCGCATCCGGGCAATAGCCGTTCTGATACCCAAATATCCTTGCACGATAGCCGATATCGATATCCTCCAGATACGCAAAATGGTTTTCATCAAAATAGCCGATCTTTGCAAACACATCCCGCCGGTAGATCGCTGCACCGCCGCAGGCGGCAAAAATCTTTGACGGCTCTGTATACCGCCCGCTGTCCATGCCTTTCCCTCTGGCAAATGCCCAGCCGAGTGCACAATAGAAATCACCTGCATCATCAATGATCTCAGGCTCTTTCATGGAAAGCATCTTGGCACTGATGCTGAAATAATCCGGCCGCATGTCCATGCTTTTTTCCAGATTTGCCACAAAGCGGTCATCCACCACGGTATCGTTATTAAGCAGAAGCACATAAGGCGTTCTGCTGGCTCTGATCCCCTGATTGACTGCCTTGCAGAACCCAAGATTCTCTTCATTGGCGATCAGCTCCACCCACGGGAATTTCTCCGCCACAAGTTCTCTGCTCCCGTCCGAAGATCCATTATCCACGACGATCGTTGCAAACTCCGTTTCCTTGCAGCGGGAAAGGAAGGTCAGACAATCTTCCATATACTTTATACCGTTGTAATTTGGAATCACTACCGTTGTTTTGATCATATTATTGTTTACTCCCCGGCAGATATACGATCCTGCCCTGTTTCTGCTCCGCATCTTTGCGATATATGGTCTGCTGCAGCGGAGGATCCGTCACATCCACAGTCATGGATGCACGGTGCAGATAGCCGCTGTAACGCTTTTTCAGCCCCGCAAATACATGTTCTCCGTACTTTGCACCGGGCAATGTGCCACTTTCCGCCACCCTGCCTCTTCTACACTCATTTGAGCAGACTGCCACAACATCCGGGCGCTGCGCAAAAATATCCTTCCAGCCGATCCGGTAAAAGCCCAGATGATTTGTATGACAGATCTCCGCCTGCCATCCGTTCTGCCTTGCAAAGTCCTCCAGTGCACGCTTTCCCGCCTCATAAGCATAGAGCTTACTCTGCGGATTGTCTGCGGTAGAACCGAGATGCGCCCGCCAGTGATAACAGATCTGCGGAATATGTGCGATCTTACGATCCATATACGCCTGCGGATAAAGAAGACGTCCTTCCGGATCCTTTGGTCCTTCCTTTCCGATCTCATATACAGTGCGGAGAAACAAATCATAATCCTGTGCACCGTCATAGCTGCTGCGAAACTGCAGCTTTTTCATAAGATCTGCACGGATCGCAGAAAAATGACAGATGTAATTATTGGAAAGCAGATAGTCCAGATTAAAATCCGGTTTCCAGTTCGGCTCAAACACGGTCGTTCCGGTCTGGTCGATCTTATCCTCATCGGTATATAAAAACAGATAGTCCTGCTCCTCAAGCCGCTGCATCATATAGGCAAGTGCATCCTTGCACAAAAGATCATCATGATCCAGAAGTCCGATATACTCTCCCGTTGCATGGGCAAGTGCTTCGTTTGTATTATGGGATATTCCGGCATTTTCCTGCAATCTGAAATAAGTCAGCCTGTCATCCCGGTACGTCTTTGCCACACGCTCCACCCGGTCTGATGCGGAAGCATCCGCCAGCACAAGCTGCAGCTTTTTGTAGCTCTGTCCCAGAACAGAGTCGATCATTTCGCGCAGATATGTTTCATCGGTCTCATACGCCGGTACTAAAATACTGAACGTATACGCTTTTTCCCATGTTCTGTTTTCTGCTCCCGAAAGTGCATCCATTTCCCAGCGTTCCTTCGTTGTCACCTGCCGCATATAGGAAGCTGCCTGTCTGCCTGCCTGATCCATTCCTTTTTTATCTATTCTTTCAAGTACAGCCGTTATTGTATTTGCAATGCCATTTCGTTTCAGATATGAAACGGTTCTTCGGATCTTACTCATAAGCCGCCTCCTGTCTTACTCCCTTTCGCCTTCTTTTGGGTCAGCAGGAAGGCAGAATAAAATAACGCTGCATATCCGATCAGATAAACAGAATAATAGTACATAAACAGTCTGGACGGTGCTGTCAGAAATACAAGCGGCACTTTCACAAGTGCGGTCAAAAGCAGAAACAGCGGAAGCCATTTCTTACGGGTCAATAAAATAACAGATGTCACAAGCAGTATCAGAACTGCCGGCAATGCAGAATATACCGGATCCGTCACTGCCAGCTTCTGTGTATAGTCTTTTTGTGTCCTTAATTCCAGTCCTTTAATAACAGCCGTTCTTGTTTTGTCAGAGATTGGGCTGCTGAGCGGATACTGCCGGAACGTGATATAATTCGGTACAGACTCTGTAAAGAGTTCCGTCGTATTTTCCAGAAGTCCTGTAGATGACACAAATGTCTCAAACCGTTCTTTCAGAAAAACAGCCGGATAACGCAGGATCAGTTTATAATATGCCTGCTTAAAGGATGCGAATTCTTTGTCGGTATAGGTTCTCTGGAAGTCCGGGCGGCTCCAGAACAGGTTGATCCCTGTCTTTCCTTCGCTGGCACCTTCCAGTGTCACCTCTACACTGACAACCTTGTCAATTTCAGCAAGCAGTTGTCTGTCGACTGCAGTGTCTGTTTCATGCGCTGCCTCAACCAGTGGTACAAGCGGTAGTACAACGCTTGTCAGCTCATATTGGCTGCCGCTTGTTATTTTTTCGCCCAGTTTTTGCGGCACAAATAAAATAACAGCGCACATCAAATATAGTAATATCTGTTTCCGGTATTTCTTTCCTCTGCCCATCCAAAGAAGCAGCAATGGAAAACAAACCACATAATAAATCGCTTCTGTCCGCCACACAGTCACAACTGCAGCAAGCACCGGCAGATACCATGCAGGCATCGTATTCTTTTTCTGGTTAAAATACAGCTCTGCCAAAAGCCAGAGTTCCAAAAACGCATGCACGCTGACACGCATCGGATACAGGTTCGAATCCAGTACCGGTAACAGTAAGAACGGAACAAGCAGTAATACATAACAAATGTTTCTTTTCTTTTTTCCTATCTGCTCGGGCTCTGCCGACAAGCAGAGTGTCACCAGTCTTGCAATGATCAGGGAGATACAGATGATCTGCACCAGGATCACGCCCGCCGGAAATGGAAACAGCATCAGCGCAAATATATAAAATACACTCGTTATATAATTCTGCCAAAAATGCGGAAAGAGCTGCACAGCACTCGTTAGGATGCCAAACTCATCCATACGCCAGATGCCCGGCCACGTCAGGAGCAAAAGAACAAGCATCAGCAGAAAATACCCAAATGCCACTCTTTTGAATGTCTTATCAGCCTTTTTGCAAACATAAAAAATTCCCTGCCATACTGCGATCAGCAGGAAAAGGAACACAAGTTTTACACCACAGGTTTCAATCGATTTTACGATATTTTTCGTAGAACCGAAGTCAAACACCACATACCGGAAGATAAAGTGGTCTGTCCAAAAGCTCAGGAGAAAATGAACACAGGAAATCACCAGTGCTGTTTTATAAAGTTGTAAGCCCTTCTTTTCCTGCTTCATGGTCTCTCCTTTCTCATTCTTCTATCTCTCAGCCTTTATAGTGTTCGAGGAAGTAATTCAGTTCCTCCGGCGTTCCGAGTACATGCACCTTCTCAAAATCCACGATGGAAATGCGGACATCTCCGCCCTTGGAGATCAGGTAATTGTAAAGCGGTGCCACATATTTTTCACCCTTTTCCAGCTTTTCTTCGCTGGTATAGTATTCGTTATAAAGCTGTTCGTACAGTGCACAGGTCTTGAAATAATAAGCACCGAGTGTACAGTTGTCGGAAATACGTTCTTTTTCACGTACCTCTACGACTTTGCCGTTTGCATCCAGCTTTGCGAAGCTCCAGTGGTCGCCCGGTGCATGGAAACACGGAATGAAACCGTCTCCGGCGATCTGCTCCGTCTTCATTTCATAGGCTTCCACATACGTATCGATATTATAAATCATCAGGGCAGATTCCTTATCCCACACATCCTTCGCCAGCATGGCTGTGGTCGCCTGTCCGTCTGTCAGATAATCAATCCCGATCACCGTTACATTGGTGATACCGATCTTTTCACAGGAGCTGCGGATGAATTCCTCCGCATCGTCTTCTTTACGAACAACAAAGATATAGTCATTTTCCGGGTCTGCAAAGCCCTTCAGACTTTCCATTGACCAGTCAAATAAAGTTCTGCCGTGCGCCTCGATCTGGTATTTGGGCACCTTGTAGCCCGCTTTGCGGAAACGGGAACCAAGTCCTGCCATTGTGATCACAACTGTCATTTTCATGTCATATCCTCCTACATTATCTCGCCGTCATGTGCCATCAGGGAAGCACCGTATACGTTCTGTGCTGCCAGAAGCTCTGCAAGCAGCTTGTTTTCCTGTGCTGTTTTGATCTCAATGATCAGATCCATGCCATCCTTACTGAGATTCCGTGATTTTACAGCCGGGCGTTTTGCATACTGCCCTACGATCTGCATGATCCCGGCTTCCGCCTGTGCATCTTTGGCATTGACAACAAGCAGCACACTTGCTTTTCCCACCGGTGTCAGTTCCAGCAAAAACAATCCGATCGTCAGGACAAGTGACATGATCATACCGATCTTATACATTTCTGCGCCACAGATAATACCGATACTGATCGACCAGAATAAAAAGATCAGATCCATCGGATCTTTGATCGCCGTCCGGAATCTGACAATAGAAAGTGCACCGACCATACCGAGGGAAATCACAAGGTTGGACTGCATTGCCAAAATGATACTCGATGTGATGACCGCGATCATAAACAGCGCAATATTAAATGTCTTGGAATAAAAGGTCTTCTTTGTTGCCACATAATATACAATAAAAATATACAATGCCAGCGCACACGTTACCGCCAGTGTGACAAGGATCCTTACGGTTGTGATATCGCTTCCGCCAAAGCCCTCCAGAAAAGATTTTTTAAAGATGTTCGAAAAAGTGTTCATTGCCTGCCCTCTTTCTGCAAAGATAATATTTGGAAAAGGTCTCCTGTCTGAGCTTCCCCAGATCCAGCTGCTGTTTCAAAACCGCCGGAAGGTACTCATCATACTTGACCTCCAGCAAATGTTCTCCCGGTGGGAGCAGCGGTATTTTCTGCATTTCTTCCTCAAAAAAGTGGGAAAAATCCACAGAAGCCGCAATATTTCTATCAAATGTGATCCGCACATTTCCTCTTCTGTCCACATAGGGAATGCGGTCATATGCCACGATCACCTTAGGCTGCATCCGTCTTGTGCGCATCAGGAGCAAAAACTGTGCAAGGAGCGGTGGATAGCTTTCCAGATCCTTCTGATCGACGGGAAGCAGCTGCCCCCGGATCAGCATATCCGCCTGCTGACGGGATAGCGGAGCCGCATATTTCCGCGTCATACCGTTTTCTTTGATTTTTTTCTCCAGCTTGATCGAAGCATCACCGGCATTGTAAATGCGGATCCTGTATTTTACACGCGGATCCACGCCGGCTTCATTGCTGTAAAAGCTGCTATTGTGATAATCATCAAAATAAATGCTGCGGATATGGTAATACCCCTGCTCTCCCACATGGGCGTCCTTCGCGATCAGTGGCGCGAGCCGCATACCAAGCATCAGCAGATCTTTTTCATTCACACTGAACTTATATTCATGCCTGCTTTTTGCGATCGCCACGTTTTCACTCCTCTCCGCTTTACAAACCGTCTATCATACTGTCCATATATGCCATACGCTGCTTCGTAAATTCCGTCAGAAGTGACAGATCCGTAGAAGCATTGCCGCCCGGCCATCTTTCCATTTCCCGTGCCATGGCACCGGAACCGGTCAGCTCCTGCTGCAGGTGCTGTGCTCTTTCCAGCAGTGCCTCGGCCGTAAAGGCTTTTTCTTTCCAGTCTTCCCACTTTTCTTTTGCAAGTGCCCGTGCATGATCCGCATCCAGCGCGATCGCCCGGCAGCCCGGTTCAAACTGCACCTGCGTCCCGGTTTCCTCCAGCGTTTCTTCCGCATAATACTTGTTATCCGCATAAACCGCGCCAAAGGAGATATTCAGATCCCACGGGATAAAATAACCTCTGTAATTTCCATTTTCGTTCCGTGCTGCATAGTACACATTTTTATTACTGTTATCGAATCCACCGATTGCCTGAAAAAACAGCCAGTTATCCACAAGATTGGATAGGTTGACAAGCTGTCCGATCTGCCGTGAAAAAGTTTTATCATCTGCCTCGATACAGGCAGCCAGACGGCGCAGCGGTTCCCACTCTTCCTCTGTCCCAAGAACCTGATTTCCCTTCAGATAAAAACCACCCCTGTAATCGATCTGGTTTAAATCGGGTAATCCGCCCAGAAAATCACTTTCCTGCCAGGCAGCGGCATATTTTTTCTTGTAAAGCCGCTCGGGCAGTGTATCATTACCTGCATTTGCAGACAGTCCAAGCTGCTTTCTGTCGATCGGATGCGTCAGCAGATACAAGCCGGTATAAGAATCATTGATCAGCACTTCCACATAATCGCCCTGCATGCCAAAATTTTTACCATAGGGATTGTCATAGGCGCCTGTTTCCTGCCACAGATCCATGCACAGCTTGTCACGCAGCCTTGTATTATCCGCATACAGGCTGTTTAAAATCCAGTCATCATCATTCCGGATGCCCAAAAGATTACAGTTCTTTTTCTCAAAGCTGCCGTCTTTTTTCTTCTTTTTCAGCATAAGGCGAAGACTTTTCTTCTCGTATGCCAGACTTGTATTGCCTCTGAGCCTGCTTGTCGTATAACAGGTCGTGACCCAGTCGGTCTTCGTATTACTGTCATATAAGGAAAAAGCATACAACATTTCTCCCGCTTCCGTCATTTCCTCCGTGGACGTAAATGTCACAACAGGCAGTCCTGTCAGTTTCAAGGAATATGCAGCATACACATTTCCCTTTGCCGCCAGAAACGGGATCGCATGATTTTCCGCCATCAGCGTCTGCTTGTCTTCTTTACCGAAATCTTCCAGAAATAGGACAGTCTCACCATTCTCTGCACGGATCTCCCCGCTCTCCCATAAAGAATCCGATGCGGAAAGTGGCAGAAAAAAAGTCTTGCTGCCGTCATCATACGGAAGCTTTTCTCCGGCAAAGCAGAGAGAAAAACCTTCCAGCGTTTCCTGCTCCTGCATACGGGACGCAATCTTTTCCGCCTTGTGCTCCGTTACGGTCTGATAGGACAGTCCGCCGTCTTCCCTTTGCCAGATGCTATATGCAGTTATGAGTATAAGGAGCAGCATGCTGCCCCATATCAGAAACTTTCTCATAGGTTACTGATTCTGTGGACGGCTTTTCTTACAGATCTCATCCATTTCATCTACGCTGCAGCGCAGAAATTCATCCGGACGGATCGTTCTGTCATCTACATAAAAGCCCTTATGACCCGGCCATGGTTTTCCGTAAACAATCTCATCGTATGGAATATCCCATTTTTCCAGCCATGCCAGAAGCACCTTTGCGGTATTGGCATTGATCAGTCCGATGTTGCCATGATAGCTGTTCATGTTACGGGATGTAAACAGCACGATCTTCGCGCCTCCCGCCTTATATTCACGGATCTTATCGATCATTTCCGGGTAAGGAACCAGATCGATATACGCCTCCTCCTTTTTCTTGATCGGACACAGCGTACCGTCTATATCAAAACAAAATGTCAGATCTTCGTACATGTCTCTACCTCCTCTAAAATTCTGATCGCATTCATTAAAAAGCCAAATACTTTACCCGGCTGATCCATATGGTATGGCAACATGGATAAAAACAGGCTTGCTTCATATAATCTGACTCTGACATAGTCAAAGCCGTTCTTATCCAGATAATTCTTAAATACTTCTATATACGGCGCAGCATCCGCATCAATGCTCAGATGGATCTTCATATCCCGGTCCATTGTGATGAGGTACAGACCGCTGTTAAAGAAATCATAGCAGCCGCAGATCGAATGGGACAGTTTTGCGAGATCATAGTACACATCTGTATACATATCCTCCTCATTGAGTGCACCCTTCGGATCGATCAGCTTCAGCAGATTTGCTTCCCGGCTGTACAGGATGTTGGAAAAACACAGATCCCCATGTCCGATCGCAAGGGCATTTTCTGCCGGACGTGCTGCGATCTTCTCATACAGCCGCAGATACTTCTCTACCACCGCATCAATGCCTGCATAGTCTGTTCCCATGGAAAGCAGTGCATCGAACCGGCTGTAGGCAGGCAGCTTTTTCAGATCCGCCATACGTTCCTTCAGCTTCTCCACATAGAGGGCATCCGCAACCGCTTTCGCTTCCTTCTCGGAAACCTGTTTTCTGCCGCGGATGTTAATGAAGTAAAACAGCTTATCCAGAATATCGGAAAGCTCCTCCGTGCTGACCGCACCATGTACGAACCGGATCGCGATATCGGTCATATGATAGCGTTCCATCGTATAGCTGGCACCGTTTGCATCCTCCCGATAATCATATGGCATGACAAACCACATTTTCATATTGTCGGGCAGTAAATAATAAAACTTATATTCAGATTTAATTTTTTCTATTTTTGTTGATTTCTTTGTTACTGTATAGGCATCGCCGGCAAGTGCGTTGAAAAATCTGGCATCAAAGCCACCGGTAATAAAGGTCAGAAAATGATTCAAGTCTGACAGATCCATAAATGCAGCTGTTTCTACCCGTTCTGCCAGTACATTCCGTTCCAAAAGCTGCTGTGCTTTCTTGTCGTATGTTTCCACATCAGGGAGCATCACTGCTGCAGGCTGATCACCACAGTATACAGTATAGCATTCATTCACATAAGCCGTCTTTGTCAGAAGCGTCTGGAACTGCGCAGTATCTGCCAGTCCAAAGTTGGAATACAGATAAAACACTGCCCGCCCCTCTTGCATTTTTGTTAATTCTTCTTTTAACTTTTCGTTTTCTCGTTCATCACTGATCGAATACATGGAAACCACGTTTTTATTTTTCTCGATCTCCTCCCGCATTCTGTTTTTCAATGTCACACGTTTAAAGATTGTATCTCCATAGGATTTATCTCCTGTAATGGACCGGATCTCTTTATTCGGTTTCAGACTGTCATCATAGATAACGATTACTTTCTTCATGCCCGTTCCTTTCTGTGATAGAGCAGATAGCTCACATAGCCGAGTATCGTCAGGATCAGAAGTGCGATCGCACCCATCCTTGTATATGTCTCCAGAAGACTGCTCTCTCCTTTTAACAGCACCGCTTCAATATAGGAAGCAAAATCACCCAATCCGAATGAAATATGCATCCATATAGATAACGCCCGCAATGTAATAATTTCAGCGCCCCAGCCAAGGAAGGAAGCTGCCACGATCAGTGCAGAACGTCCCGTGATCAGCTCATGGGTAAAGTCATACCAGGACTTTACAATATCCAGTCCACGCAGTGCCACCAGTGCCCGCCCGGATGTTTTCCGCATGATCAGATACCGGTTTAAGTACGTATAGCTCGCCGGAATTGCCAGATACACAAGCGCGATCACAAAAAGAGCTACCAGAAATACGATGGTGATCACGGAAATGCCCCCGCGCAGGATCAGATCCAGCGGCAGTAAAACGCAAAGAAGCGCAAGGGTATCAAAAAACCGGTCTACCAGAACGCTTAAAAAGCCTACCTGCCAGATTTTCGTGACCCGTGCGATCTCTTCAATACGATATAATTCGCCCAGCTTGAACGGAATGATTAAATTGATAAAGGTTGTCCGCAGGTAGAGCAGGATAAAACGTCCGAAGCTGATCCTGTGTTCCATCAGAACCAGATACAGGCGCAGCATTTTAAAGAAATGCACCGCTATAAACCCGACTGCGATCGTAAGTATGCAAATCATGATACGCTCCGTTTTCTTTTATGCCTGTGGCTCGCAGTCCACAAGCTCTTTAATCTGTCTGCTCGTGTAGCTTTCTCTTACTACCTCGCGGTATTCCTGTTTGATCTTCTCATGGTCAAACAGATAACCAAATGCCATTTTCAGGACTGTGACAGCCTGATTTACCATTTTTACATTGGATACCTGATCATCTTCTCTCCAGGAAACCGGATAAAAGATAATATCATGCTTGTAGTAATGAGATGCCAGGATCATGACATAATTGAACATCAGATTATCCGGGAACTTTTCAAAGAAGGAATCCTCCAGCATCTTTGTGCTGTACAGGTTCAGTCCGCTTCCCAGATCAAAGATCCTCTGCTTTGTGATAAATGCAAAAATAAAATCATATACCACATTTCCCAGTGTACGGAATGTGGAATAGCCTTTCAGTCTGGAGCCTTTCATAAATCTGGCACCCAGTACACAATCATGCTTCTGATAGATCTTCTTCTCCAGCATCGGGACAAAATCATGGATGTCTCCCTGATCGTCTCCGTGCAGCATGCAGACATAATCATAACCATGCTCCACTGCATAATGGAATGCCATTTTCTGTGAACCGCCCAGACCGTAATTGTCATCATTACGCATCAGCTTCACAGGCAGAGACGGATGCTCTGCAAGATACTCCATTACCACCTGTTCGGTATGATCCGTACTGCGGTTATTGACAACCAGGATTTCCTCAAAATAAGGAACTACCTCCTCGTCAAGCTGGTGCAGCACACGTACAATCTGTTTTTCACAGTTATATGCCGGTATAAAAAGCAGCATTCTGTCATTCATATGTTACCCTTCCTTCTGTTCCAAAAAGATCTTTCTCGTAATAAAATTATAAACCATCACAATAGCAGTCGCAACAATTTTGGCTGTTGCAGTCACTGTTGTCGGGCCGATCAGATTCTTCAGCCATGTCCAGTTTTCATACAGGACATCGATCGATACTTTGATGATCAGCTCATTGATCACAAGTCCGATCAGACTCAGTATCGTGAAGATGATAAATTCTTTTTTTCTGTCCATGTCCTCTTTGCGGACAAATACATACTTCATGGACAGCAGATAATTCACAATAACAGATATCGTAAATCCAAAAAACGCGCCGACAAGTGCTGCGCTGCCTGTGGGCATACCTGCCACGCTTCGCAGAAGCGTGGACAGTCCCATAGTGATCAGAAAATCGATCAGAAAACAGACAACTCCGACAACGCCGAATTTTAATATCTGTTCTATTAGTTTTTTCATATCAGATAACTCCTATACTTCAGGAATCATAGCAAGTACTGCGTTCTTCAGTGCTTCCAGTTTTTCTTCGGAATCCTGCAGGGAAGTACCCTTTACACCCATGTAGAACTTGATCTTAGGCTCTGTTCCGGACGGACGTGCACAACACCAGGAATCATTTTCCAGATCAAAGTACAGTACATTTGACTTCGGAAGACCTGTACTGCTCTTTTCGCCTGTTGCCATATCCGTTACAACATCTGCATCGTAGTCGCGTACCTTCAGTACCTTCAGACCTGCCAGCTCCTTTGCAGGATTTTTGCGGAGTGCAGCCATGATATCTTTGATCGCCTGTGCGCCTGTGACACCCTTCATGGTGATCGTGTGCAGACCTTCCTTGAAATATCCGTACTCTTCGTAGATCTTCAGCATCTGATCCCAGAGTGTGATGCCGTTCTTCTTGCAGTATGCAGCCACTTCACACAGACACATAACAGCCACAACAGCATCTTTGTCTCTTGCATGTGTACCAGCCAGACAGCCATAGCTTTCTTCCAGGCCAAATACATAGTTATAAGTATGATTCTGTTCAAACAGCTTGATCTGCTCGCCGATGTACTTAAAGCCTGTCAGTACTTCAATCTCTTTTACATTATATGCCTTTGTCATGACATCTGCCATGTTGGTTGTAACAATCGTCTTAACAAGTGCTGGATTTTCAGGCATAGTACCTGTCTTTGTCTTTTCCCTTAACAGATATTCAGCGATCAGCATACCTGACATGTTACCTGTAAAGGATACATATTCTCCGCTCTTTGTATCAAGTGCGTAAACGCCGAGGCGGTCAGCATCCGGATCTGTTGCCAGAATGATATCTGCGCCAACTTTTTTTGCAAGCTTGATCGCAAGCTCAAAAGCTGCAGGATCTTCCGGGTTCGGATAAGCCAGTGTTGTAAATTCAGGATCAGGAAGTTCCTGCTCCGGTACAACATATACATTCTTGAAGCCAAGCTCAGCTAAGACACGCTTCACAGGAACAAGTCCCGTACCATGCAGTGGTGTGTAAACGATCTTGATCTCATCTGCTACTTCCTTAATGATCTCAGGATGTACGATCTGCTTTTTCAGCTCTACCATATATGCATCATCGATCTCTTTGCCGATGATCGTTAAAAGTCCCTGCGCCTTGGCATCTGCTTCAGACATTGTCTTCACTGTATGATAATCAGTAACTGCCTTAACCTCGGCGATGATCTCTACATCCTTCGGTGCTGTGATCTGTGCGCCGTCTTCCCAGTATACCTTATAGCCGTTGTATTCCGGCGGGTTATGGCTGGCCGTTACGACGATACCTGCTGTACAGCCAAGCTTGCGGACAGCAAAAGAAAGCTCCGGTGTCGGGCGAAGGGCATCGAATAAGTATGCCTTAATTCCGTTTGCATTCAGGCAGAGGGCTGCTTCCAATGCAAATTCCGGTGAAAATCTTCTGGAATCATATGCGATCGCCACGCCTTTTTCCTGACTGCCCTGCTTGATGATATAATTGGCAAGACCCTGTGTTGCTTTTCTGACCGTGTAGAAGTTCATACGGTTTGTTCCTGCACCGATCACACCACGAAGGCCGCCTGTACCGAATTCGAGGTCACGATAGAAGCGATCTTCGATCTCTTCCTCATTGTTACGGATTGCCAAAAGCTCGTTTTTGGTATTCTGATCAAAATAATCATCCTCTAACCAAAAGTTGTAAGTTTCTCTGTAGCTCATTCTTTCTCCTCCTGCTATATGATAAATTTATTACTTTACTGTTTTGCCTTCTTCCAGTTCACGGTAAAATCGGAGTGATCCAGTGAGAAGTTCGGGTTATAATACGGATCGCCCTTTGCCAGCGCATCTGCCCATTTAACGCGGAACCGGTCTGATTCCTGCTGGTAACGCAGGGCTCTTTCGTCCTTTTTATCGCTGCCTCTTGATTTGGATTCATAATGATACAGCTCCGCAAACGGTGTAAAGATATTGAGAAGTCCTTTTTCCCTGACACGCAGACAGAAATCCACATCATTGAGTGCCACGGTAAAGCTCTCATCCAGTCCGCCCAGTTCTTCGTAAAGTGCTTTGGAAACCATCATACAGGCGCCTGTTACTGCTGTGACATCCTGTGCATAGCAGAGCCTGCCCATATAGCCGACATTAGCTTCCGGGATCCGGTAATGCGTGTGTCCGGCTGTGCGATGTGCGCCCAGTCCGATCACGATACCTGCATGCTGGATCGTTTTATCCGGATAGTACAGCTTGGCACCGACTACGCCGACATCCTTACGCATTGCATACATCAGAAGCTCCTCCATCCAGTCCGGGGTAATGACCTCCGTATCGTTGTTCAAAAGCAGCAGATATTCTCCCTTTGCATATTGTACACCGAAATTGTTGATTTTTGAATAGTTGAAATCACCTTTATATTCTACCACCTGCACACGCGGATGTCTGCTGATTTCTTCATAATAGGTTCTGATCTCTGCCGTTTCACTGTTATTTTCGACAATGACGATCTCATAATTGTCATATATGGACAGATTGATAATCGATTCCACGCAACGGCTCAGATCGTCCACATGATCCTTATTCGGAATGATGATTGATACAAGCGGCCGTCTTGTCAGCTCATATTTGATCCGGAAGATCGTTGCAAATGCCCTTGTGCTCTCAATTTCAAAGTTCCGGTAGCCAAGCTTTGTCAGATGATCGGCGACTGCGCCCTTTGCCGCATCGATCGCATAAGTCTTGGCATCGATAGAGGATGCCACACTTCCCTTGTGAGATCTCCAGTAATACAGGATCCGCGGTATATGCACGATATGCTTTGCCTTTGCTGTCAGGCGCAGTATCATGTCGTGATCCTGACTGCCGTCAAACTGGCTGCGGAACAGCTCGCCGCTCTCCAAAAGATCTCTGCTGAACACGCTAAAATGGCAGATATAATTGTTGGCAAGCAGGTTATCCGGTGCAAAATCCGGCTTGAAATGCAGCGTGATCATATGATTGATGCTGTTTCCCTTAAAGGTTGCTTCATCACAGTAAATGTAATCCGCATCCTTTTCGCAGATCGCCTGCATATAAGCAAATAAAACGCACGGATGCAGCAGATCATCATGATCGAACAGTGCAATGTAATTTCCCGTCGCCATCTTATAGCATTCATTTGTATTGCCGGAAATTCCTTCGTTTTTGGCAAGCTTCTGATATTTAATCCTGCTGTCCTTCTGCCGGTATTCCTGACAGATCCTGCCGACAAAATCATGCGCATCATCGGAACCGTCCGCCAGGCAAAGCTCCCATTTACCGTAGGTCTGTGCGGTGACAGACTCGATCATTTCCCGCAGGAAACGCTCCGGTGTGTTATAGAGCGGCACAAGAATACTGAATGTCACATCCTTTGGGAAAACGGTTGTTTCCTCTTTTTCCCGTTCTGCCGCACTTGGAAAGCTGCCCGTTCCATGGATCCTGATCGCTTTCTTTTCCCTGTATTTGGACAGAAGCTTATGCGCAATGCCCTTGGGATTGCCGTGGCACAGGATCCGGTTCTTCGTTGCGATACAATAATTGATGACCACTCTGGCAGGCTTTGCAAGCTTCCAGAATATAGAACCCTTGATCTTGTCCAGCTTTCTTGTCAGATCCTCCACTTCCCTCTGGCTGGCTGAAAGGCGATAGGCAAGCTGTTCGTTTTTTTCTTTTTCGCGCTCATATAAATCCTGATAATATTTTTCCAAATCCTCTGCCATACTTTAGTCCTCTTTATTTCCTTTCAGTCTGCGGAGCGGCTTTGTCAGTCTCCAGCTGGCTGAATTTTTCATATCCTCAAGCTGCTGTTGTCTGTTTTCATACAGAAAATGCAGACTGGCAAGCTCTTCTTTGATTTCTTTTTCCGCCGCACCGGACAACCTGATCTCCTCGATGCTGAGCAGGATCTGTCCGTCAGGCTCTGCGATCCGGATCGTCGCAGGCTCCTTCTCCTCAAATGTATATATGAGCCCGCACAAATGCATACCATTTGTCACAAAGCTCTGACTGCAGCCCAGTCTGAGCATACCCGGAAACGGAAGGCGCAGAGTGATCTCTCCTTCTTTTTCCAGCGTCAGCACAAGATGCCAGATAAAATTCTCATCTCTGCTTACAGACAGCTTCTCCTCGCTGCCATCCGCATATTGCACAGAAACCTGTATGTCTGAAAGCGCGGCCAGTTCTTCCTGCAGTTTTTCCTTTGCAAGCACCGGCTTTCCTTCTTTGTCATAGCTGTTTCTCAGTACCAGTGCACCATTTTGCACATACTGCTGAAAACCTGTCTCCATCTGCAGAAAGCTTTTCCGCATTTCCTTTGTAATGCCTGCTTTTTCATACAGACCTGCAAGGGCAGGCTGCTGATAGCAGGTTCTGTTCTTCGCTTCCAGATAAAAATACAGGAAACGGAATATCACAAACTCCAGCGGAACCGGGAAAGTAAATGTCCATTCATAATCTATGATCTGCGCGCTGTCATCAAGCAGAATATTCTGGCAGACCAGATCCACATCCGTGACCGGAAGCGTATGAAGCTGCAAAAGACCATCAGGCAGACTGCCAAATACCGCACGGAAATCCTCTGTTTCCGAAAACATACTCTGACCCGGGAGATTCTTAAGCTGCTCTGCGAAAGAAAGCAGACAATCTGCCACTTCTTCGTCTTTTCCTTCTGCCAGCCATTCATCCAGCTGCTGTTCTAAGCTTTTTCCCGCAACAAGTGCAAAATGCATGCTGCCTGTTTCTTTTTCTACTGCCAGAATATGATTTACCTGCAGCCTTCTATCCAATAGCGTTACGCCGGAAAACAACGCGTCCAGCTTTGCTTCCAGCTCTGTCATGCGGGCAATATGTGGGATTGCACCCCCCGTCATTGCCTGCTTTTCCACATGATCCCGATAGAGAAGCGTCCTGATCTGTGCATCTTCTCTCCGCTCATTGGAAAACCGCACATAGACAGGCAGTTCTTCCTGAAGTTTAGAAAGTACCAGTGCATACGCATGGGCAAATACCGGATACAGATGCGCTTTTGTCAAAGCATCCACCGCATCCCGCTCTTCAAACAGTTCAAGCCGTGCCCTGTCGAAGTGATACCTGTTATCGTCACATTCTCCCATGGACGGCAGGTGATCGTCCGAAAAAAGTGCCACAGGAAACGCCGTATTCGGATACGGGTAATACCATCTGCTCTGGAGCTTCATTCCTGTTTCTTTCACAGCCAGATCTAACTGCCTGCGGATCTTTTCCGTCTGCTCAGCCTTTGAAAATGCCGGCCTGCCCTGCGCGAACAGGTGAATGCTGAGTGGATTGTCAAAATACAGGATCAGTCTGTCACAGCCGGAAAGCATTTCCGAAAGCTGCTCCGGGCTTGGCAGAGCAGTCAGTGCCACATAGCGGTTTCTGTCTCCATCCAGCATACGCATCAGATTGCCTGTTCTGTTTGTCCTTGCTCCCTCGTTCATTGCATCAGCCTTTCTCCACTGTGATCTCAGTGTTCATGTCAAAAAAGCCAACTGTGTTTTTATCGGAAATAACTGAAATGCCTACCAGATCATATAATCTGTGGTATACCTTGAATTCGTCGCCAACATAGCCTGTGCAGCCTAAAGAGATCAGATAATCGCCGCCCTGCAGATCCATCTGCTGGCTGTACGTCACGATCCTTGTCTCGCCCTTCTCTACAACGCCGGTCTCAACCCGTTCAAACATCGTATTGGTGCCTGTGATATCAGTTCCCTGCGGATTTTTGATCGTAAAAGTAAAGATCGGATTTTTCACCGTATCGTTAAAATACAGCTTGGCCTTTACCTGGAACCTGGAACCCTTCTGGATAATATTGCTGAAGCTGCCATACTGGTCGATGATCGCAAAGTCAACGATCTCCGCCTGTCTCTCGCCGTAATCGATCACATTGTCATTGATCTCAAAATGATGCTTCCATGCATCTGCATCGCCCGTCTCCAGCGTCAGCTTGCTTTTTCCGGAAATATCCTCAAGCGTATCCACATCCAGCTGGTTGACAAGCAGCTTTTTATACATGTTGATCATGTCCTTCGGATTGCCTTCTGCCAGCTTCACACCCTGATTGAGCAGGATGACTCTGTCGCAGTACTTGGCAATGCTGCTTAAGTCATGGCTGACGAACAGGATCGTCTTGCCCATCTGCTGGAATTCCTCAAACTTGTGGAAGCATTTCATCTGGAAAAAGACGTCTCCGACAGAAAGTGCCTCATCGACGATCAAAATCTCCGGATCGATGTTGATCGCAACCGCAAATGCCAGGCGGACAAACATACCAGAACTGTATGTCTTGACCGGCTGGTATACAAAATCACCGATGTCCGCAAAATCAAGGATATCCTGCAGTCTGGCATCAATCTCTGCCTCCGTGAAGCCGATCATGGTACCATTCAGATAAATATTTTCAATGCCGGTGTATTCCATATTAAACCCGGCGCCAAGCTCAAGCAGTGCGGATATTCTGCCGTTGACCTTCACATCACCGCTTGTTTTGGAAAGGACACCGGTAATGATCTTCAGGATCGTGGATTTACCGGAACCATTTGTACCGATAATACCAACGCTCTCTCCCTTTTTAATCGTCAGATCCACATGCTTTAAGGCATAATGCTCCTTAAATTGTTTTTTCCGGGAAAGACCGAGCGATTCCTTCAAACGGTCGGTTGGTTTGTTATAAAGCTTGTATACCTTACACAGATCCGTCACCTCAATGACAGTTTCCGCATTATCATTTCTTTCTTCGGTTTGTTTCTGTTTTTCTTCCATCTGCCTGCTCCTTCGGTCATCAGAGTACATCTGCAAAATGTGGTTTCAGTCGTTTAAAGACAAAAGTGCCAAATGCAAATAATAAAAGCGTCACTGCCCAGAAGTAGATCGTCATACCTGTATCCTGCCAGAAAAATCTGTGGTCAAATAAAGACTCTCTGTATCCGGTCACGATATAATACAGCGGATTTAACTTAAACAGAACAGCAATCTTATGCCCTTCTACTCTTGTGAAAGACCACATGATCGGTGTTGCCCACATACCGATCTGCAGTGCGATCGCAACGATCTGGGACAGATCCCGGAAAAAGACAACCACAGAACATAAGGTGTAGCTCATTGCCAGCACAAGTATAAACATACAGAAGCTGTAGTAAATGAGCTGCAGCAGATACAAAGACGGCGGATAACCGTAGATCAGATAGATCACCAGCAGAACACCGACAAAAAATACATGGATAAAGCAGGCTGCCAGTATTTTGATCAGCGGCAGTATGCTGATCTTAAACACAACCTTTTTCACGAGATAATTATATTCGATCAGGGCATTGGTCGAGCTCGATACTGCCTCTGAAAAGAAGAACCACGGTACAAGACCGCTTGTCAGATAAACAACAAAAGGAACCTCCACACCTGATTTGAACATCTCAGCCTTTGCACTGAAGCCCTTTTCAAATACGAGCCAGTATACCAGTATGGTAATGACCGGCTGTACAAAAGCCCAGATAATGCCAAGGTAGGAACCGGCATATTTTGTTTTAAAGTCATTTTTTGCAAGCTTCCAGATCAGCTTTCTGCTCTGCCACAATTCTACCGGCAGAGAAACCAGCTTATTGAGAAATTGTTTCATCTGTTTTCTTCTCTCCTAAGTCTCTTCTTTTCTCCCTGTTTGAAACAAAAATATACTGTTTAATCATACCATACAATGCCATAATTGGCAAACTGCGCCGCTAGTAAAACCGCACACTGTGCCCTTCGCTGCTGTAGGATATGATCTTTGCCCCTATTTTCTCCATCAATGCCTTGTAATGCGGTGTCGTATAATAGCTTTCCAGTCCGGTTTCTTTGTTTTTATTTTCCATCAGCCAGTCCGGTGCATCGAAAAAAGCTTTCCGCGGCGCAACAGCTTCATAGAAATAATCCGGCATCAGGCTGTTTCCATGATGTGCCATCTGAACAAAATCTGACTTGACATCTTCCGGATATGTGGCAAGGATCGTATCTGCGATCTCGCAGCCTATTTTGCTGCCTGCTCCCGTATCCGGGTACAATGCACGATTATCTGCATTATTGTCCCCGATATCGCCGAGAAACAGCATACTTCTTTTCTTCCCGCTCAGTTTGAATACCATGGAACCGTCATTTAATACATTGGTGCTTTCAGACAGGATCTCAGGTGTTCCGGTATATAAGACTTTCATATGCAGACCGATCACGTCCAGTTCATCACCTGCGGAAAGATATGTCACATTATCATGTCCTTTAAGTCCCTGCAGCAGATAATCGACTGTATCCACGCGGATCCCCTGTAAGCGGATTGCATCCAGATCAAGCTGTCCCAGCAGGATCCGGTCAATCTCGATCTCCGTTTTATCCCATTCCGCCGCCAGAATGGAACAGAGCACACCGCAGTGGTCGTCATGGGGATGGGTAATGATCCAGGCATCTACCTTACCCCCCTTTTCCTTAATGACATTAACAAGCTCCTCGCTCTGCCATGCGCGCCCACCGTCTACCACAACAAGACCGCCGTCCGTACTTTCGATCGTGTAGCTCATACACTGATAGCCTTCCGGATCCTGATACTGCGTCACGGTATACTTGGTCGGCAGATCATATTTATATACCCGATAGTTTTCCGTCTGTCCGATCAGCCGGATATCATAGGCATTGATGTCACCGGTCAGCTCCTGCCAGCTTCCGAGCACCAGATAACTGAACCGTTTTTTTCGCATGCCCTTTATAACTGTTTTTACCGGAATCTCGCTCACATCCATCGTCAGAAGAGATGCAACGGTATTCCATTTCTTTTTGTTATAATTACCAAATTCCTTCCTGACATACCAAAGCTCTATATTGGCATTATACATGCGGATATCTTCCGCAAGCGGCTCTGTCACGAGTGCCCGCGGAGACTGCACACCCTGTCTGTTCGGCACTATTTTGGCATCTGCGGGAAGTCCTTCAAAATCACGCATGATGATATTGCTGACTTCAATTGCATCCTGACTGATTTTTTCCATGTTTTCTGCCTTTTTGTACTCCGTTGTCGTAAAAACGCTGTTTCCGCACAACAGAAGCAGGATCAGACACGGCAGGATCAGCTTTTTGGAATGCTGCATGAAAACCGAAGCGGTCAGTGCCACCATGACAGGCGAAAGCAGCAGCCAGAAAAATCGTTCATAGACATCCATATTTCCTGTTTTATCTATGACATACAAAGACAGAGGATTCAGCATAAAAATACAGGCAATACCAAGATACCAGACATACACCTTCATCATGCGGCTTTTTTCTTTATAAACGCACCAGAATAAAAAGGCACATAAAAATAAAATGCCGATAGATCCCAGTCCGAAATACACATCTGTTTTTTCTTTTAAATCTGTCAGAAGCTGTACCACTGTCATATATTTGTCCTTTCTCCCGATTCTTCACTGCTAAAATACTTTCTGTCCACCCATAAGCGGTCGATTTATTGTGGATCTGCATGACCGTCTCATTACAAAAGATAGAGAACCGCCAGTGCTGCTTCAGGCAGGCAGCAAAGCGCAGCCGGCAGGATTCCCCGCCATTTTCTGTATACGATCGATATGGCAAGCACCAGACAGCCCAGCAGAAACGGTGCCAGGTACAGTCCTGTTTCTCCCATGAAGCTGCAGGCAAGCATGCCCGCTGCCAGCAAGATCCAGCAGCTCAGCCGTTCTCTGCGCGTATAAACCTGTTTTTCATAGGTTGCTTCCAGTGCCAGACAGCCAAAATACCAGATATAAGGAATGCCCAGTGCCACAAACATTCCCTTTCCCTGCCAGATCCGTGTGACAAGAAAATTTTCCGGGCTGAACACATAGTAATTCCCGATCATATGAAGCAGGGCAAGACAGCACAAAAACTTACCACCCGCCTGCTGTTTTCCTTCTTTTTGCAACATCCTCTTTCCGAGCTGGTAATACAGACCGTATGCAAGCGGCATGTAAAACAGCGGAAACAGATTATGTGTGATCACCAGATGATGCAGCCCGTCCGATAACAGGGACAGTGTTGCCTGATAGATTGGCAGTGCGGAAAGCACATACCGTCTGGAGATTGCTTTTGTCATCAGTCCGTTATAAGCATCCTTCTGCAGTACATAATCATAGCTCAGACTCATGGAAGAAAGTCCGGAATAAAATGCATCATCCTTATCCGGTGTTGCCATCCACAAAATGGCAAAAATCTGTATGACGATCAGCAAAATACCGATCACGAAAAACGGATCGATGTTTTTGAAATCGATACCTTTTTTCTGCAGTGCTGCCCGCCTGCCAAGCCTGCGGTAAGAAACACGCAGTACGCCGGCAAAAGCCAGCAGCACGGATACCAGTATAAAAAGCAGGCTCAAAAGCCGGAAGCTTCCGTTTTTCAGCTGAAAGCCGACTTCCAGTATTTCATATACCGCATACGATATCATAAGCCCCGCTACGGTGCGGAGTATCGTCACATTTCCCACATCCTTCTGTCCGTCCACAAACAGACAGCCGATCAGATACGGTATCACACACATATAACAAAAACAAAGTAAAACTTGTATCACGATCATGTTCTCATCCTCTTATTGCAAAGAAAATAGCATCAGTTCCCCGGTCTGTCCCACAAAACGATAGCCGAGGGAGGTAAAAATCTCTTCCGCGTCAAAATCCGTCCCCTGCTGTTTCGGATCGTACACCACCACATATCTGCAATTGATCTGCGGATACAAGTGCAGACAGTTTGCAAGTGCGCCAAGCTGTTCATCCTTATTGATGAGCAGGCTGTTCTTTGCCTCGTAGGAACTGTAGCCCTGATACAGTGTCTGCAGCTGCCCACTGTAAGCATCCGGGGAAGCTGCGATATCTTTTCCGTAGATTGGCTGCAGCCTGCCACTGTAGATCCGGCTCTTTGCCATCAGCTCAGACGGTCCCCAGAAGGTAACGGCATCTGCATCCCCCGCATCTGCCAACATCAGATCATACGCTTCTTTTTCCTGCTCCCGGTAGCAGCCCTGCACAGGCATCCTGCTGCCTGCCTGCGTATAGACAAGCGTGCCCGAAAAAACAAACAGAATCACCATTCCCAGTTCAAACAGCGGCAGTATTTTCTTTCTGTACACTCTGATCTTCTGCCAGGCAAGCGCCAAAGCCAGACAAAGAACAGGCACGACAAGCTCGATATGACTGACCTTATAGTAGGTTTTTTCCATACCACCATAGTCTGCAAACAGTCGGTACGCCAGCGGGCAGGCAAAAACAAGATAGGTCAGAAATCCGTATAACACAAGCCATCTGCCATCCTCCTGTTTTTTCTGTACAAACAGAAAAATATACAGCAGAAATAACGCAACCAGAAACAGCCCCCAGTATTTGTCTTCCAGCTTCATAAAATACAGCATGATATCCATCAGGCATCCCCCCCTTTCTCCGGCTTTTTCCTGTCTGCTGCTACACAGTCAGCCAGAAAAAGAAAGATTTTCACAAGGAAAAGAAGCAGAAGCGCCGCCACACCGACAAGGAGACTTTCCCTGCCTCCCAACACATACGAAAGCACCAGAAGAAGCAGAAGCATCACGCCTGCTATTCCTTTCTGTTTTCCCGTCTTTCCGGTTCCATATACAAACACCGGCAGCAGACAAAGTACCAGATGATCTGAAAGGACACTGCCTTCATATACGGCAAATAACACGCCATAGCTCGTATTCATATAAGCACTTGCCCCGCAGATCGTCGCAAGCGCAAAAAACAACAGATAAACCGGCAGATTTTCTTTTTTCACAGGCAGTACAGTAAACAATGCTGCCATTGCCAGAAAAATCAAAAGCAGTAAAAACGGCGGCAGATACTGTAGCAAAAGCTGCGCAGGTGTCAGAGAAAACCCTCTGCACAGACAGGCATACAAAACCGGAAGCACATCACCGCGTAGCGGCAAGTCGCCCGCAGCTCCGGTCAGTGCGTTGAAACCGGAAAGCTGCCCTGTAAAAAGGATCGTCTGTACCCGCTCCGGTGTATCGTAATAAGACTCCAGCGTAAAACCTTTCAGATAATAGGAAGCACAGATTGCCAGAAATGCAATGAGCAGAAAAACAATCTGCTTTCCACCTTTCTCTTTCCATACAAACTGCCTTGCGGTAAACCGGCGATAGGAAGGCAGCACAAAAAGCAACACACCAAGTCCCATGACTGCAAGCACAAGACAGGCAAATAACCGATAAACCGTAGTAAAGCTCTGCAAAAACACACTACTGCCGGCACAGCACATCCAGAAAACCGCACCCAGAAGCACAGGATGCAGATGCCTGTTTTCTTTTTCTTCTTTTGTAATATACTGCAGCACATTTCCCGTCAGGAAACAAAGCAGCAATAAAAATGGCAGGATCAGCCAGTTTCCCATATTTTCTCTCCTATTTTCTGTCCTTTGCAAAATAAACGGTCAGCGGTCCGTCTGTCACAGGCAATACTGTATCAAAATAGTTTTCCACAAATCCCTTCAACGGCTCCTCGTCCAGCAATACGGAAAAATCCGCACCGTATTCCCGGTCTACAAAAAGCACCGTCGGTATTTTTTCAGGATACATCCTGTAGTATGTCATAAGCTGATCGGAAAATGCCGGTGTGGAGATCGTATTACCGGTCGCGATCTGTCCCTTTTGAAGCACACTGTACAAAAACATGTCACAGCCTATATACAGCAGCCTGTCTTCTGCTCCCACATATTTCTGCAATGCTGCATATTTGGCTTCATATTGCGAAGCATCAAATTCGCCCAGATAGATGCCCGAAAGAACACCCGTCTCGGTCTTTACATACGTGTCAAAAATGTTTTTCCGCTGTGTGGAAGTAAACCGGACAAGCAGGATACGCGCCGCAAGAAGCTGCAGCAGCAAGGCAGCCAGCAGCACCGCATACGCCAGATAGGCTTTCCGCGGCTTCTCTCCTGCTCCAATCACTCTGCCGATCAGAAGAAGCCCCGTCAGAACGCCCGGCAGCAGGAAGCTGACCGAATATTCCGCCGTCAGATTGGAAGTCGTCAGGACAGCCAGAAGTGCTGCTGCCGAAAACAAAACACCTCCATAAAAGAGCTGTCTGTCTTCTTCTGTCTTATCAAATGCCGCATAAGCATACCAGCCGATCACAAACAACTGGCAGACGATCGGGTAAAAGACCATAAAATTCACACTCTGTATTGTATGAAACTGGATCACCATCCAGACTGCCTGCAGCAGGAGCAGGACATCCATAAAAACAGATGCATGCGCGTTCTTTTTATCCAGAACAGGCCTGCCCACCTGACAAAGCACAATAAAACCGGCTGTCACATACAGTATCCGGGCAAGATGCACCAAATGATCCTTTGCCATTGCCACAAGAGACTGTTTATGGGATGCATCACTTAAGACATTCGGAATATTCTGCAGAACCTGCGTGATTCCGCCGCCACGGACACAAATGTACAGCAGAAAACACACGCCCGCCAGAAAACAGGTCAAGGCAAACAGAAAGCTTTCTTTCCGGTTTTCCTTCGCATACACAAAAAAAAGCACCTGCAGATACAGAAACAACAGCACTGCAGTCGGATAGCACAAAACCGCCATGCTCATAAAAAGTCCTGATAGGATAAGATACATTTTTTTCTTATGCTGCATATAACTGAGCGTGCAAAGGATGAGTGCCATCATCATCCAGTAATAAATGCTCGTAAATTCCGGCGACTGGATGTGCTTCGGTGTAAAATTCAGATACAGAATTGCACAGATTCCGGCCAGAAACAGCTGATACCGGCGCAGAACGCAATAACACCAGACGGAAAGAAGCGCCTGCACAAGCACCCCCATAAAGCGCATAAAAACAAGAGCACCATCCAGATTTCCGGCGATGCTCTTATAAATCCATACAAGAGGGGCATACAAAAAAGCCGACATCTGATGCGGTTCCCAAAGATCAATGAACATCCGCTCACCACCGGCGATCCGGACCGCCATGGTAAATGCATAGGATTCATCAATATCCGCACTCACATATACACTCTTCCATATTCCGATCAGTGACAGGAGTATGCAAACTGCAAACAAAATTCCTGCCCACACTCTGTTCTTCTTCATGTATGATGTTTGCTCCTTAATAATCCATATAACTTACGTTAAAATCAACCAATGTGGAAATACCGTCAACCGTTCCGGCGGAAGTATACTGCCACATATCATACGTCCCCTGATAGGACGGTTTGCCGGAATACTGCGCCAGCCAGACAGAATACGGCGACAGCTTCTGTGCATCCAGCTTCCCGGTCAGCCAGTTTTTACTTGCATAAACACCCGCTGTATAGCCGGCATTTTCAATCGTTTCACAAAACGCGGTGCAGACAGCAGTTCTTGTTTCCACATCAAGACCGTCTGCCCTTCCGTTTCCACCCGCTCCTTCTGTATCGATATACAGTGGGAACGATATTTTATACTGATTACACAGCATCAGAACCATACTGGCCTCTTCCACCGCTTCCACCGGTGTTGTTGCCTGTGTAAAGAAATAAACACCGACACGGACACCTGCTTCTGTTGCATTTTTGATATTCTTTTCAAAATAAGGATCTTCCACCAGTGCACCGGTGCTCGCACCACGATATCCACAACGGATGATGGCATATTCCACACCTGCTGCCTTTACCTTCTGCCAGTCGATCTCCTTATTCCATTTCGAAACGTCAATCCCGAAAACAGACGCTCCGTCTGCCAGTCTGACATTTGTTTCTGTTCCGTCCGCATCTTCTTCCGCTTCCCGGACACCGGTATCTTCCACGGCAGGATCTACCTCATCCTCTGTCTTTACAAGAAAAGAGATATCCTGCAGCACCGTATAAGAAACAGATTCACTGACAGAAGCCGAAAGTGCTGTATCGGGCACTGCATAACCATCTACCGGATTTAAGGAAACCGCATACTCGCCTGCGGCAAGATCTGTCAGATACAGCATACCATCCTGATCTTCATCCTCATATGTCTGCGTCTGGGCACCGTCTTTTGCAATCCGGAACGTAAACTGCTGACCGCTGACCGGATTTCCGTTGCCGTCCACCACAAAAATACGAAGATCCTTCTGTGTACTGGAAGCCTGCAGAGACAATACTTTTGACTGATCTGCTTCCTCCGGCTCCACATCAAAAAAATCCGGATCCTGCAGAAAGGCTGTCGGATCCTTATCGGGATTCAGCTGATACCGGGCATAAATACCATTCTGCGCCTCTGCACTCTCCTGCTGCATGCTTGTCACCTGTATGCCTGTAGCCGCCGGTTTCTCCCGGTTGATCAGATATACCGTACCTAAAATCAGCAGTACGATAACGGAAACGCAGGCTATCACCTGCGCTTTCAGTTTAGAGTCCATTTGCAACCTCTACTAAATATTTCCCGTAATTTGTCTTCATCAACGGCTGCGCCAGTGCAAGCAGCTGCTCTTTATCTATAAATCCACGTTTATAAGCAATCTCTTCAATACAGGAGATGTAAAGTCCCTGTCTCTTCTGGAAAGCTGCCACGAAATCAGCCGCATCTAAAAGAGAATCATGGTTTCCCGTATCCAGCCATGCAAAGCCGCGTCCCAGTGTTTCTACCTGCAAAGTGCCGCGGGAAAGATATTCATTGTTGATGCTTGTGATCTCGATCTCACCACGGGCAGACGGTTTTACACTTGCCGCGATCTCCACAACATCATTATCATAGAAATACAGACCCGGAACCGCATAATTGCTCTTTGGCTGATCCGGCTTTTCCTCGATGGAAAGTGCCTTACCGTTTTCATCAAATTCTACAACGCCGTATTCTCTCGGATCTCTGACATAATAGCCAAAGATCGTAGCACCCTTTTCCTTCTGTACGCGCTCGGAAACATTTCTAAGCACGCGGGAAAAGCTCTGTCCGTAGAAAATATTGTCACCAAGCACAAGCGCAACGCTGTCGTCTCCGATAAAATCCGCCCCGATGATAAAGGCATCTGCCAGTCCTCTCGGCTGCTCCTGCACAGCATAAGAAAACTGCATGCCAAGCTGCTCGCCACTGCCAAACAAATCCTTAAACACAGGCAGATCACGTGGTGTGGAAATGATCAGCACCTCACGGATGCCTGCCAGCATCAGTGTGGATAACGGATAATAGATCATCGGTTTGTCATAAACCGGCATGATCTGCTTGGAAATTGCTTTTGTCAGTGGATAAAGGCGTGTACCGGATCCACCTGCCAGAATAATACCCTTCATATTTTATTCTCCTTTGTACATCTCCTGATAGTACTTCTGATAATCACCGCTTGTTACGTTCTTCATCCAGTCTTCATGCTCAAAGAACCATTTGATCGTCTTCTTGATGCCTTCCTTGAACATTGTCTCAGGCTCCCAGCCGATCTCTGCCTTGATCTTGTCAGGTGCAATCGCATATCGTCTGTCATGTCCCTTACGATCTTCTACATAGGTGATCAGGTCGTTAGATACCAGTTTCTTTCTCGGATCGGAATCAGGCAGCATTTCCTGCAGTGTGTCGATGATGATATGGATGATCTCGATATTCTGCTTTTCATTATGACCACCGACATTATATGTCTCAAATAAACGACCCTGCTCCTGTACCATATCGATTGCTTTTGCATGGTCTTCTACATATAACCAGTCACGGACATTTTTACCGTCGCCGTATACCGGAAGCTTCTTGCCCTGCAGCGCATTGTTGATGATCAGCGGAATCAGCTTCTCCGGGAACTGGTAAGGACCATAGTTATTGGAGCAGTTTGTAATATTTGCCGGGAATTTGTATGTGTCCATATATGCTTTTACAAGCATATCAGAGCTTGCCTTACTTGCGGAATATGGGCTGTGCGGTGCGTAAGGGGTTGTCTCATAGAAATAACCGCCGTCCTCACTTAAAGAACCGTATACTTCATCTGTAGATACATGCAGGAATTTCTTTCCTTCCTTGAAAGAACCGTCCGGCAGTTCCCACGCTGCTTTTGCACAGTTCAGCATAACGGCTGTACCGAGTACGTTTGTCTGTACAAAGATCTCCGGGTTGCGGATACTTCTGTCTACATGGCTCTCCGCTGCGAAATGAACCACTCGGTCGATGTCATTTTCCGCAAAAATTTTGGAAATTGCTTCTTTATCGCAGATATCAGCCTTTACAAATGTATAATTCTCTCTGTTTTCAATGTCCTTTAAATTTTCCAGATTGCCTGCATATGTCAAAGCATCCACATTGATGATGCGGATCTCATTGTCATATTTTTTGAACATATAATGAATATAATTGGATCCGATAAAGCCGGCTCCTCCTGTTACAAGGTATGTTCTCATTTTATTCCCTCCTGTTATTTCGTACGTTTCTGTACCATAGTTAGCTATATTTTAATACATCTTTATAAAAAATGCATTATTTATTTATTACATTCTTTTGCCTGTTCCTGTCATAATCCGTCGACCGGTTCTCCTTGACGTTTTGATACCATGCCATCACAATAAAAAGTATCCCTAAACAAAGGAGAACTGCCATGTTATATGTGCATTATTGTATTACCTGTGATAAGATCCATATTTTAAACGGACACAAAAAAATTTGTCCTGCCTGCGGAAAAAAACTGCACGAACTGAAACTCACCTTTTTGCAATACAGTACACTTGACGATACCGACAGGCAAAAACTGCTTACGCGGATTCATGACCGGCTTTCCGGCGGAGCTGATACTCCGCAAGTGCGATAATCAAAAAAACAAACGGCGTGCAGAGCACCTGCTGGTAACAGAACAGGTTGTGACCCATATAGGATACAATGCAGCCCGCAGCACATAAAAGCACCGGACTGTCTTCGCTGTTTTTTACAAACCGTACCATGGCTGACAGGAAAAATCCGATATAAGCCGCTGCACCAAGGAAACCATAATCAACAATCATATTGACCCATTCATTGTGGGCATTAGTCAGGACATTACTGCCCCACATCTGATTCAACATATCTTCATACAGACTGTATGCATAGCCCGCGTAATGATCCGGTCCCACACCGAACAGCTTACGCGGCAGACTCATTTCCGCAATCATCTTTCCGGTAAATGACCATGTAAATCCTCGTCCATTCCCCCACTGTGCTTCCCATGTCAGATAAGGGATCTTTTCCGAGAGCATCAGAAAGATACCCGAAAGCTTTCCTTTTGCACTTAATACAAGTATCAATATACTGAAAAGGATCCCTGCCATGACAAGTCCGTAAAAGATATTACGGATCACCACCATCACATTTGTGGCATATTTTCCTTTTTTGTCCAGCAGATAGAAAAATGCCATGAAAAGCAGGCAGATCACCGGAAGGATCCAGACTCTGCTGTCAAATAGCAGTGTATTGCTGATCGTATCCAGCTCCAGTATTTCATTTGGATGTATTTTTAATAAAAGCCACATTGCTTTCGGTGCCAGAAAATACATAAGACCGATCTCACACAGACGGATCATGCGCCCCGCACTTTTTACCGAGACAAACAGAAGCAGTAAAAATACCGCAGTACTTGCTATGTAAGCACTGTCTGTATTCTGTGACACCAGTGTCATAAAACCGATAAAGGTGAAAATACCGCTGCAGACACGTACCCATGTTTTCTGCGCCAGATAAAAACAGATCACGCCGAGCGGCAAAATACTGCAGACAAAGCTGGAATACCAGGATGCCTGCCCCATTGTGGATAAAAACTGGTTCTTATAGAAATCGGAAATATTATCATATACACCGATCGGATCGATCAGCAGCCTGTGCAGGATACCGATCACAAACGCATATGCGGCAAACAGACAAAGTGCCGTCAGCACAAGCTTTCCGTCCTTACAGAACCGTGAAAAGACAAAATACAGCAATACGAAGGTAAGCTGTGCAAACAGTCCCATATACCAACCGTCATACCCCCAGAAGCAGGCTTTCAGATCTCCGCTTGCAAAGAAACTGATCAGCGCCAGTAAAAGAAATGCCAGCAGAAAAAGATCCGTTGTCGAAAAACGCTGCCTGAATTTTTTCTGTTTTTCCTGCTTTTCCGTCAACAGCCAGAATATGGCAAGCAGCAGCAAAAGCGGCATTCCAAATACACAGACATGTGCATAGACATTGAACTTTGCCGTACCGATCTTCACATAGCCTTCCTGCATATAAAAGACAAGTACGCCTGCCATAATAATGCCAAATAAAACGGTTAAATATTCCAGCAGGTTTTGCAGAACTTCTGCCGCCGTACTTTCCTGTTGCTTTTTTTGACTGTTTTTGACTAATTTTGTTGACATATGCTTCCCTTACTTTGCTTTTACCTTTCTGTTCTGCGCATAACTGCCATACACCTTTTTCCCATCCAGCAGACGATACGCCCTGATCCTGTAATAATACGTTTTTCCTTTTTTGGCTGTTTTATCCGTATAGCCGCTGCTCTTTTTGTCAGCTGCCGTTTTGATCTTTTTATAGCTGCCGTTTTTTCCTGTTTTCCGATAGATCACATAACCATCCACAGTTTTCAGACTTTTCCATGTGAGCTTTATTCCTTTGCCGCGCACCGCTTTTGCCTGTAACGAAGAAACCGTCGAAACCGCTGTTTTTACACCGGACTTCCCGCCATAATATTTCTTGCCGTCTATCGTCCGATATGCACAGACGCGGTACGAATATGCCTGCTTACCGTCTGCCAAAGCAAGTGTGACCTGTCTTGTCGATGCCTTGACTGTTTTAATCCTTTTATAGTTGCCGCCATTCAGGCGGTAGATTGCATAACCGGAAGCACCGCTGACCTTTTTCCAGCTCAGCTTCAGCTTTTTCCCGGAAACAGACGCCGTTACCTTAGGCTTATCCGGTGGTACAACAACCGTACACGTTGCTCTTACCGTACCATTATACACAGTAATGACAGCTTTTCCAGTCTTTTTTGCAATAATTTCTCCGCAGTCGTTTACGGATGCCACTGCCGGATGATCCGATTTCCAATATACCATCCACGGCGTCGCACCTTCTGCAGAGTAGGTTGGTGTCGCTGTCAGGGACGTCTGTTTACCGATCTGCAAGGTAAGCTTCTCCCGGTCAAGCTTTAATGCCGTCAGTGTTGCAACTGTCGGCTCCTGAGACGGCGTCGGAGAAGGCGTAGATGACGGACCCGGCGAAACGGCAGGTGACGGTGAATAGCTCGGGGAAGCAGACGGCGTCGGAGACGGATTTGGTGAAACGTCCGGCTCCTGAGATGGCACTCTGTTGTCCGTGTATGCTTTGATCCGCAGGATCGCACCTTCTACGCTGCCACTTGTCGTCCGGATCGTCTTCTCCGACAGATCCTCCCATTTTGTCTGGTATAAAAAACTCACACCCGGATTTTCATAAGTAGATACGGAAATAAATGGATTTCCGCCACTCGTATATTGACTGTCCTTGCTGATATAAAGAGAAACTGCATCGGCAAACTCATATACGACCGCATATCTGTCCCCTTCCTCAAATGGCAGTGCTTCTGTCAGTGGAATCGTATGATAACCGGGATATGTGAGATGTACATTCTGTGTCAGCAGAAGTGTCCCGCTTTGCGGGTTCCCCGTATCCGGATTTTTATAAACAGTCAGGGTGCAGTCTGTGTCCGTCTGTCCGATCCCGATCCCGACTGCCCGCAGGATCTCTCCTCCTTTTTCTGTCACAGCAAACAGGTTGGAGGCTTTTGCCCCGTCTGTTAAGGTAATCATCGATATTCCCGCATCTCCGTCATACTGACAGATATTGTCATAATTATCCGCTGCCTGCGCATCAAACACATAAGCATATCTTGTCGTAGTTTCTGTGCTGTTAATGGATGCATCATAATAGGACAGCCAGAAATTGCCGTTTTGTGCACAGCCCGTTTTCTCATCGCCCCAGCTGTTACGGATCAGCCATGCGCCATCCCCCGGTGCCTGCTGCGCAAAATTCTCCTTCGGAAATGTATCATCCCAGCCAATGACAGCCACTGCGTGATTGGTTCTTGTTACATTTGGATTATAATAGCTGTCATGCACAGAATCGTCATACTGGATGCTGGTCGAAGAATAATAGCTTATCCCCAGTGCACCATACTGCATGATCAGTTTTTTCACTTCCTGTTTTCTCTGCACATCCGCAGCTGTTCCCATATTGATCAGAAAGGCATTCTGTACATGGCATGCATCTTCCCCGTAAGCTGCGCCGGTCGAATTAGCCGCTCCCAAAAGGCCGTTCACATCTGCGCTGCTATCTGCAGCAAGCCCGCTGTACGGTGCCTTTTCCTCTGCAACCGGTCCGCACCAGCTGACAAGATGCCACATGGTAAGCAGCGTATTTCCGCCCTGGGTCAGATAATTTTTCCCCTCCATGGCAGCTTCATTATAATCACCCGTTGTACCGCCCTTTGCATCTGTTGTATTTCCCTTGTTATAGAAATAATAAGCAAGCTGGCGTTCTGACAGATCGATTGTGCCTGTTGCCAGTCCGTTCCGTATCATGGAAGCCTCACAGGCTGCCAGCGCAGAAAATGTCCAACAGATCCCATAGGGATTCTGATCACGGAATGCCGATGGCAGATAGCTTACCACCTGTCCATCTGCTATTGCCGCATCCGAACGGTAAACAGCAGGTATCTCATTTTCTGAAACCGCTCCTGCCCTATCCGCTTCCAACGAAAATGCCGCGATCCCATTTTCCCGCTCTGCCTGATCCTCCGGCAGTTCAAAATCCAGGTCCGTATAGCCTGTCGCATTTCCGGATATGGTTTCCTGCTCCCGTGGCAGGGATGTGACACTTTTGCTCCAGTCTGCATAAACAGGCATAGAAATATCTGAGAACATTACAGCCGCCAGAGCAAGTGCAAGAATCTTTTTCCGGCTTTTATGCAGTTTTTTTCTGGTTTTATCTTGCTTATGCTTCATTTCTTTCCTTTCCACGCTATGTTTCCTGCCTCCCAAAATGCATCACACTGTTTTTCTTTATTGCTCGTTTCTGTGATCCGGAAGTTCATAAAAGGTGCGGAGCACCTTCCCAAAATAAAAACTGAATTTCTGACAACCTGCTACGTTCAGATGGTCATAGTCAGCAAAATCCGTGGCAAAATCAATCCCGATCTCATCGTATGCCTCATTAAAATCGAGAAATCTCACCTCATCCTCCGGGTAAGTTGCAAGCAACTCTTTCACGGTATTATATACCTTTTGGTCATCTTCCTGCACAATATAAGGCGTCAGGATCAGCAGAACCGGTATTCCCTCCTGCTTTGCCAGATCCAGAAGCTTCTGAAAATACAATGCTGTTTTTTCCGTCATGGGCATCTGCTCCGTCACCTTTGAAACATCCGGTCGTTCCATCGCTTCCACGTGATCTGCGGGCACATGTCCCCTGTAATTCTCCGGCAGACTGTAGTCTGCCAGAAAATCGGAAAATGTTATTTCCCGATATCTGTTATGATAGATCGGAAACTCCAGAAAATACAGCCATACATCCTTCTGCTGCTCTGCCGAAAGGCTCTCCCGGATCGCCGCCATTTTTTCTTTAGACGGACGCATGCCAAACGTGCTTTTGATCAGCTTGCTTTCCTTCACATAATCAAAGGGCTCCACAAGCCTGTAAATGTCTAATACGATAAGCTTTGGATGCTGGTATTTCAAAGCCTCTTTGAGTGTATAATACGTATTCCAGACCGGCTGCATACTGGCACAGAGATCATATGCAGAAATGCCTTCCTCTTTTGAAAGAACCGCCGGATCTATATTGACATACGCATGAGAGGATCCCATGACCAGTACATCCACACTTCCCCGGGGTTGCTTGTAAAAGCCTTCCATCTGCCGGATACCATCCTCATAACGAAAAGCAAGCATACGATTCAGTTGTGACACAAGCACACCTGCAAGCAGAAAAAAAACAAGTATGCGGATCCCTTTTCTTTTCATAAACCCATTCCTTAAAACTGAAAATAAATAAACTGCGTGGCATCATAAGCCGGTCCGTACATGCCATATACATATACGGCTGCCAGCAGGCATAAAGCCACTATATACCGCAGGATCAATGGTTTTTCCATTACCCGCTCTGTCAGTTCTTTTCCTCTGATTTTCAAGATATCCGCCAGAATCAGAACCAAAAGACCGATCAGCAATATGCCCCATTCATACAGATCCAGCCCCATTCCCAGAAGAGTACCATCATATAGCTGTGAAAAACCACCCGTTACTATCATTCTTTTGATATAAGCCAATGCCATCTGCAGAGAATCTGCCCGGAAAAAGATCCATGCAAAGCTTGTCAGCAGGAAGGTACGCATGATGCGAATCAGCTGCAATGCCGGATGTGACGACCGTGTCATTTTCTGTGGTAAACACTGCTGCAGCAAATCTCCGGCAATCTGATAAACGCCATGCAGACCGCCCCAGAACACAAAATGCAGACCGACACCGTGCCACATACCACTCGCCAGAAATGTGAGTAACAGATTCAGATATTTCCTGAACTGTCCCTTTCTGTTACCTCCAAGCGGAATATATAGATAATCCCGCAAAAAGCTACTCAGGGAAATATGCCATCTGCGCCAGAAATCCTTAATCGATACCGCCAGGTAAGGTGCATCAAAATTCCGCACCAATGCAAAGCCCATGACAGTACCGGCTCCGATCGCTATGCAGGAATAGCCCGCGAAATCGCAGTAGATCTGAAGGGCATATAAAACTGCTGCAAGCACTAAAATACCGGAGCCAAAACCTTCATATCCCGCATATGCCGCATTCACAAAAACAGCAATCCGATCTGCCAGCACCAACTTCAGAAAATAGCCCCACAACATAAAAAACAATCCATTTGCGATCCGCTTCTCATCCCAAAGCTTCTTCTGCGCAAGCGTCTTAAGCTGTGGCAGGAAATCTGCTGCCCGCTGGATCGGGCCCGACAATATCGTCGGAAAAAACGATACATAAAGCGCATATCGGAAAAAGTTCTTTTCTGCATCCAGCTTTTTCCAATACACATCTATCGTATAAGAAAGCGCCTGAAAAGTATAAAAAGAAATCCCCACAGGCACAAGCAGGTGGAACGGTATATATTTACAGAAAAATAAAATCCCAAGATTTGCAAAAACGCTTCCAAATACCACCCACTTCTTCAGACGGTCTGATTTCGGCTTTCCTTTCCGGGAAAGCACAGAAAGCATAAGTCCGCTGACATAAGTGATCACAGTCGTCAAAAGCAGCAACAGAGCAAATCCGGGATTCTGACTCATATAAAAATAGTAACTGGCAAAAAGCAGCCAGAGATATCTTGCTTTTTTCGGGACCAGAAAATAGATGCCTACAACAACCGGAAAAAAGCACAAAAAAGAAATTGAGTTAAAAAGCATACCAAGCCCCCTGTTTCCTTCCATTGCATAATTTTAGTATAGCATATGCCTGCGAAAGGAAACAAGAGGGCGTAACCGGCAGAAATGATCCTTTACTCCGCCAGATAGATCTTGACACCGTCCTGTATCTTACTGATCGTGTCGTCCAAAGACTGTCTGCCAAGCAGATAAGCAGGAACAGCTTTTTCCAGTTCTTCCAAAACCTTGGCATCCTGCATAGTCTTTTGGGATAGTGACTCACATATCGTTTCCAGACGATCCGCATCTGCAGCTTTGATCTGCTCGATATCCAGCCCGATCTCCTGTCCGTCTGCGCCTTCGATCGTTGTATAGGCGGCATAATTGGAACGATCCAGGTTTACCTGCATATGAAGGGATTCTTTATTGACCGGAAATCCGTCGTAAAAATCACCATCCTGTACTTCTCTGCTCATCACAAAGGCTGCAAATTCTTTTGCCAGGTCAGCCTGCTTCGTATTTGCATTTACACCGATTTCCACAGTCGGTATATAAGCATTTTCAAAGCTTGTATAATCGCCCTTTACCAGATTGATGATCGCCAGATCAAACATGGCATCGTTAAAGCCGGAAATCTGACAGAGCGCAGCCTGCATGGTAGAGGGCAGATCCCATTCATTGCTTGCCCGCTCTCCCTTTTTATGCTTTTCAATCAGATCAGAATGTGCAGCGATCGTCTGCAGCTCCTGAAGTACCGTGCGCAGCTTTTCTGTATCCAGCTGCTTATCCTTTATGATGTCCGGCATAAAATAAGGCGCAAAGGTATCCACAAGATCTTCTCCGGTAAATGTACCCAAAAGGCTTCCGTCCGTCTGCTCTGCTGCCTTTGCAAGTGCTGCCAGATCTGTCATTTCAGATGCTCTTTTCTCTTTGGAAAGAAGCAGGGGCAGTGCAAATCTGATCGGCAGAATCTGCTGCTTTCCGTCCGCAGCCTTTTCTCCGTCTACGATTGCCTGCAAAAGCTCTCCGTTTTCTTCCATTGGCGTTACGATATCCGACAGATCCATCAGAACGCCCTTTTTGGCAAGCGCATTATCATCCAGACCACTCAGCACGATCACATCTTCCCCGTCTCCCGCAGCCAGCGAAGTCATCAGGCGGTTACGCTGCGTCTCCGCTTCCTTATCATCAGTGTCTGCACATGCAACATGTACGGAAACCATTGTGTCAGGATGCTTTTTCTGGAAAAGCGTTGCAGCCTGATTGATCGTAGCCTGATCATACAAAGTATAAACCGTCAGTTCTTTTTCCGGTTTTAGGGAAAGTTCCGGATTATAAGCATACTGATACAACTTCTGTCCCTGATCATTTTGAAACAGCGCATAATAGACTTCGTTTGTATCGTCAGACATATCGCTTGTCATGCCACGGCACCAGCTGTCTGACAGACCGAATGACATATAGCTGCCATCCAGCAGATCTTCAAACTGCCCGGCATCCTTTGCTTTCCGGTGCAAGCCGTCCGCATTTGCCACGATCAGATTGCCCGCAGTATCTGCATCCGCTGCGCAGCTTCCGCTCTTTTTGCTGGAAATATCCACCTGCGATATCACCTTGATACTGTCCTCCGGGCAGATCCCGATCCCCTGCATGGTTCCGCTGTCTCCATCTATGATCAGTGCATAGCTGTCACCCATTCCGATCAGTGCTTCATATCGCTCGCCTTCCAATGCTCTTGATTCGGCAAGTGCCAGAGTCTGTCTGTCATATCGCTCTATCTTCGTGTAAAAGAGAGCAATGACTGCATGATCTGTAACAGCAATATCCTGCGGGGAATCTACAAACCCATATTGCGGATCTTTCTCTGCCCAGCCTTCCGGCGTGACCTCTGCCATGCCTGTATCATCACAGGTATACAAAAATCCCTGCAGGTTTTCATCATCTATCTGCGCATCATAGTACACATAATAGACCGCATCTGCCTTTCTGATCTTTAGCGTATAGGCATCTGCCGGGAGCGTAAGCTGTGCCATCCCTGCAGGTGTATCCTCGGCAAAGGTCTTTGTCTGTGGGTCCATCACAAAGCGCTTCAGTGAAACACTGTCACCGTTTTCCTGTCTCTGATACAGAACCACCTTTTCATCCTCTCGGCAGATCTGCACAAACTCTCCTGCTGCATCCGGAAGTGCGATCTCCGTCTCCTCATACCGTCCTTTTTCGTCCGCCGGGTCTTCTGCCTTTTTACCGCAGCCTGCCAGTAACGACAGGATGAGCACAAAGAACACTGCGAACTTTCCGCATTTTTTCTTCATAAAATTATCTCCTTTTCTCTTATAGGATTTCCTATCTTGTCGTGCCCATCTTAGCACTTTAAAATCCGAAAAAGGAGAAATGCGCCAATTCTTAACGGCTTCTTCTGCAATTCTTAATATTCTGCCCTGATCTGATATTCCAGTTCTTCATTTTCTACGTTGTTATTTGCCTTCTTGATCCGTTGTAAATCTGTGTATTTATCGATCAATACCGTGATCAATTCTTTTTCTGTCATTTCCTCCATCCTTACACAGCCTTTCCATAATTACAATATAGTGAATTTAGAAGCGGTTTACAAGTTTTCTTTGCATGGATAATCTGTCCTTGACTGCATGCTTTTTCCCTGGTTGTATTTCTTCTATAACGGGCATCTGCCAGAGCGCGCATTCTTTTCTTTCTTCCCATGTGGGCGGCGGATCAGAAATGACTTTTTCCTCTTCCCCCTGCTTCTCTTCCTGCCTGCTGCTTTCTGCCGCCGGTGGTTTTATCTGCACCAGCTTCTCTGACATCTGCACAGAGAGTGCCAGCTGCTTTTGCAGGCTGCCATCTTCATAGGAGATCCAGTAAAAGCCACTGCCGATACCTTGATATCCCTTTTGTCCCCAGCTGTTTTTCACCAGCCAGGCGCCATCCTTTTGGGGCTTCTTTACAAAATGCTCCGCTCCGTATGTATCATCCCAGCCCACCACCTCGACAGTGTGGTTCAGACGCTTCGTCACATAGGGAAAATAATAAGAACTGTCTCCCGATCCGTCTGCCCGGTCCCGGTAATACAGCCCATAGCTGTAATAGCTGATCATCAGACCACCTGTCTGCAGGATCCGACGCTTGCAGGCATCTGTATCTGCCAGCGGGTGCGTACTGACGGAAAACACTTTATATTGCTGCCTGTAAAGTTCCTGCTCAGGCAGCATAAAATCATCCGTGATCTGACGCATCGGTACTTCCGTTTCCGTTACAGGTCCCATTCCGGCAAGTGCAGCCTCAAACACTGCCGTTCTGGTATTTGTCCGTCTGCAGAACTGCGAAAAAGAACTGCCGTCTGCCTGCAGATGGTATGTGGCATATGCACTGTGCAGCTCGGACAGATCCACGTCCGTTCCCCTGTATCCTTTTATCAGAAGTGCCGATTCCATCAACGCAATTCCCGCATAATCCCAGCATAGTGCCAGATCCCCCTGATCTCTGACAGGTGTTACCATCTGCTTCTGTCTCGGATCATAGCTTTTCGGGATCTGTCCTGTCACGGTCTGTGTATGCTGCTCAGACATTATCTCATTACCTGCTTTTCGTCCAAGGCTTTCCAGTGCCTGCAGCTCCCTGTTCCACTCCATGACCGAAAAACTGTCTGCCGCCAGAACCGGATTTTTCAAAAATACCAGCAGGACACAGACTGACAGAAAACCTGCCAGCCCATGTCTGCAATAGAATAATTTTCTATTTTCCATATTTTCCCTTTAAAAGCTTTGCATACGCAGTCTGCTTTCCCTTTGGAACCGCAAACTGTATCTTTGATGCACAGCCTTTGAATGCTTCTTTTCCGATTTTTCTAAGCTGCACGGTTCGTATTGTCACCTTTTTCAGTTTTTTGCATTGATAAAATGTCCGCTTCCCGATCGTCTGCACCTGCCCCGGCAGTATCAGTCTCTGCAGTTTTTTGCATCCCTGAAAAGCACTGTTTCCGATTTTGGTTACACCGCTGCCAATCTGACAGTTTTCCAGTTTCACGGCATTACGGAATGTATGATCCGGAATACTCTGCAATCTGCCCGGCAGTTTTATTTTGGAAAGAGATGATGCATTTTGCAGCATACCGTCTCCAATACGCATCAGAGAAGCATTTTGTGCAAATGAGAATTTGCCTATCTTCTTACAGTCTGCAAATGCATATTTCCCTATCTGCAATACGCTTCCCGGTATTTTCACATTTTTTAGAGCACTACACTTGTAAAATGCCTTATTTCCAATCTGCAGTAACCCTTCTTTCAAGACCAGACTTTTCAGTTTCTTACATCCTTCAAAAGCGTGACTGCCAATCCGGAGCACCGCCTCCGATATCGTGATCCTTTCAAGTGCCGCACAGTTTTTAAACGCGCTCTCCTCTATCACGGTCACATTGTTCCCTATATTCACTTTCTTAAGCTTTCTACAATCTTCAAATGCGCTCTTTCCAATCTTTGTAATACCGCTTCCCATTACGACTTCTTTCAGTTCACCCTGTCCATAGAATGCTTTTTCCGCTATTTCCGTGATGGCCAAAGTTTTTCCCGCTACCTTGATCACATCCGGTATGACCAGTTTTTCCTGTCCTGTCGAACCGTTTAACCGGATTGTCAGCGTACCATCTTCGTTCTTATGCAGTGTATATATCACTTCTTCAATTGTGTAGTTCGTGGAAGATCCCTGCTCTAATGCTTCCAGAATCTTTTTCTGCAGTTCCATGGAAAGCCCCTGATCATCATTTTCCTGTTCTTCAGCTGTTTTTTCTGTACCTGCAGCCAGCTTCCGATAATAAAATTTTACTACAGTGCTGCTGTCTGCCCTGACGATTATAAGCCGGCTGTCCGGCTTTTCATAGCCATTTATGGTAATCGGAAAGACCCTGATCTGTGTATCTGCAAGCGCTTTTTTCTCCTGCCCCTCTTCCTGTGGATAATACGCCACATACTTTTGCAGATCTGTTTCTTTTTCATCCGGCTGCAGATAATATTGCACCTCATAAGTTACAAAGGCCGGTGCATATTCAGCCTGCAGTGTGATCACACCGTTTTCTCCCCCTGTCAGGTTTTCTGCGGATTCCGTCAGAAGCAGGCCTTCCTTTGTCCGCCATCCTTTAAACACATACCCTGTTTTGACCGGCAGCGGAAGGTCAATCTTCTCTTCATAGTCTGATACCCTTTCATATCCGGCTTCTTTTTTGACAAAATCCTTTATCTGATCCTCCAAAATATTACCGCCTGCCGGATCAAGCCGCAGCAGATAGCGATCCGCTTCCCACTTCGCATACAATGTATGACTTTGCCCCGGGCTGTAATGCATACCGGGCTGATACAGTTTCTCCATATTATTTTCTTCTGCCCAGCCCAGCAGATGATATCCTTCCTTTTTTACATCCGGCAGCAGAATAGTTTCTCCCACTCCCCAGCCTGCATAAATGATACTATCACCTGCCACTGTTACTTTTTGCAGCGGATCTCCGATCTTTGTCTTTTTTTCTGCATCCGCATACCAGCCAAGAAAAGCTGCTCTCGAAACGCTCATAGCCTGTTCGCAATTTCCTCCATCTGTATTGTAGGTAATTGTATATTCCCGATGCAGCTGCGCAGGCAGCGTATAAACTGCTGTCTTGCTCCAGTTCGCATATTTTGTAATAACTGCCCCATTTTTTGTTGTCAGATTACGGAATGCAGCCCCCGGAACTGCACCTGCATCTCCCCAGTTTAAGAAACTTCTGAACGCTGTAACGGGACTAACCATTCCTTCCGCCCCATTTGTGTTTACAGTGATCGTATATCCGGGAGAATTTCCCGGTGCTGCCGGGTATACGGCAGTTTCATCATACTTACAGTTCAAGCCGGCAGGAACACTGCTGCCGCCGTTACCATCGTAAACAACCTTATATTCCGCCGGAGAAACAGAAAAATGAAATGCCATGTGATGGATTTTTGTCGGATCAGTGATCGCTGTACTTCCCACTCCCGCATTTGTAGGAAGATATATATACTGTTCAAAATTAACCGTATTTTCCTTTTCATACTCCCGATCTCCACTGTAAGAAGCGGATTTGATATAACGGACACCTTTATAGGCACTGTCTGCATGATCTGTTGCATTGATCGGATAGGTTGATCCACGACTGCTGCTGTCCTTGTCTGTAGCCGGTTCTACCGTCAGGGCATAACCTAACGGCTTCGTCATGGAAAACCGGATTATGGCATGCGGATAAGAAATTTTTCCGCCGCCCTTCATCGTTTTCACATCCGCAAGGGCATCCTCCTTTTGAGAAACGATATGATAAGTATGCGTTCCGCCTCCAGTCACTTTCAGATTGTATTTTGCGCCGGAAACAGTAGTGCTCATAGATGTCTGCCTTTGGGAAATCTGCTTTGTCTTATCAATATTGCTGATCTTTACCGTAGCTTTACCAGCCTGCGCTCCGTCGAATACAATATAATAATAACCGCGTGTACTTGAAAAATTAGTAGCGCCTACCTTATCACAGGATGCGAGCGACCGATAGTACTGCATATTGTCAGTAAAATGGGCACCTGTAACCAGTCCACATTCCCTGCAGATATCTCCACCATAATAATCCAAGGTTTCTGAAAGACGAGCAGACTTTTCCAACAGCTGCTTCTGCTCATCCACGGTCAGACCGCATAACCATACCGCCAGTTCTTCATCCCCATACGCGTTCAGACAATATTCCAGTTCTTCTTCTGTCAGACCAAGCGGATTCTTTGCAAACAAATCTTCCTCTGCTGACATATTTTCCTGCAATTCCATTTCCTCCTCTGATCCTGCTGTGTTACCTGACAAGGTCGCATTTTCCGATATCGTCTCTGTTCCTCCTGTTGCAGAAGCTGCCTGCAGCTGCAGCAGGCTTCCTGCAAACAGGGCAGTGCTGAGCGCGCAGCAGGTTACCCATTTACATACTTTTCTTTTCATGTTTCCTCCTTTTACGGAAAAAGGACACAGAAAGATACCGGTTCCCTTTCTCCGCTTTCTTGATTGATAATTTGTAGTGTCGTGAAATCTTTGGCTGAAATGCCATGACCGACTGATCGTCGCAAGATATAAGAAGCACTGCTCTTATATAAGATTCACTTTGTGGTTGTAAGTATAGCAAACGGATATCCTGTTAGTCAATGACAATTTTCAGGATATCCGTCTCATTTATTTCTTATTCTTGTAAAAGGATTGCACCCAGTACTTTTTCTTCATATACCGCTATATTTTCCAGAGTATGCTCCAATGCTCCATATGTAATTTTTCCCTCCGGCAGGCAAAGCAAGATGGCATCTGCTTCTGCCAATTGCTGCATAGCCTGTTTTTCTTCATATACAGCAGCTTCCTGCACACTATATACTGCCAGTTTTGTTTCATCCGCCATTTTATGACACATAACTTCCAATGTTTCCGCCGGAACAACACCCGTCTCCAACAGACAAAGCGTTCCTCTCTCTTTCCCCGTCAGATTACGGAAATGGAAAAGCAGATGCATCTGTTTTTCTTCTTTTGGCATGTTCCACGCAAATGGGATATGAAAAGACTCTTTCAAATTCCTTGTAGTCCAGATATAACCGGTCCAGGCAAAACAGAGTGCCAAGCCGACCAGACCTGTCAGAATACCTGCCAAAAGTCCCATCAATGCCTGCTTCACCACAGTTTTATATTGGATCCCATCCGATACCGGTTTTACCGCAAGTGGCTCTCCGATCTGTGGTCTTTCTTCTACACTTAGCTTACAATATTGCTTCACATATTTCTTTTCCGTCTTTCCGAGTGCCTCGTAATCAGTTTCTTTCTGCGTGGCATACGTGCTTTCCTGATTGATATTGGCTGCCTGCGTATCTCTAAGCGCCGTGTCTCTTGCCACATATTGATAGGTCTGCAGCATATAACAACGGAACTGGCCACATGCCTGCACCACAGCAGGATAAATATTCTGCATCAGATACTGATCTGTAGCATGCAACAAAACGTCCAGTATTTCCTGATCCGGTGCTGTCACATAGATCACCAGCACCTGCCCGGCACTTGTATCAAAGGTAAGCAGCTCCGACACCCTGCTGCCTTCTGTATCCATGGACACCTGCTCCGCAAGCTGGCTTTCCAGATAAGCGGCTGCTTCCTCGCTTTTAAACAGATTCACAATCTGAGTGACCGCTTCTCCATATCCAAAGCCATCCGCTCCCTGATCAAAACCGTATCGCAATGCCCCTGTATACTTTTGTTCCGGATCGATCTTCATATAAAGTGCCTTCTGGTTATAAGCACTCTGCTGTTCGTACAGATCCAGATCCGTCAGATACTTCTGTACCTGCGTTTTCTGCTCTTCCGATAATGTCAGTTCCGTTTCCGCCTGCTGTTTTGTTAGGTTGTCCTTCTGCGCTTTCCAGTTTTTTCCCGCAAAGACTACACAGAAAACCGCAGCAAAAAGAAGGAGGATCCCAAACCGCTTTTTCCAATATCCCAGAAGTCCTTTGCTGTCCATATATTTTCTGTCATAACGATACACTCTCATATACCTTCTCCTCTTTCTTCCCATTTGACAGCTTATTTCGCATTCCTTTTACTTCAATTCCACCCAACGTGCCGTTTTCCCGCACAAGTAAGAGCAGAAGCGGATTATAAGTCAGATACATTGACTGTGGATTCGCCATACCAAAAACCATGCTGATCAGCACACACATAAGTAACATTTTCTCATTTTGCATCACCAGTCTGTATAACAACAAACTCATCAGAACACAATATACCAATATAAAAACCGTTCCATACAAAAGCATCTGCATCAGGTACGCATTATCCACATAATTATATACGGCATCCGGCTTATAATACAGTGTCGAAGCACCAATAAATCTGATCTTCTGTCCAAACCATGTAAAGCCGTATTGTACAATTGCCTCATATCCCAGTTTCAGACGGTTATTGGATATATAATTCCATTTTTCCCAAACCGGATTTCCCTTCTGATATGCCATCGTCACACCGATACTGGCGATCAGACATATCCACGGAACAAGCATAAGCGCATATGCAAACCACTGCGGGAATTTTTTCTTCGCAAAAAAACGTTCACAAACCAGACAGGAGACAACAAGCAGTATACTCAGCAAGAAGTCCGATCTGCCATTCGTCAGACAGTATAAAATTCCATTGCTTATCAGAATGACAAGGGCTGCAAATTCCCTTAGCCTGTTTTTTTCAGATATCCATGCAATTGCCGTAAAAAGCCCGAAATGGCTGGCAAGCATACAATGTGTAAATCCCAATCCATGTCTGTTTCTGGCACCTTCTTCCCAGATCACATCCTCCAGCACACCTGCCTTTGCAGCCAGCACCGTAATCAGAAAAAGGAGCAGTTGCACCCGGAACATGATCCGGCAAAGTTTCCGGAAAGATACATTTCTGCCGCCGTAAATAAGCGCAAACATTGCCGCAAACGGCAGTTTATCAATTCTAAAAGCGATCCACATAAAAAGAAGCGTTACGCCCAACATCAGCAAATTTCTTGGCGTCCTGTCCGCTTCCAGAATTATTTTCACAAGACAGCAGCTCAGTACCCCATACATGACAGGATCTGAGATCAACTTCATAGGCAGCATATCTTTAAAATACGTATATTTTATAAGTCCCACCAAAAGCCATGCGATCAGAGCCGTTATATATAAAGTTTCGCCCCACTGCTTTTCCTTCATATCGTTTCTCCGTTTTCCTGTCCCATTGCCTGTATAAACTGCAGATAGCCACTGTGTTTCGGATGACGATCCTCTACAGACGGCAGGCTGTCATAATCACCGTACAGTTGCTGCAGATAAGGCTGTATCTGATTCGGTACAGGAAGCATATGACCGCAAAATGGAACCCTTTGATAAGGCAGTAAAATATTCTTATCCATTACTTCCCGTTGATAGCCGGCAAGCCCAAACAGACTGCAGACCTTATCTGCATTCTCCGTTTTTTTTGCAGTTATAATCTTCTTGCTGACACGGGCATACCAGTTAAACAGCCTGTCCGGGGTTATTTTCACGATTATTCTCGATATTTCATGTGCTGCTTTTCCCTTATTTTTGGTTGGCAGTCTGTAAATCGAAAGGTAATGTACGATCACAAAAATGCGTTGCAACAACCTACCTGTCTTTCCCTTTGGTACTCCGTCAATGGGATGAATATCCAGCTTCGGCGCTGCATTTTGCGGATAATCTCCCTCTGGCAGATATAACAGATGTCCGATTGGTGCATCCGGTATGATCTGTTTTTCAACCGGTGAATACCGATACTTCTCAAGCCGATTGTCGTGCTTAGCCAAAAGTTGCTCCAGTCTTTCAAAATCAGGGCGCATCATAGCAAGATCAATATCATCATCCCATGGAATAAATCCCTGATGCCTGTATGCACCAAGCGCAGATCCTCCCGCCAGAAAGTAGGGAAGTCCGTGTTCTTTGCAGAAAGCATCAAAAACAAGGAGCATCATTAATAAATACTCCTGATATTCTTTCAGTTCCTGTGGAATCCCTTCTGTACGCTCTTCCTGCATAATCCATCCTGCCTTCTATCTGCTATGCATCTTCATCCAGCATCGTTGCCAGCATTTTTTCTTCCTGTTTTTCTTTCTTTGTTTTCTTTTTGTTTGGTTCCAGTTCATCCATAAAGATCTGGTATTGCTCAAGCACTTCCTCTGTCGGTCCATCCATACGGATCAGTCCATCATGTAACCAGATGACTCTGCTGCAGAGCTTTCGTACTGTCTCCACACTGTGAGATACGATCATAACCGTACGCTCGTTATCGGAAATCAACTCCCGCATCTTTGCAAAACTCTTCTTTTTAAATGCGATATCACCCACGCTCAAAACCTCATCGATCAGCATGATCTCAGTCTCTAAAACCGCCGTAATGGAAAACGCAAGCTTAGAATACATACCGCTGGAATATGTGCTGACAGGAGAATTGATAAATTTCCCCAGTCCCGAAAATTTAACAATCTCGTCGTATTTTTCCTTGATCTGTGCTTCTGAGAAGCCCAGCAACAGGCCTGACAGATAAATGTTTTCTTTACCGGTCAGTTCTTTTTGAAATCCCACACCGATGGAAAGCAGAGAGATAGAATGATTCCCAATATCGATCGTCCCCTCATCCGGTGAGAAAATACCTGCTATGGAGCGCAGCATTGTAGATTTTCCGCTGCCGTTTCTGCCGATCAGCCCAACAATCTCACCCTTCTTCAGATTAAAACTGACACCTTTTACCGCTTCGAATTCCTCCATACGGGACTTTCGAAGGGAAAACAGACTTTTTTTGATACTTTCAGCCTGTACTGTTTTATATTTAATATGCACATCTTTGACTTGTATTGTATATTCGTTTTCCATTAGCTCACCTTTACATATGAATTTTCATGTTTTACGATCAATCGTACACCCAGTACCGATAACAGGATACTGATAACAAACCAGATACCAGCCACCCCATACATTGGATGGGAATGATATAGAATACAATTTCTGGCTCCCTGAATGATATTCGCAACAGGATTGATATCAAGCATCAAAATGTTGTAAGGCTTTGGTACCCGCTTTTGCACATTGTAAAAAATACCGGACATATAAAACATTAGTCTAAGTGCTACATTAACAATATTCGCAAGATCCATTAAATAAACACCAAAATGCAGTACTATACAACTACAGCCGAAGGTAAACACTCCAAGTGCCAAAAAAAGCGGAATGATTTCCAAAATACGCCATGTGATCGGTACTCTGTAAAGTGGTACCATAATGATTACAAGCGTAAATGCCACACACATCTTAAAGAAATTTACCATCATTGTAATCAGTATCAAAATGTACTTCGGGATATATACCTTTGATATCATCCCCTTATTTTTATTTACCGTCCTTACACTTGTTAAAACAGTTTTACTGAAAAAGTTCCACAGATTCAGTCCGATAAAAACAAAAAGCGGAAAATATTTCTCTGATTTTCCAAATACAATCTCTGCTACAAAGGTATATACCAGCATAAACAGAAATGGATCCAAAATCCACCAAAGCCAGTTCAGTCTGGAACCGGCAACTTCGCTCTTTAGAGTAGCTTTTGTTGCATACAACATATAACCCTTGTACTTTTTGATATTATTTATAAATTTTTTCATAATTTATGTCTTTCCCGTTTCCTTCTATTCGTAAGATTCCATCGTCCGTTTCATTCCATCCCGCAGCGACACCTTAGGCTTCCAGCCTTCTGCCATAGCCTTATCTGACTTCAGAAAACCCAGCTTATAACTCAGATAGCCGGCAGATTTTTCCCCTTCAGGAATATGCATCACCAGACTGATTCCCCGATCAGAAAAAATATCACAAAGAATCTCCGCAAGCTGTTTTACTGTAACCGTCTCTTCGGAATTGGATACATTATACACCATATCCTGAAATTGCAGAAGTGTGTAAAACAGTCCTGCCACAACATCACCGATATAAGTCAGTGCCAGTGTTCCGCTTCCGTCGCTGTTCATTATGATATCTTCCCTGTTTTTTACATTTCCGAGAAAATCTCCTACCACACGCCCATCAGAAAGAAGCATCCCCGGTCCGTAAGTATGTGCAATACGGGCTATTTTACAATCAATTCCATACTGGCTCTTATAGCATGCACAAAGATTTTCCGCCATCCGCTTTCCTTCCGGATAACAGGAACGGACACTTGTCGGATCCACACTGCCATAATCCGCTTCCGTCACAAAATCAAGGCTTCCCTTTCCATATATTTCTCTTGTGCTGAGCAGCAGAAATTTCTCAGCTCCATAGGTTCTGCCATATTCCAGAAGCTGATAGGCTCCCAGCACATTGCCCATTGCCGTTCCGACCGGATCTGCCACAAACTGATTGGGACCCGTCTGGCTCGCCGCATGAATGATTATATCTATTTCTTCTGAAAGTTCTACCGGCTTTGTCACATCCTGGATCACCAGATGGAAATCGTCCCGCTCCAGCACTTCCTTCCATTTATCCCTTGTTTTCAGCTCATTTCTTGCAATGCCATAAATCTGTATGCCATAGCTCTTTGTGTCATTAAGCACCAGCATGGTACGCACCAGATAGGTCGCAATCAGACCGTTTACGCCTGATATAAGCACTTTTTTCCCCTTCAGAGTTTCCCATGCGATCGGTTCTTTTAATATCCTGTCAATATCTTCCTGTACTACATGATGTAACTGCATCAAAGCCTCCTGTTTTATAATCCGAAAATTTCCTGATTTTCCCGCAGATCCACAAGTGCCTTAAACAGGAAGAAATCCTCCGGCGTTGTAATCTTGATATTGGTTGTTTCACATGGCACCATATGAAGTTTAACCCCAAGCTCTGTCATCAAGGAACATGTATCGATTGTAATCGTATAAGGCATGTTTTCTCCTTTTTCATGCGCATATAACACATCTTTGAAATAAAAGCTCTGTGGTGCCTTTGCTACATACATGGTATTTCGGATGATCGTCCGATCGATCTGTTTTCCATCATCACTTACGATCGCAGTCTCTGTAAACGGAACGCAGGTAATACCGTTTCCGTATTCCCTGACTGCTGCAAGATTGTCCGTGATCAGTTTTTCTGTCACAAGCGGACGCACTGCATCATGCAGAAGCACAATATCATCCTCCTTACAGATTGTCTGTAAATAACGCAGCGCGATCATTTTAGACTCCTGTGTATCCTTTCCGCCGGTCAGGATCTTCTTTACCTTTTTAATTCCAAACTTGTCCAAAAGTCTCTGCAGGTAATTTTCCCAGCCTGCAATACACGGAATCACAACAGCATCAATCTCCGGATGCCGCTCAAATACCTCCAGTGTATAAATAATAATCGGTTTCCCGTACAACTCCAGAAACTGCTTCGGCTTTGCGCTGTTTTTCATGCGTTGTCCGGATCCACCGGCAAATACCAATGCTACATTCATGTTATTTATCTCCTCCATTGTTTTCGCACTTTCTATTTTGAATCTGCCACCTTATTATACTTTGCGTAAACTCTTCTGAACTTACGTTTAATTTTCTCTTCCTTCTCCCCCCTGCTGGTACCTTTAAAACATACCATTTTAGAAACCATTTTTCTATAAGGATACGGTGATGCGTTGCTGTTTTTCTTGATCTGTTCTTTCATTACCGTAAATAAAGACTGATAAATGGACATCAGATAAGTCTCATCCTTTTGGATGCCTTCTTTCATAGCCAGTTCCAGTCTGTCCACCAGTTCCTCCGGCTTCTCCTGTATCACATCAAAAACACGATTCCCATAACCAATACTATCATAGAAACCCTTTACCTTTGCATTCCACATGATGCCAACAGAAGGCACATCCAACGAAAAGCTAATAATACTCGGATGTAATCTACATGAGATCACGCCATCACAGTCTGCAATCTTGGAAATCAAATATTCAGGTGTGTTCATATTAAATACACACTTTGACAAGGGAAATCCGTACTCTCTGACAAGACGGTCTACAAAAGCTTCATCACTGAAATGACCACTTGTCAGTATCTCATAATCATAGCCTCTCTGTTTCACGATTTCAATAACCTTTGTCCAGAAAGCTATTGCTTCCTCCTTCGAAAAAGGTATTTTATTATCTGTAAATCCACCTTCCCGCAAGATAAAAATACCAATTTTTTTCTTCCTGCCCGGTTTCTTTTGGATCCAGAATTTGCGAAATACAGTACAGGTATGCACTGCCGGATCAGCCACTTTATCAATATAAAGAGATTCTTTTTCTTTATATTTCTGGAGCATTTCAAAATCATCCCTTGTTGTAATCATCTTGACGCAATCCAGATTCAGTGCCTTCTTCAGACGCTGACACTTCTTATTCTGTTCATCATAATGTTCCAGTCCGATTGCTGAGAAAAAGACCGGTTTCTGATACTTTTGTGCGATCTCGATCGTAACTGCCGTACGTTCATAAAAGTTCTGATACATATAGTTGAACATAGGTGCTCCGCCAAACACTACGATATCGCAGTTCCTGATTGCTTTTTCTGCCGGCTCAAGCAGCTTAGGGTTCCGATTCTTCAAGTATCCCTGTGACACAAATGAAACTGCCTTACTGATGATCTCATACTCCCATCTGTGCAGTCCAAGGTTTTTCATAACAGTAGAAATCAGACTGATATCAGTTGCTTCAATCACCTGATCTCCCACATTATCAGAATCTCTGTTTGTAAGAAGCAGCACTTTGACCTGTGACTTTGGTGTGATCTTCCGCTTGATTTTTTTTAAGTATGGCTTTGTCTTTTTATATAATTTGTCGAAACAATGCATATGGTTTCCTTTCTTTCAAAGCTACTGCGCCAGATCTTTTACCTTGCAATCCTTACCTACCAGGATTTCCCTGCCCTGACAACCTGTGATCTGATTCTTTCCGATGCTGTCCTTTACTTCACTCTGCGCATACAGTTTTATGCCTGCGCCTGTTACATTGGAAAGCGTATTGGCCTGTATACTGCCAACCGTACATTTGCTGTTAAGCATAATACCGTTTCCACCGGCAGCTGTGATCGTATTCTTCTCTACATTACCTGATATGACAGAGCCGTCATACAGACTGATTCCGTCATTTTCCGTCTGGGAAACGATATTTCCCACTACCACACCGGCCTGACTCCGGCAGGCAATACTGATTCCAATACTGCCTGCTCCTTGTATATGGTTATTTTGTATAGCATTTGTGACAGAACTCTCTCCATAAACACGAATGCCACATTCTCCTACCTTTGAAATCTGGTTAACACTGAGTTCTTTTACATTGGAATTCTCAAAAACCATAATGCCGCAACGTGAACTCTTAGAAATGGTATTGTTTTTTACCACTACCTGCTGACTGCAGTCTCTTATGGCGATTCCATCATTCTTATTATCCATAACACCAGTTTTTCCCTTACCGATGATCATATTATTTTCTACCATTACATTTTTCACGCCTGCCAGGTGAATCCCATGTCCTTCTGTTGTGATGTTGTTATTGTAGATTGATACATTTGAAGCTCTGTAATCACCTTTTGCAATTTTCTGATTCGATGCCCCGGTCTGTGTTTTCTCCAGCAGATGTCCGATTACCGCAATTCCCTGCACACGATCACACATTGGATCATTTTTTGTCTGGATCACATTATCATGAATCCTTGTCCGGATCTCTTTATAATTCTGACTCTTTCCAGCCTGACTTTTTGCCTTTGCATAAATAGACGATGTCTTGGATTTAAAAGACTGTACTAAAATTCCCGCACCACAGTTTGTAAAGTTATTATCCGCAATCTCACAATTATAATAACTGGTCGTCACGATTGCTTCTTCATGGACATTTTGAAACTTATTATTGGTGATCATAACATTCTCATGAAATCTACCTACCAGCATCGTATGTGTACCAAGACCTCTCGGTACATCCTGAAATGTATTACCAGATATCAGTACATTCTTCATCACAGTTCCGTCCTGATAGGTTTCGGCAAATACACTTTCCGCCACCGGAATATCAAGCTGCAATGCTTCCTGTTTTGCTTCTTCTCCCTTTCCCTGTCGCGCTTTAAAGCTTTTAAAGGTACAGCCGGTTACTGTAAAGCCGTTAATCGCACAGACCTCTACCTGATGAAGACCGCCTCCGCCTGAAAAGGTTGCGTTCTTTATCGTAATATTTTTGCCGTGTGCCATCTTAACCAGATTACCCTTGTTGTTCTTAGCACCTACATAAGTACCACCCGAAATCGTGATGTTTTTGCATCCCTTATAGCCTTTTGTCTTTGCCGTACTCTTTTTATCCACAGTATCTGTCAGCAGCATGTTTAGGCTTTTTGCCTTTCCCCTGAACTTTATCGTTGCACCGGTCGCTTCCAATGTCACATTACTGCATAAACAGATCGGTCCGCTGATATAATAAGTTCCCTTTGGAATAACAATCTTATATGGTTTTGATGCTGTTGCCTTCCTGCGTACCTTTGTCATGGCATCATTTACTTTCTTTGTAATATCTGTCTTCTTACCTGCTTTGATCTTGATCGTCGTTGCTTTTGATGCAGTCTGTGCAGCCATTACTTCCACTTTTGCAAACTGCACCGATCCCGAAAAGCACTGTAATGCAACAAGTAAACACACCATTAAAATTTGAATCTTCTTTTTTCATGAAACGCCTCCTTTTACACAGTACTCCTGTCCCTCTGTTCTTCTCCCAGCTCCGGGTTTTCAAATACAATTTTCTGCATTTCTCGATAATGATTCCTTACAGTATCTATATCCGCCTGCATTTCTACCGGGATCTGACCCAGTACAAACCAGTCAATCACACGGTCAGATGCATTGCAGTCAATATGATCAAATGAGAAATCCACATATGCTTCTACCTTCTCAAATTCAAAATCCTGCTCCCGGATTGCTGTCAGCAATTCATCAAATGTATAGACCACCTTACCCGGCGCAGATTCCTCATACGCTCTGTGAAATCCTCTGGAATAAGCATACTGCAGCTTATCAAATGCAAAAAACAGCATTGGCTTTTTCATCAGAGAATACTCAAAAATATTAGAAGAATAATCAGTAATAAGAAGGTCTGTAATATAAAACAGATCATTGATATCCGGGAACTTGTTCACATCTACAAATTTATCCTGATATTGCTTCGGAATTGGTACAGCCTCAGGTACCCATGGATGCATTTTAAAAAATACCACATATTCATCTCCACAAAGCTCATACAGCTTTTCAAAATCGATCAACTCATATGGATAATAGGCTGTCAGCTTACTTCTGCCGCGATAGGTTGGTGCAAATAAAATAACCTTTTTCTCCTTACAAAGCAGATATTTCTCACGTAGCTTTTGTTCCACCTCTACACGTCTTTCCTGATTCAGATATTCGTCCATACGCGGCATTCCTGTCGGCAATACCTGTTCTTCATTAATGCCCCATACTTCTGAAAAAAAGTGGGCAATATTTTGTGAACCTGAAATACCGTAAGAATACTGCCTGTGGGCACTCTGTGGTGCCGGACAGCCCGGATGTCCCCAACGGCTGTAACCGGATGATTTAAATCCTGCCCCCGCATGCCAGAGCTGTACCACCTTCGTATCATCAGAAAGCTTCAGCCAGTCAAGCACCGGTGCATGATCATCCACAAAGACAATACCGCTTGATGCTAGTTTTTTCACCAAAACAAGCCAGCTTTTAAATCCGTGATTTCCTCTGGCGCCGAATCTGGCCGAAGTCAGGATCGTGTACTCTTTCTCCATACCCCGTTGCTGCATCCGTTCCATGACTGCCTTTAAATTGGATGCGATCTGATCATTCTGTTCCGTTAGGAACAATACGGTATATGCCCGTTTTTTCTTATATTTTTTATAATAAAATTGATAGCTCCTACGCAGAAAGTTTTTGCTGGAAAGCCAGGTCGCCCTGATATTATTTACCGGATGAATCCGATCATGCAGATGTACAAGTGCTGGAAAATCCGTATTTGTTTTTGCAGCTGCAAGGATAGTCATCTCAAACGGCAGATTATCTTCTCCCTCTTTTACGCCGAAATTAACAGTATATACCTTCTGTCCACCATTATATGGAAAGTTTCTGGAATAATCTGCTAGCTTTCCAAAAATTCTATATGCATATTCTGCCACTGCAACAGTGTTTTCTCCATCGCTGATAAATAAACCATAAATACCAGATGGAATACAAGCACAATTGCCCGGATTTGTTATATTAGTTGTCAGATGATATTGCCCATTTTCATATTTCAGAATACACAACTCTGCCATTGCCATACCAAGCATTTTATCAACCAGATAAAAACGCATCTTCTGCGTGTCTGACACTGTTCTCCCTTCCTTTTCAAGCGTTAGATAGATATGCAGATGAATTCTCTCCCATTCGATTTTTTGAACCTCTGCTTTCCATTTATGATCTGTTACAAGATACTTCATATTACGTTCTCTTCCTCCTGTTTCTTACTACCTTTTTCCTGCCTGTGTCAGGATCAATTCTGCAACACGCTTTGATGCATTTCCATCCTCCACAGAGCCTTTTTCTTTCAAAAAGGCATCTATCTTCTGTCTATAACTTTCCTCATCAAATGTCCCGATCTGTTCCAAAAGTTCCTCATTTGTCTTTGCCAGTGGAAATGGGGTATCCGTCAGTGGATAATAAAAGCCTCTAATCTGTTCATAAGCATCGTAGTCCTCTGCCAGAATAAATCCGGGTCTTTTCGTCAACAAAAAATCAAAGATCGCACTTGAGTAATCTGTTACCATTGCATCCGCTGCTGCCAAAAGTTCCTGCACATCCGGATACATGGTAGCATCCATAACGGATTGCTCTTTCAATGCCTCAATCTGCTTCGGTGACACCCTCCTTGGATGTAGACGTACCAGACATACCCATTCACCGCCAAACCGGCTTCCAAGTTCTTCTGCGATTCTTTCATATGGAAGCGGCTGTAATAGTCCATGATCCTGATCACGGAAAGTCGGCATATAGAAAAACAGTTTTTTCTCCGGTGCAATACCATATGTCTCCTGCACCTTTCTCTTATATTGCAGTTGATCCTGTTCAAAAAACAGATCATTACGCGGATGTCCGTATTCCAGAATCTTTCCTGCTCCCCAAAAGGCATTTTTATAAACATCCGATTCAAATCGGCTGTTTGAAATCCAGAAATCCGTATAAGCCGCATTTTTCTTCGCAAGTGCCAGCCATGCTTTATCTGCATTCAGATAACCGCAATCTCCCTCTATCTTCTTAATGCCAAAGGAACCATGCCACATCTGGATGTAAATCTGTTCCTTTTTTTTCAAAAGCCCCTGATTCAGCAGATGCACCATCTGAAAGTTTTTGACCCAGAGCTTTGCAGTCGCATATTCATAGAAAGCCTGTTCCGAATCATACAGAACAATCCGCACACGTGCAGGTAATATAGGGCGGAGCAGTTCCGGTGTTTTGGTAATCCAGACAAGATCCAGTCCCTCCGTCCGTTCCTGCGGCATTTCCAGAATACATTTTAATACATACTTTGGATTACATCCATATCCGTTTCCCATATAATTATCAAACACAATTTTGTTTGGACATATTTTTTCATGGTCATACAGCTTGTGATATTTCCGAGTGTACAAAATCCGTATCTGCAAGCTTGTTTTTCGGATACGATATACCTTGTATTCTCCTTCTATCGTATATGCGATTATTGTCTTAGCCCAGGAGCGTATTGTCATATATCTTCACCTTAACATCATTTGAAACATTACAGAACCCTGCTGTCCTGTCCCTTAAATATCTGTCTCCAAAGAAGCAACTTGCAGCAACACTGCACATTTCTGCATAATTACCATTATTTTATCATATCATGATACTTTCATTCTTGCAACTTGCCACATTTTTTGCATTATACAATTGTTATCCGAATTCATGTGGCGACCCATAGGTTGCTTGAAATTGAGAAAAGGATATTGTAACTTGTCAATCGGTTTGTACATTATTTTAGCCCCTATATCCTTAAAATCTGTAAGAAAACTGCACGAATAACGATTTGTTTTCATCAAAATTATTGCATTTATTATAGCAGAAAATGTGTAAAAGTCAGTAATATCTAACGTTTTGCTTTAATCAGCAGACATTAGCTATACATTTCTTTGCACATCAGATCAGGCAGGTCGAAAGACCTGCCTGATAACATTTTTATTCAATTCTAACCAGCCCTATGAAACACCCCTAAAAACTTTGGAAATCCCTACTAAACTATAAAAAGCTAAAATTCCAGTCACAGCTAGCTTAATCAGTACAATACATCATGTCTTGATTTTCTCAAAAATGTTCTTTTAATGAAAGAGCGGAATAATACCTCAGGTTTAGCAAACATTGTAATTTTATTAATGATTTTAGAGTCATACTTCAGCATTTCTGCCATTTCAATTAACGGATTATAATCGTCTTCAAAAATAGACTTCTGACTGTCATACCCGCTTAATTCCTTACATCTTTCAACAAGTGCATCTCGCATTTCGATATGAGTTCCCGGATTTGGCAATGGATTATTAATATCATACTCGGATTTTTCGTTTATATAATCCTCATATAATACTTCATTAAAAAAGCCCTCCAGCCCATCAAAACGCCCTCTTCTTGTCAGCACCTCCATTTTTTCAGTTTTCGTTGTTACGAGACAAACCGGTGTTTCAAATGCCACACTTGGTAGGGCAACATGAAGACGGGGGGACACAACACATGATGCATTATGATAAAGATACAACATATATTTAGCTACTTTTAAACGGTCTTTTCCTTTAAAAGCAGGAGATATCATTCGACTTATGCTGTAAACTGGTTTTTCAGATTTTTCTCGTATTATTTTTACCATTTTGGGTGGCACATCAACACAAAGAACATATTTATTTCCACAGTCTTGTTTAATCTTGTAATTAGGAAGCAATGTCATAGTCATGCAACCAGTAAAATAAGCATCTATTCCATGCTCTTTTAAATAAGCAGCCGTACCAGTATCTCGACATCCAATTGGTTCATATTTTTTAAAATAAGAAAACACC
>ERZ1026860.42-NODE-42-length-87625-cov-11.081124_pt1 | contig 87625 bp, 74 predicted proteins | sample MGYA00380160_ERZ1026860 | MGnify/ENA primary metagenome ERZ1026860 (study PRJEB33269, sample SAMEA4719796) | human gut metagenome | biome: human-associated habitat; feature: organic feature; material: feces | place: Cameroon | collected 2013-10 ... | reverse complement strand
TGGTCGAAATTATTATATTTTAATCTATTGAGTTTTCGGGGGGGTAATTTTCAGGGTATGAGCGGTACATTTGCTTGAAAAGTGTGTTTAATTATATGGAAAGGGCGGGAAGTGTTAATCTTTGTCACACCCATCACTTTTAACGGTTGTAAGGTTTCTTAAATGCCGAAATATACGTTTTTCCCTTGTCCTTTTCGGTAATTTCAACCGTCGGAAAGGGGATTGTTTTTCGGCGAAACGCACCCCTCGATTCGACGGAAAGAGGAGAAAAATCGCACAAAAGGAAAAAGGCGTTGCCGCATCAGGGGAATTTTTTCGCCATTCGATGAAATCGAATCGCCGTTTCGCGAAAATAAAACGCCGAAAGAATTTACTCAATCGGCGGTTGAATTTACCCTTTCGGCGTTTTCTTTTCTTATGACTTGATTGTGATTTTGAACAAGCACGTTTTCACGCGGGACTTACGGGAAAAGAAAAAGCGGTGGTTCGATCTTGTTTCATCGAACCACCGCCATGAGTTGTATTTCCTTAGTGCTAATCGACCATGATGACCAAGCATTTGCTTGCTTTCCAGAATAAATCCGGATTTGTTATCCTTATGGAACTTGGTTTCGACGGGTCGCCTTCCAAGGAATAGGAAGATGTCGGGTGAGAGGTTACGAGTTTTATTCTCTTTCCCGTCAACGGTATCTCCTGTGTGTTTCTTGTATCTATCTTCGTGAATGCGGCGAAGTCGGCATTGTTCGATAGGACGTTTGTTTTACCGAAACCGATGAAACCTCCTTTTCTGTCGATTACATTCTTGGTTCTAAGTTCTTTCTTTGTGCCGATGGTAAAGTATGCTGTGTACTTCTCGTCTTCTATCTGCATTATTTGCTTGTCTTTTTTCTTTGAAGCGTTCTCCAAATTTTCGACATTCTTGGTCAATTCATCGATTTTCACGTTTTTCTTTTCCAATTCCGCCGTCAAGGTTTGGATTTGGCTTTCCTGCTCTTTTATTCGTTGTTCCAAGTTCTCGACAAAGGTTTGCAGTTGTTTGTTTTGTTTCTGCAATTTGCTTACTCTGGAATGTACTGCGGCGAGTTTTTCCTTGTCTTTTGCGAGTATGTCGTTTATGGTGGCGATTTTGGTTCTTATACTCGAAGCTGCGTCTTTGCTTACTTCGCCCGAGGTGTTTGCCGCTTGTGCAACATCGGAGTAGGTTTTGGTTATCTCGCCCAGACTTGCGTCTATTTCGTTCAACTGTTGGAAAAGCGTTTCCATTTCAGCGTCTTTGTCGGACATAACCGCTGCAAAGGAGTCCTGCAACTGCTTTTCTCTTTCTTTGGACAAATCTTTGTTACAAGCCGTCAAGGCTGCAAGGCATATAAAGCCTGCGGTAATCAATTTTCTCTTCATAAGTTCTCTGTTATTGTTCAAAATCAAAATTATTAACTTCGCAAAGGTAGTACAAAAACAACAATCTGCAAAGAATTATTGTTCTTTTGCTGCGAAATGTGCCTTTCGGCAATGGAAAATATCGTATAATTGCAATCGAAAAATGAGCGAATATATGTCTGAGGATAAACTCGAAATACTTGGTGCAAGGACGCACAATCTGCAAAACATTTCCCTTTCAATGCCTCGCAACAGTCTGATTACCATTACAGGGTTAAGCGGCAGCGGTAAGAGTTCTTTGGCTTTCGACACCATATATGCGGAGGGTCAGAGGCGTTACTTGGAGACGTTTTCTTCCTACATAAGAAATTTTATGGGGAATATGAGCAAACCCGATGTGGATAAGATAAGCGGCTTGTCTCCCGTAATCTCGATAGAACAAAAAACCACGAATAAAAATCCTCGTTCGACCGTCGGTACAACGACGGAGATATATGACCTTTTGAGACTTCTGTATGCCAGAGTTGCAGAGGCTTATTCCGTGAATACGGGTGAGAAGATGGTGAAGTACACGGAAAAACAGATTTTGGAGGAGATGGAGCAGTCTTATAACGGGGAATATATCGTTATTCTCGCTCCGGTGGTGAAAGGCAGGAAGGGACATTACAGAGAGTTGTTCGAAACGATTGAGAAGAAGGGATTTCTCAAAGTGAGGGTAGATGGCGAAATCATAAATATAGTGAGCGGTATGAGGGTTGACCGTTATAAGGTTCATGATATAGAGATTGTGGTGGATAAGTTGAAGATCGATAGCGAGGGAAAGAGGGAGAGGTTGAAAAAGTCGGTGGAAGTTGCTTTCAAACATGGCAGGAACAGCCTTATGATCGAGGACGAGAACGGCAAAATAAGGTTTTTCTCCAAAAATCTTATGTGTCCGACAACCGGCATTGCTTATCCGGAACCCGAACCGAATACTTTTTCGTTCAATTCGCCATACGGGGCTTGTCCGTTTTGCAACGGCTTGGGAGAGGTGTCGCAAGTGGACATCGACAAAATAATTCCGGATAAGAGCAAGAGCATTGCCCGAGGCGGTCTCGCTCCGATAGGGAAGCCAAATGCGGGCAGTTGGTTCGTCAAGCAGGTTGTGCAAGTCGGAAAGAGGTACGGCTTCGATTTGGAAACTCCTTTGAAAGATTATTCGCAAGAGGCGATGAATGCTTTGTTGTACGGCGTATCGGAAGATGAGGGAATTATTCCGACGGACGGTTTTCAAGGTGTGGTAAATTTCATTTCGACCCAATTCAACGATGCGAACCTGCCGGCATCTCTGCAAAAATGGGCGGCAGGTTTCATAACGAAAAAGGTGTGTCCTCATTGTAACGGCGACAGATTGAAGAAAGAGAGTCTTTGCTTCAAAATCGGAGAGAAAAACATTGCGGAGCTTGCCAATATGGACTTGACGGAGCTTTCGCAATGGTGCTTGGAAATAGAGCAAAAGCTGAATGAAAGGCAACGAAGTATTGCTTCCGAGATTTTGAGAGAGATAAACACAAAGATAAACTTCCTTCTGGACGTAGGTTTGGGATATTTGAGCCTCAACAGAAGCTCACGCACTCTATCAGGTGGCGAAAGCCAAAGAATAAGGCTTGCTACGCAAATAGGGAGCAAGTTGGTCAACGTGATGTATATCCTCGATGAGCCGAGCATAGGCTTGCATCAATCGGATAATGTGCGATTGATTAAGTCGCTGCAAAAGTTGAGAGACATGGGAAACACTGTCATCGTTGTGGAACATGATAAGGATATGATGTTGGCATCGGATTTCATAGTGGATATAGGACCGGGTGCCGGCGTGAACGGAGGTCGGCTGACGGCAATAGGAACTCCGAAAGAGATTTTGAAGCAAAACTCTCTTACCTGCCTGTATCTGCGTGGTGAGAAGAAAATCGAAGTTCCGAAAGTCAGAAGAAAAGGCAACGGCAAGGCAATAGACTTGTCGGGAGCTTGCGGAAATAACTTGAAGAACGTGAATTTGCACCTGCCATTGGGGCTTTTCGTATGCGTTACAGGTGTTTCCGGAAGTGGAAAGTCATCTTTGATTAACGATACCTTGCATCCTATTTTGAGCAAGTTGTTTTACCGAAGCGAGAAACCCATTCTCCCATACAAAAGCATCAAAGGAGTGGAGAATATCGACAAGGTTATAGAGATAGACCAGTCTCCTATCGGCAAGACACCGAGAAGCAATCCCGCAACATTCATAGGCGTGTTCGACGATATAAGAAGGCTGTACGCATGTCTTCCGACTGCGAGAATAAGGAACTATCAGGCAGGACGTTTTTCCTTCAATGTCAAAGGCGGTCGGTGCGAGGAATGTCAGGGTGCCGGTGTGAAAACGATAGAAATGAATTTCCTTCCGGACGTTTACGTTACTTGTCAGGAGTGTGGGGGAAAGCGATACAACAGAGAGACTTTGGAAGTACGGTACAAAGGAAAGAATATAAGCGATGTGCTGAACATGAGTTTTTCCGAGGCAGTCGTTTTCTTCGAGAACTATCCCGGCATCAAACGTCAGCTATCCATGGTTACCGAAGTGGGATTGGGTTACCTTACTTTGGGACAACCCTCGACCACTCTTTCAGGAGGTGAGTGCCAAAGAATAAAACTCGCTGCCGAATTGGGCAAAAAAGATACGGGAAAGACCTTATACATACTCGACGAGCCGACAACGGGACTTCATTTCGAAGATATAAGAGTTCTATTGGAAGTTCTGCAAAAGTTGGTCGATAAAGGCAACAGCATGCTTGTGATAGAACACAATCTTGATGTGATAAAGGTGGCGGATTACCTCATCGACATGGGTAATAAGGGCGGAAAGGCAGGCGGAAACATAGTTGAATGCGGTACTCCCGAAGAACTGGCTCGGTCGGAAAAGAACAGCATCGGTCGTTACTTGAAAAGCGAATTATAACACAACGTTTTACGCAGCAAAATAGGCACAAGGAGCAAAAAAAGCCTTGATAATTTTGCTCGCAAGAAAAAATATTGTAATTTTGCAACCTCAAATGGCGGGATAGCTCAGTTGGTTAGAGCGTCGGATTCATAACCCGGAGGTCACGAGTTCAACTCTCGTTCCCGCTACATCAAGAGAAACTTCAATAAATCGGAGTTTCTCTTTTCTTTTTCTCTTTCTCATAAAATCCGATTTTCTCCCGACTTGACTACATTGTGATTTGCACCCGACCGAAATGCGACATGATAAAGCAAACCGACATTTGTCAGGACTTTGATGTGCTTTGATTTGTCAAAACTCCGATTTCGCTGTTTTATCAGAACGGATAGCCTATACCGATCTGCAGTTGAAGGTCCTTGAACTTGGTATCCTGAATGACAAATCTGTCTTTCTCGGGACGTGCAGGGTCATACATTTTGGCGGCAAGGTCAAATCGCAAAATCAGGAACTGTATGTTTATTCTCAATCCCAAGCCTACTCCGACGGCTATCTCTTTATAGAACCGTTTTATGTCGAATTCGCTACCTCGAACGATTTCTTCGCCTTTCCATGTCCATATATTGCCGGCGTCCAAGAAGGCTGCACCCTCGAATACGCTGAATAACGGAAACCTATACTCCAAATTGATACCGAATGTAAGGTCTCCGGTTTGTGTTTTATCGTATTCGTTTGTCGAAGCGCTGCTTCCGGGACCCAATTCCCGCAGTTGCCATGCTCTTATGTTGTTCGCTCCACCCGCAAAGAAACTCTTCTCGTAAGGAAGGCTCGTTGCATTGCCATAATACCAGCCTATGCCGGCAAAAAACCTGCTCACGAACTTGGTTTTCTTTTTAAGCGTATGATAATGCACAAAATCCAAGTCGCCTCTCAGATATTGGGAATAAGGAATGCCGAACATTTCGTATTGCCCTTGCGAGTTTTTCGATTGTTTCGATAACTTGCTTATCAGATAGAGGAGGTTACCGGAAGCCTCCACGTTTGTACGAATGTAATTGAAGTCTTTGGTTTTGGATGTCGCCTGTCCGTTGTGAACGAAACCGAATCTCGTGTCCATAACCAAATGGTCGGACATCTGATACTGTATTCGCTTGTCGAGTTTCGCGATAAGGGCGGCATAGCTGTCGTCTGTTATCTCCATATCCACGTAATTCACCTCAACCGGACTGAAAGAAAAACTGTTTGCAGGACTGCTTTGCCAAGAGTATTCATAGTTTATGGTGGATATTTTACGATTATAATAGGTGCGTCTCTGTGTATTGTAGGCGAGTTTTATGGAAGTATGCGGACGAAACCTCATGGAATAGAGACGTGTCGAGAAAGGAGCAAGGAAACGCGGCAATTCTATTCCCACATCAAAGCCCAACTCGAAAGCATTGAACCAATTCCAAAGGTTTTCTCCCTTGCTCGACGAGAATATATCGCTGCGAACCTCTGCCGCCGTCTTGATATTGGCGGATAAAATCTCCGCTCCTTTAAGCAGGTTGCTGTGAGAAAATCCTATGTTTATTTCCGAACCGAGGCTCGAGCTTTGTTGCAGGTTTATACTGTTGTTCGTGGCAGAGAAATTCATTTCAAAGGAAGTTGTCAGCTTAATCGGCTGAGACATTGACAGTCTTATAAGACAATCCAAGGGCAATGTGTCTGCTGCATTGTTGCTTTGAGGGAAGAAAGATATGTCTATATATTTGAAATTTTGTAATTGTGAAAGAGCGTTACGGGTATTCCTTGCCATGGTCGGCGAAAACATGTCTCCGTTTTGGAAAAGTATGCTTCGCATTATGGGTTTGTCCTTTATGGATTGATGACCCGTACGAATGAATTCGAAACGGGACAATTTGGCTGTCTTGTGAGGTTTGTGCATAACTTCATTTGTATCCGTTATTTGCGGACGTTCCGAAGAGGAAGCCGAAGAATAATCCGGATAAACATATATGTTACGAATCTTATACGGCTTATGCTTGCCCATATTTTCGGGATTGGAGACCACGAGTGTAAGGTTCAGACTTTTGGTGTTCAAATTCGTATCGACTTCAAAGCGGATGTATTTCTCATTAAAGGCGTAATATCCGCTTTCTCTGAGGTTGCTCGTTATCGTCGAGCGGATTTGGCCGAGCTTGTCTTCATCATAATAACTTCCGGGAGTTATTACGGTTCCGGGATACACTTTCTCGATTTTCTGTTTCAACACACTGTCGTTGACAGACAATGCTATCTCGTTAATCTTGTATCGTGCCGGTACATCTATATTATATACCACTTTCTTCCTACGCTTATACGAAGTCCACGGAACCCACATACGCCTGACGGGAGCAAGTGTATGCGTCACTCCTGCTTGGAAAACGCCCTTGCTTTTCAAGAATTTTCTCATTTCCTCTTCGGTTTCTCCAATCAGTCTCTCATTCAATTCGACAGGCTGCGAGCCTAACCTGCGGAAAACGTTGCGTGAAATAAAATTAACCGTGGAATCCTCTCCTCTTTCGCTCAAAGAATAGAAATACATGCCCCATTTAACGCCGAGGAATGTCCCGTTCGGATCTTGCTTTATCAGGTTTTTCAAATCCGACGAGCTGACCAATTTGCTGTTACGCTCGATTTTGTTCTTGGAAAGTATGTATCCGTTCCTGCTTATGTGCTTTGTCGGACTGCAGGCAAAGAAAAGCGTACCGATTAAGAGTAAGAGAAAAGTATATTTGACGTTTCGCATGTTCGGAATATGGTTAAGCTTTCAGGTAATCAAGAATTATTTTGCAAGCTCCCGCTTTCTCTCTCGTATAATCGAGAGCTGCTCCTGCGGATCGGTCATAGAATGGTATATCATTGCATAAACGCTCCAAGACACGGGTCAATTCTTCCGTATTCCTTATGCAAAAAGCCGCTTTTCTTTCCACCAAATCCACTGCTTCCTGAAAATGTTTGTAATTAGTACCGAAACAAACGGGCTTTCCGAAAGTTGCTGCTTCCAATGTATTATGTATGCCTGCTCCGAAACCGCCTCCTATGTATGCAATGTCGCAATAACCGTACAAACTCGAAAGAATGCCTATGCAATCTATGATGAGAACTTTCTTTTTGCTCAAATCATGATTACCTGCCTCGGAATACAGCACCGCCTCGGGGAATAAATTCAGCAGAGCTTTGATATGTGCCTCCGAAACGACATGAGGGGCTATTATATACTTCAATACGATGTCTTTCGGCAAGCGTGCAATGATGTTTTCGTCCTCTTCCCAGCTGCTTCCTGCCAAAAGGATTTTTTCTCCCGAAGAGCAGAATTCCTCAACCTGCGGAAATCGTTTGGCATTCTTCGCAATCTGTGCCACTCTGTCGAATCTGGTATCTCCGCTGATACTTACGTTTTTGTAGCCTGCCGACTCGAGAAGTTCCAATGTCTGTTCGTTCTGAACGAAGAAGTGTTCAAACACTTCCAATCGACGGACGAACCACTTTCCGTATGGCTTAAAGAAGTATTGGTCGGGACGAAGTATAAGCGAAACCTGAAATACCCTCCTGCCTTTCAAGGCTTTGAGATAATTATACCAAAACTCGTATTTCACAAAGAACGTAAGACGCGGATTGGCGTAAGACACGAATTGTCGGGCATTGCTTTCCGTATCGTTAGGCAGGTAAACGACCCACTCTGCAAAGGAATAGTCCTTACGTATCTCGTATCCGGAGGGAGAATAAAACGAGAGAAGAATTTTATGGTTCGGATTACCGGCTTTCAATGCCTCGATCAAAGGTCGTCCCTGCTCGAATTCTCCAAGCGAAGCACAATGAAACCAAACGACTCGGTCTTCGGGCTTGATTGTTTTCAAAATATCGAAACACCTTGCTTCGCCTTGCAACATCGTCTTGACTTTCCGATTGAACAAGGCAACGATATGCAAAGCGAATATGTATATCGCAATACCTGTATTATAGATAACACGCATGGAAACGAAGATTAAAAGTAAATCTTGTCGGCATCTCTTCCGAAGAACGGGAACATCCAACCGATTTTCAATGTGAGCATCCTATCGACATACCATTTATCGTCTCCGCTTCTTAAATCGAACTGATATTCTCTCGTCATTTTCGTCCACGCATTGTCGAACTGCACCCCTGCAAAGAAGTTTGCGAAGCTGTTTTTGCTCATATAGAAATATCCTACGAAAGCGGAGACCATCGGACCTCGCATCTGTCGGTCGTAACCGTATGCATAGTCATCTTGGATTTGAGGAGCTTTCTCCATTGTGTTTTGGTAGATAATCTGATGTTGTATATATCCTGCTCCTACGCTTATCATCAAACCGGAATTGGGATTCGAGAACCACAATGGCACCACTTTACCGAAGAAAAGCGACAGGCTGATGTTTCTGTTGTAGGCAATCAAACCTGCGTCCGTGCCTGCCTGAGAAATGATGAACGGGTCGGACGAATTAGTCATCATTCCACGTAGAATGTCATTCTTGATTTTCACGTTGTCCGAGCCGAATTGGAATGCGAATTGCAAGTTCCAAAGCCAGTTGCTCTCTGTTTTCCAGCCCAAATCGGCGTTTACATTCATAAACGATTTGTACCTGTTACCCATTTCCCCATAAGGGAAAGTCCAACCTGCGGAAGCCGCAAAGAAAGGAGTGCTTACGGCTTTGTCTTTGCCGACACTGACGCTTCCCCCTTGAAGTTGTGCGGATAATTCAAGGCTTAACGCCAACGCTAATATGATAAGTAATGTTTTTTTCATCTTGCGTATCATTGTTTTGTCGTTGTTATCAATTCTTTCGGGAAATGCAGCGAGAAGACGGAACCTTTACCGACTTCGCTTCTTACCTTTACATCGCCATTCAGGGCTTTGCAGGTATTGTAAACATAGAACAACCCTATTCCGAAGCCTTTTACTCGGGAAGCTCCGCTTTCCGATTTCACACGAAAACCTTTGCGGAATATCTTTTTCAAGTTCTTTTTCTCTATGCCTATGCCTCTGTCCTTCACTTCTAAAACAAAGCAATCTCCCTCTTGCTTTGCAGACAGTGTTATAACGATATTGTCCCCGCTATATTTTATTGCATTTTCCACGAGGTTTATAAGAATGTTTTTCAACTGCGTTTCATCGGTCATTATTTCCGTATCCCGTTCATCTTCTTCCACACTTAATTTCCCGTTTGCCTGCTCAATCCTTACGGCAAACACTTCTGCCACCTCTGCAAGCAGTTTATTCACATGCACTCTGTCTTTCAACGCATAATGTTTCACTTTGGCAGCCTTGGAACTGCCGAGTATGCTACCGACAAGCAGTTTCAGTCTTTCGATTTCCTCTTTCATTGTAGCCATATAACCGTTTCGGGCTTCTTCCGTAAGGCTTATGGTTTTGTCGGACAGCATTTCGCAAATAAGTTGCATGCCGGCAATGGGCGTTTTCAGTTCATGAACCATGGAATCCGTGTAATCGTCCTGCTTTTGCTTTGCTTTCATGCTGCAAACAAGCATTATGAACAACACAATCGATATTCCGCCAAGCAGTAAGGCAGAAAGCAATCGGCAAAGTACCTCATCGCATAAATCGAAATACAAAACGGCGGTGGCAAGCAAACCTGCCGCAGCAATCAATGACGCAATGATTATTTTCGTTCTTGCTTTCCTCTCCATATCACTGCACAATCATTATTCGGTTCTCGGATTGGAAACAAGATGCTTGCGAAAGAATTTGCAATATGTAACCTCCCGTCGGTAGATTTTTTGTTTCCACTATATTTTCTCCATTTTGCAATTCCCCGATTTGCAAAACATTGCCTGTCATGCCGAGTATGCGGTATTGCCCCTTGGTATTGGTTCTCAGCATAAAGCTGCCATTATTGGGATTCGGGTATATCTCCGCCTGCAACTCTGTTTCAACATGCGGAATATCGGAAACGGCATTCTTTTTCAGCAATACATCGCAAGTTACCGTGCCGTTTGCTTGAACGGACAGGTCGAGCGTTTTGCTTTCATAGCCTTCCTTTGAAAAGGTCAAGGTATATCGACCTGCAGACAAGGCTCTGAAATAAAAACCGTTCCCTTTCGATAAAACCAATGCTTCTTCGCCGGCAAAGCCTGCCACTTCTACCGATACGCTGTCCAATTTTTCTCTGCTCAAACTATCTTCCACTACTCCTTTAATACCCTTTGTACTGTTTGCGACGTATGAAGGCAAAGCCTTTCCGAGATAATGCCAATACTTTGGAAGAAAAGCTCCGGAGGGTGCCTTGGAAGAACTTATCTCAATGGTGATTTCCCTGCACTTCATGAAGTACGTGTGCCAATCCTGCCTGCCTCCATAAACGGTGTACCAGTCTCCACCTTCGATAATGCCGTCATAGCTCACATCGGTGAAGTAATAAGCCGGCGAATACGCCCTTACATCGTTCACGAACCGCAAACAATTTTCCTCGAACCACGATTTGTCGGCATGCGAGCCTTGTTCGCTCGAACGGAAGTCCCACGGATAATTGCACACCTCAGCTCCGCCGTGCAGATTGGCAGACACATCGAAACGCTTCTTTTTGGCATAGTCCATGAATGCCATTGTTTCGACTTGGTACGCCTCGCCATCGTAATGACTGCCCATCACTGGGTCGGGAAAGTTGCGGTTCAAGTCTATATGGTTGGCATTGTATCTCGTTGCCGCCGAAACGCTTGCATCACCTCCCGCATACGCTCCGTCGGGATTGGCAAGCGGGCAGATATACAGTTCGACGGAGGAAAGCAAGTCCCTGATTACTTCATCGCTTCGGTAAGACGACAGCAGGCTGTCCGCAAGCCTGAGAAGCATTATCATTCCCGTCAGTTCGTCTCCGTGAATGCTTGAAGAGTAAAAGAATTTCGACTTCCGATTTTCATCGCAAGAATCATTCGTCAATCGCAAACACAGCAACAAACGACCGTTTCCGCTCGTACCTATGGTATCCAAAGAACATAAAGAAGAATATCGACGTGCGAAGTCCTGCATCATGGCGACATAAGTTCCGTATGTGGGGTAACGATTCCATGATTGCATTTGCGAAATGTCCGAAGCCATATCAGCAGCCTTAGGTTCCCTTTCCTCAAAGAGTTCAAAGGCAAAACCTGATTCGCACAGTGCCTCGAATTGCCTTGCATTCACGTACGCCAACCACTTGTCACCATGTCTGTAATCCAAACTCACGATATCGGCAAGCCTTTGCAAATCCGTCTTTTCGGCACTTATCAGCACCTTTGCCTCTCCCCTCTTTTGCAATACCGCCTCCACCTCATGCCTATCCGCATTCTGTCCGTTGCATAAGACGATAAACAAGCCGACAAACGACAAAAAAACAAAAAACTTCCTCAACATACCGATTGCAAAGGTAAGAAAAAACCACATATCGAGCCGTTCAAAGGTTATGTTGACTGTCAAGCCGTTACCGAAACGGTGTTCCGGCAAAATGAAACGGCGGAAGAATTTCGCGAAACGCCCTTTCATTTTCGCGAAAGGGCGTTTCGGTTTTTATCATTGCAGACAATGACAAATCAAAACTCTGAAAAACGAATTTGAAAAGCAGTTTCAACGTATCGGAATGTATCATTACTTACCTTTCCCACCGCATTCAATCGTCGATATCTGCAAATTTGTTACCTTTGCGACAAGAAAGAGGCACAAAAGCAATGGACAAATCCACTATTAAGCACATATATCGGATTACGCACTTGGACAATATTCCCCATATACTGAAATACGGGATTGAAAGTCCGCATAACTACAATAATACTTCCGAATATATTGCCATAGGGGACAAAAGTCTGATCGAGTGCAGAAACGACTATGAAGTAACCGTCAACGGCAAAAACATAACCTTGGGAGACTTTATTCCTTTTTACTTCGGGTTCAGAATGCCTATGCTATACTCCATTCAACATGGGTATAATAATGTGCCAAAAGCCGTGCCACCCGATGAAATCGTCTATCTTGCTTGTCATATCAGCGATTTTGTAGATAAAAAGTTTCTTTTCTATTTCTCGGACGGGCATGGTACGAACCGGCTTTCAAAGTTTTATGGTATCGATTCGATAAACGACATCAACAAAATAGTCGATACGACTGCCGTATGGAGTGCCATTTGGAGCGGCGAGACGATCGACCGCGATTTGAAAAGGAGAAAGCAGGCGGAGTTCATAGTCGGGCAAAACATTCCGCCGGATATGATACGCTACTTCGGTTGTTACAATGAGCAAGTCAAACAAAAACTCTTGTCATTCGACATAAAAGAGGAACAAATATTCGTTACACCTGAAGCATATTACTGATATGATACGATATATCAAAGGAAATATTTTTGAAAGCGAAGCCGAAGCCTTGGTAAATACCGTAAACCTCGAAGGAATTATGGGAAAAGGCATTGCATTGCAGTTCAAGCAGCATTTTCCTCTCAATTTCAAACTCTATAAACAAGCATGCAAAAATCATGACATCGCAATAGGCAAACTTTTCACCGTGAGGGAGCAATCCGTATTCGGAGAAAAAATCGTAATCAACTTCCCCACAAAAACGACATGGCGAAAAACTTCCGAATATTCCTACATCGAAGCAGGTTTGCAAGACTTGATAAAGGTGATTGACCGATACAATATCAGGAGTATTGCCATTCCACCGTTGGGTGCGGGAAATGGCGGTCTCGATTGGGCAACCATCAAAAACATGATAGTGCAGCAACTCTCGGATTTGCCGATTGATATTTATATCTATGAGCCTGACGCACAGATAAAGACGATAATGAAGCAGGAAAGGGTAAAACTGACGGACGCAAGAGCCCTTTTGCTGTATGTTTTGTTCGATTTGGTTTCCCATGGTGAAGATGTGTCGGAGTTTTCGAGTGAAAAAATATGCTATTTTCTTCAAAAATTCGGAGCAAAAAGCATTTTCAATCTTACATATCGACCTAAATACTACGGTCCTTACTCGGGGAAAGTCCGTTATGTGCTGAGATATTTGAGCGGAAGCTACCTTATCGGATACAGCGACATGAATAAGAAGCCTTTTGACAGCATCTACCTTATCAATGATACCTTTGATGAAGTCAGAATATATATTGACGATAACAAAGGTTTGAAAGAAATAGCCGAAAAGACAAAACGTTTTCTCAACGGCTTCTATTCGGAGTTCGCATTGGAGTTGTTATCATCGGTCGATTTCATTTTGGAGGAAGATAACAGCCTCGATGTCGAGCAGGTCTGCGAACGCCTGCAACAGTGGAGCGACCGAAAAGGCAAATTGTTCAACAATAAAAAATATGTCGAATTGGCATATAATCATATCAAAGAAAACGAACCGCAATTCATCTCTCTGACATGAGCATATTGTTCTTTGAAAATCTTCTTGCCTGATGGGCTTTTTCCGAAACGCCGTTCCGGCAAAATGAAACGGCGGAAAAATTTCACGAAACACCCTTTCATTTTCGCGAAAGGGCGTTTCGGTTTTCCAGAATAAAGTTTGGCTTTTTACGTTTGGCTTTTCAAAGAGAAGTACCCGGCTTACGGGTCGGCAAATGTGGGTTTATATGGATTATGGTTTTGTTTTGAAGAATTATATTCGCTATCGTCTGCATGCGAAGGACGAGTATTCGATTCATTCTCCTTTTATGTTCGATTTGTTTACCAAGGGGTTGCAGAGAGATGCGGACATGTCGCAATATAAGGGGATAGACGTATTGGCAAACGGGGTGGCAAAATCATGGTTGCCAAACATTTTGCGGGCTTACCGTCGCAGGGTTTTGTTTTTATGTCGTTTGCTTGATTACTTCAAGCCGAAGACGGTGCTGATTGTCGGTAACGACGGGGGTGTTTGTGCGGCTTATTTTGCAAGGACGCTTTCTGAAAGCAGAATTTTCAATGTTTTATGCGATGAGAAAGCATGCAAAGATTATGAGGCGGCATTTAAGAAGAATAGTTTGATTAATGTGAGTTTCGTTTGTGCGAATGGAGGCAAGGGATTAGAAGGCATTTTGGAAAAAATCGGAAAGGCGGATTTCGTTCTCTTGAACGGGGAAAATGAAAACGGAGATTGGGGTAAAACAATGGAAGAGATAATGCCTTCTTGCGACGAAGAGGGAGTTGTGGTTCTCGGTGATATTCGCTGCAAGAGAGAGCTGAACGAATTGTGGGAAAGAGTTCGCAGAAACGAAAGGTTCAGGGTTTGTGCGGATTTCTTCCTATGCGGTGCTGCTTTCCTGACGAAGAGACCTTTGAAAAGACAATATTATGTCTTGAAAAGGAGATAAGACGGTGAGACTTATTCGTCTTCCACGTTTTGGCTGCCGTGCGGGTTCTTTATAATGACGCTGTCAAAGGAATCGTTGGCTCGAAGCCCGTCTCCGAAGTCTATGCCGGTGGAAGAGTGCCTTTGTATAGGCAGGTCGGTACGGAGCAAGGCGGAATCTTTTATCCAATAGAGGTCTTTGCAGTAAAAGGTGTCCTGTTGTCTGTAATCGATTATTCGGACATTGTCTCGGATGTAATAGACGTTGGATTTCTCGTAATTGACAGCGTAATTTGCGGTGAGTTTTGCTTTCCGGCTTAAATCGGAATCGAGGAACAGTACCTCCAATCCTTTTGGACAACACATTCTTGCACTGTCTCCGGAATACATTTCTATGAGAGGCGAAGTCAACTCTATATCTACACGGGCATTCATGCTTCTTGTCAAATGCACTTGCTTTATCGTTTGAACGGGGAGTTCGTTCTGTCCGACTGTTGCTTTGCCCGAATCGTTATCGGAGCAGGAAAGGAAAAAACAAAAAGAAACAAACGCCAATGCAAAAAGCCTTGGCATTTGTTTCTTTGAATATCTGTTATATCGAATAAGCACTTTGTTATCTTGCTCGTGCAGTCGTGCTTTTTCCAATCCAGCAACCAACAGTGAAAGCGGAGCCTTGGTTTATGGAATTGAAGAACATGTCTTCTTTTGAAGGCCATTGGGAGTGGGCAGCGTTCATTACCTTTTGAGCATCTGCCGCTATGCTCGGATCGAGAGCCTTGGCTCTTGCAGCCTCATCGTAAGCCACCCATGCGGCTCCACGGATTTTTCCTTCGTGAGAGGCACAAGATGAAACACTCTTCAAATACATGTTCGCAACCAAAAGGACTGCTCTTCCTTCCAAGGTTTTATCGTATTGTCCTACTTGATAGGCAGCGGTTCTTGCGGCGGATAATTGTCCGGAATTCATCAAACAAAGTGCCAACATGTAAGAAGCTTTGGCTTTGGAGTCGTTATCCTCGTATTTGCTTACCGCTTCTTCCAAATATTTCGCTGCTTCTTTGTATTCATGCTTGTCATTCAACATTTTTCCCATCAAGTACGCAGACTTAGCCGTCGGTTCTATTTGATGGAGTTTTTCCGTTGCTGCAAAGAAAAGGTCGTTATCCGTACAGTTCTTTCTATCCAAAGTGGTGGTTATCTTTCTCAACAATTCGATATTGTCGGGATTTGCCTTGAACTTGGGTTCGTACATAGGGACTATCTTGTCGCATGAAGCGAAAGGCTCTATCATTTGTTCGGTAAGCGACAAATACCTTGTGGAATTGTTCAATTCCGTTTCGGCTCTCTTTATTTTCTTTGCGTCTCCGCCCTCTTGAAGGTTCGCCAAAGTAAGTTTGTTTTGCTTTACTATCTGTTCCAATGTTTCAGAAGCATAGTCGTAGGCATCGAACAAAATATACATTTGGTCGTTTCCAGCTTTTATGGAATGCAAATAATTGACTGTCGCCTCGACATACAAAGGGCAGTATTGCGCATCGAGGTTCTTTCCGCCCTTTTCGGCTGCTTCCTTATATAGTTTGTATATCTGTTCTTTTTGATTTGGCTTGTATTCCGCCAAAATCTTGGCTTTGGCAGCTATATTATTGGCTTCGTCTCCGAAAGCCATTGTTCGAGTATCTTGAAGAGCCAAAAGCTCATCTACATACTTGTCTCTTTCCGTCGGATTCGCCGCCGTGGCTATCAGATTTTTCAACATATTGTTTCCTCTGATGAAGGTGTTGATATGATACTTCGGACAGTGTTTAACAACCTGCGACCACGGTTCGTATGCGTCCTTATAGTTCTTTTGCTTGTAAAATTCCTGATAAAGGGAATTGTTCATTATGCAGGCAGAACTGTCTTCGGGCGTGTTGCCGAACCTTTGTGCTTTGATGCTTCCAACTCCAAAAATAACTGCAAAAGCAGTTGCTGTGAAGATTGCTTTTTTCATTTTCTCTTACCTCTGTTATTTATTTACTGTTTACTGATATTTGCGTTTGAAGAACCATCTGTCTTTCGCAGAAAAGGAAACCCCTATTCTGAAATAGTCTTTCTCTATGAGGTTGCTTTCTTTTGTTCCCTGCTTTCCGTATTCGAGACTGATGTTTATTTGGGTTCCATGTTTCTTTATAGGCAATCCGAAACCCAAAGATATGCCGTACTGCGATAGTTTATGGTCTCGTAATTCCAATATGCCGCTTGAATAGTTCATTCCGAAACGATAGCTTATTTTTTGCAGGTAATTTCCGTATATATTCGGTCTGTATTCCAAGCCGGCGTTCAATCGATATTCGTCTTTCAGCGTTTCTTTATAATAAACACCTTGATTTCTGAACTCCGACCACTGTGCAAAGGTTGCATCTATGGCTGCAAAGAATTTTTTCGGCTTTTCGTACGAAATACCGAAGCCTATGGACTGAGGCAAATGGATATCGCCTTTTTCATCTCTGTATTGTACGGAATCTCTTACTCTTTCCGTTGTTCCGGATTTTGAGAAAGTATAATGTCTGTACTCATTGTCTGTCGGCAACTTGGCTGGCATTATATAGGATAGACCCAAGCCGAGAATGCCTCCGTTTTTCAACAGTTGAAAATACTGCAATCCGAAATCGGCTGTGAAGGCTGATATTTTGTAATTGTTTTCTATGCGGGTTGAAAGATATGCCGATGAATCGGGAAAGGATAAGGTCTTACTGCGATAATAATTTCCGAAAAGGTATGAAAGGTTGACACCTACGGATAAATTATGGAACGCTCCCGTTTGCTCGGAAGGACGATATGCCAAGCCCAAGAAGACTTTATTGATACCACCATCTCCCATGTAAGAGGTCTTATATTGTCCGATGGTCGCCGTATCTTTAATATGTGTCTCCGAGGCTGTGAAGTCTATCATGGAAACAGGCAAAAGTCCGCCTGCTATTTTCAAGGTTTTGTGGATTGGGAATGCGAATAATATGTGAGATATTCCGCCGACATTGCCGGTTGTTTTGGCAGTATTGGATTTGAGTGCGGTATTATTGGTATAAAAACCTATATCGAAGACAAAGGACAGAGTATCTATGGCTGTGTATGAAGCAGGGTTCTTATAGTTTACCATATTGTTTCGTTGCATTGCATAGCCTACGCCTCCCATAGATGCATTAACGGCATTGGTGAAAATGTCTGTCTCTCCTATTCCGTACTTTGTATAAGGTGAACTCAGGGTATTTTGTGCCGAAACTTCAAAACACATACACACTGCAAGCAACAAGAAGAATATCTTGTCTATTTTACTTTGTATTCGCATCCAATATAACATTTAAGCCTTGTAACACAAGGTGCTTTTCCACAATAACATTTCTGTTCAATCTTTCCGCAATGAAATCGGCATCGCCACCGCTTAACATCACCACCAAATCCTTATCGATTTCACGATAAAGGTCTATAAAGCCTCTTATCTCGCACAAAGTTCCATTGATAACGCCCGAATGTATGCATGTATTGGTACTTTGTCCGCATAAATCGACATTTTCACTCTCTAAATCAAGTAACGGTAAGTCTGCCGTAAAATTATGCAATGCTTTATATTTCATTCCGAGACCGGGGGCAATGCTTCCTCCATGGTAAACGGCATCTTTGCCAAGGTAATCGAAGCAAATGCAACTTCCTGCATCGATAACAAGCACCGCTTTACCTTTCACGACTTGCGAAGCTCCAACAACGGAAGCTATTCTGTCTTTTCCCAAGGAGAAAGGCGTTTTATAGGCAATCCTTATAGGCAAAACGAGTTGTTCGGTCATGGAAACAAATTCACTGTTTCCTTTGAGAAAGTCCAATATCTCGGTTTTCTCGATACCTCCCACAGAACAGAAGATGGATTTCTTGATATAGAAAGACAGAAAAGTCGCTACCAAATCCGGAATGGTCAGGTTACGATAAGTTTTCAACTCAACCAATTTGTCGTTGTCAAAAACGGCAACCTTATAAAAGGTATTTCCTCTGTCTATGATAAGTTTCATCTTCGCCTATTCGGAAATCGGTTCTTCATCTCCATGAACTGCCGATGGGAAATGATGTTCTGACAAAAAGGTGTCCTTATCCATTATCTTGTCATAGCTTTCTCTTTCCATCCAACAGTCTTGCACTTCCAATGGATTGTTATGGGAATCGTATATTTCGTAAGTCTTGCGTATCAGTTCACCCGTTTTGCTCCAGTAATACTCGGAACGTTCGAATGCGACCTCTGCACAACCCGAATTATAAGTATTGTATTGCCGTACAAAGTAAATCAACTTACCGTCATTACCATACAATCGCTCGTAAATGTAGTCCCACGCTTTATTATCGTTGTAAATGTACTCCTTACAGTAGAAGAAAGCATCATCACCCTGCTGTTCGATAACATCAAACTTCTCTACAAGTTTATCGGTTGACGTTGATGAACTCACATACTCCGTTATCGCCTCATCGTCCGCATAAATTGCATAATGACTTACCAAACTGTCGGCATCAAGCAGGTATTGTACGTAATCGATAACGTCTTCTATATGAAGAACCTCCTCTCTGGCGGCATCGGCTTCGTCTTGGATTATTTTCTCCTCGTCAGAAGGTTCATAGACCTCCATATCCTCCTGTTCGTAATACCCCTCCACTTGTTCGACATCAAAAGACAAGGTATCCGGAACCTGAGCAAACACAGCCGAAGACAGAAATACCGTCGACAAAAGCAGATATGCTTTACAGAATTTCATATCCCTATAATTCCTTAATCGACATCTTCACTGAACATAGGATCCCAAGGCGGCAACATGATAGGTTTTTGATCCAAATACTTCAAAATATCCGATGGAATGTACTTCTTGTCAACCACAACCCTGAACATATATTCATCGAACCATTGATCCGTCATTATCAAGTGACCTTGCCAACCATGAGAAGCTCCCCAGCTGTTCTCCACCAACCATTTTTTCGGTTTGCCATCTTTATCCAAATCGACGGCACAAAGCGTCATTGCATGAGAAGAGCCGCTGGCAAAAGTCTGTATCCTTTGTTTCTTATCCATTCCGAAAGTCGTACCCATCAAAGAACCGTAATCATACGTGTTAACGTCCAACAAACCTTTCTCGGAATAAAGAAACTTACCCACATCGCAAGAAAAGTACATCATCGTCGAATCTTTGATCGACGCAATGGCTGCTTTCTTTATGTCTTCTATCGGAAGATTTATATATTTCCAGTTTTCGCCGTCCATAACGTGGCGGTCGTTTTCTATTTCGTAAACTTTGTAGAACTCTCTCGAAGGATCGTTCATCAACATCACGTAAGAATTTTTCAAATCCTTACCCACATATTTATCATAGAAGGATTTCGGAGTGTAAGTCTCCGTTGAAATTTCCTTACCCTGTGCATCTCTCAAAGTATATGTGAATTCCTGTACAGGTTCTCCGTATGCCAAAACCAACATCTTATAAACCTGCGAAAGCATCTCTATTTTACGAGCCTCTAACTTATCTGCTTTCGCTTTTTTCTCCGCTTTCATGGCTCTCAACTCCAAAGCATATTCTTTCAACTTCAATGTAATCAAGTCATCTATCTTACCCGTGTTATTGGAGTTGTAAGTCTCCGGCTGAACGGTTGAAGGAACCAATCCGTATTTCGTAACCAAGTCGGAAATGCCCGTAAACTGACCTCCGTCCGAAAGAGTATTTTTGAACAACCATTCATTATCCTTGCTATCCAAAGGTTCATCGATATGCTTTATAATCAACGAAAGGAACAAGTTGCTTTTCTCCAACTGGTCATAGAAGAACAAATAATTCTGGCTGAATTCAAAAGCACCGAGATTGTATTTTGCAATCATTGCACTTCTCATGACGTTCAGACCCGTAAACATCCAGCAACGTCCCGAAGATTTCTGATCTGTAATACCGCGGCTATTCACCCTGTTCGAGAAATAAGTGTCATATTTGTTCACATTGTCGAGGTTCAATGCCAAGGCTTGAATTTTATTGTTGGCAACGGCATTCCTCAACGCCTTGTCCTGTGCAGTCGGTTTGTACGACTGCTTTATCTTATTCAACATTTCGGGAGTCAAACCTCCGTCTTTCTGAGCCATTGCACAGAACGTAATTCCACAACACAGAATTGATGCAACTATCTTCTTCATTTCTTTTTTGTTATTCTTTATCCGTTACTATCTTTACTTATCCAATATATCGCTTATCGCATTATCATATAATGATTTATAGTTTGCGACTTTTCCGAAAGGCTCATCATCAACCGTTATCTTGCCATCTGCTCTCACGCTGCCTATCGCACAGCATGCAACGCCGGAAATATTCAACATATCTATGAAATCATTTTCTTTTCCTTCTTTTACGGTAACCACTACCCTGCCCTGACTTTCTCCGAAAAGGAACGAATCCAAACGAATCTCCCCTCCGGTGAACAAATCGAAGCCGAACTCTCTGCACATCGCCGATTCCAAAACGGAAATGAATATACCGCCCTCGCTCACATCATGAGCCGACTCTATCAAGCCCTGATTTATCAAATCGCTCAATGCTTTCTGCATGTTGGATTCTTTATCCAAATCAAAGTAAGGAGTATGGGACAATTTTATTCCGCGATAAGAGTAAAGGTATTCCGAACAACTTATGTCGTCTTTCAAATCTCCCAAGAGGTATATCGTTGCATCGGCACGCTTGAAGTCAAGCGTCATCTGCTTATCCTTCTCTATCGTACCTATCATGCCTATCACAGGAGACGGATAAACCGCTTCAACCTTTCCGTTCATCGAAGCCTGATTGTAGAAACTTACGTTACCGCCGGTAACAGGGGTGTTGAATTTTCTGCATGCAATTCCCATGCCCTCTATCGCTTTCACGAATTGCCAATATGTCTCTTCATTATACGGATTTCCGAAATTCAAGCAGTTCGTTATTGCCAAAGGCTCGCCGCCTGCACAGACTATATTTCTTGCTGCCTCTGCAACAGCAATCTGTGTTCCTATCAACGGATCGGAATACACATATCTCGAATTGCAATCGCAAGTCATGGCGATGGCGAAGTCTGTTCCTTTCAAATTTGCCACACCCGCATCGGCAGGTCTGTTGGTCGACATGTTTATTGTACCGACCATCGAGTCGTACTGCTCATACACCCATCTCTTCGAGACTATATTCGGAGACTTGCTTAAAAATTCGGCAATCTTCTTTGCTTCCTGCAAATCCGGTTCTGCAATTTTGTCGGCAGAAAAAGCCAATGCTTCTTTGTAATAGGCAGGTTCTTTATACGAACGGTTGTAAACCGGAGCTCCGCCACCCAAAACCAAGGAAGCAGCAGGCACTTTCGCAACCAATTCGCCTTTCCAATGGAAGTAAAGCATGTCCTCGTCTATCACCTCGCCTATCTTAGCACAATTCAAGTCCCATTTCTCGAATATTCTCTCGACCTCTTCCTCTTTTCCTTTCTTCACACATACCAACATTCTCTCCTGACTTTCCGAAAGCAGGATTTCCCACGCTTCCATGTTCTGCTGTCTCAACGGAACTTTATCCAAATCTATAATCATACCGGAATGACCCTTCTCGCTCATCTCCGAAGTCGAGCAAATGATACCTGCCGCACCCATATCCTGCATGCCGACAATCGCATCCGTCTTTCCCAATTCCAAAGTGGCTTCAAGCAACAACTTCTCTTGGAACGGGTCTCCCACCTGTATGGAAGGAATATCGTCAGCAGTGTTTTCAGTAACATCCGCCGAAGCAAAAGTGGCACCGTGTATGCCGTCCTTTCCGGTGGAAGAGCCTACGATGTAAACAGGATTGCCTTTACCCTTGGCAACTGCCGAAATCAAATCTTCCTTCTTCATGATTCCGACACTCATCGCATTCACCAAAGGATTGTGTTCAAAGCATTCGTCGAAGAATACCTCTCCGCCCAACACAGGAACTCCGAAAGCATTGCCGTAATGGGAAATACCTTTCGTTACACCTTTAACCAACCACTGCGTATGGGGATTCTTTATATCTCCGAACCTCAAAGAATTCAACTGAGCCACGGGACGAGCCCCCATGGTGAAAATATCTCTGTTTATTCCGCCCACACCTGTTGCAGCACCTTGAAAAGGTTCCACTGCACAAGGGTGATTATGCGACTCTATCTTGAAAACGCAAGCAATACCGCCGCCCACATCAACCATACCTGCATTCTCCTCACCCGGTTTCACCAATAATTGCTTACCCTCTTTCGGAAGAGTTTTCAAATACTTTATCGAGTTCTTGTAAGAAGCATGCTCGCTCCACATCACAGAGTAAATGCTCAACTCCGTGTAGTTAGGCGTTCTGCCGCCAAGGTATTCCTTAATCTTCTCGAACTCTTCGGGTAACAAGCCCAATTCCTTTGCAGTTTCAACTGTTACAGTCTGACTATTTGCCATACGATATGATTTTAACCATGCAAAGGTACTATTTTTATTTGAAATACAAGCGTTGTATCCTTCGGTCGGAAAAATCCTCTTTTTCCGACAATATTTCACCCCTTTCAAAAACCGCTGCAACAAATCGCCGTTTTGGCAAAATGAAACGCCGAAAGGATTTATCCGAACGCCATTATAATTTTTCCTTTCGCCGTTTCGCCGAAAGAGGTTTGCATTTGGTCTAATCGAGGCTTGATTATCGGATTTTCAAAGTATTGAAAAGACTTATAAATCAGTATCAGGAATTTCTCGTGGCGAAGCCTATCGTCCATTCTATGTATTGGGCTACGCTGAAATTTGCGGCTCTCAGGTTCAATCCGGCAAAGAACCCGTTGGCAAAGTTATATCGCAGCCCTATTCTCTGGAACAGCCTTTTGGATTCGTCCAGCTTATTCTTGTAAAGGTATATACCGGGTTCGAGAACTATTCCCAATCTGTGTATGCTGTATTCATAACTGATGTATGCGGAAAAGTTGAAACGCTCTGCGTGGTTTATTCCATAGAAGCGAAGTTCACGGTCGATTATCTTATAGCTCGTGCCTACGTATTGGTTGTACCCCAACCCGAGACCGAAACCCAACGAGTGTTTAAGGTTGAAACGTCTCAACACCCGCCTGTCTATTCCGAAAACAAAGTAGGAACGTCGATCGTAAGGTTCGTTCTCAAATTGTGCAGGCAATGTGGTCAGGACGTTGTGGGAGCCTATAAAGACAGACCACAAATCGTCCGTGCGTTTATCGAAGTGCGGAAGCGGTGTTCTTTTGTGCTGTTTCAACGGTTTGGGGTAATAATTTACCAAAAGTTTGGACGAAATAAGGTTAAGTCCTTTGTTGGGTTTACGTATTGCTCCGTTGGAAAAATGAGAAAGCGAAACGCCCAAACCGAGTGCAAAATTCTGTGAAAGAGTTCGGTTCAAGGTGAAAGTGGCATCAATATAGCAGGAAGCCTCTCCGCCCATGGCTACTCTTTCAGGGTGGGAATAGGTGAAATGTGTCCAATTGAATGCCATACCAAGAGCATAATCTCCCGTCAAACTGTATTTGCCTTTTGCAAAAATAGGTTTGGTGATGAAAGCATAGAGAGCCACAGGTCTGCCAAGCTGATTTTTGACATTGAAGTCGGCAGTGTATATTCCGAAACCGTATGAGGGGTAATCATACATCTGATGCCAGTATTTCTCTCCCGCAGTTTGAACGGCATATCGCAGAGATAAGGCATAGACTTGCGATATGGTTTCGTTATCCGTGTTCTCTCCCCGTACGAAATCGTTGGTCGGCATAACCCAACCGTATTGTCCGAACATGGAATAGAAATGTGTGGATTCGTTTTGCGAAAAAGAAGACAGGCCAACAAACAGAAAGAAGAGCCAAAGGCAGAGTTTGTTCATCAAATGTTTTGTTTATTGCATAAATATTCCAATATCTGTATCGCATTTGTTGCAGCCCCTTTTCTCAAATTGTCTGCCACGACCCAGAGGTTCAATGCGTTCGGACAGGACTCGTCTCTTCGTACCCTGCCGACGAACACCTCATCTTTTCCTTGTGCCGTTATCGGCATGGGATAGAAGTTTTCTTTTGGCGAATCGACAACTGCAACGCCAGAAGTGGAACGCAACAAATCATAAACGTCGTTCATCTCAAAAGGTTTGAAAAATTCCACATTCACGCTCTCGCTATGACCGCCCTTTACGGGAACTCTTGCCACTGTTGCAGAGACTGCTATTTGCGGGTTACCGAATATTTTTCTTGTTTCATCGACCAATTTCTTTTCTTCCGTGGTATAGGCATCGGGAAGAAAATCTCCGCCATGCGGCAAAACGTTTTCATGAATTTGATAAGGATAAACCTTGTCGCAATCTTCGCCTCTTTGTTCGTGTTCCAACTGACTGACGGCTTTCTGCCCTGTTCCGGTTACGCTTTGATATGTGGATACCACTATTCGTTTTATACAGTACGCTTTATGCAGTTCGGAAAGTGCGAGAACCATTTGTATGGTAGAGCAATTAGGGTTTGCTATTATGCGATTGCCGGGTTTGATCGATTGAGGATTGATTTCCGGAACCACGAGCGGAACATCGTCGCACATTCTCCATGCAGAAGAATTGTCTATCACCACGGTGCCTTTCTCTGCAAATAAAGGAGCATATTGTTTGGAAGTTGTACCGCCGGCAGAAAATATTGCATAATCGCAATTCTTTGCTATGGCATCTTCAACGCTTATGACGGTCAGTTCCCTGCCTGCAAATATTATCTTTTTTCCTATGCTCTTCGGCGAGGCTGCAACTACGATTTCATTATTTGCGAAACCTCTTTCTTCCAAAACCTTCAACATAACACCGCCTACCAAGCCTGTTGCTCCGACTACTGCTATTCTCATAATGTATTACCCTTTCGTTTTATTCGTTTGAAAACTCCTTTACGTAGCTTCGATAAGTGGCAAAAACATTCGCCCGTGAAATAAAGCCGAGATACTTCCCTTTATCGACCATTACGATGTTGTAACGATCCGAACCGATGAACTTTTGTACTATTTTTTCCAACGGTTCTCTTATATCGGCGATGAACATGGGGGAATATCTCATATAGCTTGCCACTTTTATCTTGTCATAGTATTCTTGATGGAAGAGAAGCGAACGAACGTCGTCCAAAACAACCACTCCTTTGAACATGCCGTCTTCATCTACCACAGGAAAAAAATTTCTATTGCTTCTCTCAACAGCCGATACTATATCTCGCAATGTCGCATCGGGAGAGAGTTTGACGAAGTTCGTTTCTATCAGATTTCTCTTGTCGATGAAGTGAAGGGCTGTTTTGTCTTTGTTATGCGTCATCAAATCACCTTTCGCTGCGAGACTTTCGGCATATATGGAATACTTTGTCAAAGGCTTTACGACGACGTATGCAATGGTGGTGGCAATCAACAGCGGTGTGAAAAGAGCATATCCGCCGGTGATTTCTGCAATCAGGAAGGTGGCTGTCAAGGGCGAGTGCATCACTCCTGCCATTACGGCTGCCATTCCTACCAATGCGAAGTTGCTTTCGGCAACTTCTATCAGCCCTGTCATGTTTACCATTCTCGCAACGAAGAAACCGCAGAAACCTCCTATGAAAAGGCTGGGTGCGAAAGTTCCTCCCACGCCTCCGGAAACACAGGTTATGGAAGTGGCAAAGGCTTTCAAAAATGTGATTGCAAGCAATACTATGACGAAAAGCCATTTGTTATCGACGTAAGAGTAGAAAAAACTGTTCTTAAACATGGCATCCGAGTTGTTATTGAGCAAATCCGTCAGTGCTTGGTAACCTTCACCGAACAGAGGCGGGAAAAGATAGACGAGAATACCCAATGCAATGCCGCCGATTATGATTTTATTAGTGGTACTCCATTTTGCAAACTTCTTGGATACCCATTTATTGATTCGTAAGAAATAAAGCGAGATGAAAGCTGCCACTATTCCGAGGAGAATAAAAGCGGGTATTTTATTCAATTCAAAGAGGGAGTCGACTTTATAGTAGAATTGCACACCTTGTCCGAAGAAAAAGTATGAGATTATGGCGGAAGATACGGCGGAAATCAGGAGTGGAGTCGCCACATTGACCGTAAGGTCTATCATCAAGACTTCAAATACAAACAGGACTCCTGCAATCGGGGCTTTGAAAACACCGGCTATGGCTCCTGCTGCTCCGCATCCGAGAAGGATTATGACGTATCTGGTGTTTATTCTGAAAAATCTGGCGATATTCGAGGCGATTGCACTGCCTGTAAGAACAATCGGGGCTTCCAAACCTACACTTCCGCCAAAAGCGACGGTGATTGACGATGTCAACATGGAACTCCAACAATGGTGAGGCTTCAATCGTCCGCCTTTTCTTGAAATTGCATACATCACTTTGCTGACCCCGTGAGACAAATCGTCCTTTACCAAATATTTAATGACCAGAACCGTCAAGCCTATTCCTATTGCGGGATACATTAAAAAGAGGATATTTCCACGTTCTGCCGAGAACCATGAAAAACCGCTTATAAGGTTGTAAGTGAAATGCACTGTATTTTTAAGGACTACGGAAGCCAATCCGCTGGCAATGCCGACAATCAGGCTCAAAATCAAAACAAATTGATATGTCGTGAGATGTCTTCTCCTCCAAATGTAGAATCGTTTGTAGTATTCTCCGAAGTCTGTTTTCTTTATTGTTTCAACGATGTTTCGTATCCCAATCATAGTGCAAAGTTACAGTTTTTTTCCTACCCTTAACCGATGTCCATAAAATTATGACTACATTTGCAATCGTCAAATTCAAACCGAACAGCGGATGAAAATAATTTCCTACAACGTAAACGGCATTAGAGCGGCTATAAAGAAAGGATTCATAGAGTGGTTACAGGCTTCAGATGCCGATGTCGTCTGCATTCAGGAAACCAAGGCACAGAGCGACCAAATTCCTGTTTTGGAACTGAAAGCGGCAGGCTATGATTGCTATGATTTTTCTGCGAAAAAGAAAGGGTACAGCGGGGTTGCGATTTTATCAAAAATCGTTCCCGATAGAGTTGTCTGCGGCATGGGAATGGAAAAGTATGATAACGAGGGCAGATTTATAAGAGCGGACTTCGGAGATTTGAGTATAGTAAGCGTTTACCACCCTTCGGGAACCAGCGGTGAGGAAAGGCAGGATTTCAAAATGCAATGGTTGGAAGATTTCCGTAACTATATAAAGGAACTTCAAAAGGAGCGTCCGAATTTGGTGCTTTGCGGAGATTATAATATTTGTCATAGGGAAATAGATATTCACGACCCTGTGCGTAATGCCACTTCTTCCGGATTTCTTCCGGAGGAACGGGAATGGATGAGCCGATTTCTCGATGATGGATTTACGGATAGTTTTCGTTTTATCAATGGCGACCTGAAAGATTCTTATTCATGGTGGAGCTATAGAGCAGGAGCAAGGGGAAAGAACAAGGGTTGGAGAATCGATTATTGCATGGTGAGCAACAATATAAGAAACCGCATAACCAATGCCGGCATTCTCTCGAACGTTTTTCATTCAGACCACTGTCCGATAAGTCTCTCTATCGAATAGGTCTCGGCTTTTCAGGTTGTTTTGACGAATTTATTTACCTCTTTCGTTCAATCCGTTCACCAAATCGGTGAACACCTTGCCTCTATGCTCGAAATTTAGAAACATATCATAGCTGCTTGCGGCAGGAGAGAGCAAACAAATCATGCCTTTCTCCGTTTTGTCCGCACACCATGAAACTATGTTTTTGTAATCATCACTTATGATGCTGTTATACTTCAATCCGGCGACTGATAATAAAGATGCAATTCTTCGTCCCGCCGCTCCGGTGAAAGCAATGTTTCTCACGGCAAATTCAGGCAGTTCTTTTGCAAAAACGGAATAATCTATCCCTCTATCCTTGCCACCCAATATCAAAGTATCTACCTTTTTCAATGCACGCAAAGCTGCAATGGTTGCTTCCGGTATGGTGCTTATGCTATCGTTATAGTACGTTACGCCATGTATCGTACCTATACATTGCAATCTGTGAGCCAGAGGTTGAAAATCGACAATGCTTTGTACGGCTTTTTCTTTATTCAAGCCCAATATTTCTGCAACTCGTAATGCTGCCATGGCATTTGCTTTATTATGTTCGCCTTTCAGATATTCGGGTTCGGCATATTTGTAATCTCCCTTTCCGAATTTTATGATTTCGGACTTCGGTTCATTCCCGCAAAGCAAAGTTTGTATTCTTTCGTCATCGGCATTGCAAACGAAATAATCCCCTTTATTCTGCTTGCTTGCGAGATTGAATTTTGCGTGCTGGTATTGCGAGAAACTGTCGAAATGATCAAGATGTTCCTCATACAGATTCAACAGAACGGATATGTGAGGTGCATTTTTTATGAACTGTAACTGATGAGCCGACAACTCTGCAACAATTATGGTTCGCCCATCGATTTTGTCGATTATGTCGAAAAGAGGAATGCCTATGTTGCCTGCAAGTATCACATTCGGGTTTTGGTCTTTTATTATCTTGTAAATAAGGCTGCTTGTGGTGCTTTTCCCCTTTGTTCCGCTTATTCCTATCGTTTGTGCATGAAACAATCGCAAAAACAGGTCGCTTTGAGAACTTATTCTTTCTTTCGGTATGAAAGGAATACTCTTGCAGGCTATTCCCGGTGTTTTCAAAAAGCATGTTCTGTCTTTCAGGTTTTCTTCTTTCAAGAGACGGAAACATGTACCGTCGTGAATATTTTCCGATTCGTTGTTTTGTAGAATTATTTCCTCGTTTCCGTCTGCAACAATGATGTCATGATTTACCGATATACTTTCCAACATTTTCAGACTTGACTTTCCCTCTCTTCCAAATCCCAATATGGCGATTTTTTCTTTGCATAGCATTCTTCGCAATGCAGCTTTCTTTATGGCTGAATAAGGATTGGAAAATATCTCGAAGTCTCTCGGCAAAAGATTATGTTCATCGGCAAGTGCAAACAACTTATCGGGTGTACCGTAAGCACATTCCTTTGCAACCTTATCGGCATAATTCTTCGCAATCGGCAATTCCAACCACCGTTGAAGCAGGATTTCTTTCTCGGAAGGCTTCTCTCGCATTACTCTCATTGCAAGAGCAGTGTTTACTTCATTTATCGTACCCACACATTCGAAAGGCTTTTGTTCTTCCATGCCGCATAATTGCAAAAGATAGGTCGAAAGTTCTGCATCTTCAAAGAGATTTTTACCGAATATCCTTTTCAAAACATCTTTTTCCAAGAAAGGCGACAATATGATAAAAGCAAAAAGGCATTTCGGGCAGTGTCCGCACCATATATCTTGTTTGGAGCCTACGTTACAACTCTTGAAAACATACTTATAATCAAGTTCCGAAAACAATTTGGCTATATGCAATTCCGATAACGGACGAAGAAAACTGAAATAGTTGAAATCGCTACATACGAACTTGGAAACGTATGAACGGAAATCGTTTTCGAATTCAAGGCTCTTGGAGTATTGATGATTGATATTTTCTCCTATGACTGTGGATTCGTTGGCAGAACTCTCGTTTGAAAGAGCTATATGCTTCCTTTTTGAAAAAGCAGCCGTCAAAAGACTTGTAAAAGCCAACATTGCAGAGAAAGGAGTATGCCCGTTCAAAAATCCGAGTTCGTTAAGTTCCAAAAGAAGAGAATCGATTTCCCGTCTATCCTCCGATATTTCCTCTCTGACAAACCCTGCCTGCGAACAACAATCAAGGCTTGCCCCTCTCGGATTTATGATGAAAGGACTTATATCTCTGCCTGCCCCATACAACAAATCCAAGCTGACAACGGAATCTTTTCCTCCCCCTATCGGCACAATATATCGGTCTTCCAAATCGAAATCACAAGCCTTCATCACCTTATTTCCCTCACATTCGAATTCCACGAAACTGTTTATATCCGTGGTAATACCATTCACAAAGAAGAATTCCCCCAAACCATAAAAATAAATCTTTCTCCAGAACTCCAATTCTTCTTTTCCCAAGCACCAACCCTTGATAACAATCCTCGGAGAACAGAAAGCTTTCCAATAACTGACAAGTTCTATCATGCCGATATTGAAAAGCAACAATTCGATTTGCTCATTCGAGAGATGATTGAAAGAATAAAAATCCTTATGCTTGAAAGTATGCTTTGGCATGAACATATATTCGCCACATGAAAAGCGAAAAGTTGCGACAAAATCTCCTTCCGACAATCCATACTCGAAACCCTCATAAACGAAACGAGGAAACTCATTTCTCAAACGCAAGAATTTATCCTGATTAAACGCCATAATACAAAAATCAAAACGTCGCAAAGATACAAAAAAGCCAAAAACCGAACTGCAAACAAAAGAACTTATGACACCCTATACCCATTACTTTTCCAACTTCGCCTTCTTCTCTTTTCCTTCTGCAAATGCACTCCTTCCGATTTTATCTCTGAAACGAACTTCTCGCCGCAAGCAAGAAACACAAAAAAGGGGCGACTTTCGAAAGTCGCCCCGGATTAAATTATGAAGAAAAAGAACTTTTATCCCAAGAATGATAGCAACACTCCTGCGGCTACTGCCGAAGCGATGACGCCTGCCACATTCGGCCCCATGGCATGCATCAACAAAAAGTTGCCCGGATTAGCTTCTTGTCCCACATTTTGAGACACACGAGCCGCCATCGGAACCGCGGATACTCCTGCCGAACCGATAAGAGGGTTGATTTTGTTCTTTGAAAACAGGTTCATAAACTTCGCAAACAATACTCCGGCTCCGGAACCTATACTGAACGCAATAATTCCCATCAAAAGAATGGATAGGGTCTGCAAATTCAAGAATGTGCTTGCCGTTGCCGTTGCTCCAACCGAAATTCCGAGAAATATGGTACAGATATTCATCAATTCATTCTGCACCGTCTTGCTCAATCTTTCGGTTACTCCGCATTCGCGAAGAAGGTTACCCAACATCAAACAACCGATTAGCGGTGCTGCGGAAGGCAAAAGGAACGAGATAACAGCTGTTACGACTATCGGAAAGATGATTTTCTCTTTCTTTGAGACTGTTCGCAACTGTTTCATTACGATTTCTCTTTCTGCTTTTGTAGTCAGAGCTTTCATAATCGGCGGTTGGATTACCGGAACCAAAGCCATGTAAGAGTAAGCTGCCACTGCTATCGGACCCAATAGCTCGGGAGCAAGTTTAGATGTAAGATATATTGCTGTCGGACCGTCTGCTCCTCCTATGATTCCTATGGAACCGGCTTGTTCATAGGTGAAGCCCAATGCCAATGCTCCGAAAAATGTTGCAAATATGGCAAGCTGTGCTGCTGCACCCAAAAGGAAACTCTTCGGATTTGCCAATAGCGGACCGAAATCGGTCATCGAACCCACGCCTATGAAAATCAAGCAAGGGTATATGCCGAGTTTAACGCCCAAATACAAGTAATCTATCAACCCAACGTTATTCGAATCGACGAATTGCGACCATTGCACATGACCGTTCGCAAATAACTCGGGGTGATACAACCCTGCTCCGGGCAGATTGCTCAAAAGCATACCGAATGCTATCGGAAGCAACAACAGAGGTTCGAATTTCTTCACAATGGCAAGGTATAACAATACGAACGATACCAATATCATTACCAGACAAAGACCGTTTCCTACTTGAACAAAGCCCATGCTGTCGAAGAATTTCTCCATTTTTGTTCCTATGGATTCGTCTGCAGCGGCATCTGTTGCCGCTTGTTCGGTGGCAACGGGTGCTGCAACCGATGCTTCGGTCGTTGTGGTAACAGCATTCTTATCATCGGTGCTTGCGTTGGCAAAAACCGGTAAAAAGAACAAAGCTACCATCGCAGCGACTTTCAAAAGATATGATTTCACTTCTTTCATCTTTCAAAGTTTTAATGGTTAAGCCAAATCTACCAAAGCATCATCTTGTGCCACGGTTTGTCCGACTGTAACATACACCGCCTTAACTTCACCGTCATGAGCTGCAAGGATGTTGTTCTCCATCTTCATGGCTTCCATGATAAGCAAAACATCTCCACGCTTAACCTTATCGCCTACTTTCACGTTAATCGATGAAATTGTTCCCGGCAAAGGTGAAGTAACAGCTTGTTTTCCGGATGCTGCCGGCTTTGGAGCCACACCTGTCGTACCCTGAGGGTTCGGTGTCTGCATGTGAGCCGCAGACGGAATGGCAGCCTTCTTTGCTACCGGTACGGTAGCTGCCGATTTCTTCTCGTATGCAACATCGTACGATATACCGTTCACTTCCACATTCGCTTTATTATGGTCGGTTACTTTGACGGTAACATCGAAACTTTGATCGTCTATTGTTATCTTAAACTTATTCATATCTTTCTATTTGGTAAAGTTTCTAACATTGTAAATTTTGGAACTCCAAGGAGAATAACGTTTCTCCACTTCCTCAATCGTGATTACGTGAGGCTCGTCATCGTGAGCATCGAAATACAAATGCATTGCCATGGCAATGGCTGCTTGTTCGTGAGCCGTAGGATGAGAGTCCGTTGTTGAAGTAACCTTGGCATTGCTTGCGGTTTCTTCCTTTGCAACAACAGATTTTTTATCTGCACCTTTAACAGCAGCAGACAAAATCTTGATAAAGCCTATAAGAAGTACCAATACCAAAAAGGTACAACCTATTCCGATACCGCAAAGCACAAGAGCGAAACTCCAACTTATACTTAATGCTGACATATTACAAAGGTATATTGGAATGTTTCTTCATAGGGTTAGTTACACGCTTCGTTTGCAAGGACTGGAATGCACGAATTACACGGAAACGAGTGTTCCTTGGTTCGATTACATCGTCTATGTATCCGTATGAAGCAGCCTTGTAAGGGTTTGCAAACGTTGTATTGTATTCTTCTTCCTTCTCTGCAATGAATTTTGCCTTCTCCTCAGGATTGGTTATTGCAGACAATTCTTTACCATACAATATTTCGATGGCGCCCTTGGCTCCCATAACCGCAATTTGAGCAGTAGGCCATGCATAGTTGAAGTCTCCACGTAATTGCTTACAAGACATAACGTCATGAGCTCCTCCATAAGACTTACGCAACGTAACGGTTACTTTCGGAACTGTTGCTTCGCCGTATGCAAACATCAATTTTGCTCCGTGAGTGATAATTCCGCCGTATTCTTGAACACGTCCCGGCAAGAAGCCCGGTACATCGACCAATGTCAATATCGGAATATTGAAACAATCACAGAAACGAACGAAACGAGCCGCTTTACGTGAAGCATTTATATCCAATACACCGGCAGCGACATTAGGTTGGTTTGCAATGACTCCCACAGACGCTCCACCCATACGGCAGAAACCTACTATTATGTTACGTGCGAAACGTTCATGAACCTCCAAAAATTTACCGTCATCGACGATAGCCTTTATCACCTCCATCATATCGTAAGGGTGATTAGGGTCATCAGGAATGATGGCGTTCAATTTATCTTCCAAACGGTCGAACGGATCGTTGCAAACAGTCGTAGGAGCTTCCTCCAAGTTATTGTTAGGCAGATAAGACATCAATTCTCTTATCATCGTCAAGCCTTCCTCCTCTGTCGGAGCAAGAAAATGCGAAACGCCGGACTTTGATGAATGCACCGCTGCACCACCCAAATCCTCGGAAGAAATATCCTCTCCCGTTACAGTCTTAACGACCTTCGGACCTGTAACGAACATACATGATGATTGGTCAGTCATCAGGATAAAGTCCGTCAACGCAGGCGAATAAACCGCACCTCCGGCACATGGTCCGAAGATAGCAGAAATCTGGGGAACAACTCCTGAAGCCAAGATATTACGCTCGAATATTTCTGCATATCCAGCCAAAGAGTTCACACCCTCTTGAATACGGGCTCCGCCGGAATCGTTCAATCCGATGATGGGAGCGCCTACCGTCATGGCTCTATCCATGACGTTACAAATCTTTGCCGCCATCATTTCTGACAAAGCTCCGCCGAATACGGTGAAATCCTGAGCGAATACAAAAACAAGACGTCCGTTGATTGTACCCTGACCGGTTACCACACCATCGGAAAGAATTTTCTTGTCTCCCATTCCGAAATCATGGCAACGATGCGTTACGAACATATCGAATTCCTCGAAACTGTCTTTGTCCAACAACATTTCGATTCTTTCTCTTGCTGTTAATTTTCCTTTGGCATGTTGAGCGTCTATTCTCTTTATACCTCCGCCCAACTTAGCCTTTTCTCTATTGTCAAGCAATTGCTTGATTTTTTCTTCAATAGCCATCAGTCCAACTCCTTATTGAAATTCCTATAACTATTTGCAGCAAAGTTCGGTCAAAACTCCCAAAGTGGATTTAGGGTGCAAGAAGCCTATCTTCAAGCCCTCGGCTCCGCCTCTCGATTGTTTATCGATCAACTTGATGCCTTTCTCTTGAGCATCGTTCAATGCCGTGTCGGTGTTTTCAACAGCAAAAGCTATGTGATGCACACCCTGACCTCTTTTTTCAATGAAAGAAGCAATCGTACTGTCAGGGCTTGTAGCCTCCAACAATTCTATTTTCACTTCTCCTATTTTGAAAAATGCAGTTCTTACTTTTTGGTCTGCAACTTCCTCGATGTTATAGCATTTCAAGCCCATAACATTTTCCCAATACTTGATAGCTTCGTCCAAATTGGCAACAGCTATACCGATGTGTTCGATGTGTGTTGGTGTCATATTTTTATTGTATTTATAATGATTATTCTAATATCCGTGTCTCAAAAAATTAAGGTGCAAAATTACTGACTTTTTTCGTTCCGAACAAAAGAAAAAGCCAAATAATTCGCACCGACTTCCACAAGTCTTCTTTTGCTATGGCTATTTGCCGAATTTTATCCCGTAAACTATTGATTCCAACTGCATAAGTTGGTCTCTCTTCGGATGTCTCGGCGAATAAAGGAAACAATCTATCATCACAAAACGATTATTCGCCTTATCCTCGAAACAATAGTTGACAAAAGAACCGCCCATCCAATCGTTGAACAACCTCCATAAGCCTCTCGTTTCCACTGCCTCCGCATTTCCGATTTTCACCCATGCTCTTTCGCGAGGGAATCTTGTTTCCGTACCCATGTAAGAACCCTTTGTCGGTCCCGGAATGTATTGTTTCGCTATCTTATCCCTCAATTCCAATATCTTTTCCTCCTTAAACAATCCCTCTCCCGTATAAGGCATGGTGTAAATCATAATATCCAAACTGCCATCCTTGGGTTCCTTTCTCAACCAAACGAAATTATCATCGTCCGTCGCCATGTAAAACTCATCGGAAACCGTAAGCCAAAAACCGAACTTCTTTTTCAACCTGCGTGTAACTTCCGTGTTTTCCAATTTCCTGAAAGCAGCATATACTCTTTTATGTTCGTTTTCGTAGAACGTATTTTTTATCAGGTCTTGATAACGGGCAATCAAAGCGAAGAGGCTGTCTCTGTTATCAACCGAGAACTCGAACCATGCTTGCGGGTAAGACCTGTAATCGACCGCCTGTTTCAATTTATTGGGATTGCCGGGCTTCAAATCGATTATCATCACATTACGGTGCTTCTGCAACATATCCGAATTGAAGAAGCCCTTGGGGTTCATTTGCACCACATCGAACAATGGCTCAGGCTGCGACAAACCCTTGCACGCCTTCATGAAATACGTACCAACGGAATCCTTCACTTCACCCTTGTAAACCTCATCGGATACCACCAAAACAACCTCCAACGTCTTGCCCCCCGAAGCCGGCAAGCCCTTGGAGTCCGTATCCTGTTTCGTATCCTTTTTTGAACAAGCCGTAAAAAGCAAAGCTGTCGAAGCAACAAAAAGCACAAAAGCCTTGAAATATATCTTACTCATAAATCTCATGATTTTATCCGCCTGCAAAGATAATCAATTCCTTTCAAAAGCAAAAGCCCTCTGCCACAAAAACCACACCGCCAACCCGTTTTTCACGCATAATAACCAATCCCACTCCGTCCTTTACCCGACCGCAAAAACCGGAACGCCGTTTCCGCAAAATAAAACGGCGTTATGATTTTTTCTTTCGGCGTTTCATTTTGCGGAAACGGCGTTCCGGTACTGTCTTTGCAAGAACTTTATAATCAGAAGTCCTGATGAATGAATTTTCCATGCTTTTCCATGCAGCGATGAACAAAAGTATTTTTTCGGTGTTTATGTTTGCAAGCAAGGCATGGCAGAAAAACCGCTTTCCTCAAAAAAAACATGATTTTTGGTTGGTGATTGGAGATAATGTTATACCTTTGCAGCAGTTATAAACCCTAAAAATTAAAAGTAATGGCTTACAAAATTTCAGATGATTGCGCTGCATGCGGAACTTGTATCGACGAATGTCCTGTCGGAGCAATTTCAGAAGGAGACATCTACAAAATAGACCCTTCAAAATGCGTTGAATGCGGAACTTGTGCAGATGTTTGCCCTATGGAGGCTATACATCCGGAGGAATAGTTCTGCGTATTGCAAAAAGAGATAAGCCCTATATTTTTGTAGGGCTTTTTTACGTTTAATTCGATGGATATGGAATACAAAGAACTTGGAGAAGCTATAAAGAAGAAGTCCGATTTGCTGGATTCGGTCTTGGATAACACCAAACAGACTTTCCGTTTGTTCAAATCGACAGCCAAAGAAATAATCGGAAGTTTGCAACAAATGCACCCGAAATATTTTTTCTTCACCGACAAATCCGAATTCGAGTTTGAAATAAGGTTCGGGGCAGATGTACTCTTGTTCACCATGCATACGAATGTTTTTGAATTTTCGAGATTGCATGAAGTAATGAAACTGCCATATATAAAGGAAGACAAGGAACGCTCTTTCAGTGGCATGATAAACATATACAATTTTCTGACAGACTCTTTTGATTACAACAGAGACTATGATATAGGTTATCTTATAGGAAGATTGTTCGTCAATAAAGAGATGCACTACTTCGTGGAGGGCAAAAGAGAGGTCGGATTATTGTACTCCAGCTTCAATACGTCGATTATAAACAAGGAGTCGATAACGAGTATTATTCTTTCTTCAATGGAATATGCAAATAACTTCGACCTGTTGACACCACCTTTCGATGAGGTAAAAGAGATAACCGTTGGCGAAATCAAACAGAACACAGCGGCTAAACGTTTCGTTACAGCCAAACGTTTGGGCTTTGAATTTCAGCAAGATAAAGACTAATCTGAAACTTCGATACTTTTTTTTCGGTTCAAAATTTGTCAAATCGGATTTTTGTTGTAATTTTGCACCGTCAAAAGAGGCAGATATTTAAGACGCCCCGTTCGTCTAGATGGCCTAGGACGCAAGATTTTCATTCTTGAAATCAGGGGTTCGAATCCCCTACGGGGTACTAAACAAGATTATAAGAAGATTACAAAAGATGGCAAATCATAAGAGTGCGATAAAGAGAATTCGTTCGAACGAAAGAAAAAGATTGGCAAATCGTTATTACGCTAAAACGATGCGTAATGCTTTGAGAGATTTCAGAGCTACGGAAGATCTTAAAGAAGCAAACGAAAGATTGCCAAAGTTGATTTCACAGATAGATAAGTTGGCTAAGCGTTCCGTTATTCACAAGAATAAAGCTGCCAATTTGAAATCGAAGTGCATGAAGAGAATTGCCACACTTAAATAAGAATTGTTTGAAATAAAAATACCGGCCCCTCTGAAGAAGAGGGGCTTTTTGCATATATCATACTCCAATCTCCTATGAATTTCATAGATACACATTCGCATATTTACGAAAAAGAATTTGAGCAAGATCTGAATCAGGTTGTGGAAAGGACTTTGGCAATGGGAGTTTATAAGATATTGCTACCGAATGTCGATGTAAGCACCATAGAACCACTTATTCTGACTTGCAAGAAATTCGATTGTCTTTATCCCATGATGGGTTTGCACCCTACAAGTGTCAATGAGCATTGGGAAGAAGATTTGAAACGAATAAAGGAAACCTTATATGCTCAAAAGGATTTGTTTTGTGCTGTCGGAGAAATAGGTGTGGACTTATATTGGGATAGAACCTTTTATGAGGAACAGATAGAAGTATTACATCGCCAGATGTTGTGGAGTTTCGATTTGGATTTGCCTGTTTCCATACACAATCGCAAAGGTTTCGATGAGTTTTACGCACTTATGAAGAAGCTGAACAAGCCAACATACAGAGGTGTCATGCATTGCTTCGGGGGCGACCTCAATCAAGCGGAAAAACTCATGGAAATGGGATTTTACATAGGGGTCGGAGGTGTACTGACCTTCAAAAACACCCATCTTGTCGAAGTCATAAAAGAGATAAGCCTCGACCGAATTGTTTTGGAGACGGATTCGCCATATCTGACACCCGTTCCACACAGAGGAAAACGCAACGAAAGTTCATATATTCCCCTTATAGCGGCAAAACTCGCAGAAATAAAACAATGTACCATTGAAGAAGTTGCAGAAAAAACCACAACAGCCGCATTGAAACTATTTAGACTTCCAGAAAATCATCAGAGATAAATCCAACGTTTCAATCCATAGTCATGGATTGAAACGTTGGAATAGAAGAACGCCCTGTTGATAGTAAATAACAGGAATTGCAAAGAAGCGAAACTATCAATAAAAGTGTCGATAAAGGCACTAAAACCCGTGCGAATCCAGACACATACAACGACAGCCGATAATGAGAAAGAGCAACCGATGAAAAGATGAATTGGTACGCCAATACATGCCAAAAGGTTCTTACTTTGGTGAATTGACAGATAAAGACATCGAGGTTGTCGGAGCAAACCAAACAACCGACCAAGGAAAAAGCTCGGTTTTCCATCTTTATGTGAATGCTTTTTTGCTAACTTTGCAATCATAACAAATGGTCTGATTGGGTAAACTGCATTTGTGAGTTGACTTCGGCTTACCATTGCATACTTTTTTGCAGAAAGAACGGAGTGGCTCTTTGTGTGCAAAGGTCTGTTGCCCGGAGACGAAACCGGAAACTAATATTGATTGAAAATGATACACAATATATTGTACTATAACGGGAGTAAGATAAATTACCAATGTGAAGGGAAAGGAGAAACAACGCTTGTATTGCTACATGGTTTCATGCACGATTTGCGTATCTGGGCTCCGTTCGTTTATTCCTATATGAGAGAAATACGTGTGGTTACCATCGATTTGCCGGGGCATGGAGAAAGTGAATGTTGCGATGAGGTGCATACGATGGAACTGCAAGCCGATGTGGTGAAAGCCGTCTTGGACGAATTGGGAATAAAGAAGTGTGTCATGGCGGGGCATTCCATGGGCGGTTATGTGGCTTTGGCTTTCGCAGCGAGGTATTCTGATTATCTCAGAGGGCTTTGTCTTGTCAATTCTCATGCTTTGGCTGACGGGGTTCAAAAGGCGGAAGACCGCAGACGCATGTGCAGAATCGTGAAAGAGAACAGGGCGGGTTTTATAATCAATTTCATTCCGCAGTTGTTTGCCGAATGCAATCGAGACAGCCTCGATGAGGAAATCAAAGACTTGCAGGATTATGCTCTGAATACAGGAACGGAGGGTATAATTGCTGCACAGGAAGGCATGATTACGAGAAAATCCCATGTAGATGTGTTGCAGAACAGCAATTTCCCTGTTCTGTTCATTGCAGGCAGGGAGGATAAGCGTATATCAGTGGATTTGGTCATCGCTCAAGCCTCTTTGGCTCCGCATTGCGAAATAATGTTGCTGCCGAATGTGGCACACATGTCCCACGTTGAAGCGAAAAATATCGTCAAACAACGTCTGCTTTCTTTTGCTCGTATGTGTTTTTCGATGGTAAGCCCTTTATGAAAAAGTTTTTGAAATGAGGGATTTCACCAAAGGCAGTGTCGGACAAAGCATATTCCTGTTCGGTCTTCCTATAATACTCGGTAATCTGTTTCAACAACTATATACCTTCGTCAACAGTGCCATAGTCGGGCGGTTTCTCGGTGATGAGGCTTTGGCAGCGGTAGGTTCGGTGTATCCGATGGTCTTTTTTCTTGTTTCTCTTGTAATAGGCATAGGTTCAGGCGGCAGTGTGCTGGTGTCTCACTTCTTCGGAGCAAAAGGACATGAACAAATACCGCTCGTGGTAAGTACTTTCTATATATTTTTTCTCGGTTTGGGTATAACAGTCAGTCTTGCAAGCATAATTTTTGCCCCATGGATTTTCTCGCTTCTCGGTTTGGAAGCAGCCATTCGCGTGCAGGCTGTCGCATATATGAGAGTGTATATGTTGGGAATGTTTTTCTCTTTCTGCTTTAACAGTGCCGTGAGCATTCTCAGAGGCTTGGGCGACAGTAGAACGCAACTCGGCTATCTTATAGGAGCGAATGCACTCAATGCCTTGTTATCTTATATCTTCATTGCGAAGTTTCATCTCAGCCTTGTCTCCACTGCATGGGCTTCTGTCATAAGTCAGTTCCTTGCAGCATTGCTTTTGTTTCTACGTCTTCAAAAATACAACGAATATTTCAGGTTCAGGAAGCAATCGAAATACTTCGACAATGCCACCTTTCGGGAATTGCTCCGAATAGGCTTGCCGACCGGTGTGCAACAATCGGTGGTCGCATTGTCGCAAATACTTATACTCGGTTTGGTCGCCAAGTTCGGAACAGATGCCGTTGCCGCATATTCCGCCGCTTCAAGAATAGAATCGATAGCCTTACTGTTCGTGTTGAATCTTTCTTCTGCCTTAACGAGCTTTGCAGGACAAAATTTCGGTGCAGGTAATGCGGACAGAGTTCGGAAAGGCTTGCGTTCCTCTCTGATAATGATGACATGGCTTTCATTGGTAACATTCGTTATCTTTTTCTTTTTCCCCGATGGACTTATGGGACTGTTCTCCGATACACCGGAAGTTTGCCTTATCGGAAAAGAATACCTGCAAATCATGGGCTTGTTTTGGATATTGTTTGCACTTATGAATACTTTCACATCTTTCTTTCGCGGACTCGGCTATGCCTTTGTGCCGATGTTGATAAGCATTATAAGCCTGTGGTTCGTCAGGCTGCCTTTATCCTATTGGCTTTCCATGTTCAGAGGCGTTGAAGGAATTTGGTTGGGAGCCCCTTTGTCATGGTTGTTGGGCGTATTGTGCTTTTTGGTCTATTACAAAAAATCACGATGGCACAAAAAGAGAACTTTCGGTTTCGCTTCAACGAGCATATTGCTGCTTTGCTTTTGCTGGAACGGAAGTACACAGGCACAAAGTTCTTGTTCCGATTATCTTTCGCCACTGACGATACCTCTGAGCAGTTCGGGACATTTCGCAGAGTTGAGGACGAACCATTTCCATTCCGGAATAGACCTGAGAACGCAAGGAATGGAAAACCAATATGTCATCTGTCCGTATGACGGTTACGTTTCACGGATAAAAATTCAGGTTTTCGGAGGAGGAAAGAACCTTTACATCGATCACACCAACGGATACACCACTGTATATATGCACTTGAATGCATACTATGGCAAAATCGGAGAATATGTAAAGGCATATCAATATAAGAATAAGTGCTACACCTTCGATATAAACGTACCCAAAGGGCGTTTGATGTTGAAAAAAGGAGATACCATAGCCCTAAGCGGCAACACAGGCTCATCGGGAGGACCTCATCTGCACTATGAAATACGCCAAACGGCATCTCAACGTACCATGAACCCCATTTTGAAAGGTCTTCCGCTGCAAGACAGTATCGCTCCGGAGCTTTATGCTATTCGTTTATTGCCTTGTGATGAGTATTCGACCGTTTCGGGAAGTAATTCCGCCAAGTTCTTCGATTTGAAAAAAGACACGACTTTCAAATACGGCGATACCATAGTTGCAAACGGCAGATTTTATCTTTGCGTCGAGGCGTACGACCGTTCAAACGGCTCGACGGCTAAAAACGGAGTGTATGACACAAGAATATTCACCGATAACGAATTATTGTTCAGATACAACAATTCCGATTTTTCTTTTTCCGATTCGAGATATGCCAATGCTATCATAGACTATGCCTATTTCAAACAAAGCGGACGAAGAATGCTTTGGACGAAACAACTGCCTGCCTGTCGCATAAGGTGTGTTAATTATCGGGACGGCGGAGTTATCGCAAGCAGAAACGGACAGGTGCAGGAAATCCGCATATTGCTTTCGGACGAAAGAGACAATGTAAGCGATTTTGTGTTCTATCTGAAAGGAGAATTGCAGAATCCTAATATTGCACTATTACAAAATCTTGCGGGAAAAAGAACTCGAGAAACGGAAGAGACTGAAAAATCCGATATATATGCCATCGATAGGAGTAAACCCTCTACAATAATTCTTCCGGATTCGAGTTCGGTGTATTTTCCCGAGAACAGCCTCTATGAAAACCTTGATTTGAGATATTCTTCCACCAAAGGGAAATTCTCATCCGTTCATAGCATTCATGAAAACCGCACACCCTTGCACAAAAGCATAAAACTGAAATTTCGTTACAGCAAGAACCTTGAAACATATAAAAGCAAGGCTCTTGTGGTATCTACAACCGGTAAAGGCAGACGAAGTTCCGTTGGAGGCAAGGCAGAGGGCGATTATATCGTTTGCTCTGTTTCAAACTTCGGAACATACACCGTGGACATAGATACCGTTGCACCTGTTTGCAAGGCGAAGAACTTCGTCTCCGGAAAGAAAATCAAACCGAAGCAAAGAAGCATACAGGTTCGTATAAGCGACAACCTCTCCGGCATATCTTCGTATAATGCATACTTGAACGACAAATGGTTGTTGGCAGAGTACGACGGCAAAAGCGGAACTCTGATAATGGCAGCGGAAGATTTCCCGAAAGGCAGGAGCGAATTGAAAATAATACTTTCCGACGCCAAGAACAATACTTCGACTCACCGATTTATCGTTGTAAGGTAGTGGCGGAAGATGCTTGAAAGCGGATATGAAATATTGAAATCACGAAATATAAACGACAAAACAAAAAAAGATGAAAAGAAAACTGATATTGATTGCTGCAATGCTGTTTACCGGTATTTGCATACCTGCATGCAATGAGGACAATGACAAAGATGAAACAACAGAAGTGGTAAAACCGGCAGAAAACAACCGTCAGACTTTCTCCGGAGAGATGGTTGTGGGAGAATATTCAAGACCAGATGTAAAGGTGGAACTCGTTTATGTGAGCGGAACGGAGTTGAACATCAAATTGAACAAGGTCAAGTTCTCCGAAGCCATGCATATCGAATTGGACATAGAGTTAAAAGGAATTACCTATACGAAAGAAAACGACATCATCACCTTTGCCTCCTCCGAAATCATTCCCTACGTTGCCGGAGGCGAGATGCCGGATTATAAGATGAACGACCTTGAAGGCAGAATAGAAAACGGAACCTTGCAACTCCGATGCGAACGCCAAGGAATGGCGATAGAATATACGGGAATGCAGCAATAGAAACACAAATTTGAGTTTGGAAAGAATGAAACGACACTTATTTTCGATTTGAAAAAGTGTTGTTTCTTCTTATCCGTTTATGTTTAGAACGGAGGGCTTTTCCGCAACGATTTTCTTGGGCAGTTTCTTCACCACTTCGGCATAGCTGTGACGTATAAGGCTCTTTATGAAATCGTCGGACAACATGCCGCGAGTGTTTATCTGATTCCAATACTTCTTGTTCATGTGCCATGCTCCGGTAATCTCGGAATATTTGTCTCGTAATTCCAATGCTCGTTCGGGATCGCACTTCAAAACGAACCAATCGATGTTTTCAAGATCTGTCATGGCAAATATCTTCCCCATTATGCGGAAAGCCAAAATCGTTTCGTCGAAAGGAAAATCTTCCGTAACCAAGGGAAGAGACAGACAGTAATCACGTATGCTTTCTATGTTCATTTCATTCGACCTTATCTACATCATATCCTGCTGCTTCGCAAAATCCATATAGGATTTCGAGAATTTAAGAGCGTCTTCTTTTGTGTAACGAACCTCCGTGAAGACTTTTGCAAGGTTTTCCTGCTTGGCTTCCTTGATGTAACCCTGTATTTGCGGCAACTTTTCAAAGTCGGAGTACAACGTTTCCAAACGTCGGGCGTCATAATCCTGATACTGCTCCTCGTGAACGACAGCTTCCAACGGCAAACGCTCGGTCAAGGGCGGACATTCGGCAGGGTAACCGAGTGTTATGGTGGTTACGGGTATTACGTGCTTCGGCAATGCAAGCAATTCGGCAATCGGCTTAGCCATATAAGTAACCGTACCCATGAAACAAGCCCCCAAGCCCATGCTTTCGGCTGCCGTAACCATTGCCTGCGAACAAATCGTTGCATCGACCGTCGAAACCTGAAACCAAAGGAAGTTATTGTATCCGGCAACGGCTCCTCTCAATTCGCAATACTTATGAAAGCGGTTCACATCTGCACAAACGGTAAGCACGACTGCCGCTTCGGAGACCTGTCTTTGGTTGAAGTGCAATTTGCAAAGAACTTCCTTTCTTTCCTTTTGCCGTGTAACGATAATGGAATAAAGCTGCATGTTGCCGCAGTTTGAAGCTCTTATTCCGGCTTGCAGTATTTTCTCCAAGTCCTCCTGTTTTATTTCCTGTGTTGTGTATCTCCTTATTGTGCGACGCGACAATAATTCTTTCAAATTCTCTTCCGCCATGATTGTTCTCCTTTCTTTTGTGTTTTTCTTGTTTGTTGCAAAGTGCAAAAGTACGAATAATGTACCGAATGCCTTACCCGAAAAGAACAAACGAAGCGGATAAGTGTTTAATGCCGTGAACGGAACTTCCGGACAAGGTTGCATTCCGTGGATTGTATCATTAAAATTATTCAACAATGAGAAAAACAGGATTATTCGTACTTTTTGCAGTATCGCTTCTTGCATTCGGCAAAACAGATGCCTGCACCGGCATCACATTGCGGACAACCAAAGGTCAAATAGTAACAGCCAGAACGATAGAGTGGGCTTACACCCCGTTGAAAGGCATATATACCGTTGTGCCGAGAGGTTATACGCAACGTTCCTTCCTTCCCAACGGACTGAAAGAGGGAATGGAATTCACTTCACGCTATGGTTATGTGGGCGTGGCGGTGGAACAGGCGGAGTTCGTAATGGAAGGAATAAACGAAGCGGGTCTTTCGGCAGGTCTTTTCTATTTTCCCGACTACGGTGAGTACGAAGATTACGACAGTTCCAAGAAAAACAAAACGATAAGCGACTTTCAACTTGTCTCGTGGATACTTGCGAACTTCAAAACGGTGGACGAGGTGAAAGCGGCAATGAAGGATATTCGTGTAGTGTCGATAGACCGACGCAGTTCGACCGTGCATTGGCGTGTAATCGAGGAATCGGGAAGGCAAATCGTCATCGAAATTGTAGGAAAGCAGGTTTTGTTTCATGAAAACAGGCTCGGCGTTTTGACGAACTCGCCCGACTTCGATTGGCATTTGACAAACCTGAACAATTACATCAATCTTTTTGCCGGTTCTGCCGAGAGCAAACAAATGAACGGTGTTACGCTTCATGCCTTCGGGGCAGGCAGCGGGTTGCTCGGCATTCCGGGAGACATGACGCCTCCTTCACGTTTCATAAGAGCCGCTTTCTTTCAGACGAATGCACCATTGTTGGCATCAAATGAAGAAACGGTTTTTCAAGCCTTTCATATACTGAACAATTTCGACATTCCGATAGGAGTGCAGTTCTCGAACAAGGAAGAAATTCCCCCGATGGCGAGTGCGACACAGTTTACCATTGCAAGCGATTTGTCGAACAGGCGGATTTATTACCGAACCGTTTATAACAGCGACCTGAGATGCATAGACCTGAAAGCGATACGCTTCGATAAAGTGAAGTTCAAAGCAGAACCGTTGGACGAGGTTCGAACGCAAAGCGTAAAGAACATAGTCGTGAAGTAGAACAGGCACGGCTGATACATGTTCATGCCGAAACGAAACGCCGAAAGAAAAAATTCTTTCGGCGTTTCGTTGAAATAAATCGGCGTTTTAATCTCCGGAAACGGCGTTTCGCCAAACTGTTGCAAGACAGTAGTTTTACGTTTGTGGGATTTGCTGCATGCTTTTGATGATAAGTTCTTGAAATTTACCGTTTTCAATCATTGCTTCAAGAAACCGTTTATGCTTTCAGCAGTTTGCGAACATCAAGACGGTAAGCCGTGAAGATGAAGCCCGAAAGGAGCAGAGTGTTTGCTGTAAGCCTTATTGCCATACCTGCGTTTGTGCCTATCATTTGCATGATTCCGAACAGCAAAAGGGCGAAGAATGTGTATAGCATGAGGCGTTTGACGGGGTAATCCACCGGATAATATTTTTGTCCCGTGAAATAACAAAGCACCATTATGCTTACATAACAAAGGAGTGTTGTCCATGCCGCTCCGATATAGCCGTATATCGGAACCAAAAGGTAATTCATGACCAATGTAATGATTGCTCCGATGATGGAAATATATGCTCCGTAAATCGTTTTGTCGCTTACCTTATACCAAACGGAGAGATTGTAATACACACCAAGGCATAGATTTGCCAATAGCAATATAGGAACGATTTTCAAGCCGCTGCGGTATTGTTCGCCGACGAAGTATTGCAGTATATCCATATAGGCAACAACTCCGAGGAAGACCGTAAGAAGGAAAAGGGTATATACGTTGAGGACTTTTGCGTAAGTCTGTTTCGCATCGCTTCTGTTCATTTTCGAGAAAAAGAAAGGTTCGGCTGCAAATTTGAATGCCTGAATGAAAAGGCTCATGATGATGGATAGTTTGTAGCATGCCCCGTATATTCCGATTTGTCCCATTATCCAATTATTGCAATCCGTCGTTTCCTGCGGGCAACGGGAGAGATGTCTCAATGCTATGCGGTCGAAGGTCTCGTTCACCATTCCCGCAAAGCCTCCTATCATTACCGGCAATCCGTAAAGCAACATGCGTTTCAGTAGTTTCAAATCGAAATCGAAGCGAAATTGAAGATACTGCGGCAGAAGAAGCAAAGCGGATATGGCAGAAGCGAACATATTGCTGAGGAAGATACACATCACAAGGTCTTTTGGCTTTATGACGAAAAAGAACAAAAGGTTGAAACCTATATTGGAAAATATATCCATGCTTTTGATGAAAGCGAATCGGGCGGCCTTGTTTTCCTGTCGCAGTTTTGCATACGGAACAGCCCGTAAGGCATCGAGAGAAACGATGATAAGAAAATATGTTATGTAGTTCTTGTGCGAGGAATAACTCATCAGATTGCTCATACCGTCGAGGTTCAACAGCGTTGCGACAAGGAAAATGCCTGTTGTGCAGAAAAGGGAAAGCATTGCGGTGTTATATACCTTGTTTCCGTTGTCCTTATCCTGCGAAAACCTGAAAAAAGCCGTTTCCATACCGTATGTGAGCAGTATCATAAGAAAAGAGACGTAGGCATACAACTCCGACACTATGCCGTAGCTTTCGGGAGCAAGCGTATAAGTGTAAACAGGCACCAAAAGATAGTTCAAAAATCTTCCTATGATGGTCGGAATGCCATAAACGGCGGTTTGTCCCGCCAACTTCTTTATATCGGACATGTTTTCTGTGATTTATCGGTTGGAATAATAGATTGGTTGCCGTGCATATAAGAAAGCGGTTATCTCATGACCGCTATAATGCCTGCCCGTACCGCCATACGTTAAAGACATTACGGCAGGCAACATCACATTCGGCTTCCTTTCGGATTTATTGGTTTTCAAATCGTCGCTGATCAATATTTGCAAACCTCTTTGCAAGATATACTTTCGTAAAGCAAGGACGCATATCCCCGCTTTTTCGTACAAAGGTAGAAAAAAAAGCATACATACCACGGGAACGAGAATGAAAGAGGCGAAAATATCGTACCTTTGCAGGGTAATATGAAAGTAACAGGTTTTTCATTCGTAAAGAATGCAATCAAATATGATTATCCCATAGTGGAATCCATAACTTCCATTCTTCCGATTTGCGATGAGTTCGTCATTGCGGTCGGAGATTGCAACGATGGAACGAGAGAATTGATTGAAAGCATAGGTTCGGATAAAATAAGGATTATCGATACGGTTTGGGACGAGAGTCTGCGTGAAGGAGGAAAGGTGTTGGCAGATGAAACCAACAAAGCGTTCGATGCCATAGATGATTCATCGGATTGGGCTTTCTATATTCAGGGCGATGAGGTGGTTCATGAGAAATATCTTCCTGTGATAAAGCAAGCCATGCTTGATTATAAAGACGACAAAGAGGTCGAAGGTCTTTTGTTCAACTACACTCATTTCTACGGTTCGTATGATTACGTCGGAGCTTCGAGACGTTGGTACAGGAAAGAAATAAGAGTGGTTCGTGCAAACAAGAACATCCGTTCTTACAGAGACGCTCAGGGCTTCAGAATCGATGGCAGAAAATTGAGAGTAAAGCAAATTGATGCATGGGTATATCATTACGGTTGGGTCAAGTCGCCTTTCAAGCAACAGGAAAAGCAGAAGAATTTCAATAAACTTTGGCATGACGACCGATGGATGGAAGAAAATGTGGCAAAGAGCGACGAATTCGATTATTCTTCCATAGATGCGTTGGACGTTTTCAAAGGTTCACACCCCGAAGTCATGCGGAGAAGAATAGAAAGCATCAACTGGCAGTTCGATTTCGACCCGACAAAAAAGAATTTCGGCTTCAAGGCGAAGTTGCTTAATTGGATAGAAAAGCATACGGGTTGGAGAGTCGGCGAATACAGGAATTACAAACTATTGAAGTAGAATTTGATTTTGAAATATCGGAGAAACAGAATATGAGAAATTTCGTAGAAGAATTGCGTTGGCGGAGAATGATTCATGATGTCATGCCCGGTACAGAGGAAAAGTTGAATGAAGGCATGACGGTGGGTTATCTCGGTATCGATCCTACGGCAGACAGTCTGCACATAGGACATTTGGTAGGCGTAATGATGTTGACGCATTTTCAAAAGTGCGGACACCGTCCGATTGTTGTTGTCGGAGGAGCTACCGGCATGATCGGAGACCCGTCTTTCAAGAGCGAGGAAAGAAAATTGTTGAGTTTGGAACAAATAAAGCACAATCAGGAGTGCATAAAAGCTCAGTTGTCCAAATTCATGAACTTTGACGAAGGCTGCGAAAACGGAGCATTGATGCTGAACAACTACGACTGGAATGCAGGTTGGTCTTTTCTCGATTTTATACGGGAGGTCGGCAAACATATAACGGTTAACTACATGATGAGCAAGGACAGCGTGAAGAAAAGAATAGAGAGCGGGTTGTCGTTCACCGAGTTTTCTTACCAGCTGTTGCAGGCTTACGATTATAAATATTTATATGAGAATTACGGTTGCCGATTGCAAATGGGCGGTAGCGACCAATGGGGAAATATAACGAGCGGAACGGAGTTGATAAGAAAGACGACGTCCGGCGAAGCCTTTGCTCTGACTTGTCCTTTGATAACGAAAGCCGATGGAAAGAAGTTCGGAAAAACGGAAAAAGGCAATGTGTGGTTGGATGCTGAGAAAACATCTCCATACGCTTTCTATCAGTTCTGGTTGAATACCTCCGATGAGGATGCAAAACGCTTCATCAGGATTTTTACCTTTATGGGCAAAGAAGAAATCGAAGCTTTGGAGGCAGAACATGACCGACAACCGCATCTTCGTTTGCTTCAAAAAACTCTTGCGAAAGACATCACGACAAGGGTTCACGGAGAGAAAGCCTTGCAAGCAGCAATCGGAGCTTCTGAAATCCTGTTCGGAAAGGGTACAAAGGAAAATCTCGAACATTTGGACGTGGCAACATTCTTGTCGGTCTTTGAGGGCGTGCCTACTTTCGAGGTGAACCGCAATGAAATCGAAGCAGGAGTAAACATCGTGGAGCTTTTGACGGATAAGGCTCGAATAATGTCTTCAAAAGGCGAAGCAAGACGCAGTTTGAAAGAAAATGCCATAAGCATAAACAAAGAGAAAGTGAACGAGGATTTCGTAAGTTCGGCAGATTGCTTGCTCAACAACCAATATATATTGGTACAAAAAGGCAAGAAGACCTACTTTATAATCCGTACGGTTTAATCTCATTCATTGAATCGACGAATTTCTTTCTGTTTCGGAAATGAGAAGGAACACTTTCTTGGAACGCAAATCGGGCTTTGAGCAGATATTGCAAGGCGTGAAAGAATTCTGTCTTTCTCCTGCGGGGGAAAGGCTTGTCGATGGTATTCGGTTCATGCGTTCGCTTGCCGAGGTGGATAGAGAGTTGACCCTGACAGATGAATTCCTTTCCATATTGCTTTCAAACAAGGCTTTTCCCACGGAGGATTACTTCGATATGGGAGAGGAATTGAAACGTCTGCGAATCAAAAGCTCTTTCATTTCCGTCGAAGCCATGTTCCGATTATGGAAAAGCCTGAAAACGATAGAGGATTGCTTGGATTTTTTCACGGAAGAAAATTCTGCAGCGGCCTATCCCTTATTGCGAAGTCTGTGTGAAGGAATTGATGTGGAGAAACAGATAACGGCACGTTGCAAAGCCTTGCTCTCTTCCGAGGGAGAAATACTCGATAACGCCTCCGACGCTTTGTTTGTCATAAGGACAAAGAAAAGGAGCATGGAAAACGAAGTCGGCAAAAGGCTCAGGAAGTTGCTGAACTTATCCAAGCAGGAGGGTTGGGCGGCTGCCGATTCGGAACTCTGCATAAAGGAGGGAAAGGGAGTCATACCTGTCATCGCTTCAAACAAAAGACGGATAAACGGCTTCGTGATAGACGAATCATCAAGCGGACAAACCCTTTACATCGAACCGAGCGAGGTCGTGGAACTGAATAACGAGATAAAGAAGCTCGAATTTGAGGAAAGACGTGAGATAATCACCATCTTACAAGACTTCACCGACTTTCTGCAACCGTTTATTCCATCATTGCTTTCCGCATACGGTTTTTTGGCAAGAGTGGACTTCATAAGGGCAAAAGCGAAATATGCATACAAGATAAGGGCTGGGAAACCCGTAATGAACGATTACCCTGTCATATCATGGTTCGAGGCACGACACCCGTTGTTGGAGGAAAACCTGAAAAGGAACGGCAAAGACATTATCCCTCTGAGGGTAGAACTTAACAGGGAAAAACGTATCCTGATAATTTCGGGACCGAATGCAGGAGGTAAATCGGTATGCTTGAAAACGGTAGGGCTGTTACAATATATGTTGCAGTGCGGTTTGTTGGTGCCGATGAAGCAAACAAGCGAATGCGGTTTGTTTGAAGATATTTTCATCGACATCGGAGATGAACAAAGCATAGAAAACGATTTAAGCACGTACAGTTCCCACCTCCTTGCCATGAAAAGGCTTTGCGAGAAAGCGGGAGAGCGTTCGTTGTTCCTTATAGACGAGTTCGGAAGCGGCACAGACCCCAATGCGGGAGGAGCAATAGCCGAAGCGGTATTGGAATACCTTAACTCGAAAGGAGCATTCGGAATAGTAACAACGCATTATTCCAATCTCAAACTTCTTGCCGACAAATACGAAAGCATGAACAACGCAGCCATGTTGTTCGATACTAAAGCCTTGAAGCCGCTTTATCGTCTGTCCATCGGCAACCCCGGCAGCAGCTTCGCTTTTGAAATAGCCGATACAATAGGTTTGCCATATCAAATCATTGAAGCAGCAAGGAAGAAGGTCGGTAGCGATTTCGTGGATTTCGAACAAAGCCTGCAAACTCTGGCTGTCGAGAAAATGCAACTCAAAGCCAAAGAAAAAGAATTGCAACTTGCCGATGAGTTGCTTGATTCCCTTGTGGAGCAATACAAGAACAAAAACCTCGAACTTCAAGGGAGAGAGAAAGAAATAATCTACGAAGCAAAGAAACAGGCAAAAGAAATCCTTAAAGATGCCAATCGCCAAATAGAAGAGACAATAAGGGAAATACGTTCCGTCAAAGCAGAAAAGCAGGAGACGAACAAAATACGGGCAAAGATAAAAGAAACGACGGAGAAAGCCCGATGCGAGATAGAACATTTGGAGACTGAAATCAGAAACACAGCTTCACAAGAGAAAGAAACCAAAACCCACATACCTTTCGACGATAGCGGCATATCGGAAGGAGACATCGTTCTCATAAACGGTCATGACAGCTATGCCGAAGTGCAGAAAGTGCGAAAGGGAAAGGACAAAATAGATGTTCTTTCCGGTAACATAAGCCTTTCTTTGCCCCTTTCGCAAGTGAGGAAAGTGAGAAAGGACATCTATTTGAAGCAACAAAAACAAAATAAGACCGTAACTCCGCAAAGCCGATACAGTATAATGAACGACATAAACCGTTTAAGAGCCGAATTCGTTCACCAAATAGATTTGAGAGGTTGCAGAGCCGATGAAGCCTTGAAACGCTTGGCAAAGCAAATAGACAATGCAAGGCTCTTGGGAGAGTCGGAAATATCGGTATTGCATGGTAAGGGGGACGGTATATTGAAGACAGTATTGAGGGATTACTTGAAAGAATGCCCCGAGGTGGAGAGTTTCAAGGCGGCAAGACTTGAAGCCGGCGGAGAAGGAATAACACAAATCAAATTGAAATAAGAAACAAAACACTCGAATGCAGTGTCAACTTAAACGATAAAAACGAAACAGCAATGAATACAAAGAAACAACACGGTTCTATCTTATTATTGGCGGTTCTTCTCTTGAACCTGCTTCCTTTCGGACTTTACTCGCAGGGTGGCTTTGACGCTTTACAAGGCGACAATTTGGACTTTTCGCATGGCTATGCCGGTTGGACTGCAAAAACCGGAAGTTATAGCAATAGCTCTGCATCAGCTCCTAATTGGAGCTGGCAACAAACTCATTCGGATCCGACGGTACCACAAGATAATGGTGGTAAATTCTTTCAGATATTTTCCGACCCGACAGAGACAGACGCTTATTCGAATAATAATTTGACGAAAGTTCCTGCCCAATTCGGATGTCAATATTCTTCTCAAATAAATAATTGGTACGGAGGAGCGAGCTGTTCTCAGCTACAATATACTTTCGAGGTTTCTTCCGAGACTTCTCTTTTGACCATTTATTACGCCATGGTGTTACAAAAGCCGCACCCGGGAGACCATTATATCAACCCGACTTTCCAAATAGATGTTATGGCTCACAATTCATCTAATCAACAGATGACTAATGACCTTGTTGACCCTTGTGCCTTTTTTGAACAATCGGGAGACGTTCCTTCTTCCGGAGCTTTGCCGGCAGGTTGGCATAATGGTGCTCAGGGTAGTTATGGTGATAATTGGGTTTATTGTGATTGGCAACAAGTAAAGATTAATTTGAAAAAGTATGAAGGAGATAGAGTAACGCTACGAATAAGATTAAGTGATTGCAGTTGGACTGCTCACGGTGGTTATGGTTACATTGCTGCCAAGGTTGAACCTGCAAAAATAGATGTACCCGGCTGTGCGGGTAATGGAGATACCGTAACAGTTGCTTCAGCTCCTGCGGGATTTGAAGAATACAAATGGTTTGAAATTTCTAGTACTTTTTTATCTCAAGACCAATTGGCACAGGAAGATGCAACTGCAACTGCTTTGTCATCATCAGAAGAACTTGTCGTAACCAATACAATGATGGGAGATGCACTTGTTAAGTACTATGCATGCAGAATTAAAGCCGCTGCCATGTATCCTACATGGGGTACGCCAAGACCTCAATGTGCAGCATATATAACCACACAAATAAACGATATTCGTCCGATATTCAACTTGCAAGTTATCGAACCGACGGCTGCAGATCCTGCGGGACGGACTGTATTTTCAGTAAGCGATGTACAGCAGTCGGGAGCGCCGCTTTATTGGCAACAATATGATTTCGGAGACGGTACAACGCCGATACAGATACAGTATGAGACCAACAAATGGGTGGTTGTCAATGCGGCGGATAATCCTTCCACGGAGTTCGAATATGACAATAACGGGTCGCTTACGCAGTTGATACACACATACGCCAACGATGGGGAATACACCTATACCCGTACCGTAAGAAGTTCCGAAGCTCCGGAGGCTGAAGAGGTCGTTTATTGCGAGAAAGCAGAGACAAAGCAGGTGATTATTCCGAAAGTACCTTCCTTGGTCTTGACCGCAGAGGAGAAAATCTGCGTTGGAGAAACTGCATCCATAATCGCGACTTCTCCCGATGACGAAGGAATCGAACTTATTTACGAATGGTGGCACTCGGGTCAGGATCCGGAAGCCGATGAGCCGATAAACAGAGGAACCACTTTCGAGGAACAGATAGTGGAAAACACGACCTACGTCGTCAGAGTGATGAATGAAGCAACAGGATATTACAGAATAGACAGCATAGAGGTTAAAGTGGAAGCCTTTCCGGAAGTTACGTTGGACGGAGCGACGAAGCTATGTATGGGAGACAGAGCTTTGATAACAGCTTCCGATGCAACAGGCAACGCAGAAGCCTTTGAATGGACATTCACCCGTCCTTCCAATCCGCCTGTCATGAGAAATCCTTCTCCGAGTGCGGTTTTGGACTTTGCTCCTACCCAAGATACGGTGGTATATCTTATTGCCAGAACATCTGTCGGCTGTATGGCATACGACAGCCTTGAAATATCCGTCATCGATCCGCAGGCATCTGTTTCCAAAAAGGAGATATGCCCCGGTGAAAGCGTGGATTTGATAGGCGAAGGGGCAGTGGAATACAGTTGGACCGCCAATCCGCCTGATGAGAGTCTGTCTCCGGAGAGGGTTACAACGCCGCTTGCCGCAATGCCTCAACAAACGACGACCTACACGATGAGCGGTTACGGCGAGACGGGTTGCCATACGGATAAACAGGTTACCGTTACGGTGTATCAATACCCTGAAGCAACCATATCGGTTACCCCTGCCTACGTCGATGTGGACAATCCTGTGTTATCCGTTTCCGATGTATCGCCCAATGCCTCCACTTCATCTTGGACTTTCTCCGACGGAGGAAGTTCCGAAGCTCGTTCCGTTACATATTCATTCAATGATTTAAGCATGGATTCCGTAGGTATTCAGTTGATAAGCTTCAATAAAATAGGTTGTTCCGATACAACTTCGATGAAAGTGCCTGTCGAATTGTTCGCAGTGTGGATGCCGAATGCTTTCTCCCCTAACGGAGACGGAGTGAACGACAAGATTTTCTTCACCTCCCTCAATAACTTGGAAGATGTACACTTCGAGATATTCAACAGACAAGGCACAAGGCTTTTTTCCGTACATGAGAAGCACCTTACCTGCGGCGTCATTCCTAATCTTGCAGACCTCCTCGGCTGGGACGGAACTTACAAAGATAAAGACTGTCCGCAAGGAACCTATGTTTACAGACTGCAATATCGAAGGGCAGGCAATTCGAAGGTGTATGACAAAACGGGTTCGATAATGCTTATCCGATAAAGAGAATGGAACTTTCATCGAATGTAAGGTCGAAATCCTTTGTAGGGCTGACCGAACTGTTGATTGTCGCAGGCTTGATGTTATGCCTCGGTTGCAGGAATAACAACGAACAATCGGATAAAACAACGAAAGAGGTTGCAAAGCATGCAACCTCTTTTGCTGAACATGCTTTCAAACTCGATGTTTCCACCGTTGAAGGCGGATTGAAGATAGGCATACGGGAGAACGATAAAACCGTTCAAACAATAAATTATCGCTATCCCGAAGACTACGAAGCATATTCCGACATGAGAGAAACGAAATACACTTTGCAAGATGCGAACTTCGACGGGCATAAGGATTTGCTTATCTTTCTCGGATTGTTCGGCAATCAGCAACTTGCTCGTTACGATTGCTATGTTTGGAATACGGCGAAAGCAAAATTCATACATTCGCCATCGTTCATCGAAATAGCGAATCCGACCATCTGCAAAAAGCAAAAGTGTATATTTTCTTCTGAAAGAAGTTCCGCAGCGGAATACGTCTATCACAGATGGGAGTATAAAAAGGGCAAATTCGTCGCAACAGCCATACTGTACGAAACTTACACCGCTCCCGACGCTCCTCCGACATACGTGGAAGAATTTCCCGTGAAGCAAGAGCAACGGAGAAACCTCAAAAGAGAAGACATCTCAGGTTTTTGGGAAGAGGTACTCCGCTGAAACAAACAATCACCGGTTTCTGTCGGAATAAGCATATTTCCGACGGCACCCTGCTTTCTCCACGGGTTCGCAGGCATCGTCGGGGTTGCCTTTCCATGAATTTTCTCCGCCTATTCGCCTATATTAAAACGCCGAAAGAATTTCACGAAACGCCGCTTTAATTTTTTCTTTCGCCGTTTTATTTCAACCGAACGGCGAAATAGTAAGCGGGTATCGAGCAAGGAGTTTATGACGGAAGAGGTCGGCTTTGTCGGCGGGATAATCGGAGGCGGCTGATCGGAGTTTTGTCATTCCTTATTGCTTTGAATAAAACGATAATATCGGACACGATGACAGCAAAACTTACGTTTGCAGAAAGAAGTGAAGGATTGAAAAAGTTGTGCTTATGGTTTGGAAGTTTATTATGGTATTTGCAGGTGGTGGCTTGGGCTGTTTGTGCAGGTATTTTGTATCCTTGATATTCTCAACCGGTCAAACGAGGTTTCACGCTTTGCCTATACATACGTTGATTGCGAATTTCATCGGTTGTTTGTGCATAGGAATTTTTGCTGCGTGGTTTGCCAAGCAACCTTCGGAACTTTGGAAATTGTTTTTGGTCAGCGGATTTTGCGGAGGCTTCACTACCTTCTCAACATTTTCGGCAGAGCGTTTGGAGTTTTTGCGTTGCGGGAATTACGGCATGGCGTTAATTTATATGGGATTGTCTTTGTTCATCTGTCTTACGGCGACAGCCTGTGGCATGTATGCGATGAAATATATTCTTTAATGGAAGTGCCATAATCGACAATGTTTCTGCCAAAACATAGAGGTACTATGAGAAAATAGGTCTCTTGAAACCCTTTGAACGAGACGGTGCTTAGTGTTATCGTTATTATCTGATGAGCAGATTGAATCCATAATCGCATTCTCTGTTTGGTCGGATTACAGTAATGATACCGTTCTCTTTTCAGCGAACATGGTTTATGACGAATGCGTCTCGTGCAATGGTGTTGTCTTGTATGAGTTCGATTTCTCTGTTTGCGGCTTTCAAGAGCTTGCGATTGCAGGCTTTGTATCCGATTGCGTAATTTACATCTTTGGGATTGAGACTTATGGAGGTGCAGTCTTCGGGTAAGGATTGCAGTCTTTCAAGCCATATTCTGCTTAGGACGAGTTCGCGGAAGGATACGTGGAAAGGCCCTGCGACAAGGTCGGTTCCACTAATCAATCCCTCGCTCGGGTGCAAGCCGACCCGCAGAATGTTTATGCCGTTTGCCATGAAGATTTTGTAAATCTCCGCCGTGCGTTCCACTGCTTCGGTAAGGCTCAACGGTTGATACAATCCTGCTTGGTAAAGTTCTGCCAACTTGGTGTGTTTTATCACAAGGGTGGGATAAATCCTGGTGTTGTCGGCTCCGAGTTCGATTATTTTCAAAGCTGTTTGCTTGGAACGTTCGGGCGTATCGAGAGGCAAGCCGACCATCATTTGAAGTCCCAATGCAAAACCGCAGGTCTTTATCATTGCGGAGGCGGCTTCCACATCTTTTACGCTGTGTCCGCGTTCGCAATATTGCAGAACTTCGTCGCAAAGGGATTGGGCTCCCAACTCTATCGTCTTTACATTGTATCGTTTCAACAGTTCAAGAATTTCCGTGTCTATGTAATCCGGGCGGGTCGATAGTCTTATACTGCTTATTGTCCCTTGCTTTATGTAAGGTTGCACTGTTGCAAGATATTCTTCTTGTTCCGATATTTTCAACCCCGTAAAGCTGCCGCCGAAAAAGGCAAGTTCCACTTCACATGGGTATTTGAAACTTTTCAAATGTCGGTCTATTATATCACGAACCTGTGCTGTCGAGACCGGTTCAAGTTGTCCGGAAATATGCCTTTGATTACAGTAAATACATTGGTTGGGGCAGGCAAGCTCAGGGATAAATACCGGTATGTTATAGTGTCTCATATCTGTAAAAAAATATTTGCGGACATCGAATGCCCGCAAATCCCGATATAAATAAAAATCAAATTCTTTTCTTGTGCTTCTTCCCGGATTTTCCGTTGCTTGGTTCGTCCTCAAAATAACCATAGCCGTAACCGCCATAACCATATTTGCCTCCGTAACCGTAGCCATAGCCGTATCCATACCCTTTGCCTGAACCATAACCGTACTTCTGCATGGCGTTTTGTATGCCGTTCAATACGAAATTGACCTTTACATTGCTTCTTTCTTCGAGTTCCGTCAAAGAAATCTTCAATACGCCTTTGTCGGTTTGTCCGCTACGAACGACAAACAAGTTGACATCTGCTTCTTTTGCCAAGCATTGCGCGTCCGCAATGAGAGATACGGGAGGTGTGTCCAAGATTATATAATCATATCTTTTTCGCAGTTCTTTCAATAGTTCTCTGTTCTTTTCGGAGTCCACCAATTCCGATGGATTTGGCGGTACCGATCCGGAGCATAGCACATCGAGGTTAGGGAATTCAGTATGTTGCAAGACCTCATCGAGACTTGTTTTACCTATCAGATAGGTTGAAATACCCGCACGGTCATTAACATTGAATATCTTGGCAAGTCTCGGTTTGCGAAGGTCGTAACCTGCTATCAATGTCTTTGCTCCGTTCAAGGAAAATACGGATGCAAGGTTCAAACTTATCAAAGTCTTTCCGTCATTTGGAAGAGATGATGTCGTAAGAATAATTCTTCCCTCCGATGCATTATCGTCCTGCAGTAGATACTTGATGTTCGTTCTCAAAGAACGGAACGACTCCGTGATTTGAGACCTCGGTTGATTGAAAACAATCATTTTGTTATATCCTGTAGGAATTTCGGGAATGTATCCCAAGATGGAGTTGGACGATATTTCTTCCAAGTCGTCTTTTCCTTCGATGAAGTTATTCATCATATAGCGAATAAAGATATATCCGCCCGGAGCCAACAAGCCCAATAAGAAAGCTATCAAGAAATTCATTGCCGTTTTCGGATAAACCTTGACTGCATACTTTGCACTGTCTATCAACTTGTGGTCAGGTTGTGCCGCATTCTTTGCAATCTCCGCTTCGGCTCGTTTTTGGTATAGGAAGTTATAGATTTCGTCATTGAACTTGAACTGTCTCTCCAAGTTAATCATGTTTCTTTGCGTTGTAGGCAATTTATCTATCTCCGTCTGCAAAAGATTCTTTTGTCGTTTGAGTTCTTTGTCGGTAATATCCGATTGTTTCTTTATGGTACGGAGGTTTTCTTGTATTTGGTTTCGTGTTGTTTCTATTTGCAATGACAATTCTTTCATCTTAGGACTCTTCGGAGTGAGGGTCGTCGAAAGTCTTTGCCTTTCCAAAACCAATTTCGTCAAGGTTTCAACCAATCCGTTGAGAATAGGGTCTTGAATACCCATGGTCGATGGCACTACCATGCCGTCTTCCAAGTTCGCTTTGTTGATGTATTCTTCCAAAGCGTTATAGTAAGCTCTTTGTCTGTATGCTTCTGCACGTTGAACTTCCAAGTCGTTTGCTCTTTCATAAAGATAAGCAGCATCATTCGTCAGGTTCAAAGTGTTGTTATTTTGTTGAAACACCTCACGACGCTTCTCTGCCACATTCAAAGAGTCGGAAATCGCAGCAATTTGCGAGTTTACAAACTCGATAGTGCTGATGTTAAGGTAATTTTTCTCTTCAAAAGTCATGTCGATATAGACTTTGCAGAGCATGTTCACAAAGTCCTCCGCCTTATGCTTGTTTTGATGTTTGTATTTCAGAGATATAATCGAACTCTCTTTGTTGATGAGTTCAACCTGAGTGGCACTGAATTCTTTCGTTACGGCGTCCAAGTCGTTTATCATGAAGGCATAACCGATTTTGGAGTAATTATTATTCCATTTATCAGGGTCTTTCAATTGTACCTTAAACCTCATGCCGTCTTTGGAAAACCATTCGCCATACTTCAATGCAACATTCCTGTCTTCCACACTTGTGGTTTTCTCCAACAATTTATCCTCTGCATAATCATAAACCGGCACATTGTTCTTCGCTCCGTATGAAACGACGCAACCGTTTTTGTTTGCCAATTCCACTTCTATCATTACGCCTGTCGGCTGAGACTGATAAAGATCGACCACTACCTCGAACGGAGCATCTTTATAAATATCCACATATCTGAAATTCTCTTTACAATAGTACGTGGTATAGAATCCGAGTGCTTTGATGGTTCTTTTAACCATCGTCATTGACTGAATGGTTCCTATTTCGTTCTGAAAATTGACTTGACTTCTATTGCCGATAACGTTATTAAGCATATTCATCTGCCCCATCAAGCCTTCGTTATCTTTAATCAACAATGTGGCAGTTGCTTCGTACTGAGGCACGGAATACTTCGTTATGATGAAAGCCGCAACCATTGCAACGACAATGGCAATGGCGAACCAATGCCACTTGGCAAGCATTTTATGCAGCAATTCTGCCAGATTAATATTCGATTCCTCTTTTTCTACGGTTTCGTTCACGGTATTGTTATTCATGATTCTGCTTTTCTTTATAATCTTATTTATTGTTCAAGGAAACAATCACGGCTGCAACAGAAGCTATCGAAGTTATAATAGACAGAGTACTTGTTATGGTATTCAAAGGTATGTTCAGAGTTGTCAAAGCCTTCGTACTCTTATTCGGTTCCACATACACCAAGTCTCCCGGTTGAAGATACAGCCTTTTATCCTGCAATATCTTCGCATCGCTCAGGTCTAAGGTATAGATAATGTCCTCATTGGTCGTCTTCCTTACGACTTTTACTTTGTGTCGGTTGCCGTAATATGTCAAGTCTCCTGCCGCTGCAATCACCTCGAAAACGTTCACATTCGGTTGATAGAACGTATAAGTTCCCGGACGAGCCACCTCGCCCAAGGCAGATACTTTGAAATTCACCATTTTGCAAGACACGACAGCACCTTGCACGAATTCTTCCGCCCTCTCCTTTATTCTATTCTCAGCTTCCTGCACCGTCAAACCCTTGACATGCACTTTGCCAATCAATGGCAAGCCGATTGCACCATCTTTATCCACAACGAAACTATTCAAGAACACGGAATTGTCCGAGTTCATGTAGTTCGTATTGGCAGAACCGTTGAATAAAGCATTGGCTTCGTTTCCTACCGTGGACGTTATTTGAATGTACAACATGTCTTGCTCTGCCAAGACATAGTCAGGGGAATAATTAGTCGCACTTCCCGCATAATCATATACTATTTCATTATTTCCGTTCTCCGTTCCTTGCAGATATATCAGATTTTTCTGTGATGTACACGCACATAAAAACGCTACAACAATCAAAAACAACGGACTAAACTTGTAAATTCTACTCATGCTATAACAGTTTGGTTTTGCAAAGATAGTTCTTTTCTTAATTACACAAAGCCTCTTGATAATTTTTTCTCGTTTCAAACATAGAAAAATCAAATTGGTTCTCCGAAAAGGGTTGCCGAGGTACAATCCGCCACTCTCACATTAACATAGTCTCCCGGTTTGAAGTTTCCTTTGTCGAATACCACCACTTTATTCTGTGAATTTCTTCCGAACAATTTGTCGGCACTTCTTTTCGATGTACCCTCCACAAGAACCTCGAATGTTTTACCGATATCTCTTTTATTGCTTTGCAATGACAATTCTCTCTGCAAGTCGATTATTTCTTCCAAACGCCTTGTCTTTTCCTCGTAAGGAATATCGTCGGCATATTTTTTTGCGGCAAGAGTGTTTGAACGTTGGGAATAATTGAACATATAGGCGGAGTCGTATCCCACCTGCCTCATCATGTCCAAAGTATCTTTATGATCGTCCAATGTTTCGGTACAAAATCCCGCTATTATATCTGTTGCCAATCCGCAATCCTTTATTGTTCGCTTTATGGCGGCTATTTTCTCCAAATAATCCTCCCTTGTGTATTTTCTGTTCATCAATTTCAGCATTCTTGTGCTGCCCGATTGCAACGGAAGATGAATGAACTTACATATATTATCGTATTTGGCAATCGTATCGAGAAGTTCTTGAGAAATATCCTTGGGATGAGAAGTCGAAAACCTTATTCTCAACAATGGATTTACCTGTGCAACCATCTCCATCAGTTTCGCGAAATCGACCTCCGAGGCTTCGCCCTTATTCCATATATATGAATTGACATTTTGCCCGAGCAACGTTACCTCCCTATACCCCTTTTCAAACAAATCGGCAGCCTCTGCCACTATCGTTTGCGGATCACGGCTTCTCTCCCTGCCTCTTGTATAAGGTACAACGCAGTAAGAACAGAAGTTTTCGCAACCTCTCATTATCGAAATGAAAGCCGTAACCCCGTTGGTGTTCAGTTTCACCGGACTTATGTCCGCATAAGTCTCCTTTTCCGAAAGTTCGACGGATATTCCCGCCTGTTTACCCGACAAAGCCAACAATCGCGGAATATCCCTGTAAGAATCCGGACCCACAACAATATCGACACCGTTTTCTTCCACCAACTGCTTTTGCAATCTCTCAGCCATGCAACCGAGAACCCCTATCTTCAACCACGATTTGCCACGTCTCAGACTTGCAAACTCGGCAAGACGCTTCTTGACCCTTTGTTCCGCATTTTCTCTTATCGAACAAGTATTCACGAATATGACATCCGCCTCATAAAGGTCGTCCGTCAAATCGTAGCCCTCAGCCTTGACAATGGCTCCCACCACTTCGCTGTCAGCTTGATTCATCTGACAACCGTATGTCTCTATATATACCTTTTTCATCACTGATTTCTATTTGCCGTAAAGTTTCAAAATCTCATCGACCACCTTTTTCACTCCCGTGGAAGCCTTTTCTTTCACGAAATTTATTCCGTTCAGACTTGTTGCAGGCTCTTTCGGATCGACCAGATATTTAATGCAACCCGGTTTTGCGTATCCCAACAAACCCGCTGCGGGATAAACGTTCAGGCTTGTGCCTATCACAATCATTATATCTGCATCTCTGCATAATTCCGCCGCAGGTACTATGTTTGGAACAGCCTCTCCGAACCACACTATGAAAGGTCGCAAAGGTCTTCCGGAAGAATCTTTCATGTCAGCCGTCTGTTCCCAACCTTTCAACTCCACAATCTCATCGGGATTTGTCTCACTGCACAATTTCTTTGCCTCACCATGAAGGTGCAACACCTCGGAACTGCCCGCTCTTTCATGCAAGTCATCTATATTTTGGGTAATGACGTTGACCTTAAAAGCCTCTTCCAATCTCAACAACTGCTTATGCCCTTCGTTAGGCTCGGTTTCCATTATCTCTTTGCGTCTTTGGTTGTAAAACTCTCTCACCAAATCCGGGTTTCTCACCCATGCCTCATACGTTGCCACATCTTCCACTCTGTAATTCTCCCACAGACCGTCCGAATCCCTGAAAGTCTTTATGCCGCTCTCCGCACTGATTCCCGCACCCGTAAGAACAACTATTCTTTTCATATTCTCATTTCTTGTTTTTCTCGTGATATTCGATAATTCTTTTGCTTAACAACTCATATATCTCTTTTTCCTCCTTGTCGAGTTTTGCTTTGTGCTGTTCCATTATGCTTTGCTCGTTCCTTATGGCAGGTCCTGTTTGAACATCGAACGGATTGAACATCTTTGCCCTGCTCACGGTCGTATCCATCAATGGAAACAAAGTGGAAAAAGGAATATTTTCCTTATCCAAAATGCTTTTGGCTATTCCGAACAAGTGGTTCGGGAAGTTATTGCAGAAAACCGCCGCAAGGTGCAGGGTTTTTCTCTGACTGTCCGACAATTCGTAATGTACCGAAGAAAGACGAGAAGCAACTCCTCTCAAAACCTCTTTGACAGTTTCGGTGTTTCCGTATGTGCATAAAGGTACGGTATCGAAATCCGTTTCCTTTTCTTTTTTCAAAGTCTGCAAAGGATAAAGACTTCCGTAACATTCCGCCGCTTCTTTCAAGCATTCCGTACCGACAAAGCCCGAAGTATGAACCAATATACCCTTTACGGGCTTCAATTTCCGTGCAACCTCTGCAATGGCTTCGTCCTTAACGGCTATAATAACCAAATCCGCTTCATGACATTGCTCCGGCATCTCACCGCGAGAGGAGAAAGCACTGCAAACAAAGCCCTTTTCTCCGAACCGTCTCTCATAATGCCATGCCACATTACCTCTGCCGATTATGCAAACCGTCTTTATCCCGTTTGTCATGGTTTCAAAAGTATTTCAAACCTATAAAGCAATCCTCTCGGCAGCCGTCTGCATTCTGCGAAGCGACTCCTCTTTTCCCAAAACAGCGAAAATATCCACCATTCCGCAGCCTTTGGTATCTCCGACCACAGCCAAACGAATGGAATTCATTATCTGACCCATGTTCAATTCGTTTTCGGCTATGTAATCCATCAAAAAGTCCTCTGCTTTCCGAGCCCAATCATCCTCACTCAGCTTTTCCAATTCGGAAACGATAAATCGCATTCTCTCGCTCATTCCTTCCTTCCAACGTTTCTTCAATGCCTTTTCGGCGTATGCCTGAGGAGCAACGAAAAAGTAGTCTCCGTTATCCCACAACTCCTTTGCAAAGGAACATCTTTCCTTTATCAACTTCACGACCCTCTCCACAAAGGCCTCGTCCTTCTCTATGCCTCTTGCTTTCAAGTCAAGCATGAACTGTTGTGTCAACACCTTGTCGTCAAGCTTTTGAAGATATTGGTGATTGAACCATTTGGCTTTTTCGAGGTCGAACCTCGCACCGTGTTTGCTGATTCTGTCTATCGAGAACACCTCGGCCAATTCTTCCAAAGAGAAAATCTCCTGCTCCGTGCCCGGATTCCAACCCAACAATGCCAACATGTTCACCACAGCCTGCGGCAGATAACCGCTTTCTCTGTAACCGGAAGAAACTTCTCCGCTTTTCGGGTCTGTCCACTGCAAAGGAAAGACAGGGAAACCCAATCTGTCTCCGTCCCTCTTTGATAATTTTCCACTACCTTCGGGCTTCAACAACAAAGGAAGGTGTGCGAATTCCGGCATTGTCTCTTCCCAACCGAACGCACGGTAAAGCATAACATGCAAAGGGCAGGACGGCAACCATTCCTCTCCTCTTATCACATGGGAAATCTCCATCAAACGGTCATCGACTATGTTCGCCAAGTGATAAGTCGGCATGCCATCTGATTTATACAACACCTTGTCGTCCAAAAGCGACGAATTAACCTTCACATGTCCCCTTATCAAATCATCGAACTCTATCAATGTGTCTTCCGGAAAGCGGAAACGTATCACGTACGGCACACCGGCAGCAAGCAAAGCCTCCGTCTCCTGTTCGGAAAGAGCAAGGGAGTTTTTCAAACCGCCTCTCGTCTTGCAATCGTACTGAAAGGTTCTTTTCTCGCTTTCAGCCTCTTTTCTCTTCGCCTCCAATTCTTCGGGGGTATCGAAAGCGTAATAAGCATGACCCTTTTTTACCAATTCCAAAGCATACGACTTGTACATCTCCTTGCGTTCGCTTTGTCTGTAAGGACCATATTTGCCGCCTGTTGCGACACCCTCGTCGAACTTCAAGCCCAACCATTCGAAAGCCTCTATGATATAACTCTCCGCACCTTCCACGAAACGTGTCCGGTCGGTATCCTCGATTCTCAAAATAAAATCTCCGCCGTTTTTCTTGGCGAACAAATAATTGTATAAAGCCGTTCTCACCCCGCCTATATGCAAAGGCCCCGTAGGGCTTGGGGCAAATCTCACTCTCACTCTTCTTTCCATTTCAAATCACTCGAAAACATAAATAATTCAAACGGCAAAGATACGAAAAAAGCAGTAGTATCAAAGAAACCGATGCAGGCAAAACACAAACCCCTTCGGCAATTTCACAGACAGAAACAGTCGATACGCAAACCACTCCGAACCTACGCCATACCGAAACGGCGATTCGATTTTTTCTTTCGGCGTTTCATTTTAGTAAATCGCCGTTTGACGAAATTCTTTCGGCGTTTCGTCGAACCGCTTGGAAACGATAATATTCAAGAACAGTTGAAACGGAGCTTTTCTTGTTCTTTGAGAGCTATAAAGAACAGTGAGCAAGAAGCAAAAACCTATTTAGATTTCAACCTGTTGAGCAATGCTATCAGGTAACCCAAAGCTATGAATGCTCCGGGGGCGAGAACGAAGACCAACATGCCGTCGGCATCGCCTATGAACTTGAAGCCGAAAGCCGAACCACTGCCCAAGAGTTCCCTTACCAAGCCCAAAGTCGTCAGTCCCAAGGTAAAGCCCAAGCCCATACCGATTCCGTCGAACATGGAGGCTATCGGATTGTTCCGACTTGCGAAAGCTTCCGCACGGGCGAGGATTAAACAGTTCACGACAATCAAAGGAATGTATAAACCGAGACTTTCGTAAAGCGAAGGCAGATAAGCCTGCATGCAAAGTTGCAAAATGGTAACAAAAGAAGCTATGACGACTATGAAAGCAGGTATTCTGACCTTATCGGGTATCAAATCCTTCAACAGAGATATGGCCATATTGGACAAAATCAGCACAAACATGGTACACAATCCCATTCCCATGCCGTTTATTGCCGAAGTGGTTGTTCCCAATGTGGGGCACATACCTATCAACATGCAGAAAGTGGGGTTCTCTTTGATGATTCCGTTCTTTACAATCTTGAAATAGTTCATGGATATTACTCTTTTTGCTGTTCTTTATAACGTATAAATGCCTGATAAGCCGACTTCACGGAAGAGAGAAAGGCTCTCGAGGTTATGGTTGCAGCCGTTATGGCATCTATCTCGCCTCCATCTTTTTTTACCTTGAAGTCTTCGCTTGCAGGGTCTTTGCCTCTGATGTCGCCCTTGGTCTTGAACCAATCCGAAACCTTGGCACCAAGTCCCGGAGTTTCGTTCGCTTCAAGTACGGAGTAGTTTATCACTCTTCCTTCGGCATCCAAACCCACCATACTCCTCACTTTGCCGCCGTAACCGTTGTTATCATAAGTTTCTATTGCACAACCGATGAAGTTACCACCCTTTTGGGCAGGATAAACCACAAAGGCATCTTCATAACCATCAAGTTTCACCTCGACAGCCTTGCCGATTTCGATATCGCCTTTCGGCAATACCTCCTTTATTGCGGCGTTTTTCTTCTCCTGCAATGCCTTTTCGATAGGCTCTTTCGTCAAAACATAGCCGCCTGCAAGTAAAGCCGAGGCACAAAACGAAATGAGCGTAAGGCTCAAAAGCATGTTCTTTAATGTGGATTCGGATTTTGCCATGATATTTGCCTGTTTTTGAGATTTAATACCCGAATTTTGAAGGTTTGAAAGCCTTATTTATCAGAGGCGTGAGAGCATTCATTATCAGGATTGCAAAAGACACACCCTCCGGCATGGGACCGAAGCAACGGAACAGAATGGTCAACAATCCGCAACCCGCACCGAACACAAGTTGTCCGCTTTTGGAAATAGGGCTTGTGGTCATATCGGTTGCCATAAAGACAGCTCCGAGCAACATTCCTCCCGCCAGCAAATGATATATGGGATTTACCGTGATGCCGAACAAGTATAATATACCGGAGAAAACAAAAGCAGATGTCAGAAAGGCGACGGGAATATGCCAAGTGATGATTCGTTTCAACAAAAGATAAACACCACCGATGATTATCGCAATCGCTGCCACTTCACCGAGGCTTCCGCCCGTTGCACCGAGGAACATATCGAGTACATTCAAACCCTGCGGATTGTTTTTGCCGATTGAAGCCAAAGGAGTCGGTCCGGTGAAAGCATCGACAAGTCCTCCCGAAAACAGAGGATGCGGTTGCACCCATTCCGATTTGGCAACCTCCGTAGGGAAAGACAAAAACAAGAAAACACGACCCACCAAAGCAGGATTGAAAGGGTTCTTGCCCAATCCTCCGAAAGTCATTTTGCCTATCCCTATCGCAACAACGGCACCTATAATCACAATATAAAACGGTATGTCGGAAGGAAGATTGAACGCAAGCAATATTCCGGTTATCACAGCGGAACCATCGGAAATCGTTTGCCTGCCTTGCAAAATAAATTTCTGAATTAACCACTCGAAAAGGACGCATGCAGCGACCGAAACCAAGGTTACTGCCAACACTCTGAAACCGAAGTAATATATTCCGACCAATAAAGTCGGGATTAAAGCCGCAACCACATTCCACATTATGGATTTGGTGGTTTCTTTGCTCTGAATGTGCGGCGAACCCGATATTGTAAGTAATGCCATGTCCGATTATTCCTTATTTTCTGCTTTTACGATTTTACCAAATTTGCAAAGACCGGATTATTCTCAAAAAACAATCCTTGTAAAGAGCGTATTCTCTCTCGGGAGAAGCCGCCAGAATGATGTATATCCTGCTTTCCTTTTTCTCGAAGTAACAAAGAGTGATTACCTTTTCCTCGTTTAATGTGTAGCTCATCTCGAAGCTGTGAATATCCGTGCCGTTTTGTTCCTTGATGCCCGAATCCATTATTTCTATATCGGGATACACCCTCCTCATTTCCGATTCCGAGAAAGCCGCAGCCACGAAATCTTCAAGGTTTCCCTCGTCCCATTGTGCGACACTTACCTGCAAATGTTTATACACAAGTTCGTTCTCTTCGGAAGGAGCATATAAACTTACCGTTCCTTCTTCTCCCGTCTCTTCAAGCTCCCATGACGCAGGATAATCCAAGGAATACTGTCCCGTTTCGTTGTAGTAATTCAGAAATTCTTCCTTTTGTGCAGACAAAGCGAAGAACGACATCAACATGACAGCCAAAGCAAATAATCCTCTCTTCATTCTATTTCCTGCTTCTTTCTCTTCGTAGTTTCCCTATATTGATTTTCGCCACTCTTATCAAGTCAAGCAACGGCTGACCGGCAGGACAGGTATATAAACAGCAACCGCACTCTATGCAATCCATTGCACATTCCTTTTCCGTCTCTTCCCAACGGGATTGTTTCGCCAACAGGGCAAGCTGCACAGGCTCCAGCCCCATGGGACATGCCGATACGCATTTGCCGCATCGCAAACAGTTGGTTTGTTCCTTCCGTTTGGACTCCTTTTCGTCCATTACCAATATGCACGAGGTCGTTTTGACGGTCGGAGCGTCAAGATTAACGATTGCTTTACCCATCATAGGTCCTCCGTTTATTATTTTGCCCGTGTTTTCCGGCAATCCGCCGCAATAGTCCGCTATTTCGCGAAAAGACGTTCCCACTCTTACCAAGAGATTTCGGTTTTCCTTTACATTTTTGCCCGTATAAGTCAGTACATTGTCTATAAGAGGACGGTTTTTCTGCACTGCGTCGTACACAGCCGAAGCCGTACCGACATTATTCACTACACAGCCCACCTCTATCGGCAATTTGCCACTCGGAACTTCTCGTTTGGTCAGTGCATAGACCAGTTGCTTCTCCGCTCCCTGTGGGTACTTGGTCTTCAAAGGCACTATTTCTATACCCTCAAATGATTTTGCCGCAGTTAGGATACGTTCCATCGCTTCGGGTTTGTTTTTCTCTATACCGATTTTGGCAATGCTTACCCCCAAAGCTTTCTTCATTATTTGAATACCTATCAACACCTCTTCCGTACGCTCGATCAACACTCTGTTGTCGGAAGTGAGATAAGGCTCGCACTCGACGGCATTTATAATAAGGTATTCCGCTTTTTTGCCATCGGGTATCATATACTTGACATGCGTAGGAAAAGCGGCACCTCCCAATCCCACTATTCCTCTATCCTTTATTCTTTCGACTATTTCTGCTGGAGTTGATTTTATTTCTCTGACAAGTTCATCGGATACATCTATTCCCTCCTCCCATTCGTCCTCTTCGACATCTATATAGAACGCAGGCTTTGCATAACCGTTGAAGTCCTTTGCCAAATCAATCTTTGTTATCACTCCCGTGAAAGGAGAATGCGTGTTTGCACAGATAAACGCCTCTGCCTTTGCCAATAGTTGCCCCGTTTTCACCCTGTCGCCTTTCTTAACCACCGGAACGGAAGGGGCTCCGAGGTGTTGCGAAACGAATACCACGGCTTTCTTCGGCAGAGGAAACACTTCCACTTTGCTGTTCCTTGCCAATTTGTTTTCCTCGGGGTGAATTCCTCCCAATTTGAACGTTTTCATCACTCTTCGTCAGGATTTTGTTATGAGACTTTCCTCTGATTGGTTTGCCGGTTCCTTATCCGAGGCTGCGACTCTTTTAATCGGGAAATTCACAGCATGAATGGCTCCGGTCGGACATTCGTCCACGCATTTTCTGCACAGTCTGCATTTGTTGAAATCTATGTACGAAAGATTGTTTTCAATCTTTATCGCATCAAAAGGGCAAACCTTTGCACACTTGCCGCAACCTATACACGCAACAGTGCAGTTCTTTTTTGCATCTGCCCCTTTCTCTTTGTTGACGCAACTTACAAATACTCTTCTGTCGTTCTTTCCCTTAAATCTCAGCTCTATTATATTTCTCGGACAAGCCTTTGCACAAGCACCGCAGGCAACACACTTCTCTTCATCTACCTCCGGCAAGGCTGTATGTTCGTTTAATTTTATTGCATCGAACTTGCAAGCCTTTACACAGTTGCCGAAACCGAGGCAACCGTAAGCACAACCACCCTTTCCTGCAAAATTCATATTTGCACTCGCACAATCCGCCAACCCGTCGTAGTCCGCCTTTCTCGGAGAGTTGCATTCGCCCCCGTTACACCTGACAACGGCAATCATGGGTTCGTTATCGCCCGCTTTCAGTCCCATAACCTCCGCCACCTTATGCATCACTTTGTTTCCTCCGACGGGACAGAATTTTCCATCCATGCTTTCACTCTTCACTATCGCCTCTGCCAATGCCCTGCAACCTGCAAAACCGCAGCCTCCGCAGTTCGCCCCCGGCAGCTTATCGGTTACCATATCTATTCTCGGGTCTTCATACACCCGAAAACGCCGAGCTACGAAATAAAGAATTATCGCAGCCACCGCTCCCGTAACAGACAAGGCGACAATCGCATAGACAACTGTACTTATCATACTATCTTTCCATTTTATAAGTCTCGTTTCAGCCGACAAAGGTACATCATTTCACCCAATCGGCAAATTCTTTCACCAATTTCTTATCAATGATTTTTGTTAATCCTTTTCACTGCCGAAATCAAGCGGTTAAATCATATCGAAAACATCAAACTCCTGCCCATCTCGAAACATGCGAAAAGCAAATCGGTTAATTGCAGATGAAGAAACCTCTGAAAAGTCCACACATCTCTCATTCCGAATCGGCATTATTCGATATGCTCGCAACCAAACGCCGTTCGGCTGAAATGGAACGGCGTTATGATTTTTTCTTTCGGCGTTTCATTTTGCGGAAACGGCGTTCCGGTTTTTCGGGATTTTGTCTTTGGAAAAAGGAAATGGCAGAATGTGTGTTTCGATAGGAGAAACTGTTTTTTCGAGCTTTGGTTTGTCGAGATACGTTGCAAAATAGTTACTTTTGCAAACTGTCATATTCGAAAATTACAATGGAAAAGAAGAAATTATTCCTGATAGATGCCATGGCTTTGATTTATCGCAGTTTCTATGCGATGAACAAAAATCCGAGAATGAACACCAAAGGCTTGAATACTTCGGCTGCGTTCGGCTTTTTCAATACTTTGCTAAGCCTGCTCAAACAACATAAGCCTTCTTATTTGGGCATAGCTTTCGATTTGCATGCTCCGACTTTTCGTCATGAGTGTTTTGCAGACTACAAGGCCAACAGAGAATCCACGCCTGAGGAAATCCGTCAGATGGAACCTTATATCCACAGATTGATCGAGGCAATGCACATACCGATGCTCTCTTGTGAGGGGTACGAGGCGGATGATGTTATAGGCACTTTGGCAAAAAAAGCGGCGAGAGAGGGCTTCGAGGTATTCATGGTTACTCCGGATAAGGATTATGCCCAGCTCGTGGAGGAGAATATAAAGATGTTGAAACTCGGAAGAATGGGTGCGGGAGAGGAGATTTGGGGTGTCGATGAGGTTTTGCAGAGATTTGAAATCAAAGAACCGAAACAGGTTATCGATATTCTCGGATTATGGGGCGACAGTTCGGATAACATACCCGGAGTTCCCGGCATAGGGGAGAAGAAAGCCAAGGCTTTGTTGCAGCAGTTCGCTTCCATCGAAGAAATCGTTGAAAACAGCGACAAAATAACTGCCAAGTCTGTTCGCAAAGCCATCGAAGAGAACAAGGAACAGGCTTTGCAATCCAAATTTCTTGCAACCATAGTGTTGAATGTTCCCATCGAATTCAATCCGGAGGCTCTTGCCATGTCCGAACCCGATGTTGCTGCTTGCAGAAAGGTATTCGACGAATTGGAATTTAAGGGTCTTGCAAAAAGTTTCTTCGATTACTTCAAGGTGAACGGCAATTCGACAGAGGAGAACAATCTTTTCTCACCTGCAGGTCAGGAAAACCTGCAAACGGATTTGTTTTCCGAGCAAAGTTCATTCGACAATATTGTAAACACGGCTCATGAATATTCTACGATAAGCACTTTCGCAGAGCTGAACGCTTTTATAGAAAAATTGCAAGAGGTATCCGACGCGGCATTTCATTGCCATCGTGTCGATGAAAAGTTCTCGGGAGTTGCAATATGCACGGAAAAGGGGAATACTGCCTTTGTCGATTTGTCGGTATTTACCACGGAGGAAGTCGATGAAGCGTTATCATCGATGAAAACGGCTTTCTTTGAAAACGAAAGCATTCACAAAATTGCATACGACCTGAAAAAAGAAATGCATTCGCTTTCCGACAGCGATATTTCGATAAAAGGCGAATGTTTTGATGTCCTTATAGCTCATTATTTATTGGATTCGGAGGCCGCTCATCGTTTGGATTTGCTGAGTGAAGGCTTTTTGAATTACAGAATGCTCGAACCGACGGAGCATTTCGGCAAATCGGATAAACCGGCTCAAAGAAGTATTCCTGTCGAATGGAATTCCCATAAAGCGAACCACTGTTCCGAAACAGCGGATATTATATTCCGTCTCAGGGATATATTCGAGAGAAAATTGGAAGAAAACAATCTGTCATCTCTTTTCCGCAATATAGAAATGCCCTTGGTGGAGGTGCTTTTCTCCATGGAAAAGACAGGCGTGAGAATAGATACTGCGGAATTGGAAACGTTTTCGGGAAAACTCGGAGAAAGAAAAGCTGAGTTGGAGAGGAAGATTTATGACTTGGCAGGCTTGGAATTCAATATCGCTTCGCCCAAGCAAATGGGAGAAGTACTGTTCGAACGATTGCAGATTGCCGGAAATGCAAAAACAAAGAAGACTGCCACGAAACAGTTCTCCACTGCTGAAGATGTATTGCAGAAATACATTCACGTACACCCTATAATACCTCTGATTTTGGAGTATCGGACGCTGTCCAAATTGAAAAGCACATACGTAGATGCCCTTCCTGCTTTGGTATCTCCGAAAAGCGGACGAGTGCATACGAGTTTCAACCAAGCTGTTACCGCAACCGGAAGATTATCTTCCAATAATCCTAATTTGCAGAACATTCCAATAAAAACGGAACTTGGCAAAGAGATACGCAGATGCTTTGTGCCTGCGGACGATGAGCATGTACTCTTGGCAGCAGACTATTCGCAGATAGAATTAAGGATAATTGCTTCATTGAGCGGGGACGAACATCTCTGCAATGCGTTCAAAAACGGAGAGGATATACACCTTGCAACAGCCGCAAAGATATATGGTTTGGATTCTTCTCAAATAACGAAACAGATGAGAGCCAATGTGAAGAGCGTGAACTTCGGAATAATTTACGGAATTTCGGCTTTCGGACTTTCCAATCAGCTCGGCATATCGAGGAAAGAGGCACAAAGCCTGATAGATCAGTATTTCGAGAATTACCCGCAGGTTGCCGATTACATAGAACAGTGCAAGCAGAAAGCAAGACAAAAAGGCTATGCCGAAAGTATGTGCGGCAGGAAACGCTATCTTAAAGACATAAATTCGGGCAACGTAAACCTGAGAGCCTTTGCCGAGAGGAATGCTGTCAATATGCCGATACAGGCATCGAGTGCCGATATGATTAAGATTGCAATGTCTGAAATTTATCGCAGATTGAAGAAAGAGAACTTGAAATCGAAGATGATATTACAGGTTCACGACGAATTGGTTTTCGATGTTTGCAAATCGGAACTTGAAAAGGTAAATGCGATTGTAGTGAACGAAATGACGAATGCCTTGAAGCTTGAAGTGCCGATAGTGGTCGATGCTAAGAGCGGGGCGAATTGGTTGGAGGCTCACTAACTTCCGGTTTCAGTTTCCAACGTCTGTGGCTCCAAAGCCAGTATCGGGGATTTTTGCGTATCATATCCTCCGTTCGCGAAGCTATGTCTTCGATTATGCGACCGTATTGCGTTTCTCGCGGAGTTGCGGTAATGATTTCGAACCGCACTTCGTAACGTCCTCTTTTTCTTTTATCGACACGATAAAACAAGACAGGGAAATCATACTTCTTGGCAAAGTATTCCGCACCGTAAATCAAAGCTGTCGGTTGGTTAAGGAAACTTGCCCAATAGCATTTCTTTGAATTGTTGGGACTTTGATCGGATAACAACATATAGGCACAAGGTATCCTTTCTTTATTATAGGTTTCCATTACGGAACGAACATTATCTGCATAACATACCTCGGTTCCGTATCTGGTTCTTTTCTTGAAAGCCAGCAGTTCAAAGGTTTTATTGCTCATTCTTTTTCCGACTCCCACGCCGTGATGACTTATCTGCATATCCAAACTCGCCACCATGTACTCCCAATTATTGTAATGTGCAGATGCCAAGACAATACTTCTGCCTTGTTCGTAGAAAGCATTCGGCAATTCGGGATTTATGCATCTGTATCTTCTCAAAAGATTTTTCTTCGAGATGGTAAGCATTTTCACTGCCTCAACAAGCAGGTCTGCAAGATGGGCATAGTATTCGTTAATCAAGTGATTTATTTCCGCTTTGCTTTTTTCCGGGAAAGAATTTGCGAGGTTGCTTGCAATGATGTTCTTTCTATACTTTATCACATAGCAAAGCAAAAGGCGGATAAGAGAAGAAAGAACATACAAAAACCACATCGGCAACAGAGAAAGCGGCATCAGGATACCATAAAACAAGATGTAATTCAATAAAGTTTGCATAGCGTCCCTCCAATCGGTGTTTATTCGTCGTAAGCGTCTTGTTTGAAAGACTCCAATAAACGTCTGTCCTTCTTGCTTGGTCTTCCGATTCCTCTGTCCCGCACTTCGAAGACAAAGGTTCTTGCCATTCGTACTCTTTCATACTCTTCCGAAGGTGTGAGGTCTTCCATGTACTTTTCCACGTCTTTTGCTCCTACCCTGTTTGACAACAACTGCTTTACCTTAACCCTCTTATGAAGTTGTTCTATGTTGACTTCGTAAACCTCGTTCTCCTTTACTTCTCTTGAAGGCTTGACTTTGACTCCGTTACAGCTCACCTTACCCAATTTGCAAGCCTCTGCGGCAAGGTTTCTCGTCTTATACAACCTCACAGCCCAAAGCCATTTATCGATTCTCACCTCCATATTCCGCTCGATTTACTTTTCCCTGAAATAAATGCTTATCGGAACGCCTTTGAAGTCGTACATGCTTCTTATGCGGTTCTCTACGAAACGTTTGTAAGGATCCTTGACATATTGCGGAAGGTTGCAATAGAACACGAATTGCGGGTAAGCGGTCTTCAACTGCATTATGTATTTTATCTTCACATACTTTCCCTTGTACGCAGGGGGAGGATTTTGTTCCTTCACGATGGGAAGAAGCCTTTCATTCAATTCCGAAGTGGATATTTTCCGACTTCTGGATTTGTAAACCTCCCTTGCGGTCTCCAATACCTTATATATCCTCTGTTTGTTGATAACGGAAGTGAATACTATGGGTATATCATCGAATGGAGCTGTCTTCGCTCTTATCTTCTCTTCGAATTCCAAATGGGTTTTGCTACCCTTTTCCACCAAATCCCATTTATTGACAACGATAACAACACCTTTATTGTTCCTTTGTATCAATGAGAAGAGGTTCAAGTCCTGAGCCTGCAAGCCCTCCGAAGCATCTATCATCAGAATGCAGACATCAGCCGTTTCAATGGAGCGTATGGATCTCATGACAGAGTAAAATTCCACATCTTCCATCTCTTTGTTCTTCTTTCTCACCCCTGCCGTGTCCACAATCAGGAAGTCGAAACCGAAAAGATTATACCTCGTACTCAAAGAATCCCTTGTCGTACCTGCCGAATTGTGAACGATGTTTCGAGGTTGACCGATTATGGCATTTATCAACGAACTCTTGCCGACATTCGGGCGACCCACGACGGCTATCTTGGGAATTCCTTCGTATTCGTCCTCGAAACTCTCCTCCGTTTTGAAGTCCTTGACAACCTCATCCAACAACTCTCCCGTTCCGGAGCCGTTTATTGCGGATATGGAATAAATATCACCCAAGCCCAAGGCATAGAACTCCACATGATCGTTGGCTCGCAAAGCGTTGTCAGCCTTATTCGCAGCCAAGATAACCTTCTTATCCGTTCGTCTGAGCATATCTGCCACATCCTCATCGCTCGAGGTGAGTCCGTCTTTGACATCGACCATGAATATGATGACATCCGCCTCCTCTATTGCAAGTTGAACCTGCTTGCGTATCTCCCCCTCGAACGCATCATCGCTTCCCATTATGTAACCGCCGGTGTCGATCACGGAAAACTCCTTGCCGTTCCATGCACACTTGCCATAATGGCGGTCTCTCGTAACTCCTGCCTCGGAATGTATTATTGCATCTCTCGTTTCGGTAAGACGATTGAACAAAGTCGATTTTCCCACGTTGGGCCTTCCCACTATCGCTACAATATTTCCCATAAAATTCACATCTAATCGTTTGCAAAGGTAATAAAAATAACCGAGAGCAATCTGCACAGCCGGATTCGGGAATTTCCGAGTTGTCGAGCGGCTCTATAAGCCGGTTATACATCGGCTGTCTGCCAAGATGTGTACCTTCGTTCATGTTTGCCGGATTGCGGACGATTTCCGATCGGAAACGTGAGGTCGATAAACCTGATAAAACCTCATCGGAAAATTAAAAGAGCGGTGCGGAAGAAATTTTCCTCGGAGCATAGTATAAGAAAAAGGGGCTTTTTACGCTATAAAAAGGGGCTTTTCTATACCGAAAAAGGGGCTTTTTTGTATGCAAAAAGCCCCTTTTTCGACACTTAAGCTCCGAGGAAAAAATTTTTACATGAGGATTTATCCGATTTTGCACAAGGAGAACAATCGAAACATCGTTCATCGAGGGATTTTATTGCCGATACTCTCGGTGTATCGGCTGCATATCGGTTCTTTCCCAAGAAACCGGATTATTTCAGAGAACCGCGTGTTCGACAGCCGGTCGGCATTCTGCCGTTTTCATCGAACTCACATCTATTCGGAGAAGGTACTATACTTCGCTATCGAAAATCGTGAGTTTGCAGGAAACAACAATTCAGCGATTCCAAAAATTTCATTTCCGCTTCATTCATCTTGCGACAGAAGTCCTTGTACGATGTTGCGGTTTTGCATATTTCTATGCCGAAGATGAATAAAGTGGAGCCTACACCATTCAGCGTGGCAGAGGGAATATTCGTTTGCCTCTCGCTTATCGGAGCGACAAAACCGCCATTCGATGCTTTCAATACCGCAAGGTATGTAATAAGCTGGTGCAAATCGTTTCTATCGATATTCGATACCTTATCATAGCTGCCGAGCCGTTTGTATTTCGCATCGAGAACTATGTCATCTTTGTAGAAGTCTGGATAACGAACTCCGCTTTTGTCTTCAAACAGATAGATTCGACCTTTTTTCTGTCTGTTCTGCGGATGGATGTATCCTTCTTTTCTGAGAATTGTATTCAAATATTCTTCCCAAAGCCATGCTCCATCGAAGAGTATGCCGCATATTTCATCATCGCTGTCTCCATACTTGATTTCTTCCATTTTAAGAATTTGCAAACAAAGGCATTGCAGAGGTCTGTATTCCGTGTAGTATGGTTGGCTCTTTTGCCGCAGGTTTTTGCTGATAATGTTACTGCGTTCTTGTTTGTTGTAAGAGGGGGTGTACCTGATAATCGAGTTTACGTTGTCGATTGTTTCCATGTCGATGTCGAGTACTGCGTTACCGTATTTCTTTGTCTTCATGAACTCGATTGTATGACGAATAAGTTCCGTCATATTATTGTCCGGCACATATTCTCGGGTGGAGTAGGCGACCTTACCCATGAAAGGGGTATCGAGCCGAAGATGCCTGTTAAGATCGATGGAGCCTTTTACATCGGAGTCATTGTGCCTGATGGTTCGATACTCTCTGTAAATGCCCTGACGCAAGGCGTTCTTCAAAAAATACGGGAACATAAACATGACGAAGTCAAAGATGTCTTCCCGTTCGTTGTCATGATTCAAATCGAAAAGGCTGAAAGACAAAACCTTTTGCAACATATAATGAAGGAAGTAATCATCTCGCCCTTCGTCGAACCTCGACTTTATTTTGATTTTAAGATTGCCGATTCCGATAAAGCCCATGATGTTGCCTGTGCAGATATAAACACGCTCCGGGTCATCTGTGGTTGATATGGACAAAAGAGTTTCATCGCCGATTTTATCATACGCCTCCCGTAGGCTGTCAGGAAAAATGAGTAATTTCTCATTCTCACGACATAGATCTGAAATCTTTTTGTCGGCAATGGGAAAGAGTGCAGAGATTTCTTTCCTCGAATATGTCCTGCGATTATTTCCTCCGATGGTGTTGTCTGTCAGATCAAGCCGCATCAATTTTTTTCTGCTGTTTCGTCTGCAAAGTATGCTCGGTTCAACTTCTTTAAGGTCTCATCTGCCATACGGAAACCGCGAAGGTATTCTTTCAACAAAGGTTCGATATTCATCTTCCAGAGTTTATCGAAATCATTTCCGTTATCTCTCAACTTCAAGAAGTAAGATGGACCGACTTGGTATGCCGATCCGAGGCCATCGGTGGTCGATATGACTTCATTGAGGCGGTTCATGCATGCTTTGGCTTCATTTGCACAATCTAATTCGTCAAGCATATATTCGGTATCCGCAGGTTTAATCTCTTTCCAAGTGAAACGACGTCGCATTGCAAAATCCATACTTTCAACACTGCGATCGATGTCATTCATGCTTGCAAGAATATAAACATTTTCCGGAACATAGAAGCCTTCGGCAAAGACATCTGTTTCGGGAACAAGGTTCTGATATTGTGTCTTTACTCTCACTTCTGTATTGCCTCTGTATCCAGGATCTATTGCATAGAATAATTCTCCGAATATCTTGGAGACTTCACCGCGATTGATTTCATCAATGATAAATACGAAATCTTTACGTTCGACTTTATTTGCAGATATAATCGTTGTCGGTGCTTTAATTTCTTGAACGGCTTTTACGATGACAAAAGCGTAAGAGTCGGCTTGCGTAGAAAATTTCCGTTTGAAATAATCACGTATGTCTTTAACGTTGTCAAGTTGTACATCATTAGCGAGCAATTCTATTATTTCGTCGGCATTTACAGCGATTTGCTTGGTTTTCTTGTTCTTCTCGTTATGTATAATAATGGTACGTTGCCTGATCTCATCGATTGTAAATTCGCTGCCAACGGATAAATTGAATATTGTGTTGTTCTCTATTGCGATTTCAATGAATTGTTGCAACTTTTCTTCCCAAGACAGCTCCTTGGTAAGGCTTTCCACGCTTTTCTTGGAATCGATAAGGTTTTTCACAGCCCTTTTGCAGAAGTCCTTAAACACACCGTCTCTACGCTCGAAGCCTATCTGCCCGTCGCTATTCTCGATCGGACGTAATCCTTCCACAAAATCCGTATAATCGTATGACGGGTGAAATTGCACGAAACACATTTCGTCTTTTGTGCAACCCATGTCTTTTGCTATCCTTTGAGCCATGTAGGTTTTTCCCGTACCGGGGGCACCGGTGAGTACCAAGTTGTAAGTTTCTTTGAGAAGCTCTATGTATTCGGCATATTCGGAAGGAGTTCCTATAACTTCCGTGTACAATAAACTATTGACATAGTCGATAATCAGCTGTGCTTTGCGGTTGGCTTTGTGAACAGTCTTTCTAAACCCGCCATAGTCCGAACCTACAAAGTCTTTTTCATCGACCTTTATGTACTTTACATCGCAAGAACATAGTGTCGATGAATCTGTTTTCTGCTTGGAAGACATATCGCTTTCCACAATGCCGACACCTTTTATGCGAAGAAACGGAACATCGTGTTTTTCACCCTTGGTAGATACCGATTTCAAGATTAAGATGTCTCCTTTCTTTATGCTTTGGACAAGTTGCAGCTGTCGATCCGAATTATCAAATCCGCCTTCCCATATATTGTTCTTAAAGAAACGCTCTATCTGAGAATCATTCCCGCCAAAAGAAAATCCGACGAGCCAATAAGCTCTTGTCTCTTCGATGTTTTTAGTGCTTTCCATCTTCTTCATATATTCTTTCATATACCGGAATAACGCCTGTATGGCGGAGCTTAACGATTTGTTCTTATAGTCCGGTGCTTTGTTCCGCAATATCTCTTGTACTTTGTTGCCATATTTGGTTGCAAATCCATTGATGATTTCACCGTAGTGGCTTGATCTGTTGTCTGCTTCTTTGCATTCGATTCCGAAATAGGTGCATACTATCCGATATAATCCATCATCGTAAAAGTCTTTGCCATCTGTTCTGTCTGGCAAATCCGAAGACTTGCCGCTTTCAAATTGATGAATAAGACTTTCCACAAGATACATTTGCAAAGCCTGTACAAGTTCCTTTCGCATCAGCCATATAAACCCTCGTGGAGAATCCCAACCTTTTTCCATCGGGATACACCAATATGTCATCTTGCCGTCAAGGCTTACAAGGCGAAACCTGTTCAGTTGTCGCTGAACCCACTTTGAAAAACCGGTTATTTTGCCATTGTAATGCAGTGATGGCTTCCCATACTTGGAACCGACAACAGTACAAGAACCTTCATGCCCCGGTTCTCTCAAAAAGCATAATAAAGTATCTATATATTGTTTTGCTGCTTCTTTGCGAAGCAAGTCAAGCCACTCATCGGCAGAAACACCAATATCTCCGCAAGTCTGTTCGCCTTTATCGGTAACTATAGTGTGGAAAGTTCGCAGCTCCATAATTGCTGATGTGATTGTTTATTTCATCTATCTCCTTGTTTCGGATTGCCAAGAGAAAAATCACCGTTCGGTTGCAGAGACAGTAATGAATATTCTGATATTTGCTATATGAGTTATAGGAATAAAGTTCTTTCTCCATAAGACATCATCGAACAAAAATTCCGAATCATGAGTCTCTACTTGCGGTACTGTTCGAGAGTAACGCTCACTCCACGCATTTGTCCGCCCAACGGCGGGTTGAGTTTATGTACACGTATTTTGCAGTAAGCGATTTGAGGAAAAGTATCCAACAAAGCATTTATTATTCTGCGAGCCACATGTTCCAACAAGTGCGATGACACTTCCATTTCTTTCTTTATGGTTTGGTAAACATCCAAATAGCTCACCGTATCCTCTATGCTGTCGCTTTCTTCCGCCTTTGCCGTATCACAATCGAACTCGCAATCCACTTGAAAGTTCGTACCTATTTCGCTTTCTTCCTTGAAGCAACCATGAAAGGCATAAAATGCCATTCTGTCAATCGTTATTCTTGCCATAGAACAAACAAGAAAGGGAGCGAACTCCCTTTCCATCTTATAATTATACTTCTTTTACCTCTAAATAGATGAGCGGAACTGATTCAAGAACCGTATGTCGTTCTCGAAGTACATTCTCAAATCGTTGACTCCGTATTTCAACATCGCAATTCTTTCGACGCCCATGCCGAACGCAAATCCCGAATACCCATCGGGGTCTATTCCGGAAGCCTTCAAAACATTCGGATCCACCATTCCGCAACCCATTATCTCCAACCAACCGGTTCCTTTACATACGTTGCACCCCTTGCCACCGCAAAGATTGCAAGATACGTCCATTTCAGCACTCGGCTCCGTGAAAGGGAAATATGAAGGACGAAGCCTTATTCTTGTATTTGCTCCGAACATCTCTCTTGCAAAATAAAGCAGGCTTTGCTTCAAGTCGGCGAAAGATACGCCTTTATCTATGTACAATCCCTCTATCTGGTGGAAAATACAATGAGCCCTTGCCGAGATGGCCTCGTTTCTGAATACCCTTCCGGGTGCTATTATTCTGATAGGCGGTTTTTGTCTCTCCATCGTGCGAACCTGAACCGATGAAGTATGGGTACGCAATACCGCATGATTACCGTCTTCACGCTTTTCCACGAAAAACGTATCCTGCATATCTCTTGCCGGATGTTCAGGCGGAAAATTCAAAGCCGAAAACACATGCCAATCATCTTCAATCTCCGGACCCTCTTCAACCGTATAACCTATTTTTGAGAAGATTTCCGTGATTTCATTTCTCACGAGAGAAATCGGATGCCTCGAACCAAGTTCCACCAAGCACGCAGGTTTGGTCAAATCCTCCTGCTGCACCTGTTGTTCGTTCTTTGCCTCTATCCTTTCTTTGAGACTGTCTATTTTTGCTTGCACGGAGTTTTTCAACTCGTTGAGCAACGAACCCATCTCTCGTTTTTCCTCATTGGGAACGGTCTTGAACTGAGCAAATAAATCATTCATTACACCTTTTTTGCCCAAGTACTGTATCCTTAATTGCTCGATTTCCTCAATAGTGTTGGCACTTAAATATTTAAGGTTCTCTATTGCCTGTTTTATTCTCTGTTTCATGGTAGTCTCTATTCAACAACTTTTATCGTCATCTTGATGTCTTTCGTCGGACGGTCATAATTATCCTTCTGCACCCTTGCAATCTTATCTATAACGTCCAAGCCTTCGACAACCTCTCCGAAAACCGTGTATTCATAATCGAGAAAAGGAACGCCTCCGACTGTGGTATAAGCGTCTATCTGGATTTTATTGAACGAGCGTCCCATTCTGCTGCCTAAATTCATCAACTCATCTTTCGTGTAAGTCTTTCCTTGTGCGATATAGAACTGACTTCCCGAAGAAGCTTTGTCGGGGTTTACCTGATCTGCCATTCTTGCAGCCGCCAATGCTCCTTTCTTGTGAATCAACTGCGGATTGAATTCTGCCGGAACGGTATAATCGGGACCGCCCTGCCCCAACATCTGCCCCGGTTTGGCATTTTTGGAATCGGGGTCGCCTCCCTGTATCATAAATCCATCTATGACGCGGTGAAACAAAGTGCCGTCAAAATATCCCTCTTTTGCCAATTTAACGAAGTTCTCTTTGTGCAAAGGCGTTTCATCATAAAGAACAGCCTTCATATCGCCAAAATCCGTACTGATAATAACCATGGTCTTTTCTTGTTTGATTTCTTTCTTTTCGGGAGCTTGAACAGTGCTTTTGTTAGGCAGTTTGTCAGAACATGAAAAAGCGAGAAGCCCCGCAAAAAGGATTAAAAGTAATTTTTTCTTTGTGTACATACGATTTTTTTCTTAGCTTTGCAACCAATTTCCGAATTGAGATTGCAATATTACAATAAAAAACGTTCATGATGAAGACTATAGGAAGATTTTTTTTGACAGTATTGGCGTTAATGCTTGTTTCCCCGTTGTTTATGGCATGCGGAGACGATGAAATCGATGGTTGCGGACTTACAGTCGTCGTAAAAGATGCGACAAACACCTCCAAAAGATTGACAGGTGCCCAAATAACCATATCGAAAGAAGCCGGAGATGTTCGTAGAACAGGAACATCGGACGTAAATGGCGAAGCCTATTTCTTTTTCGATAATGAGGCTATTTTCGACATCGATGTAACATACTCTTATATCGATTCCACCATAAGTCCCGACCCTCAGGTGAGACGAGGCAAAAGTACCGTTCGTTTGAAATATAACGAGACCATAACCAAAGACGTATTGGTTGCAGAGTAAAGCCTCTCAGTTCAAGGCTCGAAACTCGAAACCTTTTTCGGAATAAATTTTCAAGACATTTTCAAGGCAGTAAAGCATGTTCTTTTCCGCCTTGATGCTGTCGTGAAACAATACTATATCTCCCGAATGAAGATCGGAAACATTCCTCAAACATTTCTCCGGACTCAATTTCCTGTTGTAATCATAGCTGATGACCGTCCATAGGATTATTCTGTAACCCTGTTTCCTCAATTCCCTGATTTGTTTTGCCGTAGGTCTTCCGTAAGGAGGTCGGAACAACTTCGAGCGACATAAAGCATTACATTGCTCCACATCATTCATGTATTTCTTGCAAGCAGTTGTCATTCCCTGCAAATGATGCATTGTATGATTACCAACAGCATGCCCATGCGAAATCACTTCCTTGAAACAATCCGGATGTTTCCTTATATTATCCCCTACACAAAAGAACGTGGCTTTCGCATTATACCTGTCAAGCAACCCCAACACCTTCGGCGTAACCTCCGGCACCGGTCCGTCATCGAAAGTAAGGTAAATCGCCTTATCCTCGCAGGGAACACCGAACTCGAAACAGCCGGAAAACAACCTTCTGACGAAGTAAGGTATCTTAGAAATCATCATCCGATACATCAAGAGCCTTTGTTATTTCCGAATACTCGAAGCCTCTTCCAATCAAAAAACTTATCGTTTTCTTCCTTTCCAAGGAATTTGCTTCGGATTTGCCGTTCGGCATTCTTTTCTCGAACAAACGATTTATCACATCGAAGTATTCTTCCGGATCAATTTTATCGAGAGCCTTGCGAATGCAGGGTCGGGAAATTTCTTTTGCCTTCAAGTGCATGGCAATTTTATTCCTGCCCCATTTGTTTTGATGAAACTTACTTACAGCAAACAAATCCGCATATCTTTGCTCATTTATAAAGCCTTCGGTTATCAATTCCGCAAGACAAATATCCGCTTCCTCTTCCGAAACCCCGTAGGAACGCAACTTTTTCTTCACATCACTTTGACAATGTTCCTCCTTCGCACAATAATCCTTTGCATATTCCAAAGCCTGTGTCAGAGTATAGAGTTTCTTTTGAGGCATACCGATATAATTTTTGCAAAGGTAGCAATAAAAGCCAAGTCGGCACCTTGTCATACGTCTGTAACGTAAATCAAGGTGCCGACTTCGTCAATCGCTATCTTGAACCGATAGCGAAACAATGCTTACTCGCTTTGAGCCTGCTTGTTTTTATCCGACAACATAAAAGCAAAAGGCAACGTCATTTGCATTCTGACGTATTTACCTCTCTGTTTGGCAGGATTCCATTTCGGCATGGATTTCACAACCCTCACAGCGGCTTCTCCACAACCGCTGCCTATGTCTCTGAGTACTTTTACATTGGTGATGGAACCATCAGCCTCCACAATGAAACTCACATAAACTTTACCCTCTATCCCTTTTTTCTCAGCTTTTTCGGGATATTGCAAATTCTTTGCGATGAATTTGTACATTTCGTCCTGTCCTCCCGGGAAAGAAGCGAACTCTTCGACAACGTTAAATACCTCTCCTTCGGAATTGTCGTTTCCTGCGTCCTTGTTTTGTGCCGAAACCATACCGCCACCAAGCAGTGCAATGGTCAACAACAATCTAACTGTTTTCTTCATAACTGACATATTTTGGGGTTAATACTAAATAGCCTCAATCATTTGGTATTCTAAAACTATACATAGTTTACCATACCAACCCACTATCCGATTAAATAAATTTTAATCTCAATCAAGTAATTATCAGCACGCTACTTTTTTTGTTTTAGTAGACGATATAGTTTCTGCTAAATGGGTAAGTTACGAATTCTTATCTTCACATTCTTGAATTACATCATTATAGACTTCTTCTTTTTCCCAATCTGCATCATCATTGTCATAACTGCCAGTTACAGCAATACCTTCATCACCTACGGCTGTAACATAAGTTCTTTCACCATCATCATTCGTTATAATATCTCTCATAATCAATTATGGCCTTTGTCTCATCGCCATATCGGGTTAGGTAAAACATTACTTCGTGAAGTATTGAAAACTCCTCAACTTTTCAAATACAAGATAATAAAAAGTTGGCAATAGAAACAATACAACCACAGGGCAAAGGTAATAATATTTTCATACACCACAAACTTTTTTCGAGAAAAAATTTGTCCATGTAGAGGGAAAAATCATCTCGATTGACATCATCATGATACCGCAAGCATGCCTCAATTCGCAATCATACCGATACCATGCCAACTTCTCTTGCTGCGAATATCGGCAGCACGCTCCTATAATAAACACTTCACGTTCTCGCACGCCCCACTCTCTTCCCGCATTCCTGCAAAGCTTCGCCGGAACGGGTATTCGGACAACGGCGGACGCCGATTGAGTAAATTCTTTCGGCGTTTTATTTTCGCGAAATGGCGATTCGCTTCCATCGAAGAGCGAAAGAAATCCCCGGAGGCGGCAACGCCTTTTTCCTTTTGTGCGATTTCTCTCCTTTTTCTGGTAAATCGAGGGGTACGTTTCGACGAAAAACAAGCCTCTTTTCGACGGTTGAAATTGCCGAAAAGAGCAATGGGAAAACGTATATTTCGGCATTTAAGAAACCTTACAACCGTTAAAAGTGAGGTATCGGGCAAAGATTAACACTTTCCGCCCTTTTCTGATAATCAAACACACTTTTCAAGCAAATGCACCCACATATCCTGAAAATTACCCCCCCGAAAACTCAATAGATTAAAATATAATAATTTCGACCAAGTCGAAATGTTAACGATAACACCATTGAAAACAAGGTAGTTGCAAGAAAAGAAATACTTATGTACCTTTGCAGCCCATTAAAAGGTATGCGTGATAATACCAAATAAGATTGAAGAACTCTAACAAATAG